>OATB01000079.1_pt1 | contig 104484 bp, 94 predicted proteins | sample 1494941 | NCBI WGS metagenome assembly OATB01 (sample SAMEA2579931, study PRJEB22360) | human gut metagenome | reverse complement strand
GGCATTCGCTCACCCAGCGGCAGACCCCGGGCGGCAAGAACGCCGTAGCCACGGTTGACTGCAGTATCCTGTACCAGATCCCTGGGATTTGCACCCAGCTCTGCATAAAGCTGGTTAACTCCCCCTGACAGGGTCAGCGGCGTTACCTCATGGGCATTCATGGAACGGGAGGGTTTCGTTACAAGCCTTGCCACGGCTGCAATTTTAGCAAGTTCAATGGATGAAATCCGTCCTTTGTCAGCCAGTGGTGTTCCCGGAACCGGAGTTCTTCTCATAACAGCCATTGCTTCCACACCGTAGTCTCTGGCACGGAGCATCTCATCTGCAATTTCTTCGTAAGTATGTTCCGGTCCAATTGGTTCTACGCAGTAGTAGAGCTCCAGACCGGTTTTTTTAATGACATCCAGTGTCCGGATACGGCGCTCCGGCAATATGTCTGTGTCAATACCTTCTCCCAGACGGCGGATGTGGTAGACGCCGGTAAATCCCGTTTCTTTCAGGCGGGCAGCCTTGTCTTCATCAAAATCACCGATATTTGCCACAAAGCGGACATGGTCCGGCAGTATTTTTTTTACTTCCGTGGAAATATTCAGGAATTCTTCAAAGTCATAGTGGGCAGTTGTCATTAAAAACAGATCATGGGTTCCGGCAGCCACCAGTTGGCGGACAGTCTCTAAAATATCCTCAATATCATCCATCGTTTTCAGAAATGTACCATCCATTACATAGTTGCTTTCCGCCATAGAACAGAATTTACAGTTCATGGGACAGGGCTGGGCATTCAGACCGATCTGAGAAAAAATGTAAGCTTTATTATCATACTCGGTACGGGTCATTTCATTTGCAAGTGCTAATAAATCGTAGAATTCCCTGCTTCCGTTTTTCGTTTTAAGCAGGGCAATAGCATCTTCTTTGGTAAGATTCTCGGCAGATACTTTTTTTAATATGTCAGTAATCATATAATTTCCTCCTTTTCAAACACGTTCTGGCTATATTATAAATTAATTTGTATGATACAGCTGGAACAAATTATTGTTTTTTGTAAAAAATAATAGATAATATAAAAAAATTACAAAAAAGAAAGAAATTATTAAAATTATAATTGACAAATCCTTGATACATGCTTATAATATAGTTGTGTAATTTAATATTGCTATATTAAGTGCTAAGGTTAATATCAGGACGAAGGGTATTAATTTTAGAAGAGGGAATTAGGTGAGAATCCTAAGCGATCCGGTCACTGTATTCAGGGAGTGAACCTTCATAATCCATTGCATAACCCATTGTGTGAGAAGGAGAAGGCGAACGATGATCTGTAAGTCAGGAAACCTGCTTAATGTATGAGATGCGCTTCCGTGAAGAGCGAAACATCCAGCCAGTTTTATGTATATACATAATATAATTGTAATACATGAATCTGTATCAGGTGTCGGCTTAGGGTGAGCAGGCATATTTTATTGTAGAAACTGATGAGAGCCTAGTTTATTTAACCCGGTAAAGGTTTCATAAACACGCAGATTGCGATGAATCTCAAAGCATATATAAATTCACAAAATACCTCCTTCATGACCGTTGTATTCATAACATCTCTTAGATGACCTCCGCAAAGATTCTGGGAGAAAAAGTGTCATGACCAAAACGCTTTATACAGGTTCCCGCAAACCTGTATAAAGCAGAAGAACAGCTGATTTCCCGCAAAAATCAGCTGTTCTTTTTTTGTACATTTTAAACAGGATACTAAGTTAATTTAATAACTTTTGGAATTAGTATTGTGCAATTTAATGATATAAGGTATAATATGATCAATATATATGGACAAGATATATAAGGACATTTTAGAGGAAAAAGGAGGATTGCGGATGCTTGATCAGTCATTTTACCAAAAAACAGACGAAATCATCGCACATTATGGCAAAAAAGCCAGTTCGTTAATTCCGATTATGCAGGATATTCAGGGTGAATACAGATATCTGCCGGGCGAACTGCTTACGTATGTGGCAAAGGAAATAGGAGTAAAAGAGGCAAAAGCCTATAGTGTTGCTACCTTTTATGAGAATTTTTCATTTGAGCCAAAAGGAAAGTATGTCATCAAAGTATGTGATGGTACAGCATGTCATGTGCGAAAATCAGCACCCATATTAGAAGCACTTTTTAAAGAACTGGGACTTAGTCAGAAAAAGCATACAACCGACGATATGCTTTTTACCGTAGAAACGGTATCCTGCCTTGGAGCATGCGGACTGGCACCTACGCTGACTGTTAATAATGAAGTACATCCCACTATGTCACCGGAGAAAGCATTGGAATTAGTTGCGGAATTGAGAGGTGCAGGCGTATGATCATTGATAGCAAAAAAACATTAGAAAAACATAGAAAAGATTCCAAAGAAGTGATTAAATCTTATTCCTGCAGGATTCTGGTCTGTTCCGGCACCGGCTGCATCGCAACCGGTTCTGAAAAAATATACGAACGTATGAAAGAGCTTTGCGGCGATCTGGAAGGCGTTGTAGTAGAGATGCAAAGAGAAATCCCTCATATTGGAGTAGTGAAGAGCGGATGTCAGGGTATCTGTGAATTGGGGCCTTTAATGAAAATCGAACCATACAATTTTCAGTATGTGAAGGTACAGTTAGAGGATTGTAAGGAAATATTCGACCGTACCATTATGAATGGTGAGCCGGTAGAACGTCTGTTTTATCATAAAAAGGACAAAATATTTGCCCATCCAAAGGATATCCCGTTTATTTCAAAGCAGACAAGGATTGTGCTTGAAAACTGTGGAAATATAGATGCGGAATCTATTGACGAATACATAGCATCCGGCGGGTTTAATGCCCTTGCAAAAGCAATTTTTGACATGAAACCGGAAGAGGTAGTGGAAGAAGTTGATAAATCAGGGCTTCGGGGACGAGGCGGCGGCGGTTTCCCGGCGGGAAGAAAGTGGAAGCAGGTTGCGCGTCAGAAAGAAAAAGTCCGCTATATAGTTTGTAACGGTGATGAAGGTGATCCCGGTGCTTTTATGGATGGAAGCGTTATGGAAGGTGATCCTTTTAAATTAATAGAAGGTATGATTATTGCAGCCTATGCGGTGGAATCCCACGAAGGCTATATTTATGTAAGGGCGGAATATCCTTTATCCGTTGCAAGGCTTCGCATGGCGATCCGCCAGGCGGAAGATTATCATCTGTTGGGTGATAACATTATGGGAAGTGATTTCAGTTTCCACCTTCACATTAACCGTGGTGCAGGTGCGTTTGTATGCGGTGAGGGAAGCGCGCTGACGGCTTCCATTGAAGGGAACCGGGGAATGCCCCGTGTAAAACCGCCAAGAACGGTTGAAAAGGGACTGTGGGAAAAACCAACAGTACTAAACAACGTAGAAACTTTTGCCAATGTACCCAAGATTATATTAAAAGGCGGCGATTGGCTTCGCACGATCGGATCGGAAGGAAGCCCGGGAACCAAGACCTTTTCCATAACAGGAGCCATTGAAAATACTGGATTGATAGAAGTTCCAATGGGAACTACCCTGCGTGAGATTATTTATGATATCGGCGGCGGTGTGAAGAACGGAGGAGAATTTAAAGCTGTTCAGATCGGTGGACCGTCTGGAGGATGCCTCACAGAAGAGCATCTGGATGTGGGACTGGATTTTGATTCTGTTAAGAAGTTTGGGGCAATTGTAGGTTCCGGCGGACTGGTTGTTATGGACGAACATACCTGTATGGTAGAAGTAGCCCGTTTCTTCATGAGTTTTACCCAGAGAGAATCCTGCGGTAAATGTGTACCATGCCGTGAGGGAACAAAACGGATGTTGGAGATTCTGGAGAGAATCGTAGCCGGTGACGGAAAACTGGAGGATCTGGATCAGCTGGAAGAACTGGCTGAGATGGTTAAGAGTATGGCTCTTTGCGGACTTGGCAAGAGTGCTCCTCTGCCTGTTTTAAGTACCCTGAAAACTTTCCGTGATGAATATGTAGAGCATATTGTTGATAAGAAGTGTGCATCTAAGACCTGTGAGGCATTGCGATCCTATCACATTAATCCGGAATTCTGTAAAGGATGCAGCAAGTGTGCAAAGTTCTGCCCTGTAGCAGCTATTACCGGAAAGTTAAAAGAAGCATATACGATCAACAATGACCTTTGCATTAAGTGCGGTGCCTGCAAGGATAACTGCGCATTTGATGCAATCTACATCGAAGCATAGGAGGGATTATATATGGGATTTATGACAATAGACGGTAGAAAAGTAGAATTTACCGACGAGCGGAATGTCCTTTCTGTGATTAGAAAGGCCGGTATTTCATTACCTACTTTGTGCTATCATTCAGAAGTTTCTACTTTTGGCGCCTGTCGCTTGTGTACCGTAGAAGACGACAGAGGAAGAACCTTTGCTTCCTGTTCAGAAGAACCAAGAGACGGGATGGTGATTTTCACCAATACCGGAAGAATAAAAAAACATCGGAAATTAATTGTGGAACTGCTGTTGGCTGCCCACTGCAGAGATTGTACAACCTGCGTTAAGAGCGGGGAATGCGTGCTGCAGGAATTAGCTCACAGAATGGGCGTTACCAATGTACGTTTCCAGAACACACGTGAGATCAGACCAGTGGATAACAGTTCTCCATCCATCGTCCGTGACCCGAATAAATGTATTCTCTGCGGAGACTGTGTGCGTGCCTGTGAAGAAATCCAGGGAATCGGTGCATTGGGATTTGCATTTCGTGGAACAGATGCCATGGTTATGCCGGCATTTAATAAGACCATCGCAGAAACAGATTGTGTAAACTGCGGACAGTGCCGTATTTATTGTCCTACCGGAGCAATCAGTGTCCGAACCAATGTGGATGAAGTATGGGATGCCATTGCAGATAAAGACGTACGCGTGGTTGCTCAGATTGCCCCTGCTGTAAGAGTTGCAGTAGGAGATGCATTTAATCTCACAAAGGGCAGGAGCGTTATGGGTAAGATCGTAAATGTGCTTCACCGCATGGGATTTGATGAAGTTTACGATACTGCTTTTAGTGCTGACCTGACCGTTATGGAGGAATCGGAAGAATTCCTGGAACGCATCGAAGAAGGTGAAAACATGCCGTTGCTGACATCCTGCTGCCCGGCGTGGGTGAAATTTGTACATGACCAGTATCCGGAATATGTAAAAAATATTTCCAGCTGCAGATCTCCTCAGGGTATGTTCTCCGCAGTTGTGAAAGAATTTTACCGCCATCCTAAAAATGCCAATGGGAAAAAGACGATTATGGTGTCCATCATGCCATGTACGGCGAAGAAGATGGAAGCGAACAGACCAAATAGTTATACAAAAGGAAAAAAAGATACCGATTTGGTTATCACTACAACAGAGTTAATCCGGATGATTCGAAATTCCGGTATTGAATTTGAAACCCTGGATCCTGAAGCATGTGATATGCCGTTTGGATTTGGATCCGGAGGCGGAATGATCTTTGGTGTTACCGGAGGTGTGACAGAAGCTGTATTAAGGCGGCTGACAGACGAGCATGACAAAGCCACTCTGGATGCAATTGCAGAGTGCGGGGTGCGTGGAGAAGACGGTATCAAAGAAGTTACGGTACCATACAACGGTACTGATTTGAAGATTTGTATTGTGAGTGGACTCGCAAATGCAAGAGATGTAATGGAACGGGTGAAAAACGGGGAAGCAGATTACCATTTCATCGAAGTAATGGCGTGCAGGAGAGGATGTATCATGGGAGGCGGACAGCCAACCAGAGCAGGTGACCGAACCAAAAATGCCAGAGAAAGAGGCTTATACAATGCAGATAATATAACGATTATCAAAAAATCGGATGAGAATCCGTTAATTGCACCGTTATATGATGGACTTTTAAAAGGAAAGGTTCATCAGTTGCTGCATAATCAGGAAACGTAATCATGTAAATAAATACAATTTGGGACTGCCCATGAGGGTTAGTCCCTCCTTGTGTTATTTAAATAACAAAAGAAAACTTAAGAAACGGAGATGGAAGAAATATGAGCAGGCTTAGTATTATTACTAGAAATCAGGCCCAGACCACAGTCGAAGAGCTCTACAAGGACTTGGAACGCAGAATCGTTGCCAGTCCTCCGGGATTGTGTCCGGTAGACCTGGCGGTATCCTTCCTTAAGGTCTGTCATGCACAGACATGCGGAAAATGTGTACCTTGCAGGGTGGGGTTAGGACAGCTTCAATGTTTGCTGGAGGATGTTCTGGACGGAAAAGCAAAGATGGAAACAATTGATCTGATTGAAGAAACAGCAAGAAGCATTTATTATTCTGCAGATTGTGCGATCGGCTATGAAGCAGCGAATATGGTGTTAAAGGGAGTCCATGGTTTCAGAGATGACTTCGAAGAACATATTCTGCGCGGAAGATGTACCTGCGAATTGAACCAGCCGGTTCCATGTGTTGCCCTGTGTCCGGCAGGAGTTGACATACCCGGCTATACTGCCCTGGTTGCTGAAGAGCGGTATGCCGATGCGGTGGCGCTGATCCGTAAGGATAATCCTATGCCGTCCGTATGTGCCCTGATCTGTGAACATCCCTGTGAAGCAAGATGCCGCAGGAATATGATAGATGATGCAGTGAATATCCGTGGATTGAAACGTTATGCAGTGGATCACGCGGGAGATGTTCCGGTACCGAAGCCTGCAAAAGCAACCGGTAAAAAGGTTGCAATTATTGGAGGAGGACCTGGCGGAATCAGTGCGGCTTATTATCTGGCACTCATGGGACATGAAGTGACAATCTTTGAACAGAGAAAACAGCTGGGCGGAATGCTGAGATATGGAATTCCTAATTACAGGCTTCCCCGTACCGCATTGGACAAAGAAATAAATGAACTGCTATCCATCGGTGTTAAAGTAAAAACAGAAGTTACGATTGGGGAAAATCCCAATATCGTTGATATCCGCAATCAGTTTGATGCGGTCTATATTGCAATCGGTGCTCATATTGATAAAAAGATCGGTATTGAAGGGGAAGAGGCAGCGGGAGTAGTATCTGCTGTTGAGATGCTCAGAAGTATCGGTGATAATGAAATGCCTGATTTTGACGGTAAGGATATTATTGTAGTCGGCGGCGGCAATGTGGCCATGGACGTTGCAAGGTCAGCAGTACGCCTTGGAGCAAAAAAGGTAAGGATTGTTTACCGCAGACGTATCGAAGATATGACTGCGATGCCGGAAGAAGTACAGGGAGCAATTGCGGAAGGCTGCGAAGTACTGGAACTCCAGGCACCCCTTCGCATCGAACAGGATGGGGATGGAAATGCCTGTGCACTCTGGGTACAGCCACAGATTATAGGTCTGGTTCAAAGAGGAAGACCGGCACCGGCCACTGCCTCACAGGAAGAAGTGCGTCTGGACTGCGATATGGTAATTGTGGCTATCGGACAGGGTATCGAGTCAAAAGCTTTTGAGGAATATGGAATTCCTGTAAAACGCGGGGTAATTGAAGCCCTCAGCTGGAGTGGAATTAAAGATATCCCAGGTGTATTTGCAGGCGGGGACTGCGTGACAGGACCGGCTACCGTAATCCGTGCAATTGCTGCGGGTAAAGTGGCTGCGGCCAATATCGATGAATATCTTGGCTTTAAACACACCATTAAATCAGATGTAGAGATTCCCAAGATCAGGCTGGATGACAGAAATGCCTGTGGACGTGTCACCATGAAGGAACGGGATGCATCCGAGCGGAAAAATGATTTTGAACTGATAGAATGCGGCATGACTCATGAGGAAGCATGTCAGGAATCCAGACGGTGCCTGCGCTGTGATCACTTTGGATTTGGTGTATTTAAAGGAGGGAGGATAGAAAAATGGTAAAATTGACAATCGATAAACAGCAGATAGAAGCGGCTGAAGGAACTACCATTTTAGAAGCAGCTAGAAGTGCAGGAATACATATCCCGACTCTGTGCTATTTAAAGGAAATCAATGAAATTGGAGCCTGCAGAGTCTGCGTGGTAGAAGTGGAAGGAATCACAAAGTTAGTAACCGCATGCAACAACGTAGTAGAAGACGGCATGGTTATCCATACAAACAGTCCAAAAGTACGTAAAACAAGAATGACCAATGTAAAGCTTATTTTATCCCAGCATGACTGCAGCTGTCCTTCCTGTGTCAGAAGCGGAAACTGCAATCTTCAGAAGATTTCCAATGACCTGGGTATCTATCATATACCATATCAGACGAAATTGTCCCATATAAAAGGGTCAAAGGAATTTCCGCTGCTGCGCAATTATGAAAAATGTATCAAATGTATGCGCTGTATTCAGGTGTGTGATAAGATTCAGAGCTTAAATGTCTGGGATCTGGCAAATACGGGTTCCCGTACCACAGTAGACGTATCGGGGAACCGTACTTTGGAAGAAGCGGACTGTACCCTTTGCGGACAGTGTATTACCCATTGCCCGGTTGGAGCACTTCGGGAAAGAGATGATACAGACCGGGTATTTGATGCACTGGCTGATCCGGATAAGATTACGGTAGTGCAGATTGCACCGTCTGTACGTGCGGCCTGGGGCGAGCCTTTGGGGCTGGATCGGGAATTTGCTACTGTAAACCGTCTGGTTTCTGCTCTTCGCAAGATGGGATTTGATTATATTTTTGATACTGACTTTTCCGCCGATCTGACGATTATGGAAGAGGCAAGCGAGTTTTTAAAGAAAGTGGAAAATAAAGAGAAAGAAAAATTCCCGATGTTTACTTCCTGTTGTCCTGGGTGGGTGCGTTTCATAAAGGCACAGTATCCGGATATGGTAGACCAGCTTTCTACCGCTAAATCCCCCCAGCAGATGTTTGGAGCAATGGCAAAAAGTTATTATGCGGATTTACTCGGGGTGGATCCGTCCAGAATATATTCTGTTTCCATTATGCCTTGTCTTGCGAAAAAGCATGAGTGTGCAATACCGACTATCAATGATGCCGGTGCCGGCCCGGACGTGGATGTAGTACTTACAACCAGAGAAGTAGACCGGATGATCCGTGCAGAACATATCGCTGCAAAAGAACTGGAAGAGGAAGAATTCGATATGCCTCTTGGCATTGGTTCCGGTGCAGGTGTGATCTTTGGTGCAACAGGCGGTGTTATGGAGGCGGCTCTTCGTACCGCTTACTACTTCGTTACCAATGAGAATCCGGATCCCGATGCATTTAAAGACGTTCGTGGAATGCAAGGATGGAAAGAAGCAACATTTGATCTGGCAGGGACACCTCTTCGGGTAGCTGTTGCCAGCGGGCTAGGTAATGCCAGGGAGTTGTTAAAGGCTATTAGAAAAGGAAAGGCTGACTACGACTTTGTTGAAATCATGGCATGTCCGGGTGGATGCTCCGGAGGAGGCGGACAGCCGATTCAGGATGGAGAAGAGCTGGCGGAAGTGCGTGCAGCTAATCTCTATGGATTGGATCAGGTAAGCGACATACGGTTCTCTCATGAGAATCCTTCTATTGTACAATGCTACCAGCATTATTTGCAGCGTCCACTGTCACACCGTGCCCATGAACTGCTGCATACCGACCATCACAGCTGGAAGATGCCGGGAGAAGAATAAGACACATTCTAGAGCGTATTAAAAAATTCATTTTAGAAAAATGATTCTATCAATGATTCTATCATTGGCCCCCTCTGCATATACTATACCAGTATATAGAGGGGGTATTTTAATGGAAGAATTCAATTTATACAAAGATATACAAGCCCGTACCAGAGGTGAGATCTTCATCGGCGTAGTCGGGCCTGTAAGAACAGGAAAATCTACATTCATCCGTAGATTTATGGAACTGATGGTATTGCCGGCGTTAAAAGAAAACGACAAGGCGATTGCAACAGATGAAATGCCAACCAGCGGCAAGGGACGTACCATTACAACTGTAGAACCTAAATTTATACCAAAAGAAGCTGCAAAATTGTCTTTATCAGAAGATGTGGATGTAAGAATGCGGCTGATTGACTGCGTAGGCTACATGGTAAAAGGCGCAGCAGGAATGGATGACAATGAGAAAGTACGGATGGTGAAGACACCCTGGTCGGAAAAAGAAATTCCATTTACCCAGGCAGCTGAAATCGGAACAAGAAAAGTAATCCGTGATCATGCCACCATAGGTTTAGTTGTAACCTGCGACGGAACATTTGGAGAAATACCAAGAGAGAATTACCTGGAACCGGAAAAACGTGCCATTACGGAATTAAAAAATATCGGAAAACCATTCCTGGTACTGGTAAATTCAGAACGGCCTTATGGCGAAGAAGCTAAGCAGACAGCATCTTACATCTTTGATACCTATGGTGTCACGGCAATGCCGGTAAACTGTGAACAGTTGAAAAAAGAAGATGTAACCAGAATTCTGGAGCAGGTATTATACGAATTTCCATTAGTTAAGATTGAGTTTTATGTGCCGAAGTGGGTAGAAATGCTTCCCGGTGACCATGTAATTAAGGAAAGCCTGATTAAGAGTATCCGGGAAATTATGAAAAAAATGCAGCATATCCGGGATATATCCAATGAAGCACTGCAGATGGACTATGACTTTATCAACAACGTGAAGCTTGATGCTATTGAGCTGTCCCAGGGAACTGCCAAGGTCCGCATCGATCTGGACGATACATATTACTACGAGATGCTCAGTGATATGGCGGGAGTTCCGATCCAGGGCGAATACCAGCTTCTTGGTATTATTAAAGAACTTTCACGGAAAAAAGGCGAATATGAAAAAGTTGAAAATGCTCTGGAAGCAGTCAGAAATACCGGTTATGGCATAATAACGCCAAACCAGGAAGAAATTGTTCTGGATGCCCCGGTTGTCATTAAGCAGGGCAGTAAATTCGGTGTGAAGATTAAAGCGGCCAGCCCATCGGTTCATCTTATTCGTGCTGATATTGAAACAGAAATTGCCCCAATCGTAGGTAATGAGCAGCAGGCACAGGACCTTATGTCCTTTATCAATGAGAACAGTGCCAAGGACGGAATCTGGAATACCAATATTTTCGGCAAATCAATCGAACAGCTGGTAGATGATGGAATTCATACCAAGCTTGCAAAGATTGGAGAAGAGAGCCAGACAAAACTGCAGGATACCATGAAGAAGATTGTAAATGAGTCTAATGGAAGCCTGATTTGTATTATCATATAGGCTGTCAGCATATGCAGCGGCATTCGATTGATTTCGGATGCCGCTGTTTCTGTCGAAATAGAAATGAAACAAAAAATTGACAAATACTAGTAAATGTTTTATAATATCTTCATATTCTTAATATAATCGTAATAAATATACGAGGGGTTCCACGGGGAGTTTCACGAAAGGAACGAGTATGAAAGAAATGAAAAGAATATTGTCATTGGTTCTATTGTTTGTTTTACTGGCTTTGGTTTCGATGGACAGCCAGGCAGCATGGAAGCGTTACAAAGGAGATCGCTGGAAATTTACAGTTTCTTCTGAGAATACGGTCAGAAAAAAGTATGTGAAGAACAAATGGAAAAGAATTGATGGTAAATATTTTTACTTTGATTCCAGGGGATGGCTGAAAACCGGACGAATTAAGGTAAAGAAGAAATGGTATTATTGCGATTACGAGAAAGGGCGTATTTCTAACCAATGGGTAGGAGACTACTACTATGGTAAGAATGGAGTTATGATCAGGAACCAGTGGGTGGATATGTATTATGTCGGTAAAAACGGCAAAAGAGTTCCTGGAAAAATTCGGAATACAAAAGATGTACGGCTATTGTCTGCGATCACTTATCTGGAAGCAGGGAATCAGTCCTATGAAGGAAAACTGGCTGTGGCAAATGTGATTTTAAATCGGGTCAATGACAGCAGTTTCCCGGATACGATACAGGAGGTCGTATATCAGAGCGGGCAATTTACGCCTGCAATGAATGGAATGCTTAGCTGGATGTTAGAAAGCGGTCAGGCTGTGCCATCCGAATGTATCAAGGCTGCAAAAGATGCTCTTTCGGGAGTGAACAATGTACCTGGATATCTGTATTTTACAACCGGAGTATGGGGACCGTTAAAGATCGGTGACCATTACTTCCGCAAAACCTATTAACATCGTATGATGAAGATTGCACAGGGAGATTTTACAAGTGAAAAAAAGGATTATAACAGCTGTCGCAGTGATGTTTGTCGCATTTATAGTAACTCAGCCATTGAATGCGAAAGCGGATTGGAGACAGACTGCAAAAGGGAATTACTATTATATTAGTAATGGTGAAAAATTAAGAAATCGCTGGATCGGCGATTACTATGTCAATTCAAAAGGCATCATGGTAAAAAATAAGTGGGTCGTAAGCAACGGAAAAAAGTATTTTGTGGGGGCAGATGGAAAATGGATTCCTAATTTCCGCAAAGGCTGGTATCAGATCGGCAACAAATGGTACTATTATACGAGTTCCGGTAAAATGAAGACCGGATTTTTTACGGTCAAAGGGAAAAAATACTATTGTAACAGCAAGGGAATCATGCTCACAGGGCTCCGTAAAATCAGTGGAAAACGATATTACTTTGACAGCAGCGGAGCGATGAAATTTGGTTTTCGGACAATAAAAGGAAACAAGTATTATTTCCGCAAGACAAATAAAGACGGTTATGCATTTACAGGCCTGCGAAAAATGGGCGGTAAATATTATCTGTTCTCTGCAACCGGTATTATGCAAAAAGGCTGGCAGACGGTTAACAATGCGCAGTATTACTTCCAGAGCGATGGTAAATCTGCTACAGGCTGGCAGAATATCAGCGGGAATACATATTATTTTACAAGCACTGGCATTATGGTAAAAGGCTTGCAGAATATTGAAGGTGCTTTGTATTATTTTGGTGATAATGGAAGTATGTATAAAAGTACTACAATAACCGTGAATGGAGTTACCTATCAGGTTGATTCAAGTGGAAAATGTAATCAGAATGTAAATAATCCAAGTGGCGGCGGATCAGTTTCCCAGGAAATGTTATTCTTTACGAAATATGAATCCGGACCTGAGGCTTATGGACAGACTGGGGGAGACAATGGAAATGCCTGTGGAAAGTATCAGTTTGATTACCGCTATTCCCTGCTTCCATTGGTGAAGTACTGTTATTCCAAAGATCCGATAACTTTTAAAGAATTTAGTAAATATGCAGCATATGCAGTTACCGAGAAAAATAAGGCAAAGCTAAAGGGCAACCAGAGTTTCTTCCGGGCATGGCGGACAATTTACGCCAGAGCACCAAAAATATTTGCTGCATATCAGGATGAATTTGCAAAACAGGAATACTATGATGAAACAGAAAGATACCTGATGAATATGGGCATCAACATTAAGTTCCGCCCTGATGTGGTAAAAGGCAGTGTATTCAGCTACTCCATCCAGCATGGAGCTTATACAGCAGCCCTTGCAGTGAAGGCTGCAGGAATCACGAATGGGACGTCGAACAGAAGCTTTATTAATAAACTATATAAACATCGCATTAGTTGTTTCCCACTTTACCAGACAAGATACAACAGTGAGAAATTAGATGCTTTAAGCTATTTATAATTCATATGAGATACTTTAGGGGCGATGATTAGTCATCGTCTCCTTTTTTGTATAATAGGAAAGTTCGCCATCCGGCGAACTCTTAAATAAAAAAGGCCCGCAGGAAGCGGGCATGACAAAACAGACGGTGATTAGAAGATATCAATAAAAAAGCCTTCTTCAAATTCATCGTCATCTAGGTCATCATCCTCGGTAAGGAAATCATGCATGTTAAGCAGATCGGAATCTGACATATCTCTGACCAGTCTGGCGGTCATTCCTTCTGGTGGATTTTGCATATATTTTTGCCGCAGTGCCTCTAAATATTCTATATCCATAGGTATCCTTCTGTCTGTTGTTGATAAGATAAGTATGGAGCAGACAGGAGAAAAAATCAAGCGGAACGGCATTTGGCTTTTGCCATTGCCCTTTCGTATAGTTCTTCAAGAGAAACACGGCGGTGGTTGTAGTATAGTTCCATTAACTCCATCTTATGCTGGCAGTTTGGACAGCTGAGGGGGTCGTAGCCAAAGGACAAAAGAATATCCTCACGCCACTTAGTAAAGCTTTTCAGAATGCGGTGCCGTGATTTATGGACTGCTTTGCGCAGGGAGCTATCTTTTTCCCGATGCCTTGCATACAGGCCGTAATAACGGGTCATTTTAAAATGCTTTTCAGGGATATGCTGTATCAGGAGTTTGATAAACTGGGCGGCAGGAAGAGTCCGTTTCACATAGACATTATCTTCATGGCGGTTGTAGTGGAAAGTGACATTTTCACCATCATAGGAATCAATACGTCTCAAAGCAATCACAGGCCGCCCCAGATACCGGCTGATATATTTAATAACGGTATCCGTATCATAGAGGTTAGGCTTGGCATAAACGTAGAAGCCGTTTTTATCCTTCTGGTAAATATGGGCTTTCACCTTTTTAAAGGAGGGGCCAATGCGCTGTTCCAACTCATTAAGTAAAGCAGTTTGAAAAGACTTTCTGAGCAAAGTGTAATTAAAGTGCTTAACCACACGCCAAAAACCATCATCAGAAAAGCCGCCTTCGGTGATGAGGCAGTGGATATGAGGATTCCATTCCAGAGGACGGCCGAAAGTATGAAGGACACAAACAAAACCGGGGACAAAGTTTTTGGATTTGTTGATGTTATGAAACATACGAAGGAGAACACTTCGCACAGCCTGAAAAAGGCAGTCCAAAAGAGAACGGTCTTTGAGAAAAAAAGGCCGCAGTTCTTCGTCAATGGTGAAAACACAGTGGCGGTGAGTGCAGTGGATTAGTTTGAAGGACATCTGTGTAGAACGTTCCTGGCAGTATTTGACACCGCAAGTGGGACAGAAGCGACTCTTGCAGCGGAAAGGAACGAATTTCAGGTTGCCACAGTGAGCGCAGGCATACATGGCACCACCGAAAGAAGGATCACCACAATGAATCATGTTAGAGATATTTTCCATTTCAACATCTCTGGGATGGAGGGTATATTGAATTATTTCATAATGGTCTCTGAAAATATATTGTAAGATATTCATGTGATTATTATGGAACAATCGGAAAGAAAAAACAAGCCTTAACCCCTCAAAGATTGAGGGGTAGGGGAGTTGAAGTGTCGAAGACACTTATTTATCTTTTTCCACTCATTCTTTCCCTTGACATGAAAATTATTGTAACTTATTATATTATCTAAAGAGTTTTTTGAAAATTTAAAAAAGTGGAGGACTTACAAATGACATTAGAAGAAGTGCTTCTGACTGTGAAAGAGCCAGATGAGGGCGCAATGAACGACTGCAGGAAAAGGTGGGACAGTATTGCAAAGCCGCTGCACAGCCTGGGTAAAATGGAAGATTATCTTGTGAAAATCTCCGGCATGACAAAAAGCAGTAATATTGATCTGGCAAAAAAGGCACTGGTGGTAATGTGTGCGGATAATGGTGTGGTAGAAGAGGGCGTGACCCAGACCGGGCAGGAAGTTACTGCAATTGTATCAGAGAATTTTTTGAAAGAGCAGGCTACGGCAAGCATCATGTGCCGGGTTGCCAAAGCGGACATTTTCCCGGTGGATATTGGAGTTGCAAGAGATACCTGTATTATTAACCATAAAATTGCCTACGGAACCAGGAATATGGCAAAAGAACCGGCAATGACCAGAGAAGAGACCATTCAGGCCATTGAGACTGGTATTCAAATGGTTGCAGAATTAAAGGAAAAAGGTTACCGTATCATAGCTACCGGCGAGATGGGGATTGGCAATACTACAACCAGCAGTGCGGTTGCATCGGTTCTTTTACATACATCGGTAGAGGTAGTGACAGGAAAAGGCGCAGGACTCTCTTCGGAAGGCTTTAAACGTAAGATCGACACCATTAAAAAGGCTATTGCGCTGCATACTCCGGATCCCCAGGATGCCATAGACGTGTTGGCGAAAGTGGGAGGTCTGGATATCGCGGGACTTGCAGGTGTATTCATAGGTGGTGCAGCATTGGGAGTCCCCATTGTAATAGACGGATTTATTTCTTCTGTAGCAGCACTTGCAGCTGTGAATATCTGTCCTCTGGCAAAAGAGTATATGCTGGTTTCCCACGTATCCAAAGAACCTGCAGCCCACCTGATACTGGAAGCGTTGAAGATGGAGGCGGCACTTACCTGTGATATGTGTCTGGGTGAAGGTACCGGTGCTGTAACGCTGTTCCCGGTTTTAGAGATGGCAGCTGCAGTTTATAACGGGATGAGCACGTTTCAGGATATAAAAGTGGAGGAATACAAGCCTTTGTCATAGAGCCTGTATAAAATTGATTACTGTGGCGCACAGCTGTCAGTAATGAATGTTCAAACATGCTCTATAATGCAGAGGAGACAAGTGGGAACTTTGTTCACACTTTCTATGGATGCGGTATCGCAGGTTTGTCTGCGGTATGCAGGAGGTAAAGGAATGTTAATGATTGTAACAGGAGGCAGCGGAAGCGGTAAATCTGCATATGCAGAGGAACAGATTATCCGGCTTCGAGAAGGTACCAGAATATATATTGCCACGATGATGAGCTTTGATGCAGAAGGGGACAGAAGAATTGAAAGGCACCGTAAAATGCGGGCAGCCAAGAACTTTCGGACCATTGAGTGTTATACTGATCTAAGTTCTGTAAAATTGCCGTCTGATGGAATCGTATTGTTGGAGTGCATGTCCAATCTGGCTGCAAATGAAATGTATGCGCAAGGCGGTGCAGGTGAACATATGGTGGAATCTATTTTGCAGGGGATCCAATCTGTATTATCCCAGGTAAAAGACCTGGTGGTGGTGACCAATGAGGTGTTTTCTGATGGACAGGAATACGATCCTCAGACCGTACAGTATCTTGAAAATTTGGGAGTTATCAATCAGGAACTGGCTAAGAAGGCAGATATCGTTACCGAGGTGGTATGCGGTATCCCGCTGCTCAGAAAAGGGAGGATAGATTCATGAAAAAATTAGGGAATAGTTTTATCATTGCATTTGCAATGTATTCCAAGATCCCTATGCCCCGGACAGAATGGACCAAGGATAATATGAAATATGCCATGTGCTTTTTCCCGATCATAGGAGCGGTTATTGGGGCAGTTATTCTTCTGTGGAATTATATTCAGGGGTATGCTGGTTTTGGTAATTCGTTTTATACAGTTGTTTTGATGATGATACCGGTTCTCATAACCGGAGGAATCCATCTGGATGGTTTGCTGGATACCTCGGATGCTTTGAGTTCCTATAAACCAATGGATCAGAAGCTGGAAATACTGAAAGATTCCCATGCAGGGGCATTTGCAATCATTGTAGGGATATGTTATTTTTTCTTGCTGTTCGGTTGCTTATCAGAGACGAATGCCAGAATGCTTTGGGTGCTGGCAATTGGTTTTATGCTGTCCAGGGCACTTAGCGGACTTGCAATTGTAAGCTTTCGTATGGCGAAGAATACAGGGCTGGCGGCAACCTTTTCAGATATGGCAGTCAAGAGCCGGGGAAAGACAGTAATGATTATTTATATACTTTTATGTGGGGCGGGAATGATTCTTCTTGAGCCGGTTCTGGGAACTGTATGCTTCCTCAGTGCCCTTTTGATGTTTGTCTATTACCGACATATGTCCTATCAGAAGTTTGGCGGGATTACCGGAGATCTGGCGGGATTTTTCCTGCAGGTGTGCGAACTGGTAATGGCAGCTGCAGTTGTAATTGCCGCAAAAATAATCGGGATGTAAACGTACAAAACCTTATAAATCTGGAAATAACAGAAAGGAACAGACTATGAAACTAGTAATCGGCGGCGCTTTTCAGGGCAAGAAAAAAGCAGCCTGTGAGCGCTATCAGTTGGCGGAATCAGACTTTATAGACGGAATTGACTGTATGCCGGCAGACTTGCAAAGCTGCAGGGGGATTTTCCACTTTCATGAATATATAAAGAGAATGATCAGGGAGGGAGAAAATCCAACAGGGCTTGTAGATTTATTATATGAAACGAATCCGGAGATTATCATTGTGTGCAATGAACTGGGATATGGGGTAGTTCCGATTGAGAAATTTGACCGGGAATACCGGGAAGCAGTAGGAAGGTTATGTTGTAAAGCTGCTGAATATTCGGATGAAGTAGTGCGGGTTATCTGCGGATTGGGTACGGTGATCAAACATGCCTGAGATTTTGCTTATTCGCCATTCTAAGACAGAAGGCAATCTGCTGGGACGCTATATCGGAACAACGGATGAACCTCTCTGTGAAAAAGGAATTAACCTTCTGATGCAGAAGACGTATCCTTTTGTGGATCATATCTATACCAGTCCCATGAAAAGATGTATCGAGACGGCAGAGAGAATCTATCCCGGACAACCCTATAAAATTATAGCAGATTTCAGGGAATGCAGCTTTGGAGAATTTGAAAACAAGAATTATAAAGAACTGGATGGTAATCCTGCGTATCAGGCGTGGATAGACAGCCAGGGAACACTGCCTTTTCCGGGGGGAGAAAGCCAGGAAACGTTTCGAAGCAGATGTTGCCTGGCATTTCAAAATACCGTAGATGATATTCTTTCGACAAAGATCAAAAGAGCCGCTGTTGTGGTTCATGGCGGCACCATAATGAGTATCATGGAGGCATTTGCAGTTCCCAAAAAAGCCTTTTATGACTGGCAGGTAAAAAATGCACAGGGATTCCTGGTGACGGTAGATGAAGCAGAGTGGAAACAGCATCAGGAGATCAGGGTTGTGGAACGCATATAAAAAATATTTGAAAATACATTTGAAGAGGATGGGTGGAGAAAGACGCTTTGTACAGCCAGGGCGTCTTTACTTATGGAAGCAATTTCGAACATATGGTTGAATTTTTGAAAAATATGTGCTATCATGTACAGGATATTTGGATACACAGAGCATTTTAGACAGACTCTGTTTTTACATAGGCATTTATATATGGCGGTGAAGAATGAAAAAAAATGACTGGATACTGGCAGGTGCTGTAATAGCGGTTGCTCTCATTGCATTTGTCGGATATACTTTTTTTCAAAAAGATGGAAATAAGGTTCAGATTATGACAGACGGTAAAGAATTCGGTGTCTATTCACTTTCGAAGGATCAGGTGATCGATATCAATGGCACCAATACACTTGAGATTAAGGATGGAAAAGCAGATATGATTTCGGCAGAGTGCCCGGACAAGCTCTGTGTCCATCAGAAGGCTATCAGTAAATCAGGAGAATCTATTATCTGCCTTCCTTATAAAATTGTGGTACGGGTGGAAGGGGCGAAGGAAGCCTCTGATTATGATTCCATTGCGGGCTGAAAGCATAAAGGGAAGGAAAAGGATGGAAACTAGAAGAAAAGCAGCATATTTTGGGGTGTTTACTGCGCTGGCATTAATTGTCACATATGTGGAGACCCTGATTCCATTTTATTTCGGGATTCCGGGCGTAAAACTTGGACTTACGAATATCGTCATCCTATGTGTTTTATACTTTATGGGAGCAAAAGATGCATGTCTGCTTTCTGTTTTGCGGGTTGTACTGGGTGGATTCCTGTTTGGCAATATGTACAGTATTATTTACAGCCTTGCAGGGGGACTTTTGAGTCTCGCGGTAATGTATCTGATGAAAAGAAGTAAAGGATTTTCCATCATAGGTGTCAGCATGTGCGGCGGGATTGCCCATAATATCGGACAGCTTCTGGTAGCCATGGCAGTAGTTGATAATTTCAACCTGTTCTATTACCTTCCGGTATTGCTGATTTCAGGACTGGTTACCGGGCTGCTGATTGGAATTTTAGGAAAAGAATTGCAGAGAAGACTGCCAAAGGAGATTTTTAAATGATTGCATATTTACGTGGGGATGTAGCTGCCCTGAATGAGAACAGTGTAGTACTGGAAGTGAATAATATCGGTTATCTGGTATATGTATCAGGCAGAGATGCTGACCGGCTTGCCGGTGCCAGAAAAGAAGTCTGTGTACATACCTATATGCATGTAAAAGAAGATGCACTGCAGCTATACGGTTTTTGTACCCAGGATGATCTTCAGATCTTCAAGCTTCTGCTTGGGGTTAACGGGATTGGGCCAAAGGCAGCTCTCGGCGTACTGACGGCACTGTCTGCAGATGACCTGCGGTTTGCTATTTTGTCGGAAGATGCCAAGGCGATAGCCAAAGCTCCTGGAGTTGGCAATAAAACCGCCCAGAAGGTAATCCTGGAATTAAAGGATAAACTAAGCCTGGAAGACGCATTTGAAAAACGTCTGACGAATCAGAATGATCTGGCAGCTTCCACCGGAATGACGGACAGCAAAGGAGAAGCCGTACAGGCGCTGGCAGCTCTTGGATATTCCAATACAGATGCGTTAAAAGCGGTAAATAAAGCAGAACTTACAGATGATATGGATACTGAGGCCATTTTAAAAGCAGCGCTGAAGCAGATGGCATTTTTATAAATCCCTTTATTTATTGTGGGGTAGTAACTAGTGCCGCTTGGTACTAGTGCTGGACAGTTTAAAAACAGGTCTTTGGAGGCAGAACATGGGAAAACGTATTATTACAACAGATACTTTGGAAGAAGATATAAAAATAGAGCCGGCTCTGCGCCCGCAGACTTTAGATGAATACATTGGACAGGAAAAGGCAAAGATTAATCTTAAGGTCTATATTGAAGCGGCAAAGCAAAGAGGGGACGCTTTGGACCATGTTCTATTTTACGGACCTCCCGGACTTGGTAAAACCACTCTTGCCGGTATAATTGCAAATGAGATGGGGGTAAATATGAAGATCACTTCCGGACCTGCAATTGAAAAGCCGGGAGAGATGGCAGCGATTCTCAATAATCTCCAGGAAGGAGATGTGCTTTTTGTAGATGAGATACACCGGCTGAACAGACAGGTGGAAGAAGTACTCTATCCGGCAATGGAGGATTATTCCATTGATATCATGATCGGAAAAGGTGCGGCGGCACGCTCTATTCGTCTGGATCTCCCTAAATTCACCCTGGTAGGGGCAACAACCCGTGCAGGACTTTTGACAGCGCCTCTTAGGGACCGTTTCGGAGTGATCCACCATTTGGAATTTTATACGGAGTCGGAACTGCAGACAATTATCGTTCGATCAGCAAGTGTTCTGGGCGTGGAAATCGACCCTAACGGAGCGAAAGAGCTGGCTAAGCGTTCCAGAGGTACGCCAAGGCTTGCAAACCGGTTATTGAAGCGTGTAAGGGACTTTGCACAGGTTAAATATAACGGGCATATTACGGAAGAGGTAGCGGCATTTGCCCTGGATCTTCTGGAAGTGGACAAATTTGGCCTGGATATGATGGACCGCAGTATTCTGACGGTTATGATTGAGAAATTCAAAGGAGGTCCGGTTGGGCTGGATACACTGGCTGCGGCCATTGGGGAAGATGCCGGAACCATTGAAGATGTGTATGAACCTTACCTGATTAAGAATGGATTTATCATGCGTACGCCAAGAGGAAGAGTTGTTTCCGAGCTGGCATATCATCATCTCGGAATAATGTTATAAATTGGTAATAGTTCAGACAGATCCGCGCATTTATTGCGCAGATCCTACGAAAACCAGGAGTCTGCAGACATCCGGCCCTTTGCCGAAGGCGAATTTCAATGGGCTGGATGTGTAACAGTTCCTGCTTGCTGAACTGTTACATAAATTGTCTTATAAATCGACCTTGATTTTTCTTCCACTTCTCTGTATAATAAATAACAGTAAACTCCAATATTTTGTAGAATTATATAGAATGTTGTGATAATAGAGAAAAAAGTGGAGGAAGTCATATGTCAGCCAAGAACAAAGCAGAAGTCTTGATTGCGGGAAAAATATATACGCTGAGTGGATATGAGAGTGAAGAATATCTGCAAAAGGTAGCTACATACATTAATAATAAACTGGCAGAATTTAAAAAACTGGAAGGTTATAATCATTTGTCAAAAGAAACAAAAGGAATTCTTTTGGATCTGAATATTGCAGATGATTATTTTAAAGCGAAAAAGCAGGTAGAACTTGTAGAGGAAGAACTGGCATCCAAGGACAAGGAATTATATGATTTAAAACACGAAGTAATCGGTGTTCAGATCCGTTATGAGACTGCTGAAAAAGATTTAGAAAGACTGCAGAAAGAATCCACGGAATATCAGAAAAAAATTGTGAAGCTTGAGACAGAGCTGGATGAATTATTGAGGAAATAGACAAAGAGGGGCTGTTGCTTAAGATAAATTGTGCAACTGCCTCTTTTTTGACCGACAGGCGTTGGAGTGTGTCTTCATAAATAGGATTTTACAGACAGGCTCTAAGATAATGATAAATAAATGAGGTGACTGATGAAAGTAGAATTACTGGCCCCGGCAGGGTCTTACGAAAGTTTAACAGCGGCACTGAGTGCCGGAGCAGATGCTGTTTATACAGGGGGAAGCAGATTTGGAGCCAGGGCATTTGCCAATAATCTGACGGAAGAAACATTGCTTCAGGCGATTGATGAATGCCATTTAAGAGGAAAACAGCTCTATCTGACCGTAAATACTCTTTTAAAAGATATTGAAATGGCCCAACTGTATCATTATATCCTTCCCTATTACACCAGAGGTCTGGATGCAGTGATTGTACAGGATATGGGCGTATTTACTTTTCTAAAAAGAGAGTTTCCGGATCTTCCGATACATGCCAGTACCCAGATGACCATTACAGGACCGGATGGTGCTAAACTCTTAAAAGAACTTGGAGCTTCCAGAATTGTTACGGCAAGGGAATTGTCCCTGCAGGAGATAGCCGGTATTCATGAGCAGACAGATATTGAAATCGAGAGCTTTGTGCATGGGGCACTGTGTTATTGCTATTCCGGACAATGCCTGTACAGCAGCCTGATCGGAGGTCGCAGCGGCAACCGGGGCAGGTGTGCACAGCCCTGCCGCCTTCCTTACGATCTGTATCAGAACGGGTCAAAGCTCAATTATGGAGCAGAAAAATATCTTATGAGCCCCAAGGATATGTGTACATTGGATCTTATTCCTGATCTGACAGAAGCCGGTGTGTATTCCTTCAAAATTGAAGGACGGATGAAGAAACCTGCATATACAGCCGGAGTGGTACGCATTTACCGCAAATATATTGATCTGTATTTAAAAAATGGAAGAAAAGGATATCGGATCGAAGAACAGGACCGCCTGGAACTGATGGATCTCTATAACCGTGGAGGCTTTTCCACAGGTTATTATAAAACCGGGAACGGTAGAGAAATGATGTCTCTAATCCGTCCCAACCATATTGGTACAAAAGCGGCTAAAGTTGTAGATAGCGGGAAGAATATAGTAAAGCTAAAAGCGGCAGAAGCACTCCATCCCGGAGATGTTCTGGAATGTCTGGATGAAAAATCAGGGCAGAAGGGGACAGAATTTACCATACGGGAAGAAAAAAAGCCGGGAGAAATCTTCCAGGTTAAAATCCCGCTGGGGAAAAATAAAGAATCCTGTAAAACCGTAATCCGTACCAGAAATGAACAGCTGTTAAAGCAGCTGGAAGATACGTATCTTCTTGGTAAATTGAAAGAAAAAATTAATGGGAAATTAATACTTTACAAAAAAAATCCTGCTATACTCGAATTAAGAATGGGGGATTTTGCAGTTCATGTTACAGGCGGTGAAGTAACAGAGGCGTTGAATCAACCATTGTCTTATGAAAAAGTAAAAAAACAAATGGAAAAAACAGGGAACACGCCCTATATATTTGAAAAACTGGATATTGAAATGGATCCTGACATTTTTCTTCCGGTTCAGACCCTGAATGAACTCAGACGAATGGGGCTGGAAGAGCTGACCAGGGAAATTCAGGACAGTTACCGCAGAAGCGTACCGTCAAAAGAGAATCAGGATGGGAAAGTAGGATTATCAGACGGTTTTGCAGAGGAAACCTTAAAGCCTGCTGGACATTTATATGGTGATAAAGCGGATGCTTTAAAGGAAGAGGGAAGCACTAAGACAGATATCCGGATTCACGTATCGCTGGAATCGCTGGATGCACTGGAAGGTCTGTTGAAACTGGAAGAAGTATCCGGGATCTATTTAGATAGTACTGCTTTTAAAAATAACCGAGAGTTTTTGAATTCCGGAACATACATTAAAAAGTGCCATGATGCAGGGAAAAAGTGTAATTATATTATGCCGTATATTTTTCGGTCGGAGTCCAGAAAATATTATGATTCAAATGCTGTTCGTAATATGCTGTCATCTTATGATGCCATTGTAGTGAAAAGTCTCGATGAAGCAGCTTATCTGAAAAAAAGCGGTTTATCTAATCCATTGATTGCAGACCATAACCTCTATGCATTTAACAGAGAGTCAGAATCGTTTTTGAAAGAACAGGGATTCGCTATGAATACAGTGCCTTTGGAGTTGAACGCAAAAGAAATAGGAAAAAGAGGCTGTGCAGACAGTGAGCTCCTGGTTTATGGACATCTTCCAATGATGGTCAGTGCCCAGTGTCTGAAAAAGACTGCCGGAAGATGTAATAAAGTGTCGGAAGTACTGTATTTACGTGACCGTATGAAAAAAGATTTTCCAGTGAAAACGAACTGCCAGTTCTGTTATAATATCATCTATAATAGTGCCCCCACAGTACTTCTGGAAAACAGGACAGAAATCAGAAGATTGTCTCCGGCGGCGATACGGCTTAGCTTTACACTGGAAGATAAGACACAGGTTATGTCAGTTACTGAGAAATATATTGATGCATTTTGCAAGGAGAAAGACATCAGACTTGATTTGCCTGAGTTTACAAGAGGGCATTTTAAGAGAGGCGTGGAGTAGGTGGAAAAGTGACAAATCTAATCATTCAGGTTTCAAAATATGTAATTATTATTTTAATGGCGATTTATACATTGCAGAGCTACGTAGTATTTCGTAAGGATGAAGACGATGCCGATTTTTTATTTTTAAGGCAGAATGTAATTATGTTCTGTATGCATTTTGTGGCATTTATGGTACTTTATCTGGAAATGGAAGAATCCCAGCTGCTGTTCTTTTATGGCGCCCAGGTGATTTATCTGGCGGCAACCCTGGTGCTGTTTCGAAATCTCTATCCGAAGGCATCCAGACTGTTAATCAATCATATGTGTATGCTTATATCCATTGGTATGATCATGATTACCAGGATCTCTTATGACCAGTCAATAAAGCAGTTTAAGATTGCAGCAGCTTCTACAGTACTGGCATTGTTTATACCGGTCATCATACGCAAGCTGCGTCTGATTACAAAATGGGCATGGGTGTATGCTGTATTGGGAATCGGATTGCTGGGTTTGGTTGCTGTAGCAGCCCGGTCAACCTATGGTGCGAAAATAGCATTTACAGTTGGGGGAATTACCCTGCAGCCATCCGAGTTTGTTAAAATTATCTTTGTATTTTGTATGGCAGGGCTTTTGCTCCGTGCCAAATCTTTTAAAGATATTGTGGTTGCGACGGCTTTGGCGGCTCTTCACGTTCTGATACTCGTGGTATCCACGGACCTTGGAAGTGCGCTGATTTTCTTTATTACGTATCTGATTATGCTTTACGTAGCTTCAAGAAATGCCCTTTATCTGGCGGCGGGACTGGGAGCCGGGAGTCTGGCTGCAGTTGCGGCATATTTCTTGTTCTCCCATGTGCGTGTCCGTGTGGAGGTGTGGCTGAATCCTTTTGCTGATTATGCCGGAAATGGTTATCAGATAGCCCAGTCATTGTTCGCCATTGGAGCGGGCGGGTGGTTTGGAACCGGATTATTCCAGGGCTCACCTACGGCAATACCTATCGTGGAACAGGATTTTATGTTTTCAGCAGTAACGGAAGAACTGGGCGGAATATTCTCTATCTGCCTGATCCTGGTATGCCTTAGCTGCTTTATCATGATTCTGAATATTGCCATGAGATTATCCAATCCCTTCTACCGGCTGGTTGCTTTGGGACTTGGTACGATGTATGCGGTTCAGGTATTTCTGACAGTTGGCGGAACGATGAAATTTATCCCGCTGACAGGTGTTACACTGCCATTTGTCAGTTATGGAGGAAGCTCCATGCTAAGTACGCTGATCATGTTTGCAATCATACAGGGACTGTACATTCTTAGGGAAGACGAGGAAGAAAGCATTGAAAAGGAAAAAATCTACGGACAATATCCAAATTAATGAAATACCGGTAAATGAACCCCAGCGGAAGCAGAATACGGGACCGGAGTCCCGGGGAGGCAGAAATAAAGATATGATGAAAGTTGCATATCTTTTTGCCGCCATGTTTTTTATGCTGATTGGTTATCTGGTATATTTTAATACAATAAAAGCGGATACAATTAATTCAAATGTAAATAATACAAAACAGGATGCACAAGCGCAGAAGATTGTCAGGGGAGCAATTATATCCTCCGATGGCGAAACGCTGGCAGGAACCAATGTGGATGCCGAAGGCAATGAGGAGCGCCTTTATCCATATGAAAATATGTTTGCCCATGTGGTGGGATATGCCAGCAATGGTAAGGCAGGGGTGGAATCCACATCAAATTTTGACCTGCTCACATCCCATGCATCTATTCTGGAACAGGTTCAGAACGAGGCAAACCATGAAAAGGTAAGGGGCGACAGTGTAGTGCTGACGCTTGACACCAGGCTTCAGTCAGCGGCGTATAATGCCATGGGTGTGTACAAGGGAGCCGTTGTGGTTATGGAACCCAGTACCGGTAAGATTCTGGCAATGGTCTCCAAGCCGGATTTTAATCCCAACACCATATCCAGTGACTGGGATACGCTGGTCTCTGATGAAACCAACAGTTCACTTCTAAACCGTGCCGTACAGGGCTTATATCCTCCGGGGTCTACCTTTAAGATTATGACTGCACTGGAATACATGAGGGAACATCCTGATTATCAGAACTACAGCTACAACTGTACCGGAAGCATTTCTAAAGAAGATGTTACGATTACCTGTTTTGGCGGAGAAGCTCATGGGCAGATCAATCTGGCAGAATCCTTTAAATATTCCTGCAACAGCTCTTTTGCCAATATCGGACTGGAGCTGGATAATAATGCTTTTCGAAGTTTATGTGAAGATTTTATGTTTAACAATACGCTTCCGATTTCGATGGAAGCCAGTTCAAGCCGTTTTGAACTGAATGAACACACATCCTACGGGGAAGAGATGGCAACGGCAATCGGACAGGGAAATACCCTGGTAACACCTCTTCATATGGCGTTAATCACCTCAACTGTAGCAAATTCAGGTACTTTAATGAAACCATATGTAATTGACCGTCTGGAAACCTTTGACGGGGATATGGTAAAAGAGAATAAACCGGAGGTATACAAGGAATTGATGTCAGCCCAGGAAGCCGGGATTCTCTCAGATTTTATGACTCAGGTTGTAGAAGGAGGAACGGCAAAATCCCTCAGCGGACTTGGATATACGGTAGCCGGCAAGACCGGATCAGCAGAGTATGAAATAGGGTCGAATGCTGCAGATAAAGGAACTCATTCCTGGTTCGTTGGGTTCTCGAATGTCAGCAGTCCTGACATTGTGGTCAGTGTTATTGCAGAGGATGGCGGTACCGGAAGCTCCGCAGCAGTGCCTATTGCACAGGCTGTATTTGATGCCTACTATAATAATGGCATGAATATCACCAATAATTAAGGTTGCATGATTTAAAAAAAAGAGTTATACTAAAACCAGTTAGGAGTGCACAACGCATAACAGGAGGGATTGCAATGGTCGAAGCAACGAGCTGTGGCGGTGTGGTAATATTTCGTGGTAAGATACTTCTTTTATACAAAAGTTACAAGAATAAGTATGAAGGATGGGTGTTGCCAAAAGGAACTGTAGAAGCTGGCGAGGAGTATAAGGATACAGCAATAAGAGAAGTATTGGAGGAAACAGGAGCCAAAGCATCAATTATTAAATATATTGGTAAAAGTCAATATACCTTTAATGTGCCGGAAGACACAGTAGCAAAGGATGTTCATTGGTATTTAATGATGTCCGACAGCTATTACAGTAAACCGCAGCGCGAAGAATATTTTGTGGATTCCGGGTATTATAAATTTCATGAAGCATATCATCTGTTAAAATTTGCAAATGAAAGAATAATCCTGGAAAAAGCTTATAACGAATATTTAGACTTGAAAAAGTCGAATCTTTGGGGAAGTCGTAAATATTTTTAGGATGAGAAGAAGATACGAAACTGTATCTTCTTCCTTTTACTTTTACGGGCCTGTGTCTGAAATATTTCTTAAATTTCCTCTAATAAGATGAATTATTTTAAGAAATCTGTTAAAATATATAATAGTTAGTAATATATACCAGAGGCGCAGAGGCTGCCTGGAAAGGAGCAATATATGCTGGAGAAGATTGATCTGACGAAGAAGATGGGGAAAAAAGAATTTAAGCAAACCATGGAAGAACTCTCAGCGAAGCTTGGAACTTTGCAAAGAGAGTGCAGGAATTTAAAGATCCCGGTAATTATTGTTTTTGAAGGATTTGGAGCTGCAGGCAAAGGAACCCTGATCAATCAGCTGATTCAGCCGCTTGACCCAAGGGGATTTCATGTATATGCTATCAATGGGGAATCTGATGAAGAGCAGCTGCGTCCTTTTCTATGGCGCTTTTGGACTAAGACGCCGGAAAACGGACGGATTGCCATTTTTGACAGAAGCTGGTACAGAAGGGTTCTGATTGACCGCTTTGATAAGGTGACGACAGATAAGCAGTTGGGACATGCATATAATGAGATTGTTTCATTCGAACAGCAGCTAACCGACGGTGGTAATGTAATGATTAAATTCTTTTTGGATATTACGAAAAAGGAACAAAAGAAACGGTTCGATAAAATGCTGGAGTCTAAAGAAACGGCATGGAAGGTTTCCAAAGGGGATTTAAAAAGAAATAAGCATTTTGAAGAATACAAGATGATGAATGAGGAAATGCTTCAGAAAACAGATACAGATTTTGCACCATGGACCATTATTGAGGCCATGGACCGGGAATATGCAGCAGTTAAGATCATTACTACCGTAGTGAAATGTCTGGAGAAGCGGGTAGCAAATCAAAAAGAGCTGGAACGGCTTGCAAAGGAAGAAGAAAAGCTGGAAAACAAAGATGCCGTGGAACCCAAATCTAATTTCCACTCATCGGCGTTAAGCAGTGTAGATCTCTCTTTGACTTATACAAAGGAAGAGTATAAGGAAAGGCTGGATGATCTTCAGAAGAAGCTCGCTTTGCTGCACAGTGAATTATACCGCAGAAGGATTCCTGTGATTTTGGGATTTGAGGGATGGGATGCAGGTGGTAAAGGCGGCGCAATCAAGCGTGTGACACAGTGTCTGGATCCAAGAGGCTATGAGGTAAATCCAACAGCTGCGCCCAACGATATTGAAAAAGCACACCACTATCTGTGGCGATTCTGGCAGACTTTTCCCAAGGCCGGACATATTGCCCTCTATGACAGAACCTGGTATGGAAGAGTCATGGTGGAACGAATTGAAGGGTTTTGCAGTACTCAGGAATGGAAGCGGGCATACAAAGAAATTAATGATATGGAGGCTACCCTTGCGCACAGTGGTGCAGTTGTGTTAAAATTCTGGATGCAGATCGATAAAGACGAACAGGAACGCAGATTTAAAGAACGGATGGAAAATCCGGAGAAACAGTGGAAGATCACAGACGAAGACTGGCGTAACCGGGAAAAATGGGATGCTTATGAAGCAGCCGTAGATGAGATGTTAATCCGCACATCCACAACCTATGCCCCATGGATCATCGTAGAAGGAAACTGCAAATACTATGCGCGGATCAAAGTTCTTGAGACCATTGTAGAAGCGCTTGAATCCCGTATCAAGTAAAAGCACTTAAATCAAGTAATAAATAAAAAAGAAGCAAGGTCAGGAATAAAAAAGATGAAATGGTATCAAAATCTATATATAGGCGAAACAGCCAGAAAGAAAAAAAAGAAAATAATCTGGAAAATAAATCATAATGCAGGCCTGATTGATGTGTATGTCGTTACCTTGGCAGCCAATGGGACCGATTTATTTGATATCGTTTCATCCGCCGTCCTGATGCAAAAGGCAGTAAGGCGTAACTGCCCTTTGATTGTAGGGATCGCATGCGGCTATGATGAAGCAGTACAGTTAGCCCTGAATATTGCCCTGGAGGTTTATAAAGAAACCGGTGGTTTTCAGGTACGCCAATATTTAACCCGTAAGGAGAGAAAAGAAAGAAATTGACAGGTGTGAGAATATGCTACATATCATTTTGGTAATACTTAAGATTATAGGTATCATACTGGCGGTTATTTTAGCACTGTTCCTTCTGATTCTCCTGGCAGTGGTGTTTGTGCCATTACGATACCGATTAACACTACAAAGGGAAGGTGATATTCTCTATGGGCAGGGGAAAGTCACTTATCTGCTTCATATTTTAACCGTGATGGCAGAATATAAAGAGGGCAAACCCAGATATGAGATCAGGCTTTTTGGAATACCAGTGGAAAAGTTCAAGGTTTTAAAAAAGTTCCTTAAATTCAAAAGGCCGGGAAAAAAGAAGACCGGAGATAAGACACAAGAAAATACGAGAGAGAACCGGAATGAGCAGGCATCCTTTCCCGATGCGGGAAGAAGCCCGGGCGCAGAGCAGACAGAACTGGCAAAGCCAGATGATAATGTTAACGGGGACGGCAGCCTGAAAGAGTTGGCCGGACCGGAGACGGCAGAGCAAAACGGGGTGCAGCAAACAGGGGATGATTGCCGGTCTAAGAATACAAATAAAACAAATAAAACAGATAAATCTGAGGATGCAGAGCGATCAGATAAAAACCAGCGCAGCACAATCTTCGCAAAAGTGAAGTCTGTAATAGGCAAAGTGCTGGATGTGATAAAGAAGATTTGGAATATCCTAAAGGGAATTCCCGGGAAAGTCCGTAATATACTTTATAAACTGACCCATCTAAAAGGGCAGGTGCATAAATATCTGGAAATCATCCGTGCAGAAGAAACGAAGTTACTGTTTGGAAGTTCCAGGACAGAATTCTTCTATCTGCTGAAGCATTTTAAGCCAAGGAATGCGAAAGGTTATATTCGATTCGGTACCGGCGATCCGGCAACAACAGGGCAGATACTGGGAATAGCAGGACTGATTCTGCCGATTTATTCCACCAAAATTCAGGTTTATCCTGATTTTGATAAATCCATCTATGAGGGTCATGTAGTGATTCGGGGGCATATACGTGCACTCCATCTTCTGAAATCAGGATGGAAAATTTTTAAAGATAAAAATACTAAAAAGTTCCTAAAACGTATCAGACAATAAGGAGGAAATAAACATGGCTTCAGACAATAATTTTCAGACAACCGTAGATTCATTATTCAAGGGGATGGACAGCTTTATCAATACAAAAACTGTAGTGGGAGATGCAATGTCAGTAGGTGATACCATAATTCTTCCACTGGTAGATGTTTCATTTGGAGTTGCGGCAGGTGCCCTGTCCGGAGACGCCAAGAATAATGGCGGCGGCGCAATGGGCGGTAAGATGTCACCCAGTGCAGTACTTGTGATTCAAAATGGTACCACAAAGCTTGTCAATGTGAAGAATCAGGATGGTCTTACAAAGATACTGGATATGGTACCTGATTTTGTAAATAAATTTGCAGCCGGTAAGACAGACACAGATGCTGCAGCTGCTTCTGAGAAATCAGACACAAGCGCACCGGAAACTGACACAGAAGAAGAATAAAAAGTGTTAAATCGATGGTTCCTGCATATGATATAGAAAAGAGATATGCAGGTGGACGGTTATGAAACGGATTGTTGGTTATACACTGTTTTGGATAGCAGTTGGGATGCTTTTAGCTTTGTGCATGCCAAACGCCTTTATAACCGTGCTGATAATTTTTGTGCTCTTATTAATAGGATATAACCTGTTTATGTGTTAGGGTTTCAAACTTGCACGAGAAGTAAGGTTTTTGACTATTTGGAAATGATCCATAATATATAGAGACATCGCTTAATACTGACTGACAGCACGAAATTTATCAAAACGGTGAAGTAAATCTGTGAAGCGAATAGATTAAAATAAGCCAGTCCCAATGCCGGTTTTCAGCATTGGGACTGGCTCTTAGCTTGTTGTGTAGGAAGTCGTTTTCTGCAAAAAAACCTCTCAACCGATGGTGAGAGGTCCCTCTAACTAAGCTCTTTCAACTTTACCGGATCTTAAGCAAGAAGTACATACATACATCTTCTTAGCAGCTCCGTTAACTTTTACTTTAACTGATTTGATGTTAGATTTCCACATTTTGTTCGATCTTCTATGAGAATGACTCACATTGTTTCCGAAATGAGCACCCTTTTCACAAATAGCACATTTAGCCATGAATAAGCACCTCCTTGACTTTAATATTCGTCCTCACGCTTGCACAGCATTCCACAAATAATCAAATAATACACGTTGGCAAGAAGATCTTATCTTGTGTATCGCTTCATTATTTGCGCAAGCCTGTACTGGATATAGACTCACAACACTAGTTATTCTATCAGATGGCACCATATTTTGCAAGTGAAAAATAAAAAATAATGAAATAAATTGTTAAAAATTAAAATTAATATTTCATTTTGTGTGAAAAGAGGGTATAATGTACGCAGAGATATTATAATTTAAAAGTTGGAGGTAACGATATGAAGGGACGCATGGATACAGATCTGGGTTCTATCTTGATTGATACTGATGTAATCGCTACTTATGCCGGCAGTGTTGCCGTTGAATGTTTTGGTATCGTAGGTATGGCTGCTGTTAATATGAAAGATGGTTTGGTAAAGCTCTTAAGAAAAGAAAGCCTGAAGCATGGGATTAACGTACGGGTAGAAGAAAATAAAATATCATTGGATTTTCATGTGATTGTGGCATATGGCGTAAGCATTTCAGCCGTTGCGGATAATTTACTCAGTAATGTAAAGTATAAGGTAGAAGAATTTACCGGCATGGAGATTGAAAAAATAAATGTTTACGTTGAAGGCGTAAGATCGATTGATTAAGGAGGAACTTGTTGTGGTAACAAATACGATAAATGCCAGTCTGTGTGCAAAGATGTTTCTGGCGGGTGCTAAAAATCTGGAGTCTAAGAAAGAATGGATCAATGAATTAAATGTATTCCCTGTTCCGGATGGAGATACGGGAACGAATATGACATTGACGATTATGTCTGCGGCAAAAGAAGTGGCGGCACTTACCGATCCTGACATGGAGGTGTTGGCGAAGGCAATTTCTTCCGGTTCTTTAAGAGGAGCGAGGGGAAATTCGGGCGTTATTCTGTCACAGCTGTTTCGTGGCTTTACAAAAGGGATTAAAATGCATGACGAAATTGATATTCAGATTTTGGCAGGTGCATTCCAGAAAGCGGTTGAAACCGCTTATAAAGCCGTTATGAAGCCTAAGGAAGGGACGATTCTTACGGTAGCCAAAGGCGCTGCACAGAAAGCCGCAGAGCTTGCAGAGACGGATATCAGTATGGAACAGTTTCTGAAAGAAGTGATCGAGCATGCGGAGTATGTTCTTTCACAGACACCGGAGATGCTGCCGGTATTAAAAGAAGCCGGCGTAGTAGATTCCGGCGGACAGGGACTGGTACAGGTGCTTAAAGGGGCATATGACGGATTCCTTGGCAAAGAAATCGATTATACGATTGAAGGAGCATCTGCTCAGGGAAGTGTAACGAAGATTTCCCCTCAGGCAGAAGCAGATATTAAGTTTGGTTATTGTACGGAATTTATTATTATGACAAAAAGTGAATTATCGGATAAACAGGAAATGGAGTTTAAGGGATTCCTGGAATCTATAGGTGATTCTATTGTTGTAGTAGCTGATGAGGATATTGTCAAGGTTCATGTACATACCAATGACCCTGGAAAGGCAATTTCCCGCGCATTAACCTATGGTGAGTTATCCCGCATGAAGATTGACAATATGAGGGAAGAACACCAGGAGAAACTGATCAAGGATGCACAAAAGCTTGCGTTGCAGCAACAGGCAGAAGATCAGGTAAAAGCACAGGCAGTTTCGGATGCACCGCCAAAAGAAGCTGGCTTTATCTCAGTCTCCATTGGAGAAGGAATTGGCGAAATATTTAAAGGGCTTGGTGTGGATTACCTCATTGAAGGCGGACAGACTATGAATCCCAGTACGGAAGATATGTTAAATGCAATCGAAAAAGTAAATGCAGAAACTATTTATATCCTTCCGAACAATAAAAATATTATTCTTGCTGCAAACCAGGCGAAGCTTTTGACAAAAGACAAGAAAATTATTGTAATTCCCACCAAAACCGTGCCACAGGGAATTACAGCAATTATTAATTATATCCCGGAGAAAACGCCGGAAGAAAATGAAGCAGCAATGGTGGAAGAGATTCAGCATGTGAAGACCGGACAGATTACCTATGCGGTTCGTGATACCCATATTGATGACAAAGAAATCAAAGAAGGCAATATTATGGGAATAGGAGACCATTCCATTCTGGCAGTTGGAGAAAAACTGGATGCTGTGGCTAATGAGACTGTTGAGATTATGATGGATGATGAATCGGAATTAATCAGCATCTATTATGGAGAAGAGGTGACGGAAGAGGCGGCAAATGAGCTTGGAGATAAATTCCGCAAAAAATATCCGAATTGTGATGTGGAAGTTTACTCCGGTGGCCAGCCGATTTATTATTACGTCATTTCAGTAGAGTAACAGGTGGTTTATGATGAATATGGAATCATCCATTCAGGAATTAAAAGGAATCGGAGAAAAAACGGTTCTGGTATTTCAGAAAGCAGGGATTAAGACAATTGATGATCTGCTGAATTATTATCCCAGAAATTATGATACCTATGAAAAAATCGTTCAGGTATCTGAGATCTCGGATGATGATATATCAGCAGCAGTTTATGGTACGGTAGTGCAGACGCTGGATGTGAAGAGAGTCAGGCGGCTGCAGATTACCAACACCGTTATCAGGGACGACAGCGGAGGAACGATCCGCCTGACCTGGTTCAACATGCCCTATTTAAAAAATACCCTGAAAAGGGGAAGTAAATATATATTCCGTGGGAAGATTTCACGCAAAGAACAGCAGTTGTTAATGGAACAACCTGCTGTTTTTCGTGTAGATCAATACCAGGAAATGCTGCATGTGATGCAGCCGGTTTATACTCTGGTTCCAGGGCTTACCAATAATATGATTACCAAAGCGGTGCGTCAGGCACTTCCCCTTTTGGAAGGCTATCATGACTATCTTCCGGAAGAAATCAGAAATGAATATCATCTGGCTGAATTTCACTATGCTATAGAACAGATACATTTTCCAAAAGACATGCATGATGTAATGCTAGCCAGAAACCGCCTTGTATTTGATGAATTCTTTTTGTTTATCCTGGCACTGCGCCGTTTGAAAGACAGTACGCAAGATCTGTACCACAATTTTCATATGCAGAAAACGCCGTTGACGGATCAAATCATTGGGAATCTTCAATTTTCACTCACCGGGGCACAGGCAAAGGTATGGAAAGAAATAGAGAAAGATCTGTTAAGTCCAAAGGTAATGGCAAGACTGGTTCAGGGAGATGTTGGTTCCGGGAAAACCATACTTGCCATTCTGGCATTGATTATGGCGGCGGAGAATGGATATCAGGGTTCTTTAATGGTACCTACGGAAGTATTGGCGGTACAGCACTTTGAATCTATAACCGAACTGCTAAAGGAACAACAGCTGGACTTTAAAACGGTTCTTTTAACCGGGTCCATGACGGCAAAAGAAAAAAGGGCGGCATATGATAAAATAGAAATAGGGCTGGCAGATATCATCATTGGTACTCATGCTCTGATTCAGGAAAAAGTGAATTACAAGAATCTGGCACTTGTGATTACCGATGAGCAGCACCGGTTTGGCGTGCGGCAGAGGGAGGCGCTTTCTGAAAAGGGAGAATTTCCCCATGTGCTGGTTATGAGTGCTACGCCGATTCCCCGGACATTAGCTGTAATTCTGTACGGAGATCTGGATGTCTCCGTGATTGACGAACTTCCGGCTAACCGGCTGCCAATTAAAAACTGCGTGGTAGATACCAGATATCGTCCAAAAGCATATGCTTTTATTCAAAATGAAGTTGAAGCAGGGCGCCAGGCTTATATCATCTGTCCCATGGTTGAAGAGAGCGAGACGATCGAGGCTGAAAATGTCATTGAGTATACCGAGCGGCTGAGAGCGGCACTGGATGGAGATATTCAGATTGAATATCTTCATGGGAAGATGAAGCCGAAAGAAAAGAACAGCATTATGGAACGTTTTTTGAATCACGAAATTGATGTACTGGTTTCCACTACCGTGGTGGAGGTTGGTGTAAATGTTCCAAATGCCACTGTAATGATGATAGAAAATGCAGAGCGCTTCGGTCTGGCACAGCTTCACCAGCTTCGTGGAAGGGTAGGACGGGGACAATATCAGTCTTACTGTATTATGGTGCGGGCGTCAGACAGCAAAAAAGTAAAGGAGCGTCTGGAAATCCTGAATAAATCCAACGATGGCTTTTTTATCGCCAGTGAAGATTTAAAACTCCGTGGACCGGGAGATGTATTCGGAGTGCGCCAAAGCGGTCTGCTGGAGTTTAAAATCGGGGATGTGTTTACGGATGCATCCATCCTGCAAAAGGCAAGTGAGGCGGCACAGAATATTCTGGATCAGGGAGAATTGTCCCAAATACCAAAGTACGGTTATTTAGATAAAAAGCTCCAGGAATACATGCTTTCAGGCTTTGTCCGTATCAACTTATAGAAGAAATAGTTGCTATTTTTGAAAAAATGGTATATTATGCTTAATGTAAATGATATATATGCATGGAAGTGTTTTGCGAGGAGGAAAATGTATGAAAACCGTAAAAGCAAACGTAAAAGAGACATCAGCAGCTACGACAGAAGCCACTAAAGCAACAAAAACACCATCAAAGAGAGCAGCCAAGAAGGCAGAGCCGGCTGCAAAAACAGCAGAAGAAAAAGTAACGGAAGCAACAGAAGAGAAAACAGCGGAGAAGGCTCCGGCAGCGAAAACTACGGCAGCAAAATCTACAGCTAAAACTACAGCAGAGAAAACAGCAGCAAAGCCAGCAGCGAAAGCAGCAAAACCTGCAGCTGAAAAAGCACCGGTTGAGAAAAAGCCAGCAGCTAAAAAAGCTCCGGCGAATAAAGCAGTTGTAAAAGAAACGATCTTTCTGCAGTATCTTGGAAAAGAAATCAATGTGGAAGATATTACAAAACAGGCAAAAGAACATTGGACGAAGGTTTTGAAAAACAAAGCTGCGGATATTAAATCCATAGACGTATACTTAAAACCGGAAGAAAATGCTGCATATTTTGTAATCAACGGTGATGTAACCGGCAATGTGTACTTATAGATAAAAGCGAAAAGACAAAAAGAAAGTTAATAACAGAAATAAAGTTATTAGCAGAATAATATTATTAGCAGAATAAAGTTAATGGCAGACAAAAAAGAAAGAAGCCCAGATAAAATTATCTGGGCCCTTTCTTTGTCAAAGACGAAAGAATTTCGTTTTTGAAATTAGTACTGAGAAGTACTTCCTGCTGACATGTTACCTGCTGGCATGCTTGCTCCGCCGGACATCTGTCTTTCCTGAGCTTCGATCATTTTCTTAACCATATAGCCACCAACGCTACCATTCTGTTTGGAAGTTAAGTTACCATTGTAACCATCTGTTAACGGAACTCCTAATTCGTTAGCTACCTCAAATTTGAAACGGTCTAAAGCTCCTTTTGCTTCTGGTACTGCTGCTGTGTTAGATGATCTGTTTGACATCATAACCCCTCCTTTTTTTCTGTCTGTTTTTTTTATTTGCAATTTGTTATTGCCTTCCTAGTATATGAATTAATTGAAATTCTAAACTGGAAATTTTTTCAATTTTTTACAAATTTAGATAAAAACAAAAAAACATTTTCCATTTTCCCTATTTATATGTTATAATCGGTAGAAAGAAGAGAAAAAAAGGATGATTAGATGAATATCGGTATTATTGCACATAACAGTAAAAAAAGTTTAATTGAAGATTTTTGTCTTGCATATAAGCATATACTTAGCAAACATGAAATTTATGCGACAGGAATTACGGGACGCCGTGTAGAAGATGTTACAAATCTTCGCGTCCACAAGTTTCTCCCGGGAAGTGTGGGAGGAGATAAGCAGTTTACAGAGATGCTTGAGAGAAATGGCCTGGATATGGTAATCTTTTTCTACAACCCGGCGATGGTAGATCCTAAGGAGCCGGATATTTATACAATATCAAAATGTTGTGATAAATATAATATCCCAATTGCAACCAATATTGCAACTGCGGAATCTTTAATTCTTGGATTAGCTCATGGTGATCTTGAATGGAGATTACAGATATAAAATCTAAGAGAGGGGTGTAGCAGCATCCCTATTTTTTTGTGAATTTCTATAATTATGAAAAAGATTTGTTTTAATTAGGAGGATTATCAGATGTCAATTAATGACGTACAGAATTTGTTTATGTTTTGCGGAGGCCTTGGAATGTTCCTATACGGTATGCACAGCATGTCGGATGGAATCCAGAAATCAACCGGTAACAAAATGAGGGAGCTTCTGGGAGTTCTGACGAACAACCGGGTAATGGCAATTCTGGTTGGAGCCTTAATCACAGCAATTATTCAAAGCAGTGGTGCAACTACGGTTATGGTAGTTGGATTTGTAAATGCAGGCATAATGAATCTGGGACAGGCTGTAGGCGTAATCATGGGTGCTAATATTGGTACCTGTATCACATCATGGATCGTATCCCTGGGACAGCTGGGCGATAGTTTTAAAGCTGTATCACCATCACTTTATGCACCCCTATTAGTGGGGATTGGAGCATTTTTTATAATGTTCTCCAAAAAGCAGAAAAAGAAAACAATTGGTGAAATTATCATTGGTCTGGGCTTATTATTCATTGGTCTTGATTTTATGAAAAATGCTGCTTCTTCCTATACGGAGCTGCCAATCTTCACAAAGGCATTTGCTTTGTTCGGAAGCAATCCATTTCTTGGAATTGCAATCGGAGCGTTGGTTACCGGAATTATGCAGAGTTCTTCTGCTTCTGTTGGTATTCTCCAGACACTGGCGGCTACCGGCGGCGTTGTTACAGCAAGTTCAGCCATTTACATAAGCCTTGGTTCTAATATAGGTTCTTGTTTTACTGCCCTTTTATCCAGTATTGGAGCACCCAGAAATGCAAAGCGTGCAGCGGTGATCCATTTATCCTTTAATATGATAGGAGCGGTAATATTCGGAGCGGCGATGTTTGGCATATTCCAGCTGAATCCGGTCTTTGCGGCGGCGGGAATCGGTAGCGTAGGCATTTCCATTTTCCATACTATATTTAATATTATCTGTACGATTATATTGTTCCCATTTGCCAACAAACTGGTTCAGCTGTCAGGTCTTATTGTTTCGGACAAGGGCGGCGATGTTCTGGAAGGAAGCGAATCAGACGAAGTAATAACATTGCGTCATTTGGATGACCGTATTTTAGAAACTCCGACTTTCGCAGTTGAAAATGCAATTCTCGAAGTTGTACATATGGGAAGAATTGCCCAGACAAATATGCAGAACGCATTTGATGCCGTACTTCATAATGACACTGAAAAAATAGATGCTGTATATAAAACGGAAAAGACCATTAACAGCATGGAGAAGATGATCACCGAATATCTGGTAAAAATAAGTAATCTTTCCTTAAATGAAGACCAGCACACTATCATTAACAATCTGTTTTATTCCGTAAGCGACATTGAGCGTGTGGGTGACCATACGGAAAATATTGCCGAGCTGGCGGAAAACAAAGCAAAGGATGATATTCAGTTCTCCGAAGAAGCTGGGAAAGAATTAAGCGAAATTATGGAACTTGTTACCAACTCTTTCGTTTATGCTATGAAGGCAAGGGAAGAGGAAAGCATTGATGCTGCAACGAAAGTGGTAACCTATGAAGATATGGTTGATAACATGGAAGAAGAACTGCGTGAAACGCATATCGAACGCCTTTCCAAGCAGTTGTGCAACCCTACAAACGGAGTTATTTTCCTGGATATTATCAGTAACCTGGAAAGGATATCAGATCATGCCTATAATCTGGCAGGATACGTAATGAGTGAACATTAAAATACACTGTAAACAAGGCATATGGAGGTTTCGATAAGTTTATGAGTCAGATGATTTATTGTGTAGAAGATGATATGAATATCAGAGAGTTGGTTGCGTATGCCCTGAAAACATCCGGGTACGAAGCCATTGGTTTTGAGAATGCGGCAGAGTTTTACAAAGGCTTGAAAGACGGGAACCCGGATTTGATTTTGTTAGATATCATGCTGCCGGATGAAGACGGCATCAGTATTCTGAAAAAACTGCGTGCTAAAAATGAATACAAGGATATCCCTGTTATTATGCTGACAGCGAAATCTACGGAATACGATAAGGTTAAGGGACTGGACGTGGGCGCGGATGATTATGTAACGAAACCCTTTGGCGTAATGGAACTGATTTCCAGAATCAAAGCAGTCCTTCGCAGAAGTCAGAAAAGCATTTCCACCGATATGATGGTGCTTGGTGATATTCGTCTGGATATCCAGAAGCATGAAGTAACGGTCAGTGGTAAAGAGGTTGTTTTGACCTACAAAGAATTTGAACTTCTTACGTATTTGATGAAAAACCAGGGAATCGTACTTTCCCGGGATAAAATACTGGAAGTAATCTGGAATTATGATTACGAAGGGGAAAGCCGTACCGTTGATGTTCATATAGGATCGCTGAGACAGAAATTGGGTTCCAGCGGCAATATGATAGAGACCGTTCGCGGAGTAGGCTATAAAATGGGAAATAAAGAATGAAAAAGAAGATCTATAAAAATGTATTTGGACTGGGGATTTTAACTGTTATTTTCATAACGGTTGCATTTGTACTGTTTTTTAACTATAATATGCAGCAACAACTAAAAAACGAATTAAAGACGGAAGCAGTGTACATCGCCAAGGCCTATGAGGGCCTGGCGGACCCTGTTTCTTTTTTGGATGAAATAGAGGCACAGACACCTTCCAGAATCACCTATATAAGTCCGGACGGAACAGTTATTTACGACAGCCAGGCAGATGCCGGTAAAATGGAAAATCATCTGGAGCGCCCGGAAATTAAGGATGCAGCTAAGAATGGAACCGGCATTTCCAAAAGAACCTCAGACACATTGAGAAAGCATACGTATTATTATGCTATAAAATTGTCAACAGGTAGCTTCTTAAGGGTATCCGGTACCATTGACGGCCTGATTCCTACATTTATGAAGGTTCTGCCAGCGGCATGCGTGATTTCGCTGATTATACTGCTGGGCTCTTTCCTGATTGCCACAAAGCTTGCAAATGGTATTATCTCTAATATTAATAATATTGATTTGCAGCATCCAACTCAGAAGGTATCATTTAACGAGTTGTTTCCGCTGCTGAACAGGATTGAAAAACAAAATTATCAGATTAAGGACCAGATGACGGATCTGATTGAGCAGAAGGAAAAGTTTAATACCATTACCACGAATATGAATGAAGGCTTAATCCTGCTGGATAAAGAATCACGCATTGTATTTATTAACCAGAGCTGTAAAAATATACTGGGAGCACCAAGTATGCAATATATCGGGAAGAATATTTCACTGTTCAACCGCAGCCAGCAGCTTCAGAATACAGTGGAGAAGTCTATGAAAGGGGAAACCCACAGTGAGATACTAAAGCTGGATGAAACTACCATTCAATTTTTTGGCAATCCGGTTATCCAGGAAGGAAGCATCCAGGGAGCGGTTCTGTTTGTACTGGATATTACCGAGAAATACAAGGCTGAGAAAATGCGTCGGGAATTTTCAGCAAATGTATCCCATGAGCTGAAAACTCCGCTGACATCGATTTCCGGATATGCGGAACTGATGCAGAACGGCATGGTACAGCCCCAGGATATTCCACAGTTCGCCGGTAAAATCTACAAAGAGGCAGCACGTCTGATTTCTCTGGTGGAGGATATCATTAAAATCAGCCGACTGGATGAAAAAGATGCACGAACCACGAAAGAACTTGTGGATTTGTATGAAATTTCATCGGAAATTATAGAGCGCTTATTGCCGGTAGCAGAGCGGAATATGGTAACCCTGCATCTTGAGGGCTCTCCGGTAAAAATGGTGGCTGTCCGCGCAATGATGCTGGATTTGATTTATAATCTTTGCGAAAATGGTATTAAGTATAACAGACAGGGTGGAAAGGTAACGATTTCTATCTCAGAAGAGGATCAGCATCCGGTGATCAGGGTGTCGGATACCGGAATCGGTATCCCCAGCAAATACCAGGAACGTATTTTTGAAAGATTTTACAGGATTGATAAAAGCCATTCCAAACAGACGGGTGGTACGGGATTAGGACTTTCTATTGTAAAGCATGTGGTGGAATACCAGGGCGGATATATTGAAGTTCACAGTACTCCCGATGAAGGAACGGAAATTACAATCCATTTATAATTGTAATATAAAAAAACAGCTGTTTTTCAGGAAAATTCTTGATAAAACAGCTGTTTTTTTGTAATGAAAAATGGTTTTTACTGATTTTTCCGCTGTCAAAAATAAGCATTTTTTATTTTTATAAGTATAATTTTTGATTTTACATAAACTTTACATATACAATATATAATCTTTATACGCATCTATTAGAATACTTTCTTGTAAGAACAAATTAGAAAAGTTTTGGAGGAAAAAATTATGAAGAAATTAATCGCAATGGCGGTAGTTGGAATTATGACATTAGGACTGGTTGCTTGCGGAAGCAATACAGGAACAACAGAGACCTCACCAAGCACAACAGCAGCTACAGAAGCAGGGGCTGGTGACACACAGGCAGCAACAACTGAAGCCGCTTCATCAGAGTCAGCAAGTGCAGACGGAAGCGAAGCTCCCGCAGGAGATATCAGTGGAAATATAGTAATTACAGGATCTACTTCCGTAGAGAAGATCTTAAACGATATGAAAGATGAGTTTGAAGCTCAGAATCCTGATGTAACCATCGAGTATACAGGAAGCGGTTCCTCAGCAGGTATCACAGATACAAAATCCGGAACAAACAATATCGGTGCTGCATCCAGAGAAATAAAGGATGAAGAAAAAGAAGACGCATTAAAGACAGAAGTTTTCGCGTATGACGGAATTGCAATTATTGTAAATCCTGCTAATGAAGCAGTAAAAGACATTACAGAAGAGCAGCTGGCAGATATTTACTCCGGTAAAATTACAAACTGGAAAGATGTTGGCGGAAATGATGAAGATATCTTCGTAGTATCCCGTGAAGAAAGTTCAGGAACAAGAAGTGCATTTGAAGAGTTAATTAAACTGGAAGATGCAGGCGGACTTTCCGGAAATGCATCTGTATCTGAAGGAAATGGTCCGGTACAGGCAGCTGTTGCAGGAAATGAAAATGCAATCGGTTATGTATCCTTCTCTTTCATCGATGACACAGTAAAATCTCTTACAGTAGCAGGCGTAGAACCAACTGCTGAATTAGCAAAATCCGGAGAATATCCTCTGAGCAGACCATTCCTTTTCTGCTACTATGATGATAAAGTAACAGATGCAGGAAAAGCATTCTTAGAATTTGCAATCTCCGAAGAAGGACAGGCGGCTGTAGATAACCACGGCGGTATCCGCGTAGACTAATCGGCTGATCAGTAATGCATCTGCAAAATTAATATACGAAAAGCGTCCCGCTTTGCTTCAATAATAAGCAGGGCGGGACCTGCATCTTGCTATGAGCATTTACAAAAATGCATCAGGCTGCATAAATTTAAGCCGCAGTAATTGCGGCCCTGGAGGAAATTATGAACCGAAATGTAAAGAGAGACGTATTTGAAAAAGTAGTAGAAGGAATCTTCTTGCTCTGCGCCCTGGTGGGAGTTATTTCGGTAATAGCAATTATAGTATTTGTTTTTTACAAAGGATTACGACCTTTTTTTGGTCCTGACAGCTACAGTTTTATCGATTTCATCACTGGAACCAGATGGGCTCCCGGACAAAATGTATACGGAGTCTTCTATATGATTGTAGCTTCTGTTCTGGCTACAGCAGGAGCAATTGTAATCGGTGTGCCGATTGGTGTCCTCACAGCAGTTTTCATTGCTGAAATAGCACCAAAAGGTGCCGTGAAGGTAATCAGGCCAGCAGTTGAATTACTTGCTGGCATTCCTTCTGTTCTATACGGTGCTTTTGGTCTGGGTGTAATCGTTCCGATTATCAAGGAGATATCCCCGCAAGTGCAGGGACAGTCATTGCTGGCAGTAATCATTGTATTAACAATTATGATATTACCGACTATTGTTTCCCTATCAGAAAGTGCGATAAAATCAGTACCGAAATCATACCGGGAAGCGTCCCTTGGCCTTGGGGCATCCAAGGTGCAGACGATTTTTAAAGCAGTGCTTCCGGCAGCAAAGTCAGGTATTCTTTCGGCTACCGTTTTGGGCGTTGGACGTGCAATTGGTGAGACGATGGCTGTTATGATGATAGCGGGAAATCCCACACAGGGCCTTCCGGAAAGTATCTGGTCTATGGTACGTCCGCTTACAACGAATATCGCCATGGAGATGAGCTATGCATCCGGAAGACAGCAGGAAATGCTCTTTGCAACCGGTGTTATCTTATTTATCTTTATTATGATTGTTAATTTAACCTTATTAAAAATTACACGCAAGGCAGGTGAAAAATCATGAGCAGGAAAACGAAAGACTCTATTGTAAAAGGCCTGATTTATGGTTCTGCCGGATTTACGGTGTTTATACTTGTTGTCATCATAGGATTTATTGTGGTAAAGGGATTACCGGGAATTAATTTGAATTTCCTGACCAGGAATTATGAGGACAAAACTACTTATGTAACTTCACAGGTTGCTGCAGATATGCCGGATAACGGACAGGAAGGATATATTCCCTCCCTTGGAATTACCCTGAATATAAACGAGGATAAAAAAGTCTATATCAGTGAAATGGATAAAACATCTCCTCTTAAAGACGCTTTAAATCCCAAGAAAGTAGCTTATCCAATTGAAAAGAAAGATATACTTTCTAAGATAGGGAGCATCAGTGTGGATTCTCTGGTAAAAGAGACGGATCCCAAGAACCCTGAATCCGTAAAAAAGGCAGTAACTGATTTAAAAAATCAGATTGCGGGACTGAAGGATACCAATTTAAAGATAAAAGTGGTAAGGCCAGGCGGTGGTATCCGCCCGATGCTCGTAACTACGCTGTATATGATTGGACTATCACTTCTGATAGCAGCGCCAATTGGAATATTATCCGCTGTTTATCTGATTGAATATGCGAAACCTGGTAAATTGATGAGGACCATCCATTTTGCCATCGAAAATCTTGCAGGTATACCATCCATTATTTATGGTTTGTTCGGTTCGCTGTTCTTTGTAAAAATATGCGGACTGCAGTATTCCCTGCTGGCAGGCGCGTTAACCCTGAGTATTATTCTGCTTCCTACGATAATAACCACCACGGAAGAGGCATTAAAAGCTATTCCCAGAACTTATCGGGAGTCTTCCTTAGGACTTGGAGCAACCAGGCTGCAGACAGTATCCAAGGTAGTTCTTCCAAATGCACTGCCGGGAATTTTAGTTGCGGTATTGCTTAGTATCGGTCGAATTGTAGGAGAATCAGCAGCGCTTCTGTTAACAGCAGGTACCGTTGCACAGATTCCGGGAGCCCTGTTTGGAAACTCTGCAAGCGGCGCTACTTTAACGATTAAAATGTATACCTTGATGAAAGAAGAAAATGATTTGACTACGGCATGCGCTATTGGTATCGTTCTGCTGGTGATCATCATTGTCTTAAACTTTGCATCTAAAATGGTTACAAAAAAACTTCTGAGTAAAAAAGGAGAGTAGGCATTATGAATCCGATAGAAAATCCGAAATTTCGTGTTGAGGATCTGAATCTTTATTACGGGGACTTTAAAGCTCTGAATAAGATTAATATGAATATACCAAAAAATGAAATTGTTGCCTTTATAGGTCCTTCCGGATGTGGAAAGTCTACTTTTTTGAAAACAATCAACCGTATGAATGATTTGATTGAAGGGGTAAAAGTGGAAGGTAAGATATATTTGGATGATGTGGATATTTACGGCGATATCGACGTAATTAAACTGCGTCAGCGGGTAGGTATGGTCTTCCAGCAGCCAAATCCATTTCCGATGAGTATCTATGACAATGTTGCATATGGTCCCAGAATCCACGGAATCAAAAAGAAACAGGAATTAGATGAAATCGTAGAGCGCAGCTTAAAACAGGCGGCAATCTGGGATGAAGTAAAAGACAGATTAAAGAAAAATGCCCTGGGAATGTCCGGGGGGCAGCAACAGCGTATCTGTATTGCCAGAGCACTTGCTGTTGAACCGGAAGTTATTTTAATGGATGAGCCAACCAGTGCGCTGGACCCGATTTCCACTTTGAAAATTGAAGATCTGGCTGTTGAGTTAAAAGAAAAGTATACAATCGTAATCGTTACCCACAATATGCAGCAGGCCAGCCGTATTTCTGATAAAACTGCTTTCTTCCTGACTGGTGATGTGGTAGAATATGGAGATACTATACAGATATTCAACAATCCAAAAGAGAAAAAAACCGAAGAATATATAACAGGCCGTTTCGGTTGATAGATGTCAGAAAGGGGAACTAGTTTTATGACAACCAGAAAATCTTATATAGCGGAATTAGATGATATTACGCTGAATGTAGAAAAAATGGGGTTACTTTTAGAAGTCCTGATTAACAAAGTTATAAAGGCGCTTTCGGAAACGGACGCGGAACTGGCAAAGGCAATTATGGAGCAGGATGATGAAATGGACTGTCTGGAACGTGAGACAGAGAAAGCCTGTATCCGTATTGTTGCAAAGCAGCAGCCGGTAGCCACAGACCTTAGAAGAGTAACATCCATTATGCGGTTAATAGCAGATATTGAGCGTATAGCAGACCATTGCAGTGATATTTCAGAATATATCATTGAATTGGCGAAAGAAGATCCTGTGCCCATGCCAGGAGGGATTACAGAGATGATAGGAGCCATGAAAAAGATGGTAAATATGACCATCCAGTGTTTTGTGAAAGAAGATGTGTGGCCTATTGAAAAAATTATCGCCATGGACGATACTGTGGATGATTATTTCTTCCGGATTAAAGATGAACTCTGTGTGGCAATGAAACACAATCCGGAAGCGATCAAAGCATATACGGACTATCTGCTTATTGTAAAGTATGTGGAACGTATGGCGGATCACTCCACCAATATAGCAGAGTGGGTTTCTTTTATCGTAACCGGCGATCTGGAGCATTATTTAAATTAATACTTATTCAGCTATTCCCGCATGTAATGGGCGGGATTTTTCAGCTAAATGAATAAGAGCGTGTTTCCAAATTATTTGATCTCTTTATGCTTTCTTTTTGAGCAGCATATATCCGGATCGAAGAAATTTTGAAATACGCTCTTATAAGGTTATCATGAGGGAATTTTATCTGATTTAAATTTCATGCCATATCTGCCAATTTCCACCTATTTCTCCAGTGACTGTGGGATTATCTGCGGATTTTCTTAATTCTACCATAAATGTCAACAAAAGTAATTGACATGAACACCAAAAAACAACTATAATAGTACGGAATAACATTACAATAAAGGTAGGAAGATTCTATGAGAGTAGTTGCAGGGACGGCGAAACGCCTGCCTTTGAAAACGGTACCTGGACTTGATACCAGGCCTACGACAGACAGGATAAAAGAGACTTTGTTTAATATGCTGCAAAATGATATTTATGACTGCAGGTTTTTAGATTTGTTCAGCGGAAGCGGGGCTATTGGAATTGAGGCATTAAGCCGTGGGGCGTCCTTCGCTGTATTTTCAGAAAATAACCGCGGGGCTGTGGAGTGTATTAAAGAGAATCTCAAATTTACAAAGCTTAATGAACGGGCGCAGGTAATGCCCTGTGATGCCATTAGTGCAATACATAAGTTAGAAGGTCAGGAACCATTCGATATTGTGTTTATGGATCCTCCTTATAATCTGGAGTGGGAAAGACGTGTCCTTGAAGCATTCACGGATTCTTCCTGTATTACGGAAGATACCCTGATTATCGTGGAAGCATCGAAAGAGACAGATTTCTCATACCTGGAAAGTATTGGCTATATAATCGAAAAGTATAAAGAATATAAGACAAACGCCCACGTCTTCATAAAGCGGGCCGAAGGGAGATTAGCATGAGAAGAGCAGTGTATCCGGGAAGTTTTGATCCGGTAACGTTTGGACATCTGGATGTCATGGCACGTTCGGCAGCATTAGTGGACGAGCTGATCGTAGGAGTTTTGAATAATAATACAAAAACCCCGTTGTTTTCTGTAGAGGAACGTGTTAATATATTACTTGAAGCGACAAAAGACATAACGAATATCCGTATTGAATCGTTTACGGGACTGTCCATAGATTTTGTGAAAAAATGTGATGCAAGGTTTATCGTAAGGGGACTTAGGGCGATAACAGACTTTGACTATGAACTGCAGATGGCACAGACGAACCGTATTATGGATCAGGATATCGATACTATATTTCTTACAACAAGTTTGGAATATGCTTATTTGAGTTCGACAACTGTGAAGGAAGTAGCCGCTTATGGCGGAGATATTTCGAAATTTGTTCCACCAGTCGTAGTTGATAGAATTTATAATAAAATATGGGAAAGAAAGAATAATAAGGAGAGATTATAATGAGCAGCAGAATCGAACAAATTATTGAAGAAATTGAAGAGTATGTAGACAGTTGTAAATTTCAGCCTTTGTCTTCTACTAAAATTGTTGTAAATAAAGAAGAACTGGAAGAATTACTCAGAGAACTTCGTATGAAGACTCCGGATGAGATAAAGAGATATCAGAAGATTATAAGTAATAAGGACGCGATACTGGCAGATGCCCAGGCAAAAGCAGACAGTATGCTTGCAGATGCTACTTCACAGCAGCAGCAGATGATCAGCCAGGACGAAATTATGCAGCAGGCAGTGGCACAGTCCAATGCACTTCTGGAACACACTAACCGCCAGGCACAGGAAATTCTGGATAATGCAACAAATGATGCTAACAGTATCCGCATGAGTGCGATTCAGTATACAGATGAGATGCTGGAGAACTTAGAGAAAATTATGAGCCATACAATTGATACGGCAGGTGCTAAATACAATACCTTCCTGAATTCCATTCAGTCTTGTTATGATATTGTAAATAAAAACCGCAGCGAACTGTCTCCGCAGTCTGTTCCCAATAACTATGTTGCAACAGCAATGGAAGAGAGCGGCGAAGGCGAAGCTGCAGAATAAGTGTTTAATTAAACGCTTGGGTTAAAATTTTTACAGCAGAAAACATGCGGCAAGAGCAAGTGCGATGACGGTAATAATGAGCTTTGATATTACATATTTGGAAAGGCGAAGACCGCTTTCGTGTATCATGCTTTCTGTCTGAGCAATTGAAGATAATCCGCCAAAAGAGCAGATTGCAATCAGAAGCAGGTATTGGATGGTAAAGGATGCATTTTCCATAGATATGGTATGAATCCCATTGGTCACTTCCATGATGCCGACCAGGAACGCTTTTATGACTGCATTCGAGATGGGCAGATATAATACGATTTTTGCCAGAATGGCAAAGAGCATAATGTATCCCCCCAGTTTTGTGATATTTAATATACCGTTCATAATACAGGCATCTACCAGTCCAAAATTCAATGTCGTGGTAGGTGCTGTATTTGTATGTAAAGAAGTTGATTCTCGGAATTGTTTTCTGCATCGGATGCCGGTAAACAATCCATAGAGTAGAGGAGCACCGTATATGATTACAATAGTGGGAATAATCAGTTCTTCCTTATGAAGATGTTCCAATACCAGAAAATTGATAATGAACATTGGGCTTACATTGTTGCAAAACCCCAGTAGATACTCTGCTTCGGGAAGGGTTATCTGTTTTTCATTGGTAAGGTCTGCAATGACCTTGGCACCCATGGGGTATCCGCAGAAAAATCCCACAGTGAGCGCATAGCTTCCGTTTGTACTCACGCCGAACAGAAATCGAAAGATGGGGGCAAACAGAAACATAAGCGGTTCGATCAGCCCCAGATTAATAATCAGGTTGGAGAGGATCATAAGTGGAAGAAGCGTAGGCACCAGTGTCTGGAACCAGAGGAGCAGTCCGGCAAGCGAGGCGTCAAAGCCGTCTGCTGGGCAAAGATAGAGGAAGATCAGTGCGGTCGTTATGACCAGGCCATAGAGCATTTTTTTCATAGATGCTGTACCTGTGGCTATCTGGCATAAATAACAATATAAGTAGTTATTCCTGTGGGCAACGAGCCAAATGGGCATGCTTGCAAGTTCATTTGGTGACTGCCGCAGGGCCGGATACCCTGCAGCTTGCTGCGGGGTATTTGACTTACGTCAGACAGCGCGAATATGTTTTTTATAGTATATGAAGAGCCTGGAGAGATTCATTCCTGAAAAAATGTCAATTTTTGATTCTAAATCAGATATTTTACGCATATATTAATCAGGAGAATAGAAAGCCTGTGCGTCCAATAAATGAGTAAAATAAAGCTTCTTCGAAATATCTTTGTAATTATTCTGGTGAGCATTTTTTGTTATGGATGCATCGATTATTTACATACCCAGGGAAAAATATTCAATTTAACGTATCAGTCCAATGAGACAATGGGATTTCGCAGTCAGAAAATCGGGGAGGATAATTACAGACGGCTGCTGGAAATCAGTAAATCGGAAGATGTGCCGGTCTATGATTTGCTGTCTGTGTGGATGCCGAAATATCAGTTTGATTTGGAAAATGTGAAAACGTCTGTGCTTACGCCTTCGGATTATTATCTATGGCGGACATATTTTCAGGCATATAATTTACATGCGCTGCAGGAGATTCAGCAAAGTTATGCAGCTGTATGGGAGGATGTCATGTATTATCCTGTACCGGACAGTACCACGGATACAGAACCCCAGACCTCCTTCGAGGATTCCTGGATGCTGGAGCGCAATTATGGCGGCAAACGGGGGCATGAAGGGACCGATATTTTCCCGAAAGAAAATATCAGAGGGAAGTATCCGGTGGTCAGCGTATCAAGCGGTGTTGTAGAACAGGTGGGATGGCTGGAAAAAGGCGGATGGCGTATCGGTATACGTTCAGAGCATGGAGGATATTTCTACTATGCCCATCTGAGTTCTTATGCGGGGGTTTTCAAAAAAGGTGATGAGGTACAGGCAGGAGAACTTCTGGGATATATGGGAGATACCGGTTATAGTAAAATTGAGGGTACTACCGGGAATTTTGACGTACATCTGCATTTTGGCATCTATATTAAGACCGCAAGGAAGGAAGAAGTCAGTGTTAACCCCTACTGGATTCTTCGCTATTTAGAAGATCGAAAGTTGAAATATGCATATGAAGTATGATATACTAAAATATTAAGGGGAATTATTAAAGTTAAGAGGAGAATCAGGTATATGGAAATACAATTATGGAGAGAAATACTGGATCCATATGAATTAGCAGTGAATGAGCTGACCGTAAAGTTTGAGCATCTGATCAGAGAGCATCGGGCACGGGGGAAGTATTCACCGATAGAACAGGTTATGGGGCGGGTAAAAGCCATATCCAGCATATTGGAGAAGGCACAGAAAAAGAGAATACCGCTGAATGAAATAGAAGAAAAATTAGATGATATAGCAGGGGTACGTATAATCTGCCAGTTTGTGGAGGATATCGAAAAAGTTGTGGAGATTATCCGCAATCGAACTGACATGTCTGTCAAGAGCGAAAAGGATTACATCACAAATATGAAATCCAGCGGATACCGCAGCTATCATATGATTGTCTACTATGAAGTCCAGACCCTTGCCGGCAGTAAAAGGATTCAGGTTGAGATACAGATCAGAACGCTTGCAATGAATTTCTGGTCTACAATCGAGCATTCACTGCAGTATAAATATAAACGCAATATTCCGGAGCATATCCGCATGAAATTAAGCAAAGCGGCAGATGCGATTATCGTATTGGACAATGAGATGTCATCTGTACGCAGTGAGATCATGGATGCACAGAATTCTTTTCAGATTCAGGCGAATCTGGTATCAGATATATTGAACAACATACAGAATCTGTACCATCTGGCGAATAAGAGAGAGATTATTAAGATCCAGGATGAATTTTACCGTATCTATGAACTGAATGATATTGAACAGCTGGAACGGTTTCACAAGCAGCTGGATATTATTGCAGAAGGATACCGCGCCCAGTCACTGGAGCGTGTTTGAAAAATCCACTGAGTGTGACGGATATTTTGCAGAAAGCAGGATACAGACACACCCGGGGAAATAAAATACATATATAAGAGTGTGCACACGCTCTTTGAAAAGGAGCAATGGATGAATTTACCACAGGAATTTGCGGATTCCATGAAGGAACTGCTGGGAGCAGAGGAATATGAAGCTTATTTAAACAGCGCGGGGCAGGACCGGGTTCATGGACTCCGGGTGAATACAAGCAAGATAACGGTGGAAGAATTTTTGAAGCTGACGCCTTTTTCATTAAAACCAATACCCTGGGTGGAAAATGGATTCTTTTATGACGACTCGCAGGCCGTTACGAAACATCCCCATTACCATGCAGGGTTATACTATGTGCAGGAACCAAGTGCGATGATACCAGCAGACAGGCTTCCGGTATCGGAAGGGGACTGTGTGCTGGATCTCTGCGCGGCACCCGGTGGAAAAGCAACGGAGCTGGGGGCAAAATTAAAGGGTACGGGAGTGCTGGTTGCCAATGATATCAGCAATTCCAGGGCAAAAGGACTGTTGAAGAATCTGGAATTATTCGGAATACCGGGGATACTGGTTACCAGCGAAACGCCGCAGAAGCTGCTGCCTTATTTCAGAGAATTTTTTGACAAGATATTAATTGATGCGCCCTGTTCCGGTGAAGGGATGTTCCGTAAAGACCCGGCTATGGTAAAGAGCTGGCTGGAACATGGACCCAAGTATTATGCCGGGATCCAAAAGGAAATATTGCTGACGGCAGCCGATATGTTAAAACCGGGTGGATTAATGCTCTATTCTACCTGTACCTTTTCCTCGCTGGAGGATGAGTGTTCCATTGCGTATCTTCTGAATGAAAGACCCGACTTTGAGGTGATGCCCATGAAAGGCTATGAGGGATTCGATAAAGGAATTCCAGGAGCAGCAGATGGAAATGTGCAGTTGGAGAACTGTGTTCGGATCTGGCCCCATAAAATGGCGGGAGAGGGGCACTTTGCAGCGCTATTAAAAAAGAATGGCGATTTTCCTTCAGCCGGGTCAGCAGCGAAGCAGAAAAAGAAAAAAATAGTGCTGCCTAAAGAGTGCCAGGAATTTTTTGACCAGTATCTGGATACCGAACTGGCAGGCAGGATAATTACCGTCTATGATAACCGGGTGTATGCCATACCAAAAGCTCTCGGCAATATCCGGGGACTGCGGTTTTTACGCACCGGATTATATCTGGGCGAGGTGAAGAAAAACCGTTTTGAGCCAAGCCAGGCACTGGCTATGAGCCTGAAAAGAGAACAGGCAAAATACAGCATCTCTTTTTCTGGCAGCGATGAACGGGCAGTGAAATATTTAAAAGGTGAAACGATTGAACTTGAGGATGATGAGGCAAAGGGGTTAAAGGGCTGGATTCTTGTCTGTGTGGACGGATATCCGCTGGGATTTGCCAAAGCAGCGGGTGGCTCGCTGAAGAATAAATACTACCCCGGATGGAGAATGCAGTAAATGAGTCTGATAAGATTAGATAAATACCTGGCAAACGCAGGAGCGGGAACCAGGACAGAGGTAAAGAGCCAGATCCGGAAAGGATTGGTAAGCGTCAATGGTGAAGTTGTGAAAAAGCCGGAGATGAAGGTGGATGCAGACAGGGATGAGGTATGTGTCGGACAAAATGCGCTGACCTATCAGAAATATGAATATTATATGTTCCATAAGCCTGCGGGTTGTGTGACAGCAACGCAGGACAATCTGCATCAGACGGTAATGGATTTTATTACTTCCGGGAAAAAGGAGGAACTCTTCCCGGTGGGCAGGCTGGATAAAGATACAGAAGGCCTGTTGTTAATTACAAATGACGGTGCACTTGCCCATGAATTGCTTTCCCCGAGAAAACATGTGGACAAAACTTATTATGCAAAGGTGGATGGCTTGGTAACCGAAACAGACCAGCAGGCTTTTTTGCAGGGCGTTGATATCGGGGAAGAGAAACCCACTTTGCCGGCTAAACTTGAAATCATGAAAAGCGGAGAAGTATCAGAAGTGTGTCTGACCATACGGGAAGGCAGGTTTCACCAGGTGAAAAGGATGTTTGAAGCAGTGGATAAGCAGGTACTGTATCTAAAACGCCTGTCTATGGGTGCGATCAGCCTGGATGAACATCTTAAGAAGGGCGAATACCGCCCCTTAACCAGAGAGGAAATAGAAAGGATCGGAGGAAGCGGATGTTAGAAGGAATAAGAGCGGTGATATTTGACTTAGACGGAACTTTGGCTGATTCCATGTGGATGTGGCCGAAGATTGATATAGAATATCTGAACAGGTTTCAGATTCAGGTACCGGCAGGACTTCATGAGGCGATTGAGGGAATGAGTTTTACAGAGACCGCTGATTATTTCAGAACCGCATTTTTTCTTCCGAAAACCACTGAAGAGATCAAACAGGACTGGATGGAGATGGCGTATGACAAGTATGCCAATGAAGTGCCGCTGAAACCCGGTGCATCTGAGTTTCTGGATGAGCTGAAACGGCGCAGCATCAAAACAGGAATTGCGACCAGTAACGGCAGGGGTCTTGTGGAGGCAGTGATGCACGCCCAGGACCTGAATGGCAGGATAGATGCGGTGCGGACTGCGTGTGAAGTGGCAAAGGGAAAACCCTCGCCTGATATTTATCTGAAGGTAAGCGAGGACCTGCGGGTCGCCCCGGAGGAATGCCTGGTATTCGAGGACATCAGCATGGGTATTCTGGCTGGCAAGAACGCCGGCATGAAAGTATGTGCGGTGGAAGATGCATTCTCCATGGGCCAGATACAGAAAAAGAAGGCCCTTGCGAATTATTATATTACAGATTATCATGAGGTTTTGAACCATACTTATGAACATTTGAGATAGACACATGCGCTAGAAATGAGTGCTGGAATATGCGATAAATACATGTTCTAGAAATGTGCGCTGGGATATGCGATAATATATACACTAGATATCTGCGCTGGCATTGCGATAGATATAAGCCTGCAGACAGCAGGCGGACAGGAGTACGAATGAGTAAGCAGTTTTTGCCCGTTAACAGGGAAGATATGAAGGCTCGCGGCATTGCCCAGCTGGATTTTGTATATGTAACAGGGGATGCCTATGTGGATCATCCTTCCTTTGCCCATGCGGTGATCAGCCGTATGCTGGAGGCAAATGGATATAAAGTGGGTATCATTGCCCAGCCGGACTGGAAGGACAAAGAAAGTATCATGGCACTTGGAGAGCCAAGGCTTGGATTCATTGTCTCAGCCGGAAATATGGATTCTATGGTGAATCATTATTCCGTATCCAAGAAGCGCAGAAAGACAGATGCGTTCAGTCCCGGTGGGGAGATGGGGAAACGTCCGGATAATGCTACGATTGTCTACTGTAATCTGATCCGTCAGTCGTATAAGCATGTGCCGGTTATTATTGGCGGTATTGAAGCCAGCCTGCGCAGAATGGCACACTATGATTATTGGGCGAATGCATTGAAGAGATCTATTCTTTTGGATTCAGGCGCTGATCTGATCTCTTACGGTATGGGGGAACGCTCCATCGTGGAGATCGCGGATGCACTTAACAGCGGAATCGAGATGAAAGATCTGACATTTATTGACGGAACTGTCTATAAAACCAGGGATTTATCCATAGTATATGATGCGATTACACTTCCGCCTTTTGAAGCGCTGAAAGCGGACAAGCTGAACTATGCAAAGAGTTTCTATGTCCAGTATTGCAACACCGATCCGTTCTCAGGGAAACGCCTGGTGGAAAGCTATAAAGATGGGTGGCATGTGGTTCAGAACCCTCCTGCAAAGCCTTTAAGCCAGTCAGAAATGGATCGGGTTTATTCACTGGGATATATGAGAACCTGGCATCCTTCCTATGATGAAAAGGGAGGTATTCCGGCAATTGAAGAGGTGAAGTACAGTCTGGTAAGCAATCGGGGGTGTTTTGGCGGGTGCAGTTTCTGTGCGCTGACTTTTCATCAGGGAAGGATTATCCAGACCAGAAGCCACGAATCCATTCTGGCTGAGGCAAACCAGTTTATATGGGAGAAAGATTTCAAAGGATATATTCATGACGTGGGAGGACCTACTGCAAATTTCCGGCAGCCTGCATGTGAAAAACAGCTGGAGAAAGGGGTTTGCCAAAAGAAGCAATGCCTGTTCCCGGCGCCCTGTAAAAACCTGAAAGTAGATCACAGTGATTATCTGTCTCTTTTGCGGAAGCTGCGTGATCTGCCAAATGTGAAGAAAGTATTTATCCGGTCGGGTATCCGTTTCGATTATCTGATCTATGACCAGGATGATTCCTTTTTCAAAGAATTGGTAGAGCACCATGTAAGCGGCCAGTTAAAAGTAGCCCCGGAGCACATTGCTGATAAGGTGCTCAGTAAAATGGGCAAACCGGAGCGAAGCGTCTATGAAAAATTTGTGCACAAATATAAAGACCTGAATTCAAAATGCGGGAAGAACCAGTTCCTGGTGCCCTATCTGATGTCATCCCATCCGGGATCTACGTTAAAGGAAGCTGTGGCACTTGCTGAATATCTCCGGGATCTGGGCTATATGCCGGAACAGGTACAGGATTTTTATCCCACGCCGTCTACGATTTCAACCTGCATGTATTATACAGGAGTAGACCCAAGAACCATGGAGCCGGTTTATGTACCAAATAATCCTCATGAAAAGGCAATGCAGCGTGCGCTGATCCAATACCGGAATCCGAAAAATCTGGAGCTGGTAGCGGAGGCATTGACAAAAGCCCACCGGACAGATCTGATTGGTTTTGATAAAAAGTGCCTGATCCGTCCACTCAGGGGAGATGGAAAAACCTCTGCCTCCGGCACATCCGGACAGTATAGCAGGCAGACATGGGACAAAAATGGCGGAAAAGGCGGGATGAAAAACGGTGCGTCTTCCGGAAATGGAAGAGATAAGAAAAAACCAGTAAAAAAGAAAACCATCCGGAATGTGCATAAGAAGAAATAGTAAAATTTAGCAGCGGATAAAATGGATCTGTATGAGCGGCTGTTTGGTTATTTGCTGGAGTCTACTTTGGTATTGCGCAAGCAGTACCCTGTGTCCGGGCATAAATAACTGCAGAAAAATAAGTAGAATTATGAGGAGATTACGCATGAAGAAAGTTTCAAAGGGAAAAAGGGGTTATATTCTTTCCCAGAAGAAAAAGCGGGGGTTGATTACATTTATCCTGTTCTTAATTCCGGTAGTGATATTTGTCACCGGTTTGATTCAGACAGGTACAAGACTTAATATGTTTACTTTTGTGGCAGTTATGGGATGCCTTCCGGCAAGCCGTTCTGCAGTGGGTATGGTGATGATGTTTATGCAAAAGCCCATAAGTGAAGAAAAGTACCGGGAAATTGAGTCCCATGTAAAAGACATGGTGTGTGCTTACGAACTGACGGTGACTGCTTATGAGAAGAATACCCCTATTGACAGTCTGGTTGTATGCGGAACGAATGTGATCGGTTATACCAGCAGTGAAAAGGCGGATCCTTCCTTTGCAGAAAAGCATATTAAGGAAATTCTGAAAGGAAACGGATATAAGTCCAATGTGAAGATATTTACAGACCTGAAGCGGTATCTGGAAAGAGTTGATATGCTATATCAGCGAAAGGATGAACTGGAAGCAGAAGGAACGTTTACGCCAAGCGAAGAATATCCGGACCTTAGCAGAAGTGAATTGATGAAGCACGTGATCCTGGCGATCTCTCTATAAGAAAGAGAAAGGCAGTTTAGTTAGCCTGGAGCCTGTTTGAAAATGAAAAGAGTATAGAGATGAAATTAGTGATTGTAAATGAAAATGAAGCCGGGCAGCGTCTGGATAAGCTGCTGGCAAAATATTTAAGTGAAGCGCCCAAGAGCTTCGTCTATAAAATGCTTCGCAAAAAGAATATTACGCTGAACGACAAAAAAGCAAATGGAAATGAAAAAACCGCACTTCATGATGAAATACGGTTTTTTCTTTCTGACGAAACGTTTGATAAGTTTTCAAAAAAAGTAGAAGATATTTCCACTATTAAAAAAAGCAGCAGCCTCCAGATTATCTACGAAGATAAGCATATTCTCCTCTTGAATAAGCCGGCTAATATGCTCTCCCAAAAAGCGAAAAGCAATGATATATCCATTAATGAAGAAATGCTTGCTTACTTGCTGGAATCCAAACAGATTACGAAAGAGGAGCTGAAAACTTTCCGTCCGGCAGTCTGCAATCGTTTAGACCGCAATACAAGCGGTTTGATCGTAGCCGGGAAAACACTGGCAGGACTTCAGACTATGGCGGAGGTTTTCAAGGACAGGAGCCTGCATAAATACTACCTGTGTCTGGTATCCGGAGAAGTGGCAGAGGAACGAACCATTGATGGCTGGCTTACAAAAGATGAGAATCAAAATAAGGTACAGATCAGCCAGGAGCACACAGAAGATGCACTGCCCATACACACCATGTATACGCCGCTGGAGACGAAAAATGGAGTTACTTTATTAAAAGTATGGCTGATTACCGGAAGATCCCATCAGATTCGTGCCCATCTGGCATCAATCGGACATCCCATAATCGGAGACACCAAGTACGGAAACCGGAAAGTTAACCAGAAGTATGAAACTTCATATGGGGTGAAATATCAGATGCTGCATTCCTATCAGCTGGTAATGCCGCAGATAAAGGGAGACCTTGAGTACCTCTCCGGAAAAGAATTTACGGCAAAAGTGCCTGCGATTTTCGAAAAGGTATTTGGTAAGAAGTTTTGACTGAAATATATTGTGAATTACCGGCAGTTGATTGTAATCGATCATCTGCCTTTTTATTGTAACCTGCCATCTGCTCTTTTTGTGTACATAACCGGTAGAGCTTTGTCAATATGCTTGAAGATGCGGCAAAATTGGAGTAAAATATACTAGAGCGTGTTTAAAATTCATTCCCGCCAACTGTGCGGGATTGAATTTTCAAACATGTTCAAGAGCATACAATTTCAGGTTACATATATACTACGAACCATTCAGAAAGGAACATCCATATGGCAACATGGAATTCAAGAGGACTTCGCGGATCCACATTGGAAGACTTAATTAACCGTTCCAACGAACAGTATCAGGAAAAGGGACTGGCATTGATTCAGAAAATCCCTACCCCCATTACCCCTATCAGAATTGACAAAGAGAACCGGCATATTACACTGGCATATTTCGAGCAGAAAAGTACCGTTGATTATATTGGAGCGGTGCAGGGAATCCCCGTCTGCTTTGATGCAAAAGAATGTAATGCGGATACTTTTGCACTGCAGAATATTCATGAACATCAGGTGCAGTTTATGGGGACCTTTGAACAACAGGGCGGGATTTCCTTTTTGATTATATATTATACTAAAAAAAATGAAATATTTTATCTGCCTTTCGAGCGGGTGAAGTTTTTCTGGGAAAGGGCGGCAGAAGGCGGCAGAAAAAGCTTCCGTTATGAAGAACTTCCACAGGAATTTAAGCTGGAAAGTAAAGGCGGAATTCTGGTTCCTTACTTAGATGCACTGCAAAAGGATTTAGATAAGAGGGATTGACTTTTTTTCATACATCTATTATAATGAAAAATAATTTTATATAGTAGTGAATTATCACGTTAATGTGATAAAGTGAAACGAAATTTGATTTTCAGAAAGAGGAGAGAGCAATGAATCAACGATTATTACATACACCGGAAGGTGTCAGGGACATTTATAATGCAGAATGTGAAAAGAAACTTACGTTACAGGACAAACTGCATAAAGTCCTGAAATCCTATGGCTATCGGGATATCGAAACGCCTACCTTTGAATATTTTGATGTATTTGGACAGGATGTGGGAACCATTCCTTCCAAAGACTTGTATAAATTTTTTGACCGGGAAGGAAATACACTGGTGTTAAGACCGGATTTTACCCCTTCTATAGCCAGGGCAGCAGCGAAGTATTTTACGGAAGAAGATCTTTCCATCCGCCTCTGTTATATGGGCAACACCTTTATTAATAATTCAAGTTACCAGGGGCGCTTAAAAGAAACAACGCAGCTGGGAGCGGAATTTATCGGTGATGACAGTGTGGATGCAGATGCTGAGATAGTTACACTTGTCATTGAGACATTGCGCAGTGCCGGGCTCAAAGATTTCCAGATCAGCATCGGACACGTGGAATTTTTCAAAAGCCTGATGACGGAAGCCGGGATTGATGAGGAAACGGAAGAAGAACTGAGAGAATTGATCTCCAATAAAAATATGTTTGGCGTGGAAGAGCTCCTGTCTGAAAAGAACATCAGTGAGGAATTAAAGAATGTATTTGCAACCCTGCCTCAGCTGTTTGGAACCGTGGATGCACTGGAGCGGGCAAAACTTCTGACATCCAACCCGGGGGCGCTAAAGGCAATTGCAAGACTGGAAGAACTATATGGAATCTTAAAATACTACGGTGTGGAAAAATACGTTTCATTTGATCTTGGAATGATCAGCAAATATATGTACTATACTGGCATCATTTTCAGGGGCTATACCTTTGGAACAGGGGATGCCATCGTAAAAGGCGGACGTTACGACAATATGATGGGACGTTTTGGAAAAGATGCACCGTCAATTGGTTTTGTCGTGGTAGTAGACCAGCTTCTGACCGCCCTTTCCAGACAGAAAATTGATGTGCCGGCAGAACAGGTAAACCGCCTGATCCTATATAAAAAGGAGCAGAGAAAAGAAGCGATTACTCTGGCGAAGCATCTTCGGATAGAAAACAATTACGTGGAACTGATCTGCCAGAAAGAAAGTCTGGACTTGGAAGATTATCTGATCTTTGCAAGGCGAAGCCGCATCAATGAGATTTTGTATTTTGAAGAAAAGGACAGGATTCTGTCCGTAAATACAGAAACGAAGGTAGTGAAGCCGGCAGGACTTATGGCGCTGTTGTCATAGAATGATAAACTGATTTTAAGCTGCAGTAGATGCAGTACTGGAGGATGATAATGAGATATTTAACGTTTGCCCTTGGAAAGGGACGATTGGCGAAACAGACCCTGGAGGTCTTTGAAAAGATAGGAATTACCTGTGAAGAAATGAAAGATCCAACCAGCAGAAAGCTTATTTTTGTGAATGAAGAGCAGAAGCTTAAATTTTTCCTGTCAAAAGGACCGGATGTGCCCACTTACGTAGAGTATGGTGCGGCTGACATCGGTATTGTAGGAAAGGATACGATCGCGGAGGAACAGAGAAAGCTGTATGAAGTACTGGATCTGGGATTCGGCAAATGCAGGATGTGTGTCTGCGGTCCGGCATCTGCGAGGGAATTATTAAAGCATCAGGAATTGATCCGGGTAGCAACTAAATATCCAAATATTGCAAAAGATTATTTTTATAATAAAAAGCATCAGACGGTGGAGATCATTAAACTCAACGGCTCGATTGAGTTAGCACCGATTGTGGGACTTTCGGAAGTGATCGTGGATATTGTGGAGACAGGATCCACGCTTAAGGAAAACGGTCTGGAGATCTTAGAAGAGATCTGCCCGTTATCTGCAAGGGTGGTGGTAAATCAGGTAAGCATGAAAATGGAAAATGATAGAATTACTAAGATTTTAACGGATTTAAAAGCAGTTTTGTAAGAGCAGAAAACGGAGGAGGTCATTATGAGAATTGTTGAATTGACGAAAGATACCATGCAGAATGTACTGGAAGACCTTTTAAAACGGAGTCCAAACAGCTATGGTGAGTTTGAAGGCCGTGTTGCAGAGATTATCTCTAATGTAAAGAGTGACAGGGATCAGGCAGTATTTGATTATACAAAGCGTTTTGACGGAGCAGATATAAGTGCAGAGAATATCCGGGTGACGGAGGATGAAATACAGGAAGCTTATGAACAGGTGGATGAAGGTCTGGTAGAGGTTATCCGCAAGGCATTAGTAAATATCCGTTCTTATCATGAAAAACAGCGCCAGTACAGCTGGTTTGACAGCAAACCGGACGGAACTATGCTGGGGCAGAAGGTGACTCCACTGTCTAAAGTAGGAGTTTATGTCCCGGGAGGAAAAGCGGTTTATCCGTCATCGGTGCTGATGAATATTGTGCCAGCCAGGGCAGCCGGCGTAGAGAAGATTATTATGACAACTCCACCTGGAAAAGATGGAAAAGTAAATCCCTCCACTCTTGTGGCTGCACATGAGGCAGGAGCGGATGAAGTATATAAGGCTGGCGGTGCCCAGGCAATCGCTGCCCTTGCATTTGGAACGGAAAGCATTCCGAAAGTTGACAAGATTGTAGGTCCAGGCAATATTTATGTGGCACTGGCGAAAAAAGCGGTGTATGGACATGTGAGCATTGATTCTGTAGCAGGTCCCAGTGAAATACTCGTTCTTGCAGACGAGACAGCCAATCCCAGATTTGTTGCGGCTGACCTGTTATCTCAGGCGGAGCATGATGAAATGGCTTCTGCAATTCTGATTACAACCAGCCGGGACCTGGCAGAGAAAGTTTCAAAAGAAGTGGATGATTTTACGGCAGAGTTATCCAGAAAAGAAATTATCCAGAAATCTCTTGATAATTACGGCTATATTTTAATCGCGGAAAATATGGAGGATGCAATTGAAACGGTAAATGAAATCGCTTCGGAGCATTTGGAAATTGTAACGAAGGATCCGTTCCAGGTCATGACCAAAATAAAAAATGCCGGGGCAATTTTTATCGGGGAATACAGCAGTGAGCCTTTGGGGGATTATTTTGCCGGACCAAACCATGTATTACCTACGAATGGAACTGCAAAGTTCTTTTCACCTTTAAGTGTGGATGATTTTATAAAAAAATCCAGTATTATTTATTATTCCAGGGAAGCGCTGGAGCCAATTCATGAGGATATTATTAAATTTGCAACAGCAGAACAGCTTACCGCCCATGCAAACTCTATTAAAGTCCGCTTCGAAAAATAGGAGGCATATATGACCAGAAAAAAAACAATAGAACGAAACACCCGGGAAACCCAGATTACTCTTACTTTGGATCTGGACGGCACGGGAAAATCAGATATCCATACGGGCATAGGTTTTTTCGACCACATGCTGGATGGCTTTACCAGGCATGGATTATTCGATCTTAAAGTTCAGGTAACCGGTGATCTGGATGTGGACTGTCATCATACCATTGAAGATACCGGGATTGTACTGGGTACGGCGATCCGGGAAGCTGTTGGAGACAAAAAGGGAATACGCCGCTATGGGGATATTATTCTTCCAATGGATGAAACTCTGGTACTCTGCGCCATTGACCTGGGCGGCAGGCCGTATCTGTCCTTTGACGGAGCTTTTACTGCGGACCGCATGGGAGATATGGATACAGAGATGGTAAAAGAGTTTTTCTATGCAGTTTCTTATGCAGCGGCAATGAACCTGCATATTAAGGTCCTTACACTGGGGAATAATCACCATATGGCAGAAGCAATGTTCAAGGCATTTGCCAAGGCTTTAGATGAAGCAGTTACTTATGATTCCAGAATATTGGACGTGCTATCAACGAAAGGGAGTTTGTAATGATACATAAGAAATTAATACCTCATATTTTTATTAGAAGTGGAATTGCCGTTACAGGATTTTTCGATAACCGCGTATTTGCAGACGGGGATGTGGTTAAGCTTGCAAAGCATTACAGCAACAATGGTGCAGATGAATTGATCATTTTTGATTTATCCAATACGGACAGCGAACATGACCAGTCTTTAAAGCTGATCAAAGAGATATCCAGAGAAATCGATATTCCCATCCTGGGCGGTGGAAATATAAAAAGAGTGGAAGATGTAAAAAAACTGATTTATGCCGGCTGTAAGAAAGCTTTTTTGAATATGGCAAAGAAAAGCAACCTGGATTTGATGCCGGAAGTATCAAAGCGCTTTGGCAAAGAAAAAATAGCGGCATGTGCAGATAATTTTGCGTTGTTAAAAGAGCAGAAAGAACTTCTGGAGACTTATACGAGTGAAGTGTTATTATTGGGAGATAACCTGCATTTGTACGAGGCAGTAAGTGAGGTATCCGTAGGGGCAGTTCCGATTCTGTCGCTTCTTGACAAGGAGAAGATGATTGCCCTGTTATCCATAGAGCAGGTATCCGGAGTATCCGGCAATCTTTTATCTGACCCTGCAGTTGACCTGATGGATTTAAAGGCTGAACTGAAGAGGCGCGGCATTTCAGTGAATACCTATGAAAGTGCCTTTAACTGGCCGGACTTTAAACTGAATTCAGACGGAATGATGCCTGTAGTAGTTCAGGATTATAAGACTCAGGAAGTGCTGATGATGGCATATATGAATGAGCAGGCGTTTGATACTACGATTAAGACAGGCAAGATGACATACTGGAGCAGAAGCCGCAATGAACTTTGGACAAAGGGGCTTACAAGCGGACACCTGCAGTATGTAAAAGAACTTCGGATCGACTGTGATAACGATACGATACTGGCAAAAGTATCCCAGGTGGGCGCAGCCTGCCATACGGGGCACCAAAGCTGCTTCTACCGGGATCTGGTAAAGAAAGAATATGATAATACAAACCCTATGAAAGTATTTGAGGATGTATACGCGGTAATCAAGGACCGGAAAGACCATCCGAAAGAAGGGTCTTATACAAATTACCTCTTCGATAAAGGAATTGATAAGATCCTGAAAAAGGTTGGAGAGGAAGCTACGGAAATCGTAATTGCAGCAAAAAATCCGGATCCGGAAGAAATCAAATATGAGGTATCGGATTTCCTGTATCATGTGATGGTGCTCATGGTTGAGAGAGGCGTTACCTGGGAAGATATTACGAAAGAACTGGCTCAGCGGTAATTTATAGTTAATGTTAATAAATTTAACGGTAACAATTTTATAAAGTTTTCCCTCGAATTGTAATACTCCTATTGCGAAAATGTTACAATTCTGTTAAAATCTACTAAGAGCATATTTTATATATGCTCTTAGTAATAAGAAGGGGGAGCTATTCATTGAAGTACAACAGGAAAAAGACACAATTGCGGATGATCCTTTTATTATTCTGCGTATTGATCGGTTTTGCTTTGAGCGATACCACGGCACAGGCGGCAAAGAGGACTGGCTGGAAGACGGTAAAAAGTTCGAAGTACTACTATGTTTCCGGTAAAAAGGTAAAAAACAAATGGAAAAAGATCAATAAGAAATGGTACTATTTCGACAGAAAAGGCAAAATGCTGAAGAAGCGCTGGGTAGGAGATTACTATCTGGGATCGAAAGGCTACATGGTGACCAATAAATGGATCAAAAGCTATTTTGTCGGTGAAGATGGTAAGTGGATTCCTAAATTCCGAGGTGGATGGCAGAAGATTGGTGGCAAGTGGTATTATTATACCAAATCAGGGAAAAAGAAAACTGGCTGGATCACATCAAAGGGTGACCGCTACTATCTGGATTCCAATGGTGTAATGAAAACAAAGTGGACAGCGGTAAAGAAAAAGAATTATTATTTTTCCAGTTCCGGCGCACTGCAAAAGAACACCTGGCTGAAAAAAGGGAAGTATTATTACTATGTGAATTCCAAAGGAGTAATGGATGCTTCCAGAAAAATGAATACCAAAAGTATTAATACGGCTACATATCTGGAATACCGCAGCAGTTCGTTGTCTGTGAAGATTAATAAGAAGCAGAATTATGGTTCTGTGTACTGGGTTGCACGGATTAAGACCAGTAATCCAAGACAGCTGCGCTCCGCCATGTCTTACGGAACCTATGGAGGGTCCAGACAGCTAACCTCACAGGCAGTATCTTCTAACGGTGGAATCATCGGCATCAACGGAAGCGCGTTCTCTTATTCTACAGGACAGCCGTCACCGCTTGGCATGTGCATTAAAAATGGTAAGATCTATGGTAATTATGCAACCAGTTATACGACTATGGCAGTCAAAAATGATGGAACAATGTTCACTCCGCCAATGGGATTATGGGGACAATCCCTTCTGGATATGGGTGTAAAAGACACTTATAATTTTGGACCGGTTCTGATTAATAATGGAATTGCACTGCCACCAGACATCATTCAAAATTTGGGTGTCACAAGCAACAAAGATCCTCGTGCAGTGGTAGGCATGATTAGACCAAATGATTATGTACTACTAGTTGCCGATGGAAGGAAGCCGGGATATTCACTTGGGTTAAACCATTATGAAATAATAGCTGAGCTTCAAAAATTAGGATGCCGCTATGCCTACAATTTAGATGGTGGCGGATCTGCAACGCTTTATTACGACGGAAAGGTACTAAACAGGCCCTCTGACGGAGCGGAACGGCCCTGTGCAGATTTTCTGTATTTTACCAATTAAAGCAAAACCGCTTGCTCTTATGAAAGGAGCAAGCGGTTTTGCGGTTCTAAGCTGCATCCGTCAGATCTCTTCATACAGAAAACACGATGTAAGATGATCATTCACCATGCCCACAGCCTGCATAAACGAATAAACCGTAGTGGAGCCTAAAAATTTAAAGCCCATTTTTTTCAAATCTTTACTGATCTGGTCGGAGAGCAGTGTGGTGGCAGGTATGTCCTCCATTTTCTCCCAGTGATTTACAATGGGGGTATAATCCACGTAATTCCAGATCATGTTATCAAAACTTCCATGCTTTGCGGAAACCTCCAAAAAAACTTTTGCATTGTTAATGGCGGCATTGATTTTCAGCCGGTTTCTGATTATTTTCTCATTAGCCATAAGTTCCTGGATTTTTGCATCTCCGTAAAGGGCTGTCTTTGCGGGGTCAAACCCGTCAAATGCTTCCCGGAAGGCCTCTCTTTTTTTGAGTACGGTAATCCAGGAAAGTCCAGCCTGCATGCTTTCAAAGGTTAACATTTCAAAAAGCTTGCGATCGTCATGTTCGGGACGCCCCCATTCGTTGTCATGATAATCTACGTATATGGGGGTGTCTCCCGCCCAAGGGCATCTGATTTTTTCATCCATAAAATAAGTATCCTTTCTGCTTCCTTTTTACGATGTTTAACATGTGTTTCTTACACAATTATTTTATCACAAAAAGGTGACAGAACGTGTCACCTTTAATAAAAAAGAACAGAAAAATAATTAATCCCATATCTTTCAGCATCCGGGGAGCCCTCAGCAAACCAGGAAATGATTCCCTGTCTGTATTTGGGATATAGTGTATATCTGAAATGCCTTTCAGTTTCAATATTTCTACATGAAATGATTGCAGAAAAACAAATGTGATATTATAATAGAGAAAGCAACAAATGTACTAAGGAGAAAATACTATGCGCATAAGAATTAAAAATATAGGCTGTGTTCTTTATAAAAGGGACGCGGTATGCGCAGCAGTGCTGTATTAAGAGATGAAAAGCTTTCATATTATTAAGCGATTTGCCTGTGTGATCTTTATTTTAACAGCAGTCTGTTTAGCGTATGCTGGAACAGGAAACAGTTCTACCCCGGTTGGTTCATCAAACAGGGATATGCATCATTTCCAGTCTGCCGGCACGGAAAAGCAGGATCGTATTTATGCAGGAAGACATGCCATAAACGAGCGGGATATGGAGCATACTGTGCCGCCGGGCAGAGTCCTTATTCACCAGGTATTGAATCTGTTTCGGGGAGAGCTGGCACCTGGATCCTGGATTCCTGATTTGTATATGCCTCAGAACATCTATTCCATGATGTTTTGCGGAGGCATTTTTTTGCTATTTTTATTTTGGGCGTCCATGCCCGGTCAGTTTTATGATAAGCTGAATATTACCCATGAGTCAGACGGAAAAAAACGTCCGCTGTAAAGTAGGCGTATCTCTCGGATACGTGCAGGTTACAGTGTAAATATTATGACATGAATGGGAGAATATACAATGGAACTATCTGATATTTTAATGCTTCTGGGCGGTCTTGCATTGTTTTTATATGGCATGCAGATGATGAGTAGTGGTTTAGAGATGGCCGCCGGAAATAAGATGAAACAAATCCTCGAAAAGCTCACCTCCAACCGTTTTAAAGGTGTTTGGGCGGGAGCAGCCATAACAGCAGTAATCCAATCCTCATCAGCTACGACAGTTATGGTCGTTGGCTTTGTAAACTCCGGCCTTATGACCTTAAAGCAGGCGGTATGGGTAATCATGGGTGCCAACATCGGTACCACTATTACCGGACAGCTGATTGCATTGGATATCGGTATGATTGCTCCTCTGATCGCTTTTCTGGGTGTGGCTGCGATTCTTTTTGTAAAAAATGAAAAAGTAAAGCATATCAGTGAAATTTTTGCAGGCCTTGGTGTGCTTTTTATCGGAATGGATATGATGGGATCCGCTATGGTTCCCCTTCAGAATTCAGAGACCTTTATTCATTTCATGACTACTTTCCGCAATCCGCTGGTAGGTATTTTGATTGGTGCTGTCTTCACTGCCGTCATACAGTCCTCCTCCGCGTCAGTGGGCATTCTGCAGGCTCTGGCTGGTACCGGCATGATTCCTCTTTCCAGCGCAGTATACATTCTGTTCGGTCAGAATATCGGAACCTGTATCACAGCAGTTTTAGCGGCTATTGGAACTAAGACCAATGCAAAGCGGACCACGGTCATCCATCTGATGTTTAATGTTATCGGTACTTTGATATTTACCGTCATTTGCCTGATAACTCCATTTACGATTCTTATGGAGCATCTCACACCCGGGAATCCGGTATCCCAGATTGCCAATGTGCATACGGTATTCAATATCGTTACCACGCTGCTTTTGCTTCCGTTTGGAACCTATATGGCTCATCTGGCTGAAAAGATCCTGCCGGATAAACAAAGCGAACAGGAAGAAATGCTTCATCTGGAATACATACAGCCCTTCGAAAGCCATTATGCAATGGGGCAGGGGGCACTGGTTCTGACTCAGATTGACCAGGAGATCGAGCGGATGCGGAATATGGTCTGTGAAACGGTTACCGGCAGTTTTGATGCGGTGCTTCACAGCTCAGCACATGCAAAAGTAGAGCTTGAGCAGAAAGAAGATTACATTGATTATCTCAATGCAGAAGTATCCCGGTATATTGTATCTGTGATGCACCATGAGATGGCAGCGGAAGATTCTGTCAAAATCAGCGGGTATTACAAGATTCTGGGCAACCTGGAGCGAATCGGTGACCATGCTATGAACATTCTGGGATACGCTGTGAGCATGAAGAAAATGAATGTGAATTTTTCAGATACGGCAAAAAATGAGATTCTGATAATGCGTGATATGAGTCTTCAGATTCTGGAAGATGTGGCAGGAAGCAATGTATCGGATATTAAAACGATGCTGGAGAAAACTTCCCGTGACGAACAGAAAATTGATGATATCAGAAATGAAAATCTGAAGCAGCAGATGGAGAGAATGGGAAAAAGTGAATGTATCGCAGATGCGAGTATCTTCTTTTCCGAGCTGCTGACCGATTTTGAACGTATCGGAGACCATGCATTAAACATAGCGGAACAGTATCATGAGATGCTGACAAGAGCCGTTTGATCTGAATTTAAGCGGTCTTGTGGAATACAGTAAATTATGCGGAAAGGGCGTAGCGTAAAAGCTGCGCTGTTTCCGCTTTTTACTATTCGATTTGAAGGCATTGGAGCAGTTAATGGGGCTTTATCTGAAAATCAAACCAATGGATGAGATATAAATGCTTGAAGTTCTTTCGTAAAATGTATATAATAGGTGGGATTGTAATTAATCCGACATGTTTGTTTTTGTTGTTCAATGGTGAAAAGTATTGTATAATGTTGAAAAATTATGAAACTTCGAAATCAGTACTCCGGAATTTATTATGTACAAGAAACGAAAGGAAATATATGAGAAAACTTGCTCTAAATGATGAAATATTATTAAATATTGAAAAACCGGCACGCTACATCGGGAATGAAGTGAATTCGGTAAATAAGGAAACGGATAAAGTGGACGTGAGGTTCGCTATGTGTTTCCCGGACGTTTACGAGATTGGAATGTCACACCTTGGAATTCAGATTCTTTACGATATGCTGAATCAGAGAGAAGATATCTGGTGTGAAAGAGTCTATTCTCCGTGGATGGATCTGGACAGTGTCTTGAGAGAAAAGGATATTCCGCTGTTTGCGCTGGAATCCCAGGATCCGATCAAAGATTTTGATTTCCTTGGGATTACCATTCAGTATGAGATGTGTTATACAAATATCCTGCAGATACTGGATCTGAGTAAAATTCCCCTTTTGAGTAAAGACAGGGATGAACATTGTCCAATTGTGATTGGCGGCGGACCATGCAGCTATAATCCGGAACCGCTTGCGGATTTCTTTGACCTTTTTTATATAGGGGAAGGAGAAACGGTATATTTCAGATTAATTGACCTGTATAAGGAATATAAAGCGGAGGGAAAAAGCAGACAGGCATTTTTAGAAGCGGCTGCCCATATTCCGGGTATATATGTTCCTTCTCTATATGAAGTGGCGTATAACGAAGATGGAACCATCGCTTCTTTTCAACCGAAAAATGCAGATACCCCGGCATTTGTGGAGAAGCAGATTGTTATGGATATTACCGATACGTACTATCCCAAAGCACCGGTAGTGCCTTTTATCAAAGCAACCCAGGACAGGGTTGTACTGGAAATACAAAGGGGCTGTATCCGCGGATGCCGTTTCTGTCAGGCTGGAATGCTCTACCGGCCCACCAGAGAGCGGGATCTGGAAATGCTGAAGGAATATGCATATGAAATGTTAAAAAATACAGGACATGAAGAAATTTCCCTGAGTTCTTTGAGCTCCAGCGACTATTCCAATCTTGAAGGATTAGTTACCTATTTAATAGAAGAATTTAAAGGAAAAGGGGTCAATATCTCCCTGCCTTCTCTTCGTATTGATGCCTTCTCCCTGGATGTTATGAGCAAAGTGCAGGATGTGAAGAAAAGCAGCCTTACCTTTGCACCGGAAGCCGGCTCACAGCGGCTGCGGGATGTGATTAACAAAGGGCTGACGGAAGAAAATATCATTGACGGTGCGGGACAGGCATTTGAAGGCGGCTGGAACCGGGTAAAATTGTATTTCATGCTTGGTCTGCCCACAGAGACAGAAGAAGATATGAAAGAGATTGCCCACCTGGCTGACCGCATTGCCAGAAGGTATTATGAGATACCAAAAGAAGAACGAAACGGTAAATGCCAGATTACCGTCAGCACCTCATTCTTTGTACCAAAGCCTTTTACACCGTTTCAATGGGTAGGAATGAATACGAAAGAAGAATTTCTTGGTAAAGCAAGAATTGTCAATCAGGAAGTAAAAGACCAGTTAAACCGTAAGAGTATCAAATATAACTGGCATGAGGCGGATGTGACTGTACTGGAAGGCCTGCTGGCACGTGGAGACCGTAAAGTGGGAGCAGCCATAATGGACGCTTATCAAAACGGTGCATTGTACGATGCATGGTCAGAGACTTTTAAGAATCAGATATGGATGGAAGCATTCGAACATACGGGAATAAATCCGGATTTCTATACTACCAGAGAACGCTCCATGGATGAGATACTGCCCTGGGATTTTATTAACATTGGCGTTTCGAAGAATTTCCTGATAAAAGAATGGGAAAAAGCGGTTTCAGAGACCATTACCAACAACTGCCGCCAGGGCTGTTCCGGATGCGGCGCAGGGAAATACAAAGGAGGCGTATGTATTGAAAGTAAGAATTAAATTTGCAAAAGAAGGTGTGATGAAATTTATTGGACACCTGGATATCATGCGCTATTTTCAGAAAGCTATGAGAAGAGGAAATATTGACATTGCATTTACGGAAGGATTCAGTCCGCATATGATTATGTCTTTTGCAGCCCCGCTTGGTGTAGGGCTTACCAGTACGGGAGAGTATCTGGATATTGAAGTAAATACTGAGATTTCTTCAGCAGATGCCATACGGCAGTTGAATGCATGCATGGTGGAAGGAATGTCCATATTGAGTTTCCGCAGAATTCCGGAGGAGAAAGCCAGCAAAGCCATGTCTTTGGTTGCGGCAGCGGATTATCTGGTGAATTTCCGGGAGGAGAATGATCCGGGACAGGATTATAAGAGCCGCCTTCAGGAATTTTACAACCGGGAATCCATTACCGTTGTTAAGAAAACGAAGAAAAGTGAAAAAGAAGTAGATATCAAACCTATGATCTATGCACTGGAGCTTCGGGACGAGGGAATCTTTATGCAGCTTGCAACGGGCAGTGTCAATAATCTGAAGCCGGAGCTTGTGATGGAGGCGTTTTCCAGGTATCTGGGAATGGAACCGGAGCCGTTCGGGCTGATGGTTCACCGTCTTGAGGTCTATGCAGATCTGGGAAATGAGAAGAAGCGCAGGCTGGTTTCTCTGGAAGATCTGGGGGAGGATATTCCGGACCGTGCCTGATAAAGAAAAAAACAGTAAACTGGTTATTACAAAAACGGAGGGTCAGATACTGACAACCCTTCTTCAGGATGGAAAGCCGGTAGAATTTCATTTAGAACCGGAAGAGGAAGAATCTCTTCTGGGAAATATATATATTGGAAAAGTACAGAATATCGTTAAAAATATCCAGGCTGCTTTTATAGAAATCAAAAGCGGATTACCCTGTTACTATTCCCTGGAAGAAAATCCGGAGCCTGTCTGTACCAGAAAGATGAACTCACGCCGATTAGTGGCGGGAGATGAACTTCTGGTTCAGGTCAGCCGGGAAAATATGAAAACAAAAGCACCCACCGTCACTTCGAATCTTAGCTTTACCGGGAAATATCTGGTTCTGACCAGTGGGAATACGCGGATTGGGGTCTCGGGCAAACTGTCGCTCCTGCAGAAAAGAGAACTGAAGGAGCTGCTGGAGGAGTACCGGTCCGCTGACTATGGCTGGATTATCAGGACCAATGCCCCTCAGGCATCGACGGAGGAATTGAGGATTGAAGCAGCCCAGCTGATACAGCAGTATGAAAGCCTAAAGGAACGCTCTAAATTCAGGACCTGTTATTCATGCCTTTACCAGACGCCTAAGAATTATCTGACCCAGCTGCGGGACACTTACAGTGGCAGGCTGGAAACAATCTTAACGGATGACAGAGATTTATATGATTCTATGAAGGAATTTCTTATGGAATACCAGCCGGAGGATCTGGGGAAGCTCTCATTTTATGAAGACTCCCTGCTGCCCCTGGGCAAACTATATAACTTGGACCAGGCTCTGAAAGATGCGCTGAAAGAGCGTGTATGGCTGAAATCGGGAGCTTATCTGATCATACAGCCTACAGAAGCCCTGACATCCATCGATGTGAATACAGGCAAATATGACGGCCACAAGAACCAGGAAGCAACTTTTTTAAAAATCAATCTGGAGGCAGCCAGAGAAATTGCCAGACAGCTTCGGCTACGGAACATTTCCGGCATTATTATAGTTGATTTTATTAATATGAAATCCCCTGATTCCAAGAAGCAGTTAATGGATGGATTCCAGGGATATCTGTCGAAAGATCCGGTCAAGGCTGCACTTGTGGATATGACGGCATTGGAACTGGTGGAGGTAACCAGGAAAAAAGTGAAAAAATCCCTGGCAGAACAGGTGAAAGCAATTACTGAGATACAAAGGAAGTGACTTTATGATCAGAGCGGATTTACATTTACACAGCCGTTATTCCGATGGCAGTGATTCAGCAGAAGAGGTTTTTGAGAAAAGCGTCCGGGAAGGACTGGACGTGATTGCCCTTACAGACCACGATGCACCGCCAAAGGAAGATATCCTGAAAGCCCTTGGCAGTCAATATCAGATACAGGTGATTATGGGAATGGAATGCGGTACCAGGGATCCGGAGACAAAACTGGATGCCCATATTCTGGCATATAACATAGCTGATTATGAGCCTGTGGCAAAACTGATGAAACCGGTCCTTGAAATGCGCCATGAAAGGAGCTTATGGCAGATAGGCCGCCTGCAGGAAATGGGATATGAGATCAGCAGGGAAGCGGCAGAGAAAGAAACAGACGGCAGCTGCATATACCGCCAGCATATTAATTATGTACTCTATAAAACAGGACAGATCGATGCCATGTTCGGTTCCTGGATGCAGCGGATGTACCGGGAAAACGGACCTTTAAGGGTCAGCTATGAATATCCCGACACAACAGAAGTTGTAAAGGCCATTACGAAAGGCGGCGGCAGGGCAGTGCTTGCCCATCCCGGTCAGCAGCAGAATATCCGTTTGATTCCCAAACTGGTGGAAGCAGGACTTACCGGCGTAGAATTACTGCACCCGTCCAATACGCCATTTGATATGAAAGAGATAGCAGCAACGGCGGAGTATTATCATTTATTTCTCACAGGAGGCAGTGATTATCATGGCCTGCTTTCTCCAAAAGGCGGACAGGTGGGAGAATGCGTCATGAAATATCAGGATATCCATGAAATCTTCCAGCCGATGTAGAGGTTTTAAAAAGAGATTTGCATAAAACATGAATCAATGATAAAAAAATGAACATAATAGAAGGGGAAACAATTATGATTAAATTTAACCACTTTAACTTTAATGTCCTGGATTTAGATAAATCCCTCACTTTTTATGAAAAAGCGCTTGGTTTAAAACAGGTGAGAGAAAAAAATGCATCGGACGGTTCGTTTAAACTAGTCTATCTGGGGGATGGGATTACCGAATTTACTTTGGAGCTCACCTACCTGACAGAGCGAAAAGAGCCATACAATCTTGGTGAAGATGAATTCCATCTGGCATTCGTTACAGATGACTATGAAGGATTTCATCAGAGGCACAAAGAGATGGGATGCATCTGTTTTGAAAATGAAGCCATGGGAATTTATTTTATTGAAGATCCGGACGGATACTGGATTGAAATTGTCCCGGAAAGATAAGATCTGGAAAATGCGCGAAAAATAAGGAATAATTTTGAAAAAATAGTTGACGTAAAATCTTCAGTATGCTATTATACTCTAGTATGCCGCACAGAGAGGTCTAAGAGTCATGCAGATGATCACCAAATCTGGCGAGTAATGATAATAGGAGGTGCCATATGTACGCAATTATTGCAACAGGTGGTAAACAGTACAAAGTAGCCGAAGGCGATATCATTAACGTAGAAAAGCTTGGAGTAGAAGCTGGAGAGACTGTTACTTTTGATCAAGTACTTGCAGTAAGCAATGATGGTCTTAAAGTTGGAGCTGACGTTGAGAGCGCAACTGTAACAGGTAGCGTTGTGAAAAACGGTAAAGCGAAAAAAGTTATTGTTTACAAGTATAAGAGAAAAACTGGATATCATAAGAAAAACGGTCATAGACAGCAGTTTACACAGGTTAAGATTGAAAAAATTAACGGTTAATTGTCAATGATTAAAATCACAGTTTATAAGAGTTCAGAAGAATATAGAGGCTTTGAAGCCAATGGTCATGCGGGCTACGGAGAAGAAGGACAGGATATTATCTGTGCTGCCGTATCGGTGCTGACTGTGAATGCAATTAATTCCATAGAGCGGTTTACTGAGGATAAATTTGCCGTAAGGCAGGATGATGATGGCTTGGTAGAATTGATCTTGGAAGGTGCGGTTTCTAAAGAGACGAAGCTCTTACTGAATTCGATGATTCTTGGTTTACAGGATATCCAAAATAATTACGGTAATGAATATATCAAGATTATATTCAAGGAGGTGTAAGACTATGTTAAAAATGAACCTTCAAATTTTCGCTCATAAAAAGGGAGTTGGTTCTACTAAGAATGGTAGAGATTCCGAATCCAAGAGATTAGGTGCGAAAAGAGCTGACGGACAATTTGTAAAAGCTGGAAATATTCTTTACAGACAGCGTGGAACTAAAATTCACCCAGGCGTTAACGTTGGACGTGGTGGAGACGATACTTTATTCGCTTTAGTTGACGGTGTAGTAAGATTCCAAAGAAAAGGAAGAGATAAGAAACAAGTTTCTATCGTTCCAGTATCAGCAGAATAGTAAAGGTGGCTTCAAATCAAATTGGTTTGAAGCCTATTTTTTTAGAAAGAAGGTGAATGGAATGTTCGCAGACAGAGCAAAAATATCCATACGTTCTGGTAAAGGCGGGGACGGCCATGTAAGCTTTCGAAGAGAATTATATGTTGCCAACGGCGGTCCTGACGGAGGAAACGGCGGTAAAGGCGGAGATATTATTTTTGAAGTAGACGAAGGCTTGAATACGCTGGTAGACTACCGCCATAAACGCAAGTTCAGTGCACAGGATGGTGAACAGGGCGGTAAGAAACGCTGCCACGGCGGCAACGGCAGTGATTTGGTGCTGAAGGTTCCGGAAGGTACAGTAATAAAAGAGGCGGAAAGCAATAAGGTAATTGCAGACATGTCCGGAGATAACCGCAGACAGGTTATCTTAAAGGGCGGTAGAGGCGGACTTGGCAATATGAATTTTGCCACACCCACCATGCAGGTACCAAAGTATGCGCAGCCCGGACAAGCGGCACAGGAACTTATGGTAAATCTGGAATTAAAGGTAATCGCAGATGTGGGACTGGTTGGTTTCCCGAATGTAGGTAAATCCACATTGTTATCCCGTGTTACCAATGCGAGGCCAAAGATTGCCAATTATCACTTTACAACCTTAAATCCTAATCTGGGAGTTGTAGACCTGGAAGGTGGAAAAGGATTTGTAATTGCGGATATCCCCGGATTGATTGAAGGCGCTTCCGAAGGTGTTGGTCTTGGACATGAGTTTTTACGGCATATTGAACGTACAAAAGTGATGATCCATATGGTAGATGCAGCATCCACAGAAGGACGGGATCCAATCGAAGATATCTATAAAATCAACGAAGAACTAAAAGCTTATAATGAAGAAATTGCCGCAAGGCCACAGGTAATTGCAGCAAATAAAATAGATGCAATTTTTGAAGGTGACGAAGATCCCATCCAAAAGATCAGGGATGAATTTGAACCACAGGGAATTAAAGTATTTGCCATTTCCGCAGTCAGCGGTAAAGGCCTGAAAGAATTATTGTACTATGTACGGGAACTGCTAGATACGGTGCCCGAGGCTCCGATGGTATTCGAACAGGAATTCTTCCCGGATGAGTTTAACATGAGCGAGAATCTTCCTTATACGGTAGAAAAGTCAGAGGAAGAAGATCATACCTACATCGTAGAAGGACCGAAAATTGAAAAAATGCTGGGTTATACCAATCTGGAATCGGAAAAAGGCTTTGCTTTCTTCCAGAAATTCTTAAAAGATACCGGCATCCTGAATGAATTAGAAGCTGCAGGCATTGAAGAAGGCGATACCGTGCGTATGTATGGGCTGCAGTTTGATTACTATAAATAATTTTATATAGATAAAAGAGGATATGTGTGCCGGATAACGTGATGATCAGGCATCGTATCGGAGGGAAAGATGACAAGTAAGCAGCGTGCGTATTTAAAGAGTCTGGCAATGACCATGGATTCGATCTTCCAGATTGGAAAGTCCAGTCTTACACCAGAAAACACCCAGGCGATTAAAGAAGCTCTGGAAGCAAGAGAGTTAATTAAAATTAATGTCCTTCAGAACTGTATGGACGATCCGAAAGAACTGGCATATATGGTAGCGGAGCGTACCCGTTCCCAGGTAGTCCAGGTAATCGGTAAGAAAATTGTACTTTATAAAGAAGGAAAAGACGAGAAGAAAAAGATTCAACTTCCTTTATAAAAGCGGGGATTCAAAGAATGGAGCAGCGACGTAAAAAAGTTGGTATCATGGGAGGAACATTTGATCCTATCCATATCGGACATCTGATTCTGGGTGAAAATGCATATCTGCAGTTTGACCTGGATCATGTGCTGTTTATGCCCTCAGGCAATCCGCCTCACAAGCAGGAACGGCAGGGACGGGCTACTACGGCACAGCGGGTGGCAATGGTTACCCGGGCGGTCAGCAGTAATCCGCACTTTGAACTTTCTATGGCGGAGACACATGATGAAGGTTATACCTATACCAGGGAGACATTAAGCCGTCTGGTACAGGAAAACCCGGATACGGATTACTATTTTATAATGGGTGCCGATTCCCTGTTTACTTTTGAAACATGGAAAGAACCGGAAGATATCTGCCGTCTCTGCACACTTGTAGTTGCGGTGAGAGACCATGTGAAACCGGACAAACTGAACCGACAGATTGATTATTTAAAAGAGCTTTATCAGGCAAAGATAGAAAAACTGGATACTCCGAATATTGATATTTCATCCGGTACGATCCGAAACTGGATCTGCAGGGGCAAATCAATTAAGTATTATGTCCCCGATGATGTAATACATTATATTGAAGAGCATTGCATGTATCAGGAGTGTGAAGAAAATGAGTGAATTCAATATTTTTAAAATGCAGGAGAAGCTGAAAAAATATCTGGATGAAGATCGTTTTACCCATACCCAGGGCGTTATGTACACCAGTGCTGCACTGGCAATGCGTTATGGGGAGGATGTGAGAAAGGCGCAGGCAGCGGGATTGCTGCATGATTGCGCAAAATGCATTCCCAACGATAAAAAAATCAGCATCTGCGAAAAAAACGGGATTCCCATATCGGATGCAGAACGGAAGAACCCATTTTTACTTCACGCAAAAGCAGGAGCGCAGATCGCAAAAGAAAAGTATAAGATAACAGATCCGGATATTTTGAATGCGATTGCATATCATACAACAGGCAGGCCCGGGATGTCTCTTCTGGAGAAAATCGTCTATATAGCAGACTATATAGAGCCCTGGCGTTACAAAGCCCAGAATCTGGAATTGTCAAGAAAAATGGCTTTTTCAGACATTGATGAAGCTCTGTATATTATTTTGCGGGATACCCTTTCGTATCTGAAGTCCACAAAAAATGAATTGGACCCAATGACAGCGAGAGCTTTTGAGTATTATAAAGAAATGAACAGAGAAAAGCAGTTAATGAGACAGGAGGGAAAGTAAATTGGAAAACAAGTCAAAACAAATGGCTAAAATAGCCTGTGCCGCTTTGGAAGAAAAGAAGGCAGAGGATTTAAAGGTTATCAATATTGAAGAAGTATCCGTATTGGCTGATTATTTTATCATTACCAGCGGAACAAATAAAAATCAGGTTCAGGCGTTGGTTGACAACGTAGAAGAAGCCCTTGGAAAAGCGGGATATCACGCTAAACAGGTTGAAGGTTACCAGACAGCGAACTGGATTCTGCTGGATTATGGTGATATTATCATTCACGTTTTTGATTCCGAAAACCGTCTGTTCTACGATCTGGAGAGAATCTGGAGAGATGGCAAGAGTATTTCTGTAGAAGAATTATAAAAATAATACACCCCTGCATGCTTCTCGTGCCTTATATGGCGCGGAAATCATTGCAGGGGTGTTGTTTATTCAGATGAGGCATTTTTTTGGATTACAGGCAGCTTTATTCTGCTGATAAACCAGACTCCGTCTTTGTAGCATTCAAAAAATCCGCCGTGAATGTGCATAATCCGCTCACATGTCTTAATACCGATTCCGGTACTTTCGTGTGCGGACAAATCTTCTGCGATTCTATTATGAAATTCCAGTAAAAAATATCCGTCATTTTCTTTGGACATGACATGCAGCGGGTAACCGGCATCTGCATATTTATGAATATTGGATAAAATATTGTCCAGAGTTCTCTGAACATATTCAATATCCAGGAAGCAATTGCTTTTGAGGGAATCCAGATCAAATTCTGACTGGATTTTAAAACCTTCGCTTTCCAGTGTGAACAACTGGTCGTCCGACAGACCGGTAATCAAATTAATGGTAGGGATCAGTTCTTTCTGGTATGCTTCTTCGCCCCTTTCGGACACCAGGAAATATTCAAATAATTTATCCGACAGCTGCTTGATTTTATAAGCTTTGTTTTTAATATGCCCTAAAAAGTTCTGCAGCTGCTCCTGATTTTGATATCTGCCAAGGATCAGCAGTTCCACATATCCGATCAGGGATGTCAGTGGTGTACGCAGGTCATGGGACATGGCGGTAATCAGCTTCTGATGAGCTTCTTTAACAGCCTGTTCATTGTCATCCCGTTCAATAATCGATTCCCTCATCTGATTAATTCCCACAGCCAGCCGGTAAAGCTCGTCACAGCCGTTTTCACGAACTTTATAGTGCAGGTCCCCGCCTTCTAATATTTCCAGATCTTCAGCTAGCTTATTAATATACTGTATTTTCCGGTGGATGAATAAAAGGAAAAGTACAAGGAAAATCACAAAGCAGAGAAAAAGCGTGAAATAGTACAGCACTACGTAATACTTTACATAGAAGTAGCAGTAAACCTGCGTATCCAGCGTAATTTTGTCCGTAAACGTAATGTGGTACGTGGTATTCATGGTTTCCTCCGGGACAGGTTTGGCAAAACTGTTTTTGATATATTGGTTCAGGTAATCCTCCAGGCTGTCCCCCTCCGTTGGCACCGTTCCGAAATCGGAATTAAATATCTCGTAATCTTTATAGAAAAAAGAGATGGAAGTGTTGTCCTGTTCTTTCATCCATTTGTGCACCTTAGAAATTTCTTTAGATGTTACCTGGTTCTCGTTAACAAAGTTCTGCAGTTCCCGGACGAAATCTTCTTCCACACTTTTTACATAGGTTGGTGACATTAAAGTTTTATCCAGCAGATAATAACCAAATTCTGATATCGGTTCGTATGCCAGATAAGCGATCAGCAGGGAAATGGTAACGGCAAGCACCAGTTCTCTGGCTAATTTCTTAGAAAAAAGATTTTTGATTTTAGACAATGCGATAACCCCTTCCCCAAACATTTTGTATATAATGCGGATTCTGTATATCATCCTCCAGTTTTTTTCTCAGGTTTCGAATATGGACGGCAACGGTGTTGCTGGAAAAAGAATAATAAGGCTCCTTCCAGACGCTTTCGTAGATATTCTGGGCTGAAAATATCTTCTTCCGGTGAGTTGCAAGGAGAGCCAGTATCTGATATTCCAGATCTGTCAGCGTAATTTCGGTACCGGATTTAGTCACCCGTCTGGAATCCATATCGATTTCAATGTCCTGGAGATAAATATGTCCCAGGCTCTGGGTATCCTGCCCCATATAGATACAGTATCTGCGAATTAATGCCTTAACCCTTGAAAGAAGTTCCGTATAAGAAAAAGGCTTTACGAGATAATCATCTGCACCCGCCGAGAAACCGATCACGATATCTTCTTCTTTTGACTTTGCTGTAAGAAAAAGAATGGGGACCGTATGTTCTTTTCGGATTTCGTTGCAGGCGATAATTCCTGAGCATCCGGGCATCATGACATCTAATATAATTAAAACAATGGAACTCTCCATCTTATCGATTGCTTCATTTCCATTTGCAGCTTCAATTACCTGATAGCCTTCCCCCTCTAATAAAATGCGGATTACTTCCCGAATTTCAGCATCATCATCTGCTATCATAATTTTTTGCATCTTGTTCATTTGTTACCTCCTCAGTTACAGGATACCGATACCAGTATAACGCAAAGCAAATAAACGAATGCTTCGCCGTTCTGATTTATGGAAACATTCAGTGATATAGATTGCGTCATACTGGCGGATTGGTACCCGAAGTAATGTTATTGTACCATGAAATCGGTATTACGAGTATCCAAACTTTTCAATCTTCATATTTCTTCATTAAATCTATTGCTATTTCTTAAAATTTTACTGATATTCTTATATTCGAAATTAGAAGTAAGGTAGGAGGATGTGTCAGTATTGCAGGAAGGATTGCAGGCAGGCACCAGGAATAAAAATGGAAGAAATCATCAGAGTTACAAATATCCGCAAGCAATATACCGTAGGAAATGAAAAGGTAGTTGCGCTTAAGAAAATTAACCTCTCCATAAAAAAAGGAGAAATCTGTTGTATTTTTGGTACATCCGGGTCCGGAAAGAGTACGCTGTTGAATCATCTTGCGGGATTTGAAAAACCCACAAAAGGCGAAATCTTTATTAAAAATACGTCAATTACAAAATTAAGTGAAAAGAACATGGCCGCATTCCGCCAGATGCATATCGGTTTTATTTTTCAGGCGTATAATTTACTGCCGAATCTAACGGCGCTGGAAAATGTAGCCCTTCCCCTGGTGTTTCGGGGTGTAGAGATGGATAAAAGGATGCACAGGGCCATGCAGCTGCTGAATAAGGTCGGGCTTGGCAAGCGCGGTGCACATTATCCCTCTCAGATGTCAGGCGGCCAGCAACAGCGTGTAGGCATCGCCAGGGCGTTTGTCACTCACCCGGAAGTAATATTTGCAGATGAACCCACTGGGAACCTGGATACCAAAACAACGGCGGAGGTCATGAACATGATTATTGCCATGGCGCATAAATACAATCAGACCATTGTGCTGGTAACGCACGATCCGGAGATGGCAAAGTATGCAGACCGTATTGTAACCTTAATCGACGGAGACATCGTAAATGATACGGCGGTTCAGAAAACACCCGGAATGTTAAATGCATAAGAAAAGAACAGGGAAATTGATGCAATACCACAGACCTGTCTGCGGTATGCTGGAGGTTAAAAAATGAAAAAAGGTGTAAAGATGAGGAAAGAAAGTAAAATGGATAAAGACAGAATAACAAAAAATAGTATAAAGGTAAAAAAAGGCATTAAAATGATGGGGATCTGGGTGATGGCGCTCAGTCTGGTGCTGGGATATCCAGGTATATCAGATAAAGCAAAAGCGGCGCCGGATTCATCTGAAACAGCGGCACCGGAGACACCAGCGGCCGGGGAAACCCCGGGGAATGAGACAGGAAGCGGTTCGGAACAATCCACAGAAACGAACTCAGAGCCTGTGACCGGAGAAACAAATGGAGTAAATACACCGGCAGTGGCACCGCCGGTAATCAGAATCAGCAGGAGAGAAATAAAAAAGCCTCTGAAGGCCGGAAAAGCATTTCAGGCAGTTCTGATTGTGGAAAATAAAAGCAAAGAAGTACCTATAGAGAATGCCAGACTTAGTATTGAAACGGGAGAAGGGCTATTGTCTCAGGAGCTGACCGGTTCCCTGGATGTAGGTAAGGTAGGAGCACAAAGTGAAAAGAGCTGTAAGCTGCATCTAAAGACCGCAGAGGATATCCAGTCAGAAGTCCAGACCATAACGGTGAAGCTGGAGTATGATTACCAGACCTCAGAAGGTATGGTTCATGAGCAGAAAGAAGAAAAGATCATGATACCCACAGTGGCTTCAAAAAATCAGGGTGCAGCAGATCCCAATGAAAATGAACCGGTATTCAATCCGCTGGAAAGCTCCGGAGGGGGAGATTCTTCCGGCGGGGAAGCCGCTCCGGCAGATGAGAAAAAAGATATTGATACGCCGGTACCAAATGTTATCGTGAGTAAATACGAATATGGGGAAAAGGTAACGGCGGGAAAAGAATTTCATCTGAAATTACAGATCAAGAATACCAGTTCCAAAACAGCGGCAGAAAATATGATTATGTCACTGGAACTGGGGGATGCCCTTGCTATTACCAATTCTTCCAACTCCTTTTACATAGATAAAATAGGACCGGGAGGAGTTCTTGAAAAAGAGGTTACCATCAAGGCGCTGGCGAACGGAAAGCCTGAAAACTCAAAAGTGGATATCAGCTTTAAATACGAGTTTGTCCATAACAAGACAAGAACACAGGCTACATCGGCGGAAAAGCTCTCGATTCCGGTAATACAGCCTGACAGGTTCAAGGTGAGTGTGCCCCAGAGCCAGGAGGAGATGCATCAATTTACGGAAGCGACGTTAAGCCTCCCTTATGTTAACAAAGGGAAAAGCGCTGTTTATAATGTAGAGGCTTCCCTGGAAGGCGATGTGGAAACGGCGGAAAATTATAAATATCTGGGAAACTTTGAATCCGGCTCAAACGGCACCATTGATTTTCTGATAACCCCTCAAAATATAGGAAAACAGGAGGTTCAGGTCAAAATCAAATATGAGGATTCTTCCAATAAATCCAGAACGATTACAATAGCGGTTCCTTTTAATGTAACAGAAGCGCAGGATCCGGCAGGAGACATGAATTTTGGTGATGAGGCCGGAATGGGAATGGGAGAAGATATGCCGCCTGAAGGAGGAACCAATATGCTGCCTTTCATAGCAGGTGCAGGTGGATTTATCGTGCTGCTGGCAGTAGTGATTGCAGTTATTAAGAAAAGGAAGCGTAAGAAGGCATTCCTGTACGAAGAGTTTGAAGAGCAGGATGATGAAGAATAAACGGAGGTTTCCATAAAATGAAAATAAATGATAAACTTCGGATGTGTGCGAGGAACCTCTACCGGAGAAAGGGAAGAACTTTCCTTACTGTCTCAGGTGTTGTAATTGGCTGCTGTGCAATTATTATTATGATTTCAATTGGTATCGGCATGAAAGAGTCCCAGGAAAAAATGTTATCTGAGATGGGAGATCTGACGATGATTACCGTGATGCCTACGCCCGGTAACCAAAAAGGAAAACTAAAACTGGATGAGAAAGCGGTTAAAAGCCTTCAGGCTTTAGACCACGTAACCCTGGCAGCGCCAAAGGTCAGCTTAAACAGTGATAACACCCTGATCGCCGTTGGAAAGAACAACCGGTATCAGGGTCAGGGAATCAGCATTATCGGTATGCCTGAGGATGCAATAGAAAAACTGGGATACCGGCTGACAGAAGGAAAATTTCCCGGAAAGAAGCCCTATGAGGTTCTGGCGGGATCTGCCTTTGCCTTTCAGTTTGTGGATACAAAGCGGCCGGAGGGCAGCAACATGGTAGATTACTGGTCAAATCCCGAAGCAAAACCATATTTTGATACCAAAAAAGAAGAGATTAATTTCTTAATGGAAGAGGAGTCCTCCGGCAATGCTCCATCTGCCGATTCGGATCTTCCTATGGGGGAAGAGACAAAAAAATATAAGGTGTTGGCTGCCCTTAAAATCAGTGGAGTTATGAAAGAAGACTTTGGCAAAGGAGAAGAGACTTCCGGCGGACTGATTATGAAGCTGAAGGATCTGCAGGCTCTTCAAAAACTATTATCAAAGAAGAAAAAGGTAAAAACAGTACCGGAATTTTCCCAGGTTATGGTTCAGACAGACAATGTGGAAGAAGTGGGAAAAGTGGAGCAGATCATTAAAGATATGGGATTTCAGACCAGCTCTATGGAAAGTATTAGAGAGCCTATGGCAAAAGAAGCCAGACAGAAGCAGTTTATGCTTGGCGGTCTGGGCGCCATATCCCTGCTGGTTGCCGCAATCGGAATTGCCAACACCATGATTATGTCTATTACAGAACGAACCAGGGAAATCGGCATTATGAAATCCCTGGGCTGCTTTATCAGCGATATCCGAAGCATGTTCCTTATGGAGGCCGCAATCATCGGGCTGCTGGGCGGAATGATCGGAATACTGGTGAGCTTCGCTGTATCCGTCATCATGAATCTGTCAGCACAGCATTTTGTATTTACTTCCTTTGAAGCGCTGATGAATCTGCTGATGGAAAAGGGCAGCAGGACTTCCGTCATCCCGTTATGGCTGGCTGGTTTCTCCATGCTGTTCTCCACCTTGATCGGTGTGATTGCAGGGTATTATCCTGCGAATAAAGCGGTGAAGATTTCTGCGTTAGAGGCGATGAAGTATTAGTGTGGATGTGCGGGATTGCTAAGGAAAGACGCTTTGTGGATGATAGGTAGTGTACGAAAAGATGGGCGTGGGAAACTGATATGGACTCCGTCAGCTTGCCGCCAAAAAGTGCTTCGGGAAGGTTAGAAAATGCCAGTTCTGCGGTAAGCCTTCCAAACCAATGTCCTGGTCCGCCCCCTTCTCTTTCCGTACACTACCTCTGTATACAAAGCGTCATTCCTCAGCTAAACCCCTACATAAGTCATTCAATAGAACACTATAAACCATTCGCTGCAGCACTATCATATCCTACTTCTTCATCTTTTTACGGTAGTCCCCTGCGCTCATCCCGCAGGCTTTGCGGAAACTCTGGGCAAAGTAACTCTGGGAGGAAAAACCGGACAGCTGGGCGATCTCAGCTATGCTGTGGTCGGTAGCAGTAAGCAGTTCTTTACTTGCCTGTATCCGCTTTTCGCTCAGGTAATTAATGGGAGAAAGTCCGTAGGATTCTGTAAAAGCGTGGGCAAAATAATATTTGTTAAGATGCGCCATTTCCGCCAGGGTATCCAGCGTAATGTTATCGGAGATGTTAGAATCAATATAACGTTTAATGCGGCTGCACTCTCTGCTTGCTTTCTGAGCAGGCGCGATCTCAAAGGCAAAATCAGAATGACGGATCAGATTAATGATTAAAACTTCCAGCAGATCGGCACAGACCAGTTCATAATTCTTTTGCTTCTGCTCAATTTCCTGCAGCATGGAAGTGAAATAGAACATCATATTATGCTTGTTGTTCTGACAGTTAAAAACGGTATGTTCCTGATTGCCTCCAAATGAAAAGCTAAGTCCTTCGACTCCCAGAATCACATATTCAAGTGGTGTGGTGTCGAGGGATTTTTCCGTATGTTCCAAATGAGGGTTGATTATTACCAGATCATCTTTTATAATGGGAAAGGATTTATCTTCAACAATAAAATTGCCGGCACCCTTTCGTACATAGAATAGTTCCGTGAAATAGTGAGAATGTTTAATGCTCGGCCAGTCTCCTTCATAGCGGGCAGAAGTTACATACAGCAGTTTTACCGGCATTTTTTCATGTCCTGATTCCGTCAGTTGATAGCGTGTATTTCCCATATATTCTCCCTTCCATTTCCTATAATAATGGGGATTTTTCTGTCGTTTTTTGTGGAATGTCAAAAAAATTTTCCTATAATATTAGTTATATTGCGCTGATGAAAAAAATCAATTTTAGATATAATGATTATATCAGAAGTCTTTTGTTATTACAATAAAATAATAAAATCAGTTAAAACACAAAAAAATTGTGCAATATATTGGATAAAATGAAAATTCAGAGAAGTAAAGTAGAAAATGTCTTGTTTAAAATGTATTTTATTTTTTTATTACTAAAAAGCAATAAATATAAAATATGAAGCAACATATGTATTGATAAATCCCGTAATTTCGATTATTCTTAATGTACAAAGTAAAGATGCGGCAACGTATCAAACATTTAAATTATTAGGAGGAAAATGTTATGAAGGCAAAAAAAGTAAAAAAAGTACTTTGTATGACTATGGCAGCAGCTATGACGCTTGGTCTTACAGCGTGTGGAAGTGGTAGTTCAACTGACACATCAGCAGCAAAAGATACAACCGCTGCAACAGAAGCAAAATCTGAGGCAGGAACAGATGCTGCAACAGAAGCAAAGTCTGAAGCAGCTGACTCCGAGCAGGCAGCTGAAACAACAGCATCCGGAGAAGAGCAGACACTTAAAGTAGCAGCAGTTGAAACTGCATATGGACAAGATATGTGGAAAGATGTTGCTGCAGCTTTCGAAAAAGCAAATCCTGGTGTCAAAGTTGAATTAACCATTGACAAGAAATTAGAAGACATTATTACACCAGCAATGAAATCCGGAGATTACCCAGACGTAATCATGCGTCCTGTAGGTGGAGAATCCGCATTGACAGAAACATTTATTAAAGACAATAATATTGTAGATTTAACAGATGTTTTAACAATGACTGTTCCAGGTGAAGACAAAACAGTTGGTGATAAGATTCTTCCAGGTTTCGTTGACAACTCCATAACAAATCCTTATGGCGATGGCAAAACATATCTGATGCCTATGTTCTATGGTCCTTGCGGATTATTCTACAATGAAGGCCTTTTAGAAGAAAAGGGCTGGACAGTTCCTACTACATGGGATGAAATGTGGGAATTAGGCGACAAAGCAAAGGCAGAAGGCATTGCATTATTTACATACCCTACAGCAGGATATTTTGATGCATTCTTCTATGCTCTTTTACATGAATCAATGGGTAACGACAATTTCCAGAAAGCTCTTCGTTATGAAGAAGGTATCTGGGATACACCGGAAGCTAAAGAAGCATTTGACATTATTGGTAAACTGGCTACTTATACAGAACAAACAACACCGGCAAATGCAAATGACAATGATTTCCGTAAAAATCAGCAGATGATTCTGGACAACAAAGCATTATTCATGCCAAACGGTAACTGGGTTATCGGTGAAATGGCAGATGCACCTCGTGCAGACGGATTCAAATGGGGATTCACAGCACTTCCAGCTGTAAAAGATGGTGGAGAACGCGCTTCTTACACATTCTTCGAGCAGGTTTGGATGCCTAAGGGAGCAGAAAACCAGGATCTTGGAAAACAGTTTATCGCATATCTGTACACCGATGAAGCAGCAGGAATCTTTGCAGAAAAAGGTTCAGCAGTTCAGCCAATCCAGGGTATGGCAGATAAATTAGACGGCGATGCTAAACTGTACTACTCTATCTATGATACAGGTGCAGTAGCTGTTATGGATGCATTTGCTACAACAGATCCTGTTGAAGGTATCACAGTTCGTACTACATTCTTCGATCCTATCAACTCACTGGTAAGTGGTGATAAGACTCTTGATGACTGGGTATCTCAGGTGAAACAAGACAGCGATGCTCTTCGCGCAGCATTAAAGTAACAATAAAATAAAAAAAGACAGTCGGTGAATGAATGTTCACCGTCTGTTTTTTATCAGGCAGTATTCCTGCTGTAAATTTAGAAATGGAGATGAAGCCATGAAAAATAGAAGAGGGAGAGGGAGATTCATATTTTTTTGTTTAGCTCCCGCCGTAATCCTGTTTATAATATTTATGATTATTCCTACGATTGACGTATTCCGTATGTCCATGTTTAAATGGGGCGGTTATACAGATGATAAAACTTTTGTGGGGCTTCAGAATTTTCAAAAGCTGTTTCAGAGCGATAAGTTCTATCAGGCATTTCAAAATTCAGTATTATTAATTGTACTTGTAACAATCGTTACATTTTCTCTTTCATTGATCTTTGCGGCAATGTTATCCCGTGAAAAGATTAAGGGACAAAATTTCTACAGAGTAATTTTCTACATACCTAATATTCTGTCAGTCGTTGTTATCAGTGCCATATTCTCAGCAATCTATGATCCTAATCTTGGTTTGTTAAATTCGTTTTTGAATTTGTTCAGAGGACAGGCGGGTGTTGATAATCCAACATTATGGCTGGGAAACCAGAAAATAGTAATTTATAGTATCGTAATTGCAATGGTATGGCAGGCAATTGGTTACTATATGGTTATGTATATGGCGAGTATGGCAAACATACCGGAGAGCTTATATGAATCAGCAAGTCTGGAAGGTGCAGGACGCATCACTCAATTTTTCTCCATTACCCTTCCTCTTATCTGGACCAATATCCGTACCACACTTACCTTCTTTATCATCAGTACCATTAATATGAGTTTCCTGTTCGTAAGAGCAATGACAAATGGTGGTCCTGACGGAGCATCCAGCGTATTTTTAAGTTACATGTACCAGGAGGCATATACAAATTCATCTTATGGATATGGTATGGCGATCGGCGTTATGGTATTCTTGTTCTCATTTGCACTGGCTGCAGTACTGAACGGGGTAACAAAACGTGAAGAACTGGAATTTTAAGGAGGTGGATTGGAATGAAAAATGATCAGAAATCAAGTGGTTCAAAATTATATAAAGCGGTCATCTATATTGTATTGACAATATTAGCAATCGTAATCATCGTTCCGGTTGCCTGGGTATTTGTTGCTTCTATTAAGCAAAATTCCGAGTTTTACGGAAATCCATGGTCGATTCCGGAAGGCATACATCTGCAGAACTTTGTAGATGCATGGCAAAAAGCCAACATGGGATCTTACATGCTGAATTCAGCAATTGTTACAGTTGTTGCAATTGTGCTGCTGGTAGTGATTGCACTTCCTGCTGCCTATGTACTTGCCAGATTTAAGTTTAAATCCAGTGCATTCTGGAATGTTTTGTTCATGGCTGGATTATTTATTAATGTTAACTATATCGTAGTACCGATTTTCTTAATGTTGAATAATGGGGATAAGGTAGTCCGCGGAATCCTCGGACACCCATTTTTCCTGAATAACCTATTTATTTTATCCGTTGTATATGCGGCGACGGCATTGCCCTTTACCATATACCTGCTGTCAGGATATTTTAAATCTCTGGCAAAAGATTATGAAGAAGCTGCATACGTGGATGGCGCTGGTTACTGCCGCACCATGGTACAGGTTATCATGCCAATGGCAAAACCAAGTGTTGTAACCGTTATCTTATTTAACTTCCTTGCATTCTGGAACGAATATATTATTTCCATGACACTGCTTACTAAACCGGAAATCAAGACGCTGCCGGTAGGTCTTATGAACCTTATGGCTGCTCAGAAATCAGCGGTAGAGTATGGTCAGATGTACGCCGGACTGGTAATCGTTATGGTTCCGACACTGGTTCTCTATATGTGTGTCCAGAAGAAGCTGACACAGGGAATGACGCTTGGCGGCCTGAAAGGATAAGGGGGATACTATTATGAATGAAACAACAAAAAAAGTAATCACCGGCATAATTGTCTTCGTTATTTTTGTAGTCTGCGTATCACTGATTGTGATTGGGCAGAAAAATGTAGGCTTACCCTGGTTGTGTATGATGCTGGTGGGTCTGGCTGGGCTGGTTTTCTTACTTTGGCTTTATAACAGAAAATATAAATAAACGGAGCACTGGCTTCGGATGATTTAGGAGGACTTATTATATGAACCAAAAGCAAGGTCGTGTTACGATACCAACCGACATAGATGTAATTCCGGAAACTCTTAAGGTCATGAAACGCTGGGGAGCTGATGCAATCCGGGATTGTGACGGAACAGATTTCCCCTCAGAACTTCGTGATGTGGATGCTAAAATTTATTCTACATATTATACGACCCGTAAAGATAATAGCTGGGCAATGGCGAATCCGGAAGAGATACAGCAGATGTATCTGATGACGCCGTTTTATACAGCAGAAGATACACAGTTGTCCATTCACCTGATGAAAGGCCTGTATCCGGATATGCTGACACCGAACTGCAGAGATGATATCAAACGCTGGTGGGAAGTAATCGACCGAACAACAGGGGAAGCAGTGCTGACAGATAACTGGAGCTATGATGAAAAAACAGGAAATGTAACGCTTACGGCTGTTCCGTTTCATGATTATACGGTCAGTTTCCTGGCTTATATCATGTGGGATCCGGTACATATGTACAATGCAGTTACAAATGACTGGAAGGATGTGGAGCATCAGATTACCTTTGATGTCAGACAGCCAAAGACACATGCTTATACATTAGAGAGGCTGAAAAAGTTTATCGAAGAGCATCCATATGTAAATGTACTTCGTTTCACGACATTTTTCCATCAGTTCACCCTGGTATTTGATGAACTTGCGAGAGAAAAATATGTTGACTGGTATGGCTACTCCGCTTCGGTAAGTCCCTATATTCTGGAACAGTTTGAAAAAGAAATGGGATATCCTTTCCGCCCGGAATATATCATCGATCAGGGGTATTATAATAATCAGTACCGGATTCCTACAAAGGAATTTCAGGATTTCCAGGCATTCCAGAGAAGGGAAGTTGCTAAAATCGTAAAAGAGATGGTTGAACTTACCCATGAATGCGGTAAAGAAGCAATGATGTTCTTAGGAGACCACTGGATCGGAACAGAGCCTTTTATGGAAGAATTCAAGACCTTGGGTCTGGACTCTGTAGTCGGCAGTGTAGGAAATGGTTCCACCCTTCGCCTGATCAGCGATATTGAAGGCGTAAAATATACAGAAGGAAGACTTCTTCCCTACTTCTTCCCGGATACTTTCTGTGAAGGAAAAGATCCTGTAAAGGAAGCAAAAGAAGGCTGGGTAACAGCAAGGCGTGCCATTTTAAGAAAACCGGTTGACCGTATCGGTTATGGCGGATATCTGAAACTAGCACTGGAATTTCCTGATTTTGTAGATTATGTAGAAGATGTCTGTGAAGAGTTCCGGACACTCTATGAGAATATCAAAGGTACAGTTCCTTACTGTATTAAAAAAGTAGCAGTTTTGAACTGCTGGGGTAAGATGAGGGCATGGGGATGCCATATGGTACATCATGCACTTTACTACAAACAGAATTATTCCTATGCAGGAGTGATTGAAGCATTGGCAGGAGCGCCATTTGACGTGAAGTTTATCAGCTTTCAGGATATCAAAGAAAATCCGGAAATCCTAAGCGACATAGACGTAATCCTCAATGTTGGTGATGCGGATACGGCACATACCGGCGGTGAGTGGTGGTGCGATCCTGATATTGCCTCTGCTGTTAAAAAGTTTGTACACAATGGAGGCGGAATCATCGGTGTAGGTGAGCCTACCGGACATCAGGAAAATGGTCGGTTTATCCAGCTGGCTAATGTCTTCGGTGTAGAAGAGGAACGCGGATTCACCCTGGGCTATGATAAATACAATTGGGAAAACCATCAACATTTTATTATGGAAGATTCCGGTGAAGAAATTGACTTTGGCGAAGGCAAGAAAAATATCTTCGCACTGGAGGGAACCCAGGTACTTGTTCAAAGGGAAAAAGAAGTTCAGTTGTCAGTAAATGAATTCGGAAAGGGCCGTGCCGTTTATATCAGCGGGCTTCCTTACAGCTTTGAAAACAGCCGTATGCTTTACCGTTCTATTTTATGGAGTACCCATGATGAAGAAAATATCCATAAATGGTTCAGCAGCAATTACAATGTTGAAGTACATGCATATATCAAAAATGGCAAATACTGTGTTGTCAACAATACTTATGAACCACAGGAAACCATCGTTTATCTGGGAGACGGAAGCAGCTTCAACCTGAGTATGGAAGCAAATGAAATAAAATGGTATAAGATTTAAGCACATAAAAAGAGCCCTTACCGGCTCTTTTTATGTATTTCTGCAATAATAAGGAATTAAAATTTCTAACTTACCCATTTTCGAAAAATGATATGTTTATAATTGTCCAGTACTGTTAGGACAATCAGTCCCAGCACCGCACATGAGAGAACTTCACCGATTCCAACCGTAAGCATCATAAGCGGGATTGGTAAATTGATCGCATATCCATAGTAGAGAACAAAGGGTACGACCAAGGTATTGGCTATGATGGGCGGGAGAGGTACCAGAAATTTTTGACGGCGGAGTAAATACGAACAATATGCTGCAAGGAGTGTCGCAAGGCTGCCGCATACAACATCAATGGGAATTGCTCCGCTGATCAGATTGCCGAATATACATCCGATAAATAATCCCGGAATTGCAGCCGGAGTAAAATAAGGCAAGATGGTCAGTGCCTCTGAAATCCGGACCTGGATACTGGCAAATCCAAATGGGGCGAACAGGACAGTCAGCACCACGTAAATTGCAGCAATGATGGATGCCTGTGCCATAAATAAAACTTTTTTGTTTCTCATAAATTTTCTCCTTTAGTTTTGTTTTAAATGAGGAAGGTTTCGAACTCATTTTTGTAGTTTACAGTCCTCTGGTATTATAACGCGTTTGAAGGCAAAATAAAAGATAATTTTCTCCGAAGATGGGAGAGGTTATAATTTTATTATGGAAAACTTAAGAATAAACCAGATGATAGTAAATATTCACAAAATATGGTACAATAATGGACATCTGAAAGCAGACAGCCCATCTTAGGTCTGAAATGCTTTCATTAAGATGCAGGGAACGAAAGTTCCGGATTGGAGGAAAAACGTGAAGAAAAAATTGTTTAAAATGACAGCGGCGGCATTCTGCCTGTCGTGTCTGGTATCCATCACCGCCTTTGCAGACAGCAGTAAGGTGGTAACACTTGGGGCAAACCTGTCTCAGGAACAAAAAGATACCATGTTTAAATACTTTGGAGTAGAGAAAAATGCGGTTGAGGTAATCGAAGTTAATAATACAGAAGAGCGCCAGTACCTGGAAGGAATAGCTTCGGAAGATGTCATTGGAACAAGAACTTACAGCTGTGCCTATATCGAACCCACAACTTCCGGTGGAATTCAGGTAAAAACAGCAAATTTGACCTGGGTTACAAGCAATATGATTGCATCAACACTGACGACTGCCGGAATAACAAATTGTAATGTGGTTGCGGCGTGTCCCATAGAGGTATCCGGTACCGGAGCACTTACCGGAATTTTAAAAGCATATGAAAAAGCTTCCGACGGAACATTAAGTGAAGACAAAAAACAGCTTGCAACAGATGAACTGATTCAGACCGGTGAACTTGGAGATACCATAGGAAAAGATAAAGCGATTCAGCTGATCAACGGAGTAAAGATGGAAGTCATCAAAGGTGAGGTAACAAGCCCGGAGGAAATAAAAGGGATTGTAGAAAAGGCAGCAAGTGAAGCTTCCGTTACGCTTACCGGAGAACAGGTTGCATCCCTGACCGCTTTAATGGAAAAAATCGGTGCACAGGACTATGACTATGAATCTCTAAAAGATACTTTAAACAGAGTGGAAAATAATGTAAAAGATGCTTTGGATAATGCATCGGAAGAACAAAAAAATTTCTTCTCAAAGCTTTGGGATTCCATTAAAAATTTCTTTTCAAATCTATTTAATAAAGAAGAAAATAATCAGGAATCCGAAACGCTTGCACCGGATAATATTTTAAACAACACCAATGATTCTATTCTGGGAGATGTTGTGGGTGATGCTACCAATGACCAGGCAAATCCATCCACGGATGAAGAAAATAAAACAACAAATATGGAATCAGAACCAGTTTCTGAAACAAACAAAGAAATGCAAACGGAGACATTAAAAACCTCCGAGTCATCCGAACATTTTGAGGAAACAAATGGAGAAGATCAAACCATCACAGAACCTGCATTAAATGAAAGTGAAACAGACAGTATAAATGAAACAAATCAAACGGAAACTTCATCTGGATCAGATACTGTTGCAAAGGCAGAAAATCTGATTGATAAATTTATCAATTGGTTAAAAGGATTATTTGAATAATAATTAAATTTAAGAATTCAGGGGCGTTGATTATGAAAAAAAGAATTCATTTAGCGGCAGGATTTCTAATTGTTATATCTGCCGGAATTTGTCAAAGTACAATGACTGCCAAAGCAAATAATATTCCATTTAATCTTCGGTTTGGAGCAGGAATCGAAACGAAAGCGAGTCTTGATTTATTATTAAAAAACACAGTTATTGTTCCTCAGGCATCAGCAGAAATATCAGAAGATTCAGAAGAAAATCCAGATGTATATGAAGGAAATCCACTACCATTTGACTTAAGTACTGAACTGGGAATGGAAACAAAAGAAGAGTTGGACGAAGCCATAAAAGAGAAAATTCCCCGCTTAGTAATGCGTGAAGATGATTCCAATGAAAGCACTGTTTCAAAAGAGGAAAAAGGGGATAAAACCAAGGATCAAGCCAAAAATGCAGCTAAAGAAGCGGCAGAAATACAGGAAACTGCAGATTCGGAATTTTCCAGGGATCAGCTTCAGGTTTACGATAAAGTGATCATGGTTGGGGATTCCAGATTTGTAGGAATGAGTTCTGCTGCCAACCATCCGTTATGCCAGTGGATCTGTGAAGTCAGCATGGGATATGACTGGCTGGTGTCGGAAGCTGCACCGGTAATTGATGCCAGTGTAGTACCAAATTGTGCAATTGTGATAAACCTTGGGGTTAATGATGTTTACCGCCCGGGAGATTATGCAGCCTATTTAAACAGCAAGATAGATGGGTGGATCGGAGCTGGAGCAGATGTATATTTTATGTCGGTAAATCCGGTAGTGGATGGTTATGGCGGAAGTGTTACAAATGCAGCAGTTGAACAATTTAACAGCACAATGACAGCAACACTTTCTCAAAAAATAGGATATATTGATACCTATAATTATTTAATTCAAAATGGTTATGGAACAGCAGATGGACTTCATTATGATGCATCTACTTATGCTGCTATTCTAAATTATTGTTTAAGGCAGCTGCGGGTTCCCTGATTCAAATAATCTAATTAATAATTTTATTTTTATTTAATAATTGTATAACCGGTATTAAAATTCAGTACATTTTATTGAATTTTAATACCGGTTTTTTTCGTCATTTTGCGCTTACTTTAGATGCAGATAGTGCAAATTTTCAATACAAAATGAATAGAAAGATATTGTAATTAAAAATCATGATTATGACCGAATTATGAAAGAATTTCACAATAAAAAAGAGCTGGTAAAAACATGCAATTAGTGCAAAAAAAGGAAACAAATATACAAATAAAAATATACAATAGAAATGTTATAATAGTTTCAATGATAAAAACCGCTATATAAAACGCACAATATCATTAAAAAATTGGCAATATGTATAGCATAAGTTTCGGTCAATTGTGAAAGCCGGCTGCGATTGATCTGATGCTTTTTATGTTATAAATCCATCAAAGGAGAAAGAGTTTATGAAGAGAAAAAACTTAACTAAGTCACTAAGTTTTATGCTATCCATGTCTATGGTTTTGAGCTCTGCATTACCTGCTACGGCATATGCTGAAGGCAATGGAACAGAATCACAAGACGTAAATATGGAAGCGGATGTGGTACCAGGAGGTGCCAAAAATGCGGCTGATAGTGGTGTTGAAACTGAGCCGTCAGAGGGAGAAAATGAGTCGGGAGAAACGAATTTAACAGAAGCAGATGATGAGTCTGATTCTTCAGAAAATGATTCAAAAGTACAAGAATCACAGTCTGGAACAGAGACAGAAATCGTTACTGAATCCGAATCAGAAGCACTGGCAGAAACAGAAACGCCTCTTGATGCAAAGCAGGAAACTATTGAGGAAAACAACAAAGGCGCTCTGGAGGATGGTATTCATGATAGCTGGGCACAGGATGCTTCCACGCAAAAAGGAGGAGAAATCTGTGAAGTGGCAGATGGATACCTTCATTTAAAATCCGGATCAGCTAATGGAAATAATCCAAGTGCAACTGCTCCTCCTGCTATTTTTACAAATGGAAAAGAATATAATTTTGATGAAGCGGGATACTTTGAAGCAAGTTTTAAGACAGAACAGGCAGGGCGCCTGAATCGTACCGGTATTTACATAGGATACAAAGATCAGAATCACGGTATGTTCTTTGGTTACAATGCATCCGGCTGGTATTGGCAGAAATACGGGGAAGCAACTGATCCATGGAGTCCCAATGTTGGTACCGTACCTGCTGCAGGTTCTACCGTAAAGGTTAAAGTGGAATGGACTGCAGATAAAAAGGCTAATTTCTATGTAGATGGAACTGCTTTATTCAGTGATGTTGATTTTAGCAAAATTGTAGATCAGGGAAATCAAATTGGTATTAAGGCAGGGACATTTGGAACTGAACTCACAGATGTCTATTTGAAAGATATTCATTATACTGGTCAGGCCGAAGCAGAAACATTTGCCGTATCTGGTAAAGTAATGGAAAATGTGGATGGAAAAACACAGGCGGTAGAAGGTGCAACGGTAAAATTAAACGGCAAGACGGTACAAACCGATAAAGATGGTAATTATAATTTTGCAGATGTAGCTTCAGGAAAGTATAAAGTAACCGTAACAAAAGAGGGCTACCTGGTTGCAGAAAAAGATATTACAGTTGCAGACGGTGCTGTTGCAGTTGAAAATATTGTACTGGAAAAAGCACCAGAAGTGGCATATCGAACCATTTCATCCGATCAAATGGATGTTGATGTGGCAGAGAAATTCCCAAGTGTAGTAAAATACACCATGAAAGGTGATTTAAAGGGAAAAGTATTCTATGGTCAGACCGAAGCTATAGATGTTATTAAAATCAATGGAACAGAGATTAAGGTAACGGAAGATAATCTGACTGTGAAGTTTGATAATGATAAAGCTACTTATACAATGACTTTAAAAGGACAGAATATTGATGCTGTTCTGACTGCCATAATCGCAGTAAAAGATAATAAACTGTCATTTGACATTACGAAGGTTTTGAATAACCTGGATAATGATGTATATCCGGTTCAGACGATTGAAATACCCCATCACAGCCTGATTTCTGTAAGAAGCACCCAAAAGGGCGCAAACTTAAAGGCAGCTAAGGTATCCAGCAATACGTCTATCTCCGGTGACAGCTATGTGGATGTGAAAGACGGCATGACATTTTCTAAGGAAGATTTCATGTATGGTTTTGTATCCAATGATGAATTAAGTGCCGGATTGTGGAGTAATTCAGAGTATAACGGTACACATAAGGCAGCTTATGTTGGTTCCGGCGGATCCAGCAATACCAGAGTATGGGCGGAAACAACGAATCTGGCTGCCGGTAAATCACTGGGGCTTTCCAGCACATTATGGTATTATGACCGCAAGGTAGAACCTTCTGTGAATGGAGTGAAAAAAGCATATGTGGTAGAACATGATGCTGATGTTATGCCAAGCGCAAAAGTAGTCATTACCGGTGATGAGAATGCGGATGATCAGATTGACTGGCAGGATGGTGCAATTGCATATCGTGCGATCATGAATAATCCGTTTAAATCTGAGGAAGTGCCGGATCTGGTATCACAGCGTATTGCAATGAATTTTGGTAGTGAGGCTGCAAATCCATTCCTTACAACATTAGACGGTGTGAAACGTGTTTACCTGAATACCGATGGACTCGGACAGAGTATTATTTTAAAAGGCTATGGTTCCGAAGGACATGATTCCGGACATCCTGATTATGGTAATATCGGTGAGCGAATCGGCGGTGCCAAGGATATGAACGAATTGATGACTGAAGGCGGAGCATTAGGCGCACGTTTTGGTATCCACATCAATGCAAGCGAAATGTATCCGGAAGCGAAAGCTTTTGATGATGATTTATCCAGACACAATTTTGGCTGGAACTGGTTAGACCAGGGAATCGGTATCAATGGTATGTATGACCTTGCAAGCAACAGGCGTGAAAGCAGGTTAGATGAACTAAAGGCAAAGGTTGGAAATAATCTGGACTTTATCTACCTGGATGTGTGGGGGAATAATACCAGTGGAAATGAAGATGCATGGGAATCCAGAAAGATTGCAAAACAGATGAATGACCATGGCTGGCGTTTTACCACAGAATGGGGTCCCACACAGGAATATGATTCTACTTTGCAGCACTGGGCAGCAGATCTGGGGTATGGCGGATATGCAGCAAAGGGACAGAACAGTGAAGTAATGAGATTCTTACGTAACCACCAGAAGGATTCCTGGGTTGCTGATTACCCAAGCTATAACGGAGCTGCACAGTCACCTCTGCTGGGTGGATTAAACATGACCGACTTTGAGGGCTGGAGTGGAAGAACCGATTACAGCAACTATATCAATACCACATTTACCCATAACGTTCTGACTAAATTCCTGCAGCATTATAAGGTAATGAAGTGGGTTGATGGGAAGCCGGTAACCATGACGAATGGCGGCGGAACCTTCCAGTGGACACCAGAAATGGAAATTACACTGCAGGATGACGCAAAAGAAAATACCGTTGTTGTATCCAGAGATTCCAATGATTACGCAGGAGATCTCAAGGCTTACCGTTCCAGAACAATTACATTGAACGGAAAAGTAGTTTCCAAAGGTGCACCTACCGGCGGTGACGGTTCCAATCCGGGAGATGAGACTTATCTGCTTCCATGGTATTGGGATACAAACGGCGAGATTGCATCAGAGGAAAAACTGTATCACTGGAATACCAAAGGCGGCGATACTACCTGGGAACTGCCAGCCGGATGGGAAGACCTTGCAAATGTTGTTGTATATGAACTGACCGATGAGGGCAAGCAGAATAAAACCGTAGTTCCGGTAGCCAATGGTCATGTAACCTTAGCAAATATGAAAGCAGAGACACCTTACGTTGTATACCAGGGCGAACAAGGACAGCTTCCGGTAGACTGGCAGTCCACACCATATATTTATGATGTTGGATTCAACAGCGGCAGTCTGGATTCTTACTGGACAAAAGCAGGAACCGGTCTGGCTGAAATCTTCCGTAACTCCAGCGAAAACCCGATGTTAAAATTAAGCGGCGACGTATCCGTAACCAGTAAGGCTTTAACAAATCTGGAAGCAGGAAAGAAATATGCACTGTATGTAGGAGTTGATAACAGAAGTGATGCGAAAGCATATATGACCGTAAATGCAGATGGTAAGGAAATTGCTTCTAATTATACAGGTCGCTCTATTGTACAGAATATCGTTTCTTCAAATCAGCATCATACGGGAAGCGGAGCAACAACAGGCGGTACCAGCTATGTTCAGAATATGTATGTGTTCTTTGAAGCACCGGCAAGCGGTGAAGTTACATTGACTCTGAAACGGGATCAAGGTGAAGGTGATACGTATTTTGATGATCTGCGTGTTGTGGAAACCGGTATGGATCTTGTTAAAGAAACAGACAAGGACGGTATGGTTACCAGGTTCCAGCAGGATTTTGAAAATAATGCGCAGGGTATTTTCCCATTCGTAATCGCAGGTCCCGGATCAGGTGCCGGTGCAGTTACCGACAACCGTATCCATCTCTCTGAGCTTCATGCACCGTATACCCAGGCTGGATATAACGCGAATGAACAGGGACAGAAGAAATTAGACGATGTATTAAATGGCGACTGGTCTGTTAAAATCAATGGACTTACCTCCAACAATTCCATGATCTACCAGACGATTCCGCAGAACTTCCATTTTGAGCCGGGTGTTACTTATAACGTCAAGTTCAAATATCAGATGGGAAGCAAGGACACCTATAAAGTAACGGTAGGCGAAGGAGAATTTGCAGGCAATACTCAGTTATACACCATGCCGGAAGCAATTGGTCAGACAAAAGAATACAGCTTCTCCTTAATCGGAGGGGAATCCGGACAGTCCTGGTTTGGTATTTATTCAACCAGTACAGCACCGGATCTGAAAGAATATGCCAGTGCAGGTGATGGAGCGAAAAACTTCAGCGGTTACAAAGATTTTATTCTGGATGACCTGGTAATTGAAGTGAGCGATATCCAAAAAGGAGATTTGCAAAAAGCGATTAACACAGCAAACACAAAATTCCAGCAGGATTACACAACTGAAACCTGGGGTGTATTTGCGGAAGCTTTAACAGAAGCAGAAGCAGTCTTAAACAACCAGAATGCGACTAAAGAACAGGTTCAAACAGCAACCGAAAAACTGACATCTGCAACTGAAAAGCTGGTTGCAATTATTGGTTCCGTCAGCGGAACAGTTAAAGATGCAGATGGAATACCAATTGCAGACACGCAGATTACACTTTCCTCCAATAACCTGGCTCCAATTGAAATCCGCACGGATGACAAGGGCAGTTATAAATTAGAGAATATCTTTATCCGTAATTATTCTGCAAAGGTTGTAAAAGATGGCTATGCATCCCTTTACGCACAGCAGGTAACACCGGTGGCAGATACGATGACCACCTTTGATTTCACACTACAGGTGAAAGAGATTCCGGAATACTTCAATTACTTCGAAAATGGTGTAGACAGTATTCAAAACCTGGCAGGCAATCCATCCCAGGTTGAAATCGAATCCGTGCAGTATAATGGCAGCGGCGCGCTGAAAGCTTCTTTTGGCTCCGATCGTCCAAGCATTATTGACACAGCAGCACCGAAATTTAAAGACGGAATCTTTGAAGCAGATGTAACGCCTCAGGCAAGCCCGCTTCGTTTCGGCTTTGTATTAAGAGCAAATAACCATAACCAGAGGCTTTATGTAGGATATGGTGATTCTGCAGGCAAATGGTTCTGGGAATACTGGAATGGTACAGATAACAACTATTCCGGAATGTTCAGCGGACCGAATATGGAAATCGGAAAGACAAGCCACATCAAAACGAAGTTAGTTGGCAATAAACTTTCTCTCTGGGTAGACGGTCAGGAAGTTATGAAAGAAGCAGTTGTCAGCGGATTATTTAATGAAGCAGGATCCGTAGGATTTAACAAACGCAACGGCGGCAGCATGATCTTTGACAACCTGGAAGTAACAAGCTTAGATGTAGTAGAAAATTCAAATGCAATTGAAGGTTCTATTACAGATGAAAATGATACACCGATTTATCAGGTAAATGTTGCATTAACAGACGCAGACGGCAATGAAATTGCTTCTACGATTACCAATCTGAACGGTATCTATAACTTTAGTAAAATTCCTTATGGAACTTATAAGCTGGCATTTACAAAAGCAGGTTATGAGGCTGGAGCAGCTGAAGTAGAAGTTAAGGCAGAGAGTGCTTCTGTTGTTGGAAAAGTGCAGATGGTAAAATCTGAGATATCAAAAGAAGCATTAACTAAGAAAATCGCAGAAGCAAAAGCGATAGAAAAGGGTGACTATACCGATGCATCCTTTAAAGCATTAACCGATGCGATCGCAGAGGCAGAAAAAGTGGCAGCAGATCCAAAAGCAACCCAGGCAGCAATCGATGCCCAGGTAAAAGCACTGGATACCGCAATTAAGAATCTGGAAGTAGAAACACCACAGCCATCCAAGACAGAGTTAACTAAGAAAATCGCAGAAGCAAAAGCGATAGAAAAAGGAAACTATACAGATGCATCCTTTAAGGCATTAACCGATGCTATCGCAGCAGCAGAAAAAGTAGCAGCCGATCCAAAAGCAACTCAGGCAGCAATCGATGCCCAGGTGAAAGCATTGGATGTAGCGATTAAGAATCTGGAAGTAGAAGCACCACAGCCATCCAAGATAGAGTTAACTAAGAAAATCGCAGAAGCAAAAGCGATAGAAAAAGGAAACTATACGGATGCGTCCTTTAAGGCATTAACCGATGCTATTGCAGAGGCAGAAAAAGTGGCAGCAGATTCAAAAGCAACTCAGGCAGCAATCGATGCTCAGGTAAAAGCACTGGATATTGCAATTAAGAATCTGGAAGTAGAAGCACCACAGCCATCCAAGATAGAGTTAACTAAAAAAATCGCAGAAGCAAAAGCGATAGAAAAAGGAAACTATACCGATGCATCCTTTAATGCATTAACTGTAGCTATCGCAGCAGCAGAAAAAGTAGCGGCAGATCCAAAAGCAACCCAGGCAGCAATCGATGCCCAGACTGCAGCGCTGACAAAAGCAATTCAGGGATTAAAAGCAGACCCTGACAAAGAAGCAGCAGCGAAGGTGCAGGCATCTACCGTAACTGTAAAAGCGGCAAATCAGGCTTCCAGATACATTAAATTAACCTGGAATAAGGTTGCTGATGCTGACGGTTATGTAGTAATGAACGAGACCAGCAAAGGATGGAAAACAGTTAAAACAATTAAGAAAAACAGTACCACATCCTATGTATACAAAAAAGCTGAGCTTGGTAAGAAATACAAATTTGCAGTAAAGGCATATAAGAAAGCAGATGGTAAAACAGTTTACAGCAAGTATAAAAAAGTTTCCATTAAAGCAGTTCCCCAGAGCCCGGCTATAAGAGCCAAGGCATCAAAAGGAAGCATAAAAGTAAGATGGAACAAAGTATCTTCTGTCGTAACCGGATACCGTATTTACAGAAAAACAGGTAAAACCTGGAGCCGTATCGGAATTGTAGACCGCGAAACCATCAATTTTAAAGATAAGAAGGTGAAAAAAGGAAAAACTTATACTTACAGAGTACGTGCTTACAGGAAATCAAATGGTAAGAATGTCTATGGTAAGTACAGCAATGAGATTAAATTGCAGGCAAAATAATCTTTAATTGGCTGATCCGGCATATTCCGGTATAAAATAGTAAGATGAAAAATGGGTCCTTATCTATAAGATTTATAGAAGAGGACCTATTTTTTCACTGTTTTGACAGGGTATGCCTTTTAATTCACCGATTTTTATCCATATACTAGTACTACAGCGAACGTTTTATAGGGTTCTATTATATGACTTATATTTGGGTTTAGCTGAGTAAGGACGCTTTGTGTAATATAGGTAGTGTGCGAAAAGATGGGGGTGGGAAACTGATATGGACTCCGTCAGCTTGCCGCAGAACTGGTATTTACTAACCTTTGCGGAGCGCTTTTTGGCGGCACGCGGGCATTCGCTCCGAAATCCTGATGCATTTCG
>OATB01000078.1_pt1 | contig 104779 bp, 85 predicted proteins | sample 1494941 | NCBI WGS metagenome assembly OATB01 (sample SAMEA2579931, study PRJEB22360) | human gut metagenome | reverse complement strand
TGTGTGCCGGACGCTGAATCATGTGGACGAGCGTCTGGTGGATCATGGAATCAGAGTGGCGTATATTAATCTGAAAATGCTGGAAGCAGAGGGCTGCTTGGATCAGAAGAGTATTCGGGATCTGTGTTTTCTGACGATGGTGCATGATATTGGGGCTTATAAAACAGAAGAAATCAATAATATGGTGCAGTTTGAAACCGGGAACGTCTGGAATCATTCAATCTATGGCTACCTGTTTTTAAAGTATCTTTCACCTTTTTCTGAACTTGCCCCCGTGATTTTGTATCATCACACGGATTATGATAAGCTGGCAGGGATACCCGGTCTGCAAGGGGATCTCTTGAAGTGGGCGCAGATGGTAAATTTGTCAGACCGGGTAGATGTGTGCATACAAACAGGTGAAGGAGTGAATATTATTGAATACCTAGAAAGGTTTTACGATAAAAAGTTTTCCTCCGAAGTAATTGATTTATTTAAAAAAGCCGATAAAAGGGATCATATATTAGAAAAGTTAAGTGACAATGGGAATCAGCGCCAGATATCCAAAGAGGTTTTTGGGGCTCTGGGCAATCCTTCTTTCTCCAGGGAGGAAATTGAAACTTATCTGAAAATGATTGTATATGCAATTGATTTTCGAAGTCCATTTACTGTGATACATACAATTACAACAACCAGTATCAGCCAGGAACTTGCCAGACTGATGGGAATGCAGGGGATGCAGCTTACACAGATTTATTATGGAGCTTTGCTGCATGATCTGGGAAAGATCGGAATACCTGTTGAAATACTGGAGTATCCGGGGAAACTGAGTCCTCAGGCAATGAAGATTATGAAAACCCATGTGGATATCACGGAACAAATTATGAACGGGGAAATTGAGCCTGTGATCGCCAAAATCTCATTGCGGCATCATGAAAAGCTGAATGGATCCGGGTATCCCAGGGGATTGGACGGAGATGTTCTTACGCCCAGTGAACGAATTGTTGCGATTGCAGATATTGTAAGTGCACTGAGTGGAAGGCGCAGCTACAAAGATGTATTTGGGAAAGAAAAAATCGTAGGGATTTTGACGGAGATGAAAGAGGACGGCCTGTTATGTGAAAAAACCGTCGATATTATGATCCGAAATTTTGATGAAATTATGGAAAACGTAAGCAATACCTGCGAACCGGTATTAAATGTCTATGACCACATTAACATTGAGTTTACAGAACTCTGCGGAGTCTGCGAAAAGTTATAAAGGATTTGGAGTAAAAAGTGCCAGATTCAGCCGGCTGTAGAGCTGCTGAATCTGGCTCATCCATGTTATTAAAGGAAAAATCTCAGCAGCAGTCTACAAGTTTCAATGACGCTTCTTCTAACATTGCATAAAAGGCATCCTGATCTGTCATACATTTGTTTTTGCTGCGTTCAATAATTTCTATAAGCTCATTAAAAGCTTCATTTTTTGATTCATCTGAGTCCGCCAGGATTTGTACTAATTGTTTGGAGGCTTCAATCAGGCGGAGAGAGCCGTAAATATGCGGCTCTTTTTTTAGCCCGGCGGCACTGGACACCAGATAAACTAATAATTCAAAACAGCGGTCTTTATTGATAGGTTCATTCATCAGCGTTAATCTCCTTCCATTCATTATAGAATAAAATTTCTTCCAGGGGCTTTCGCTTAGGAATATGGGGATCAGAGTCCGGATAGCCGATGGTCAGCAGGAGCTCTATTTCAATGCGAGGGGGTAGATTTAAAAGCTTACGCACGGCAGCATTCTGAAAAGATTTGATAGCGCAGGTTCCAAGTCCCAGGGAAACGGCTTCCAGCATGATATTTTCGGCAGCCATGGAAGCATCTATAGTTGCCAGGATTTCACCTGCCGCTATACCGCCTCGTTTTCCCGCATAATCGCGGTCTGAGCAGATCGCCAGGATTACAGGAGGTTTGCCGCTCAGGCCCGGGCTGAATAGGTCAATTTTACGCACCAGATCAGGATCGGTGATCAGACAAAATTTCCATGCCTGTACATTACTGGCGGAGGGCGCAAAACGCCCCGCGTCTATCAGTGTTTCTAAGAGGTGGTTAGGTACTGCTTTATCCAGAAAATGCCTGCAGCTGCGCCGGGATTTAATTAAAGTAAGTAAATCATCAGTCATGGAGACCTCCTTTGTTAAAAAAGTCTGGGAAAACCCAGTTTTTCTTGTTATAATAAAAGGTATAAAATAAGAAAATGTAACATCAAAAGAAAAGGGTGGTGTAGTATGGCAATTACCGTTGCACAGGCTTTTGAGATTGCATCCAGGCTTGGCTGCAGGCTGCTGGCAGGAGAAAAAGGATTCTCAAGAGATGTCTCTTTCATCGATTCTATTGAACAACCTGATATCGAACCATGGATTCGCAAAAATATCTTTTATATTACAACCGGTTATGCATTTCGGGATGATGCAGATAAATTGTGCAGCCTCGTTAAAGCTCTGAATGAAAAAGATGCGGCAGCGCTTGCAATTAAGTCCAGATTTATGGAAAGTTTTCCCAAACCTGTGGTGGATCTGGCAAGGCAGCTGGATTTTCCGCTGATCCATATGCCGGATGACCTGCCCTTTATTGAACTGAGTTATCCCATCATGGTGGCGATTGTGGAAAAACAGAATAACTTGCTGGAATTTACCAAATTGAAACTGTTCGAATATAGTACGCAGGTGATGGATAACAATCTTTTTGTGGATATTCTGACCGGAAATATTAAAATTCCCGATGAGGCAGACAACAGAGCCAATGCCCTGAACTGGACTAAGCCGCCTATTCGTCTGGCAGTTATGGATATCGATGATTTTGAATCCTATATCCAGAATAAAAATGAAGAAGATATCCAGAATACAAAAGATGCCATTATTAATATGATTAAGGACTCTGTCGGCAGGAAACAGGTGAAATGCACGGTGGTCAATAAAAATGACAGTTTTACCTGTATTATATCCCAGTCATATACCGTGGAGATGTTAAAGCAGGTATTTGCGGAAACAGTCCAGAGGATTCATGACAGGGGAGGGCTGCGGATATCGGTTGGAATATCCTCTGTTGCGGAGCAGTTCATTGACCTGGGGAAACTCTATGAAGAGGCAAGAGATGCCATATCCATTGGGCGCCATCAACGGAATTCCGGAATTATGTATATAGAAGAGATCCGGTTTGAACAGGCGCTGAAGCGAATCTGTAAGGATCCCTTTTACAAAGAATATACCAACGGAATGTTAAGCCAGCTGCTGGAATATGACCGGAAAAATGAAGGCCATCTTCTGGAAACACTGGAAACGTTAATTGCCCATATGGGTGTCCGGAATACCACGGCGGAGGCTCTCTTTCTCCACCGAAATACACTTGCATACCGGATTAAGAAAATAGAAAGCCTCTGTGGATACAGCCTGGATGACAGCGACAACCTATTTAAACTGGGGCTGGCACTGAAGATGCGCCATTATATCTGACAGATCGCAGCCATCGGTGTCATTCCCGGCGCAGTGCTTCGAACCAGGCGAACAGGCCTTCCGCCAGAACCGGGTCTATGACCGGCAGTCCTGTTTCTCTTTCGATTTCTTTTGCGATGCCGATGGTAGTTAATCCGGTGCATCCAAGGGCGATGACCTGGGCACCCGTTTTTTTGATTTTCCGTGCTGTTTCCATGCAGGCTGCGCGTCCTTTGTCCGTCATAAGATCCAGGGTACTGTTAACGCCTTCCGGTTTTTCAACGGCTGTTAATTTATCCGGAATCATTCGCAGATAAGCCTTCGGAGCGTAATCTACAATGCCCAGGACCGCAATTTTGTCGCCGTATTTTGTGGCTAGGGCAGCTGTGGATTCTCCGCCGCCTGTAACGGGAATGCCGGGGAGAGCATCCCTGATTTCGGCAACGCCGGGGTCATCGGCACAGCTTACGATAATCATATCCGGATCGCGGAAACTTTTTGCTGTTTCCACGATCTTAGGAATGGCGGTCTGTTCCAGTTCGTGGCTGTGGATCCCTTCCGGCTGATCGGGAATACATTTTGATTCTACCACCAGACCAGGGAAATTTTCTTCTATGATGCGGCCGTGGATATTCATAAGTTCTTCATTATCTGTGGTCAGTACCCGAATCAGACCTATTTTAAAATTCTTTTTCAAATTTAAATTCCCCCTTTGATAAGTTTGTTTGTCAGGAAATAACGAAAGTACCATCTTTAATTACCAGGACGTCGTCCAGGTACAGCGTTGGTTTTAAAATAATCCCGTCCATGTGGCAGTCTGCCTTATTTGTTCCGCCAAAGGAGGTATTCGTACCAAATGCAATATGAACAGTACCAAATACCTTTTCATCTTCCAGAATAATCCCGCTGAGGATTGCCTTTTCATTCGTTCCGATGCCAAGTTCGCCAAGTGTGGCATTATGTTCGTTTTCTAATAAAATAGAGAGCAGTTCGCTTTTTTCTCCGGTTATTTCATGGACTTTTCCGTTCTTAATTTTCACGTGCAGCGGTGAGTCCAGCTTGCCGATTCCAACCATGGAGCCGTCGATGATCATTTCACCCTGGGAACTGTTTTCCTGAGGCGCGATATAAGCTTCGCCGGATGGCAGATTTCCGCTTTCGCCGGGGTTTTTGTAGACACCCGGACTTCGGACGCCGTTTCTTTCACGCAGGTCCATGGTCAGAATGCAGCCGTCTTTTTCTATGCGGGCTGTAGATGCATGGTCTAACAGCTGTGCGGCTTTTTCAGTCAGGCGTTCTACTTCGGCATAATCAGCAGTCATAGCTCCGTTTTCAAACATTGCTTCTGTGATGCCCGGCATCGTTGCAACCCGGGCATTGTTTTTAACTGCATGAATCCTGGCATTGGTATGGGTCAGGGACTTTGCAGTTGGGCAGATTACAATATCAGCCCATTTCATCGCTTCAGAGACTGATTTTGGAGGTTCCTCTCCGGATACGGTCCGTTCCTTCATAGTAAGAAGCAATGCCTCACATCCCAGTTCGTTTGCGGCTTCGTAAAGCGCCTGTCCGATGGGAAAACGGGAATCGTCGGTAACAATGAGTACCGTTTCTTCTGGTTTTGCATCCAGACAGCTCACTAATATCTTTGTTGCATTATCTTTTAAACTCATCATTATACCTCCTGCATACCGCAGAATGGCCTGCGATATGGAATCAATAGATAGTTTGAAACGTTTTAAAATACACTGCCTTAGAGCGTGTTTGAAAATTCATTTCAGACGGTCAGATATCTGTCAGTTCCGAAACGACCCTTGCGAGGATAGTGCGTGACAGGACGATCATTTTGCCTGTTATCTTCGCAAACATCTCTTTCATTTCCTGGGTATATCCGATACAGTCCAGTACTACCAGATCCCCTTCCATATCCTTAATTCTTTCTGCAGCTGCCGTTAAAGTCTCCCAGTCTCCGTATGGGGATGCGGGAATGGAAGTAACCTGATTCACATATTTCCTCCATTTTTCCTCGCATTGCGCTACCTGAAGAGGGGAGGGGGTTACCGTGATAATATTTGATGTCTTTGTTAACAGCGGGACGATATGATTTAATATTTTACATGGAAAAATAAGCGGTACTTTGGATTTGAAAGTATCGGGAAAATCTCCGGTGCAGAAAAACATAATAAACTTTACGCCCTGCGCTTCCAGATCATAGATCCGCTGCTGCAGCCGGGGCAGAATATGCCGCTCAGCAAAGGTAACAGAACTGCCGTCTGTGAGACGGGACACTAATACATAATCTGAATCTTCCGGTTTAAAGGTTTCGATTTCTTCGCGAGTCAGGCCATCCAGACCGCCGCCCTGTAATAATTCGGCTTTGCCATGGAATATTTCCATAACGTCTCCGGTTACATCGACGCGGGGTGCCTGCCCGATTGTTATTGCACCAATTTTCATATCAGTAACATCCTTTCATACCTTTCCAAGTGTCTGGATATGTTTCATGGAACCATACAGAGACTGAATTAAGTCGTATTCCTTTTTATCATAGAAGTCACATTCACCCTTTGTAAATGCTTTTGCAACCTCCAGCATAAAGCGGGCTGCTTCTTCTATATCTGTAATATGGCTTGCACCGGTAGCACAGCCGGGAACCATTACTTCTGCGGTGATGGCTACACCCACCACTGGGGCATCTGTTGCCGTGGCAGGCTGCAGGATGCTGTTAATATGATGCAGATTATTGCCGTATGGCGTGATATCCTGGGTGGACAGCGGGAAGACATAGGGTAGTTTGCCGGTGGTGATCTGCATTAATTCCAGAAGATCTTCGGAAGCTTTCAGTATGTAACCTTCTTTGACCGTAGGGGAAATTGCAAATCCCCGGGTATTAATCATACGGTTTCCTTTAGTAGTATCACAGGATAAGATGGCATCCAGCTCAGGAGAAACTTCTTCCTGATTTACCTGAGACATCTCCACCGGAGAGCCCATAAAAGGAACTGGTTTGTGGGGAGCGGTAGGGGCATCGGGACAGATATGGGTGGAAATGAAGACATCCCCGTCCAGAAAATCCCCTTTATTCTGCATATCCAAAAGTTTTGCTGCAAGAGCGGTCACGGCCAGAGCGCCGTCGCCGTCAGATACATAGCCTAACCGTTCCGGGCGTGCTCCGATTCCACCCAGACGTCCAAGAAGGCCGATTGTTGGAGCGGTACCCCCATTTGTCTTGCCCCTGGTTCCGGGAATCCTGACCTTTACCATATCGGTAGAACCCTTTGGTCCTTTCAGTTCATATACTTCAATATTGGCATCTTCACGGATGCCCCGCAGATATGCAGCCACGTCCTGGCCGGTTACGGTACTGCTGTCTAAAATATCAAATGCTTCAATCAATTGTTTCAATAACATAACGCTATACCTCTTTTCCTGAAAATTTAACAAAAGTATAGCATTGAAAAAGTGGAAAGTCGATACATCTGGTGACCAAAAAAATCAGCAATATATTGTGCATTAAGCACAATATAGGGGACTGGGAATAGCTTTTCTTATTTGTAAAATAAAAATAAAGTATTTGTTAAAAATAAATAAAAATGACTTGACAATTGCTGGAAAAATCAATATAATGGCAATTAATTCAAGGATTTAAAACGGTAAAGTTTTGGGCCTTACAGGAACTATCTTTTGCAATTACGAATAATATATTGTGCAAGAGACACAAAAGGAGGAAGAGACTATGAATGACAACAAAGACCTGCAGACAGAGGTTAAGATTTCAGCATCAGAACACCCGAAAGCATTTTCCCCGCATATTCTGATCTTAAATCTGATTATGTGTGCAATAGGTGCCATCATTGGGCTGGAGTTAATTGTGAGGACGGGTGTAACGCCCAATACTTCTATTATTGGTGCACTTTTTGCCATTATTCTGTCCAGGATACCCATTAAGCTGCTGCAGAAATACCGGAATGTACATAGCCAGAACCTGATTCAGACAGCCATATCGGGTGCGACATTTTCAGCGGCTAACAGTTTGATACTGCCAATAGGAATTCCTGTTCTTATGGGTCATCCGGAGCTGATGTTCCCAATGCTGATTGGTGTATTTCTGGCAACGATTATTGATGCAACGATTCTTTATAAGACCTTTGACACGGAGATGTTCCCAGCAACCGGAGCATGGCCTCCAGGAGTAGCGGCAGCTGAGGCAATCCTGGCTGTTGTGGAAAAAGGAAGGAAGGCCATGCTGTTAATCGTAGGTGCGGCAGGAGGAATTGTGGGTAAATGGATTGGAATACCCATGGATCTTCTGGGCGTATCCTGGTTTGGCGATTTTTTTGCCATGGGTGCTTTAGGAGCCGGCAGTATTGTAATTGGAATAGTAAAGACAAATGCGATTTCTTTGAACCTGTTTCAGCGTGATTTTGTCCTTGCCGGTAATCTGTTTGGAGAAGGATACAGCTTTGATAATGTTGCACTTCTGAAATACATGCCTCATGGAATTATGATCGGTGCGGGAATTGTTGCACTTATTCAGGTAGGGATGATGCTCTTTAAGAGAAAAGGCAAAGAAGCCAGCAACGCAGGTAAATTTACCACCAGCATGTCTCAGATGAAACAGGCTCTGGGACTGGGATATGTGGCATATCTTGTGGTAGCATTGTTACTGGCTGTAATCAGCGGATTGATAACGCAGATGTCATTTCCCCAGTTTGTTCTGTGGGTTATATATGCGGCATTTGCAGCTATTGGCTCTGAGTTAATCGTAGGTATTTCTGCAATGCATTCCGGATGGTTCCCCGGATTTGCAACAGCGCTTATTTTCCTTCTGGTAGGTTTACTGCTGGGCTTCCCGGCTGTACCCCTGGCACTTATGGTAGGGTATACATCAGCAACAGGACCGGCTTTTTCAGATATGGCATATGATCTGAAATGCGGCTACATATTACGAGGTAACGGAGCGGATCCGGAACTGGAAAAGGCCGGCAGAAAGCAGCAGTACTTAAGTGAAATTCTGGCATTTACTGTAGCATTTGTTATGGTTGCAATTTTAGCCCATAAGTATTTTGACCAGGGATTATTTGCACCGGTAGCACAGACATTTGCCACAACGATTGAAGCGGGTACCAGTTCAGAGGTAGCAAAATGTCTGCTTATCTGGGCATTCCCGGGTGCATTGATCCAGTTCATCGGCGGTAAGAAACAAATTGGCATTCTGTTTGCAACCGGTTTGCTGGTAGGAAGTACTGTGAATGGAGTTACGATTATTGTAGCGCTAATCATCCGTTACTTTATTGTGAAAGCAAATAAGAATAATGAACAGATTCTTACCATTCTGGGAGCGGGTGCTCTGGCGGGAGCTGCGCTGTATAGTTTCTTTACGGCGACCCTGGCATTGGGTAAAAAGAAGTAAATTAAATTTTATATGGAACGTAAAAAGGAAAAGCGGATATGGCGCTTTTCCTTTTTTAGCTTGCCTGTTTTTCTTATTCCATTTTTACTAACGGAAATAAGATTCCGGTTTATTTACATAAACCTAACGTAAAATTGTTGTATATTCCCCAATAGTATTGCTATAATAAACTAAGAGCGTCAAACCGAAGAGGGACAAAATGGCAGAGCCGGTCAAAAGGAACCCGAAATGCAACTGTTTTCGGGGCATGGATGAAGATGGAAAGGCGAGCAAAAGAAAAGAGGTGCTTCATATGCAGTTCACAGGCCTGCATATCCGTAATTTTAAGTGGATACGGGATATGAAAATCCAGGATATCGGGAATGCATTAATCCTGGTGGGGAAGAACAATACCGGAAAAACTACGATACTGGACGCAATTCGTGCAGTTTGCGGATCTTATATAGTGACGGATGAAGATTTTAATGAAAAAAAGCAGAATATAGAAATCGAGGTATCGGTAAAAATTACGGAGGATGACAGACAGATGCTTCACAGAAGCGGTATTGTCAGCCAGTATAAACGTTACGATATCTGGGAAAAGGATTTTCGCTCCAAGCTGCCGTCCTATGACGGGGAAATTATGACGTTTTTGTTCACCGTGAACCGGGAAGGTCAGACACGTTATGGAGACGGTGTGAAAAAGCATAACCGGTACATACAGGAAGTGATGCCTAAAATTTACTACATTGACGTTCAGAGGGATCTGGAACAGATACAGGAAGATCTTCTGATGTGTCAGGAAGATGAACTGTTAACCCAGATGCGTTCAGGCTGCTGTCTTTTTGATCAGGCAAAGCAATGCAACCACTGTTTTCAGTGTATAGGTCTGATCAATCAGAAAAGTCCGGATGAATTAAATGCATATGAGACTTCCAAACTGCTGGAATATAAGCTTTATCAGTTGAACCTGAGTGAATTTTCCGAAAAGGTAAACAGGATCTTTCACAGAAACGGCGGATTTATGGAAGAAATCCATTATACGATGGAGTGTGACGTTGACCGCTTATTCAAAGTGAATGCCAGGACTTACAGTAAGGAGCGTGGAACTACAAGCCCCATCGAAAACCTGGGAAAAGGCATGAAAAGCATCTATATGCTGTCTCTGCTGGAAGCATACGTGGAGGGGGAAAATCATTTATCCAGTATTATTCTGGTAGAGGATCCGGAGATTTTTCTCCACCCTCAGCTGCAAAAGGTTGCCAGTGAGATACTTTATCGGTTATCCAAGAAAAACCAGGTGATTTTTACCACCCATTCTCCGAATATGCTGTTTAATTTTAACAGCAGGCAGATCAGGCAGATTGTACTGGACGGGGAGTATTTTTCCATTGTAAGGGAACCTACGGATATCGGAAATATTCTGGATGACCTGGGATATTCTGCCAATGACCTTCTGGATGTGAGCTTTGTCTTTATTGTGGAGGGAAAGCAGGATAAGAGCAGGCTGCCGCTCCTTCTGGAAAAATATTATTCGGAAGTTTATGACGAGCATGGAAAACTGTCCAGGATTGCCATCATTACCACAAACAGCTGTACAAATATCAAGACATATGCGAATTTGAAATATATGAACCGTATTTATCTGAGAGATCAGTTTTTAATGATACGGGACGGTGATGGCATGGATCCGGAAAAACTTGCCGGGCAGCTGTGCAAATACTATGACCAGAGAAATCTGGAGGATGTGGATCAGCTGCCGAAGGTGACCCAGAGAAATGTCTTGATTTTAAAATACTACTCTTTTGAAAATTATTTTTTAAACCCAGTAATTATGGCTCAACTTGGAATAATAGAAAGTGTGGAATCCTTCTATGAGATTTTATTTACAAAGTGGAAAGAGTACCTGCACCGATTAAGAAGCGGCAGGAATCTGACGGAAGTTCTGGGCAGGGACCTGGAAAGTATTCAGGACATACAGGACCATATAGAATATTTTAAGATTTATATGAGAGGACATAACCTCTATGATATCTTTTATGGAAGATACCGCAGCCAGGAGACAGAATTGCTTCGAAAATATATAGATCTGGCTCCCAGGGATGATTTTGCGGATATTTTAGATTCCATAGACCAGTTTGTATATTTCGACAGCAGGAAAAAGGAAATCAATCCAGAATAATTCCCAGCCCGGTCAACAGGTTAACGGCTTCAGGATAAGAAAAACGTGCATTTTTTACTTTATTTGTCTGAACATCTATCATATAATCCCTGGCGTCTCTGAAATCAGAGAATGCCAGGTTATTTTTTGTGAATTTTGTGTTTTTCAGCTGACATCCCTGAAAGTTTGCCTTCTCCATTCGGCAGTCTTCAAAGTAACATTCTTCCATTACATTACCCTGAAAAGAAAATTGATTCAGTTTCAGTTTTACAAAGTAATTATATTTTAATACACAGTTTTCAAAGGCTGTAAAGGGGAGCGTAATTCCATTTTTTGTTTTTAGCTCATCCCAGCTGATCCCAACCAGAGAACAGTGATGGAAATCGTTATTTTTGAAGTCAGTATATTGAAATTCTGTTCCGGCACAGGTACAGCTGCGGAAAGTACACCGGTCAAACTTACAGTTTTTGATTTTCAGTTCGAAAAAATTGCAGTGGGAAAAGGTGCATTCGGTAAAATGTACATTTTCAACCAGCTCTGATTCCAGATTTAATGTTTCAAATAATTTTTCTTCATATGTTTGCATAAATACCCTCCCGGTGTGTGTGAACAGGAATATGTTTTTACTATCATGGCATGTATTTTAGAAAAGGTCAAGAGGAAATAAAGGATGTCATGTTAACTTGACATGAGAGGATCCCTATGCTACTATAATGTAAGGTAAACATTACAGATACATTTGATTGTGGTTATTGAATTTTGGCAGGGAGAATTTTATGAAAAACAGAATCAGGGAATTAAGGGAAAAAAAGGGACTGACCCAGGCTCAGTTAGGGGATCTGGTGGGGACCTCCAGACAGGCAATCAATGGGATTGAAACGGAAAAATTTGAGCCGTCTATTTGGCTGGCATATGATATTTCAAGAGTATTTGAATGCAGTATTGAGGATGTGTTTTTGTTTGAGGAAAGTTTGAAAAAGTCCAGAGCTGAGAGCAGCAGAAAGGAGCAGGGAAATGGCAATAAGGCAGCTTCGTTATGAAGGAGACGGGATACTCAGTAAGAAGTGCAGGGAGGTTACGGTTGTTGATGATAAAATCAGGGAGCTTTTAGATGATATGCTGGACACCCTGCATACGATGCCTAACGGGGCAGCCATTGCGGCATGTCAGGTTGGTATTTTAAAACGTCTGGTTGTGATTGACATGGGAGACGGCGTGATCAAATTAGTGAATCCTAAGATTATCGCAGCCAACGGCGTGCAGGAAAGCATAGAAGGGTGCTTAAGCTTTCCTAATAAGGCGGGAATAACCGTCAGGCCTAAAAAAGTGACGGTACAGGCATTAAATGAATTCGGAGAGGAAATTCTGCTGGAGGGAGAGGATCTTATGGCAAAATGCCTCTGCCATGAGATTGAGCATCTGGATGGCAGAGTATTTTTAGAGCATGTTATCAGTTTTGTGGATATGCCGAAGTAACCCGTTTGCGGGACCAGGCAAAATAACCAAAACATATAAGGATGGAAACCATGGATGCAGCCGGTGCAGCAAAGCCGATGGAATAGAGGGAAGTTCCGGCTGCCTGGCTTAGAACATAGGACAGGGGAATTCTTACGGCAAAAGTGGCAATCATACTGTGAATCATGGAAATGATGGATTTCCCGCATCCGCTGAAATAGGAGTTCATGCAGAAGATAAAGCTGACTAGAATACAGTCTATGGAATAAGAGCGCAGGTATTGTGCAGCTGTTTCGATTACCCTGGGATCATTGGAAAACAGGGAGGTCAGCGTCTTGGGCAGAAACTGGGAGTACAGGCACACAGCGATACCGAAAACCAGGGAAAAACCCACACCGCAGTATAGTGCGCGGAATGCCCGCTCCGGTTTTTTTGCACCCATATTCTGGGCAGTCATGGTGGCTACGGCAGAAGCAAAAGAGGTGGGCGGCAGCATGGCGAACACGATTAGTTTTTCTACAACACCAACAGCTGCGGAGGCGATGATTCCCATGGTATTAATAATTGCGGTAATAATCAGAAAAGAAACATTTACAAGTGCGTCCTGGAGGGCTAATGGCAGGCCTACTTTTAATATGTAGAGCAGGGAGCAGCGGTCAGGGCGCAGATGGTTACGGTGAAAGGGAAATGAAAACCCTTTCTTTTTCATATATAAGAATGCAAGCAGAAAGCTGATGCCCTGTGCCAGGACGGTGGCGATTGCCGCTCCTTTGGCACCCATATGAAGTGCACCGGCAAGAATAAAGTCTACGATAATGTTAATTACGCAGGCAGCTGCGATAAAGTATACCGGTGTTTTGGAATCACCAAGTCCCCTGAAAATACCGCTTACCGCATTATATCCAATAATAAATGGAATTCCCCATGCGCAGATCAGCAGGTACTGGCGGGTGTCATGGACAGCCTCAGAAGGAGTGTGCATCAGTGCCACTGCCGGATTGGTACTAAAGATCATGATGGGCGTAATAATAACAGCCAGCAGCAGGAACAGAACAGCCAGATTTCCAACGGCTTTTGCTGTTCCCTCTTCATTTTGTTCCCCGATACGCTTTCCAATCAGGACGGTTCCGCCCATGGAAATGCCTAGTATAATGCCGGTAATTGTCTGCATAACCTGGCTTCCAATGGCTACAGCTGACACTGCAGAGGAATCGGCGAATCGCCCCACCACAAATAAATCAGCAGCGCCATAGAGTGCCTGAAGAAGGCTGGCGATGAGAAAGGGGATAGCAAAACGCAGCAGCGTGCTTCCGATACGTCCTTCGGTTAATGAGTGTTCTTTCAAAATATTACCTCCTTAGTATATGTAAATTAAAAAAGCTGGATAAGCAGCAGGTATATACCTGCCATCTTATCCAGCATTATTATTCGCAATCGAAATGCCCTCCGATGAACCACTAACAATATACTACAGAGGAAAGGAAATTGTCAAGAGTGGTTAAACCACTTTTTGACATAATCTTTTGTGTGTTCCGGGGAAAAGGTCTCAAAACCAGTCAGATTCCCTTCTTTATCACGAAGCGCAAATACATCGATGACGCCTTCGGATGTTGAAAAGCAGGGACCATATGTCTGGTCATCATCTTTAGAGGTAATCCGGTCCTCAAAATACCGCACCAGTTTGTCATTGTAATAATATCTTCCGGTTTTTTTATCCCTGGTTAATCCATATTTTTCATAATCTTTTTGACGTGCAGCAGATATTTTATCAAAGACAGGATCTGCTATTTTGTCAATCTCAGAAATCTTTGCATCAGCCTTGGTATAATAATCCTCCAGGATTTTAGAGGAGCTGTCCAGTACCTTAGAAAATTTGTCATATTTTGAATTGGCAGCATCCATTTCCTTCTGCAGTTCCTCAATTTTTGTCTCATAATCATCAATCGAGGATTCGTTACTATTCTCATCCGGCATAGACTCTGAGTACAGTTTTTCCAGCTTTACAGAATAAGATGCGGAAACCTTAGCGTACTGTTTGCTCAGCTGATCCCAGTATGAGTTCATGGTGTCCTCATATTTTTCATTCACTTTTTCATAGCTGGAAGCGCATTGTTCCATATACTTATTGTAGCTGGTATATATCTCGTCGGTAAGTTTATACCACTGTTCTAAAAATGTGGGATCCAGATAATCTGTCTTGGTCTGGGCTAATTTCTTAAGTGACTCTAATTGCTGAGTCAGTTGTTTATCCAGGCTGGTAAAATTGGATTCAATATCCTTTTTCGCAGCATCATATTCAGCCTTAATACTTGACATTAATTTTTCAATATCGGCTTCACTCATATTTGTAAAATCAATTTTATTAGCTGTTGAATTTACGTTTTTACTTTCTGAAGATGTATCAACTATGGTTTCAGCCGCACTATCAGCTGTACCTCTTTCAGCTGCGGAGGCTGTATCAAAATTATGGGTAGAAGCTTCAGATGCCAGAGCAGTTTCTGTGGGTGCCTCAGCGGCAGAGGTTGTAAATGTTATGGCAATACTGGCAATTAATACCAGGGCCGCGGCAGAGCCTGCCAGGGAAGTTTTCTTAATTTTCATAATTGCTTTAATCCTTTCTTCTACTGCATTTTTGCAGAAGTGGCTGCATAGAGGGTTCAACCGGCTTTTAGATTCTTCCAGACTGATCAGCGTACGGGCGTAATCAGACTTCAGGTTTTCTCCAAAACTACGTACCACAGATTCATCGCAGGAAAGCTCGATATCCCGATTTGCCAGAAGATACATCATCCATACCAGTGGATTGAACCAGTGGATGCAGGCAGCAAATGCAAAAACATATTTAAGCAGAGCGTCAAAGTGACGGATATGGATGTACTCATGGATTAATACATATCGCAGCTGCTCATTACCGAGCTTCACCATTTCTTTGGGAAGTAGAATAACCGGCTTTAGAATCCCGTATGTAAAAGGGGTTTTAATCTGGTCGTATTGCTTAATCCGTACTTTCCGGCGGATAAAACCGGTCTGAATTATAAAATTCGGAAACTCACTGCCAACCGGTAAGGCTGTGCGGTACTCCAGGCGGCAGCGGATGTGTGGGACCATAAAAATTAATGTACTGATGAGCACTCCGGCAAACCACAGGATAAGCAAAACGGACTGATTACGAATGGGCACCGGCGTTTCCTTAACTACAGTATTCTCCATGGAAATGTCATCCTCAGAAGGAGAAGAGCTAACGGAATTAATAGCCCTCATACTGCTTGCAGCATTTTCCGTTTTATCGGGGCTATTAATATTTACGGTACTAAAAGTATTATTATCATTGTCTGTCGTATTGACGGCAGTGTTTTCCATGATGGCGTTATTTTCCATAATTGCGGATTCGGGTGTGTAGGACACGTTGTTGTTTATCGTTTCATCAAGGACAGTAAAGTCGTTTTCACCGGAGGACGAAACCTCTGATGCTTCGAAGTCCGATGCAGCAGCATCTGGTTCCTGACTGCCGAATACGTGAATATTCGCAGCATTCTGCTGTATGCGGTTGGCTAAGGTATAAACACTCAGCTTTGAAGTAACGGTAAACGGAATCAAAAGCCGTATGACAACAACACCCCAAAGTACTAAAAAAGTCTTTTTCGGCAGCTTATTTACCGCCACAGCCCGGATAATCAGGATGGCAATAATTAAAACAGCTGCATATATACTCATCTCCCATAAAGTCATAACGGCCTCCTATTCCAGATCCTGTACAAGCTCTTTAAGACGTTCAATTTCCGGTTTGGATAAATCTTTTCTTCCGAGAATAGACGCAACCAGGCGGTCTGCGGATCCGTCGAACATTTTATTAATCAGTTCGTTTGTTTCAGTTTCCTGTGCCGTTTCCTGGGTTACCAGCGGATGACAGACAAAATTGGGATCTTTTCGCTGGATGGCTCCCTTATCAATACATTTTTTTATTACGGTGTAGGTGGTGGTCTTACTCCATTCCACCTGATCCTTCAGAATCCTGGCAATTTCTTTTGCTGTGGTATCTCCTTCTTTCCAGAGAATTTCCATGATCCGAAGTTCAGAATCAAATAATTTCATTTCCATGTGCATGCACTCCTTTATGATACGCTGAATCCCAGCGAGGTAAAATGTTCTACTGTAATAGAATTCTATAATGTGATTCTACCGCTGTAGAATATAAATGTCAAGCATCTTCTGCTATTTTCAAAAATATTTATTGGTGGAACAGGTATTTATCCTTACTTGACAAATAATTCTAAAAAAGCTAGTATAATGTTAAGCATTTTAAAACAGAGATAAAAACACAGTCCGGTTGGTAGTCCGGGCGCAGAAGACGATATTCTGTCAGTAACCTGCCTCCTTTGGTTGTCCGTTCTTTGTTCAGTTAAATTAAAGGAGGAATTTAATATGAACAAAGTAACAACCAGTCTTACTATTTTTTTCGATCCGCCATTTTGGGTTGGCATTTTTGAACGCCTGGGTGAACAGGGGTATGAAGTCTCTAAAGTGACTTTTGGTATGGAACCGAAAGATTACGAGGTTAATGAGTGGTATCAGGAGAATTGGAACCGTTTGAAATTCAGCTCGCCGGTAAAAGCAGGCGTGTATCAGGAGCGGAAAGTGAACTTTAAGCGCATTCAAAAGCAGGCGAAAAAAGCGGTGGAAGAAAAGGGGATTGGAACCAAGGCGCAGCAGGCATTACAGCGCCAGCATGAACTGTTGAAGCAGGAGCGGAGCGTTATGACCCGGGAGCAGCGGGAAGAAGAAAAGAGGCGCCAGTTTTTGATTCACCAGCAAAAGAAAAAAGAAAAACACAAAGGCAGGTAGATGCAGGGGAGTGTGGCATATAGCTGACAGGAAGCAGGATGATACACATTCTAAGGGGAAGCTTGTAAAAGGGCTTCCCCTAAGTTTTATGAGTTTCGGTTAAGTTACCTGATAAGAAGCGATTTAGTAGTAACTATGCAGATAAACAGTACCAATGAGGAAAGAGGGGATTGAAATGGCGGAGCAATTAATCGATGTGATCGGTGTATCCAAGTGCTTTGGAAATGACCGGATATTGGAGGATATTAACTTTTCCGTTGAAAAAGGGAAGACAATCGCTTTGGTCGGGCATAATGGGTGTGGAAAGAGCACCCTGCTTCGCATGATTGCACTTTTGACAACGGTGTCGGAGGGGAAAATTGTACATCATAAAAAATGGAAGATAACCTATATTCCGGAGCGGTTTCCAAAATCAGATTTTACGGCAAGAGAATATCTGGTTAGTATGGGAATGCTGGAGGGGCTGTCGAAAGAAGAGGCAAAGGGACGGGGCAGTGAACTGCTGAAAAAATTTTTTATGGATTCCATGGCGGACAAGCCAATGAAATATCTGTCCAAAGGGACGCTTCAGAAGACGGCAGTGATTCAGGCACTTATGATCAGGGCAGACATTCTGCTGATGGATGAACCCCTGTCGGGGCAGGATGTGGAATCCCAGAATATTTTTATGGCAATGATTCAGGACTATGTGAAGGACGGCGGAGCTGTGGTCATGTCCTGTCATGAGAAAAAATTAATTGACCGGCTTGCAGATATCGTCTATGAAATAAAGGACGGGCACTTAAAGCGGGCGGTACTAGAAGATACTTTCTTACAGGAATACAATATTCTGATATTTGAAACGGAGTCCGGTGCCCAAACACTGCCAAAAGAAGTAGAAGAGGCGGCAGATATGGTGGAGAGAAACAGTTTCTATATTAAAATACGGTCGTCATACGAAAATAGTAATCCAATTATCAAAATGATGCTAAATGCAGGATATCAATTGAGGGAGATGCAGAATGTACAAGAATAGAGTGTTATTTCAATACATATTTGAAACTTATAAAAAGTCAAACAAATACATTCTGCCGTTTCTTGTGATGGCAATGTATATGGGGTTTGCTTATACCTTTGCACCTTTGGGGGTGCTGGAGGGATACACGATGTCCATGGTGTTTGTGATATGGATTATGACATGGATCGGATGGACCTTTAATGAATTAAAGAGCCCCGTTCAGGAACAGATATTAATATTGAAGGTACAAAGTGAAACAAGATATTATCTGGTAAATCTTTCGTGTCTTGCAGGTATTGGGATATTGGTCAGCCTGTTTGCGGTACTCTTTCCGGTCTTGCAAAATGCCGTAAACCATTTTGCAATCTTTAACAGAATGATAACAGTTAGTGATATATTAAATGCACTGATTTTACATATTCTGGCTGCCTATACAGGAGGTATTACGGGTGCTTTTCTGCATACCAGAATTCTGCATAATCGTAAAGCGGCAGCCCTGATTACATTTTTATATATGTTAATGGGGATTGTGAAAATGGGGCTTATGGAGGAATATCCGGTTACCCGGTATTTTATGTGGTTATTTCCGCCCGTTGCGGAATTTGTGAAAAGGTTTGTTAATGAGGATTACTACGCAGTTGGTATGGTGTTGCAGACTCTGGGGGTTTTTTGCATCTATGGTTTGATTCTGACTGTTGTGCATGTAAAGCTGCTGGTGAAAAATAAGTTTTAACGGTCTAAGAAATTTTCGACAGTAACGAAAAATTTTACATTAATTGGAATAAATATCTGCCGTAAGAGCATACTAAAGGCATAACCCGGATGGAAAAATATTCTGGTTATGGAATGATTGATAAGATTGGAGTAGTGATTATGGCAGTGGATTTCAAAACAAGTGAAACAAAAGAGAATCTTATGCGTGCATTTGCTGGGGAGAGTCAGGCGCGTAACCGGTATACATTTGCCGCATCGGAAGCGAAAAAGCAAAACCTGCAGGTGATAGAAGCAATTTTTACTTTTACGGCGAATCAGGAAAAAGAACATGCGGAGATCTTTTATGGACATTTAAAGGAACTGGCTGGGGAAACCATTGAAATTGACGGAGGATATCCTGTGGATTTGTATGATGATGTGGTACAGCTGTTATATGCAGCGCAGCATAATGAATACGAAGAGCATGATCCGATCTATAAAGCATTTGCAGAAAAAGCAAGAGAAGAAGGATTCCTGAAAGTAGCAGCATCTTTTGACGGGATTGCAGGAATTGAAAAAATACATGGAGACCGTTTTGGGAAATTTGCAAAATTACTGGAAGAAAACAAACTTTTTGTATCCGATGTGAAAACCGGATGGATGTGCCTGAACTGCGGGTATGTATATGAAGGGGAAAGTGTTCCTCCCATGTGTCCGGTATGCAAACATGACAAAGGTTATTTTATTCGATTATCACTGGCGCCATATACAGAAGGATAAGAAAAAAACGGACCGCTGCAAGGTAAGCAGCGGTCTTTGCTATTTAATTAAATGATGGGGGCGGCTCTTTCTGTAGAGCTCTGCATTTCTATCAAAAAGAGCATCCGGTTTAAATTTCTCCCACAGCTCTTTCAGATTATTCAGGTTCACCTTTCTGGAATACGCCTTTAGAAATCCCAATCCATAGTTATAAACTTTCCACGCCAGGCTGACCGGAAGAATTTTGGTCACTACTTTAGGTTCAGTATACACTTCATCCCGGCAGCTGCAGTCTGCTATCTTTTTCAGCCGCACAGCATTAATAAAGTCGTTATTTCCCCTGATGCAATAATCAATATTGGTGTATGCGGTACCGATATATTTTACTTTGTGGGCATCGGACCCTGCAACAGCCGGTTTGTGATATCTTTTTGCCATATCCCTTGCCATTATATTTGCCTGATGGGGATTACAGGTGTTGTCTGTTTCAATAAAATCAAAATCGTAGATAAGCTCCGGGTGCCTTTTAAGCTTTTTAGAGTGCATGGCACTTAAAAACTTTGCTCCATAGGGATGTGCAGGCCCCAGTATTCCACCAAATCCATGCACCACTTTCATTAGAATGGAAAGCGGCATGCCCCGGATCTCAAGAATGGGAAGCTTGACTTTTTCCGGCATGATAACCAGAAAGTGTCCGGCGTCCAGGGTATCGTATTCCACACCTTTTAATACGATAAAGTCATCATATTTATGGGTGGACTCATGAAGCTTTTTGTAGGCGCGATAGCCGTTGTAGGAGTTATGGTCGGTGATTAACATGCCGTCAAACCCATGTTTTTGTAATAATTGGATATAGTGTTCTATACTGACTTTACCATCCAGAGATCCATTTCTGGTGTGGCAGTGCAGATCAAATTTCATAGTCTTACGTCCTTTCTGTACATTTTTCCTGGAACTGGTTAGTATAGCAGTGCTCATTTAATCGAGTAATACTTGAACTACCAAAAGCCGGGAAAATGCTTCTGTGGTACTTAAGGTTATTATGTGCAGTTTACATAAGAAATTGCCAATTATTTTTTATATTTATAGTGTAACACTTTTGAGGAAAAGTGCAAATATATTAAAAAAAAGTAGATTTTAAAAGAGTAATAGATTATAATACAAATATTGGTAAAGATATACATATTAATTTAAAATTATGATTTGTATTGGAAAAAATAAGGGGGAATATACAGGGAAAAGTGATAGGTTATTCTCATATTAACCAATTTAAATAATTAATAGTGCATGAAAATATAAATTCTAATCAAAAATATATAATTAATATATGGTATAAAATAGGTAGATAGTACATGGGTTGTTACTAGTAAAGTAGGCAAAACCAGATTTGATAAACGACTAAAATGGTGTCGTTTTATTAAATCTGGTTTTTTTATGTGTAAAATATAGGGACATAAAAAGAAAGTTATAACCTGGCCTGCGATGCTGTTTTGCCTTTTACTATAATTACGGTAGAAAGGAGGAAAACTTTTCAAATGAGAAAGCAGATTAGCAATTAACGTGTTGAAGATGATCTGGAATTTTAGCGAAAAAAGATACAAATATAAAAGGAGAAGATATGAAAAGTAAAATGTGGAAAAGATTATTTGCTGCTGTAGTAGCAGTTACTATACTTGTTACTTCTAATACAACAGGTATAACATCATTAGGAAAGGAGAGGTATAAGGATATTGAAAAGGAGTCATTGGCAAATGAAAACCCGCTGCGGTTATGGTATGATGAGCCGGCGCCAATTACCAGCAATGATAGCAGATGGTGGCAGTCTGTGGCACTTCCGGTTGGAAATGGAAATATAGGTGGCTTGGTGTTTGGCGGAGTGAGTAAGGAACGTATTCATATCAATGAAAAGTCTCTTTGGTCAGGTGGTCCAAAAAATGGTTCGGAAAACGGATATGACGGTAATCCTTATCGCGGAGGAAATAAATTAACTTATGCGGGAGATGATGTTCTCAATCAATTCAGAGAGCAGCTGGATGATAAATCAAATCATGTATTTGGTTTAGAATATAATGAAGGAAATAATATTTTAACCGATAACTTCTTTTCTAACCGCTTTGATAAAGGTACCTATATGGATTTTGGCGATATTTATCTGGATTTTGCCAGAAGTAATATAGATGATAAAAAAATTACTAATTACTCCAGAGATCTGGATATGACATCCGCAGTATCCACGACAAGTTATGATTACGACGGAGTTACTTATGTAAGAGAGGTGTTTGTCAGTCATCCGGATAATGTACTGATATGCAGACTTAGTTCTACGGGTAACGGTAAATTGACGTTTGATACATCTTTGACAGGTACAATGGATGGAAGTAAGGATATTACCGTTTCAGATAATAAAATTACATTAAAGGGCAGTTTGTCAGATAATGGTATGAGATATGAAGCTCAAATGGCGGTAGTCAATGAGGGGGGATCAATTTCTGCCGGAAGCGGTAAGATTTTGGTTGATCATGCTGACAGCGTAACCTTAATATTGTCGGCAGGGACTAATTACAAAGATCAATATCCTGCATATCGGGGGGATGACCCATCTCTAAAAGTGACATCTTCAATAAATAAGGCGTCTGCTTTGAATTTTGATCAGCTTAAAGAAAATCATTTAAGAGATTACCAAGAATTATTTTCCCGTGTATCCCTGGATTTAGATGCAGAAGTACCACGGATACCTACTGATGAACTTGTTCTAAACTATCGTGAAGGAAAGTTTGATAAGGCACTGGAAGTAATGATTTATCAATATGGAAGATATCTGACAATTGCGGGTTCCAGAGAAGGGGGATTACCTACCAATCTATGCGGTCTGTGGCTTCTTGGAGATGCAGGAGAGCTTTGGCAGGGAGATTATCATTTTAACATTAATGTGCAAATGAACTATTGGCCTGTATACAGTACGAATTTAGCGGAATGCGGATTGCCTTTTAATGATTTTATGGAATCGTTAGTAGTTCCCGGAAGGTATGCAGCAGCAACAGCTTTTGGCGGTACGGTAGACGAAGATGCCCCGGTTGGATTGGGAAATGGGTTTTTGATACATACGGAAGGGAACCCTTTTGGTGGGTCGGCACCCAGAGGCATACAGGAATACGGCTGGAATCCCAATGGTGGTACGTGGGCATTGCAAAACGTATATGATTACTATCGATTTACAAAAGATAAGACTGCATTGGAAACTACAATTTATCCGATGATGAAAGAAGAAGCTAATTTTTGGGCAGAGAAACTTTGGTATAGTAATAACCAAAAGCGTTTGACTGTAGCACCATCTGTTTCAGCGGAGCAGGGACCCACAACAATAGGCAGTACGTATGATCAATCCCTTGTATGGCAGTTATTCGAAGAATCGATTGAAGCAGCAAATGAACTGGGGGTAGATGGAGATCTGGTAGCAATATGGAAAGAAAAACAGAATCAACTTAAACCGATAATGCTTTCTGAAGCTGGATATATTAAAGAGTGGTACGAAGAAACAACCCCGGGAAAAGCACAGGACGGAGGCCTTGGGGAAATTGATATTCCTAATTTCAATGCGGGTTACGGATATGAAAAGCATCGACATTCTTCGCATTTAGTTGGTTTGTTTCCCGGAAATCTTATCAATAAAGATAATGCAGAGTATATAGAAGCCGCCAAGAAGAGTCTGGTACAAAGGGACTTTGCCGGTACGGGGTGGTCAAAGGCACATCGCATTAATCTTTGGGCAAGAACATTAGACGGTAATAATGCATATAGCCTGGTACGGGGAATGCTCCAGGGGGGGAATGCCGGAATACTCACAAATCTCCTTGATTCCCATGGAAATGGAAACGGTAATCATACAGATTATCCGGTATTTCAAATTGACGGAAACTATGGTATTACATCAGGTATGACTGAAATGTTGTTACAAAGCCATTTAGGATATGTACAGTTTTTGCCGGCACTTCCTGATATGTGGGAAGATGGATCAGTATCCGGTTTGGTTGCCAGAGATAATTTCGTGATAGATATGGAATGGAACGACAAAGCGATAAATCAGATTAAAATAGTATCTGGAAGCGGAGAAACGTTTACGGGAGAATATAAGGGACTGGGAAATGCAGTAATAGCAGATTCTGTAAATCAGGTAATTTCGGTAGAAAAATTAAGCGATGATAAAATATCATTTCCTACAAAATCAGGAGAGACATATACCATTCTGTTTAAAAGGGATGCTGCACAGCTGCAGGGGAAAATAGCAGAAGCAGAAGAGCTGGCAGGCACAATGAAGGGTGCTGTATTAAAAGTAGCAAAAGAAACATTACAATTAGCTGCAAAGGCAGCAGAAGATGCTGTAGAATCAGGGATGGATGATTATACAGAGGTACAAAGTATATTAACTAAAGCAATAAAAACAGCAAAAAGTGCAGTAAAGGCAGCGAATGCACTTGTAAAAGCGCAGGATGCTTTTTCTATGATTTTAGTTGGAGATGAGGAATGGCAGTTTAGCCAGAGCGAGTATGAGCAATTTGATTCAATACTGAATGAGGCAATATCTTTATTAATGGATGGCGAAGCTACCAGGAATCAGTTTATTACCAGCACTGGTAATCTGCAGGAATTTATCCGGCTGGCAGAAGATAAGACTTCCTTACTGGTTCCTGAATTTAGTATTCCCCAAGGACAGGTAAATGCCGGTACTCGCATTGAGATTATCTCCCCCGACTCGGAGTTAGAAATTCATTATACTTTAGACGGGAAAGATCCGAATATCTATACCAAATTATACGAAGAGCCATTTTTAATCACTGCCGGTGAGGAACTTCATCTGAAAGCAGCATTTTTCTATGGTGAGAAACAGGCAGGAAAAATTGCAGAAGCAGTATTTAAAAATAATATATCCTTAACTGCTGCTGCATCTTTAGAATCTTCTTCATGGGCTGGGCGTCCTGAATTTACAGCACAGGCGGCAAGAGACGGTAGGAAAGCTCCGGATCAGTCTGAGCAGGGACAGGATTCCAGATGGGCACCTGAGGATAACCGGGAATCTAACTGGATGGTTTTTGAATTTGCAGAGCCTGTAACGATAAACAAATCTGTAGTTGAACAGTACAAGGATTATGCAGGTAAGAATCATATCGATGGATTTGAGATTTTATATTCCAATGATAACGAAGAATGGGAGCAGGCTTTTAGCAGCTCTGATTTGACGTGGAAGATGGTTTATAAAAGCAGCGGCTATGAGAGCCAGGAAGCAGCCGTAAATTTTCCTGAGGTTACCGCCAGGTATTTTAAACTTAATCTGACAAGCGGGCAAAATCCATCCGTATGGGAGTGGGAATTATATCATCAGAAAGCCTTTGAACAACTGGATAAAACAGAATTGGAAAATGCAATTATCCTGGCACAGAAAGCAAAGGATAAAAACTTATTATCAAAATTAACGGATGATCAGGTATTGGAGTTTAAAGAGGTCTTTAAACAGGCAAATATTGTATTATATGATGAGTCTGCTACAGGTGATCAGGTACTGGAAGCAACAGATAGATTAAAGCAGCTTCTGATAGACTTTAAGTTTGAATATGGAGATAAGGCAGACTTACAAAAATGCTTTGACTATAGCAAAAATATAGATTTGTCGTGGTATGATAAAGAGCAGGTTAGAGCATTTTTGTCATCATTGGAACAGGCAGAAGCAGTATTAGCAGATGAATTTCCATTAAAAATTGAAATTGAGGAAAGTTTATCCGGATTAATTCGGGAGGCGGGTAATTTAATAAGTATACAAAAAGTGATTTTGCAAGAGCTTTTAACAAAATCGGAGCAGATTATGTCAGATATAAATGCAGGAAAATATATTCCGGTTGGTCTGGAAGAATATAAGGATGCTTTGCGTCTGGCGAAAGAATTAATGGAAAATGCATCGGCGGCAATAGAAGATTTGCAAGCTGGGGCGGACAGATTGAAAAAAGCAGAAGAAGTGTTAAAGCTGAAAGCAGATATGACAGAGCTTCGGGGGATAATTGCCAGAGCAGATCAGATGGACTTAAGTTTGTATACAAATGATTCCGTAGGCAAAATGCAAAAAATTAAAGATCAGGCATTGGTTATGGTAAATAATGAATTGCTTTCTGCTGATGATCAGGAATCCGTTAATATGATGGTAAAGAGATTAAATCAAGCATTAAATGAGATGTATATCATTCCACCTTCTGCAGGGGATTCTGTAAAGAAAGTTACTTTGAAATCATCAAAAACTCAGGCGCTTACCACGGATAAAGTTCAGCTGTCAATTAATGTAATGAATCAAGATGGAAAAGATATAACGAATAAGTGTCAGGTATCGTATGAAATAAGCGGTGCGGCATCCTGTGATCCAAAGGGTTTAATAATCTTTCAATCAGCAGGCTCTGTTAGTGCTGTAGCAAAAGTAACTTATAATGGAAAAATTACAAGGTCATCTGCAATTAAGATTGTAGTTACGAATCCATTAGTAAAATTAGCTTCACCGTCCATAAAGTCAGTTAGAAGTTCTTTGGGAAAATCAGGTTCACAAGTAAAAATAACAGTTAGAAGAAATGTTAAGGGAGCCGATACATATACGGTTTATCGAAGAGTTGATAAAAAGGTTAAAAAAATTGGCAATGTTAATAAAAAGGGGATTATAGTTGATAATAACCCTTTAGTTAGCGGCAAGAGAGCGACATACTATGCGGTTGCTTCCTCCAAACGTGCAGAGTATACAAATAGTTCAAAAGGTAAAGGAAAATCTCTGACGCTGCCAAAAGCAACAAGTAAAGTGAAAGCAGCTAAAGAAGGCAGAGGGGTAAAAGTTACATGGCGCAAGGTAAAAAATGCAAAAGGGTATGCCGTATACCGATCGACAAAAAAAACATCCGGTTATAAAAAGATAGCTAATGTAACTAATGGAGTTTCTTACACAGATAAAAATGTAAGAAGAAATAAAACGTATTACTATATGGTTGTGACTAAAGGCAGCAACAATAAATACAGTGGTATGAGAGTTTCGGATAAACTCAAGTTTAAGTAGATATTTCATAAATACCCCTGCTATTCACAGGCTTATCCAAATGATCAGGTTGAAAGTTGCTTTATATGATGTTAAAATCAATAATAAAATTTCACAATACATGATGGAGGATGAACATGAGCAGGATGTTAGTAGTGGTGGATATGCAGAATGACTTTATTGACGGTGCCCTTGGTACCAGAGAGGCACAGGAAATAGTCCCGTATGTAGTGGAGAAGATAAAAGCCTGCGAGGCAGCAGGTGAGAGGATTATATTTACAATGGATACCCATGGCGATGATTATACAGATACGCAGGAAGGACGGAATCTCCCTGTGCCTCATTGTATAAAGGGCAGTAAGGGATGGGAAATCTGCGACGGGATAAAATCAGCCGTGGATCTTGAAAAATATAAAATTTATGAAAAGGGAGCGTTTGGTTCAGACAAGTTTGCAATGGACTTAGCCCATGGAGCCTATAAGGATGTGACAGAGATAGAGTTTGTGGGCCTGTGTACAGATATCTGCGTGATATCCAATGCTATACTTGCCAAGACCTTTCTGCCGGAGACAAAGGTTGTCGTAGATGCCGAATGCTGCGCGGGTGTGACGCCCCAAAGCCATGAACAGGCACTTGGAGCTATGAAAATGTGCCAGGTAGAAGTCATCTAAACGGGGGCTGTGGGGACTATTTCTATAAAATTGGTACAATTCCCAAAAGCTGGGCATATATATATTCTGCAAGGCAGTTTATATAATACCGGATCCGTTTGCAGGCGGAGGCATTTTCCAGACAGGCTCTGGCTGATGGCGGAGCCGGGGCTGCCAGTTCAGGAGGTGTATCATTGTATCAGTCCAGTACAAGTATCATAATGCAAGAGATAAACAGGATGCCGGATGCCTGCGCCATTATTAAGGGGAGCAGCAAATATCCGAACATCAAAGGACAGGTATACTTTTACCAAACGGATGGAGGTACGGTTGTAATTGCCGAGATTTACGGGCTGCCGACAAAACCGGGAGTATGTGAAGAAGAAATATTTGGATTTCATATCCACAGTGGGGATTCCTGTACAGGAACCGCCAAGGATCCCTTTGCAGATACGGACGGCCATTATAATCCAAGAGATTGTGAACATCCTTACCATGCCGGTGATCTTCCGCCGCTGTTTGGCAACAGTGGATTTGCCTGGATGATGGTGTTTACAGAACGCTTTTATGCCCGTGAGGTTATGGGAAGAACTGTAGTCATTCACAGAAACCCGGATGATTTTAAAACGCAGCCCTCCGGAAATGCAGGGGAAATGATAGCCTGTGGATTAATTTACTGAATTAGAAGCAAAATAGTATAGGTAGTAATGGAAGCAAAGATAATGGAAGCATTTCCGGCATCTTTGCTTTTTTTGCCTGTTTTTCTTTACATATATGGAAAAAGGAATATAATACAAAAGTGTAATAGAAAACAGGGAGGCGATAGATTTGATTAAAGATTTGACAAGCGGTAAGCCCAGAAATGTACTTTGGGCATTTTCCATACCCATGTTGATCAGTGTGATGTTTCAGCAGATTTATAATATAGCAGACAGCATGATAGCCGGAAAATTTGCCGGTGAAGATGCGCTGGCAGCTGTCGGGGCATCTTACACCATAACTATGATATTTATGGCAATTGCTATGGGCAGCAATGTGGGGTGTTCTGTTATTATTTCCCAGATGTTCGGTGCCAGAAAATTTCAGGATATGAAGACGGCGATTACCACAACCTTTATAGCCAGCGTTGTATTAAGCGTCGTTCTGACTCTTCTGGGCCTGGTTTTCTGTCATCCGCTAATGCGCCTGATTCAGACGCCGGATAATATATTTGGGGATGCAGCGCTTTATCTTAACATTTACATAGGCGGTCTGGCGTTTTTATTTCTATACAACATCTGTACGGGTATTTTCAATGCGTTGGGGGATTCTAAGACACCTCTTTATTTTCTGATCGGTTCTTCTGTGGGAAATATCATATTGGACCTTGTTTTTGTGATTAATTTCAAGATGGGCGTGGCAGGGGTGGCATGGGCTACCTTCATTGCACAGGGGATATCCTGTATCCTTTCTATTTTCACCTTACAGAAAAGAATACGCGGCATTAAGACAGCAGAACATCCGCCGCTTTTTTCAGGGAGAATGCTGGGGAAGATTGCATATGTGGCTATTCCCAGTATCCTACAGCAGAGCTTTGTATCAGTAGGCAATATGTTCGTCCAGGGATTGGTAAACAGCTTTGGCTCAGCGACAATTGCAGGCTATTCAGCAGCAATTAAGCTAAACACCTTTTGCATTACTTCTGTAACAACCCTTTCTAATGGACTGTCCAGCTTTACGGCACAGAATATGGGCGCAGGTAAATCCGAACGGGTACGGGAAGGATTTAAGGCGGGGCTTATTATGGTTGAAATTGTAACGGTTCCGTTTTTTGTGGCGTTCTTTTTCTTTAATGATACCATGCTGGGATTATTTATGAACGACAGCAGTAAAGTAGCACTTCAAATTGGAACGGATTTTCTTCGGATTGTGGCACCTTTTTACTTTGTAGTGGCTCTAAAACTGATTATTGACGGTGTCCTTCGCGGATCCGGTGCCATGAAGTATTTTATGATCGATACATTTTCAGACCTGGTATTACGGGTAATTCTGGCATTTATATTTTCAAAGTTCCTGGGTACGACAGGCATATGGCTTTCCTGGCCGGTGGGATGGTCTATTGCTACCATTCTGGCAGGTATATTTTACGCAAAGGGCGTTTGGAAAAAAGCACAGCTGTAATTTTGGAGACGTTGACAATACCCTTTGGGGTGCTCTATAATCAGACTATCATAAGGCATAAGGAGAAAATCAGGTGAGAAAAACCATATTGCTTCTGGAAGATGATGAGAATCTGAACCGGGGGATTACCATGCGGCTGGAAAAGGAAGGGTATCGCGTCCTGTCTGCATTCGGAGCATCCCAGGCGGAAGAACTCTTTGAACAGAATAAAATTCAGCTTGTTATCAGTGATATAACTCTGAGTGATGGAAATGGAATGGATTTTTGCCATAAAATACGGGAGAAGAGCAGTGTATATATTATCTTCCTGACAGCGCTGGACCAGGAAATCGATATTGTAAACGGTTATGATGTAGGGGCGGATGACTATATTACGAAGCCTTTCAGCCTCATGGTTCTGGTATCGAAGGTGCATGCACTGATGAAACGGGTGGAAGTGAGACAGATTTCTTACCTTCTGTGCGCAGATATCCGTGTATCCCTAAGGGAGATGAAAGCCTGGAAGGATCAGGAACTGATGGTGTTAAGCAAAAAGGAAATGCAGTTACTGGTTTTCTTTCTGGAGCACCCGAAGCAGATTTTTTCCAAAGAGCAGATTGCGGAGGCCGTCTGGGATATTGACGGGCAGTTTGTGGATGATAATACAGTGCCGGTTAACATCAGCCGTCTGAAAAGAAGGCTGGAAAACGATGCCATACAGAATGTAAGAGGAATGGGGTACATATGGACAAGGGAAGTAATCAAAGAGTAGGCCTTATTACAGGACTGCTCTTTCTTGTAATATTGGGATGTGCTGCCACTGTTGTGGGATGGATCTATACAGTACACCGGGAAGAAGAAAAGCTTCTGGGACAGTGTATTCTGCTGGAGCCAAAGACAGAAGGCGAGTATGTCAGCATTTTTAAGGGGCGGACAGGGATAGACAGCGAACAGTCCGCACACGCGGGGAAGGAAGCAGCGGAAAAGTACGGATACGTATATAACTATAGAACCCTGTCTTATTCCATAGCCTCTTTTTTACCGGTGATGATCGCTGTTTTTATTTTAATGCTGCTGTTTATTGGGGGACTGTTCTTAATACAGAGGAGAAAATTCCAGTATGCAGAATTGAAAATATTTGAAATGGATGACAGGCTGCACCAGCTCGACGAGGATAATCTGGTACTAAGAGAAAAAATGAAACGGGAGGAAGCGGAGACAAAGGCGCTGGTTACGGACATTTCCCACCAGTTGAAAACGCCGCTGGCTTCGCTGAAGATGTGTTATGAGATAGCCGATACCGGGAGCTTTACCAAAGAAGAACAGCAGTCGTTTTTATTACAGGGATTTCATGAAGTGGAAAAGCTGGAGAACCTCACCAAATCGCTGATCCAGCTATCCAGGCTGGAAGCAAACATGATACAGATCGAGAAAAGGCAGGAAAGTCTGAAGAAAACGCTGCTGGGTGCAGTGAACGGAGTCTATATGAAGGCTTACGATAAAAATATCTCAATTTCAGTAAATGAGTTTGATGATGAGCAAGTAATTCAGGATTCCAGGTGGACGCAGGAGGCGCTGCTCAATGTACTGGATAATGCCGTAAAATATTCAGAGCGGGGAACAGCAGTTGAAATTCGGGTAATGACCATGGTAAGCTATTTCCTGATTGAAATAGAAGATCAGGGAATCGGAATTACAAGAGAAGAAATGAACCAGATCTTCAAACGCTTTTATCGGGGAAGTTCATCTGCGGTCCAGGAGACAGAAGGCTCAGGGGTTGGACTGTACCTGGCGAGAAAGATATTGGAAGACCAGGGTGGAAGTATCCGGGTGAAAAAGGGAAGGAAGGGTTGTATTTTCCAGATTACGTTTCCACGTAAGTCTTCAGGTAATCATTAAATAAATAGAAGTTTTCTTACAAATCTGTTATCTTATCCGCAATGCTGTTGTAAGAATAAGAGCGTAAGATGAAGACAGAATAACAGAGAAGAAAAGGAGAGTTCTTATGAGCACGATGTTACTGGAAATAAAAGATTTGTGTAAATATTATGGCAGCGGGGATAATCTGGTGAAAGCGATTGACCATACCTCCATGAGTATCCAGAGAGGGGAATTTACAGCAATTGTAGGGCGTTCCGGTTCCGGAAAAAGTACGCTGCTTCACATGCTGGGAGCCCTGGACCGGCCTGACAGTGGAAAGATCCTGATTGAAGGAAAGAGTGTTTTTGACTTAAAGGATGAGCAGCTGGCTGTATTCAGGAGGCGGAAAATCGGATTCATCTTCCAGAGCTATAACCTGATCCCCTCGTTAAATGTATGGGAAAATATTGTCCTGCCAATGGGACTGGATAAGAAAAGAGTGGACAAAAACTTTGTAATGGACCTGGCTCAGCGGATTGGAATTGCTGATAAACTGAAATCCCTTCCTAACACCTTGTCAGGGGGCCAGCAGCAAAGAGTGGCGATAGCCCGTGCGCTGGCGGCAAAACCGGCAATTATTCTGGCAGATGAGCCTACCGGAAATCTGGATTCCAGAACGGAACTGGAAGTGATATCCCTGCTCAAAGCATGTGTAAATGAATACGGGCAGACATTGGTGATGATTACCCATGACGAAACCATTGCCCAGATGGCAGACCGGATTCTTGTCATTGAAGATGGTAAGGTGGTGAGCCAATGAACACAGTAAATAAAGCGGCGCTGTCCAACCTCAGGCAGAATAAAGGGAAGAATATTTTAATTGGAATCGCAATTGTTCTTACCACCATACTGATATTTGTAATACCTACGGTGGGGTTTGGAACTATGGATGTGGAAATGGCGGCTATTAATAAAATTTTTCCCACCTTTCATGGCATGTATCGAAACGTAGATGCCCAGACAGCAAAGAAGATTTCCCACCGGGCAGAAATAGAGACCATGGGGATTCGGCAGGACCCGGCACAGATTTCCGTTCCGGATGGCTCGGGAATGATGTGCTATATGGATGACGAGGCTTTAAGGCTTGGAAAAATGGAGTTAGAGCAAGGAAATTTCCCAAAGAGCGGCAATGAAATTGCGGTTTCTTCCGGTCTTTTAGATGAAATGGGCATAAAAGCAGGCATAGGAGATACCATTGAATTGCCGTATCAGCCCATTGAAACAAATGGTCTGGGTTTTGAGAAAAAGGAAAAGTTTCTGATTACAGGAATGCTGCCTACTTCCAAAGAGCAGAGGGAATTGAAAGTATTCTCTGCGCTGGTCTCCAAAGATTTTATGGAGCAGGAACAGCCTGAGGGAGTACGGAAATACAGGATCTTGTTCCGGGTTGCCGGTGCGGATGACATGACAAAAGAACAAATTAAGAATGTTTTTGAGAATCTGGCGGCAGAAATGGGAATTGTGGAAGCGGATGCAGTGGATAATTCGGAGTATCTGTCGGCAAATTATGTGGATCCAGCGTTTTATGCAGGAGTAGCGGTAATTCTGCTTGTGGTAGTTGTGACCGGGATTTTGACTATATACAGTATCTATTATATATCAATGATTTATAAGGTACAGGAATTTGGGAAAATAAAAGCGCTGGGGGCTACCAGCCGGCAGATTCGCCAAATTGTATTCCGGGAGGGAATGCTGGTAGCGGGTGCCGCAATCCCTGTGGGACTGGTTATTGGCAGCATAATTTCCTATGTGGGCTTCACTTATCTGATGACCGTTTATGCACCGGATGACACTATGGGAATTGCAGCCAGTCAGCTGATTGCCCAGAGAGAGGTTACATTACTGAAGCCGTGGACTTACATTATGGCAGTGGCTGTTTCCCTGCTTACGGTTGCAGTATCTATGATTCGCCCAATGCAGATTGCTGCGAAGATATCACCGGTTGAGGCCATGCGGTATGATGGCAGTATGAAGACCCGGAAAAAAGGAAGAAAAGGCCATTCAGAGATGAGTCTTCTTCATTTGACGGAAGCAAACCTCACCCGTAACAAAAAAAGAACGGCCATGACGATTATAACGCTGAGCCTGACCGGAATTTTATATATGGTGCTCTCCACCATATTGTCCTGTGCGGATCCGGTAGAAATAGCGAGATCAGCTATGTATGATGAATTTGAGGTTTCTATCGACAGTTCCAGAGGTGATAAAATGCATCCGGAACGGGAATGGACTGCCATCTGTCAGAATAATCCGTTAAATGAGGAAATGGAGAAGGAAATTGCCGGTATTCCGGGAGTGAAAAAGATAACAAAATCCAGTGAGTTAACAATGCAGCTAAAGGATCTGAAAGACGGAGATGAGCTTTGGAGCTCGAATATTATCGGAATACCAGATGAATATGCAGCGGAAATGGAAAAGAGTATTGTAGAGGGAAACTGTACTTATGAAGATCTGCTAAAGGGTGACAAGATAATTATGGATGAAAATATGCTGCACTGGGCGCCGGATTGGAAACTTGGGGATACGATCCGCATGATTATAAAAGACGGCGATAAAAGTATTGAAAAGTCCTTTGAGGTAGCAGGCATTGCAGATATGCCTTATAGTTTAAATCAGTTCTGCACCTTTCTTCTCCCGAAATCCATAGTGGATGAGCTTGGGAGCTACAATATGGATTACAACTGGTCCATAGCAGTTGACAAAAGTGAAGTGGAGAATGTAGACCAGGAGCTTCGTAAAATTACAGATGACCAGGAGTTTCTCAAACTGGAGACCTATGAAGAAGAAGTGGCAATGAACAAAAAGACAACTGCCCTTCTTTCACAGCTGTGTTATGTATTTATGATTGTCTTAGGCAGTGTGGGCATTATGAATCTCATAAATACCATGTTGAACAGTATCTACGTAAGGCGAAGGGAACTGGGCGTGATGCAGGCAATTGGACTATCGGAGAAACAGATGGTACGTATGCTTCAGATGGAAGGCATTTTCTACACGGCGGGCACCCTGATCCTTTCCCTGGGAGGCGGTAGTCTGCTGGGATATCTGACATTTTTGTATGCAAAAATGGATAGAATGTTTGGCATTATCAATTATCACTATCCTTTTGCCCAGACAGCAGTGCTTATTGCAGTGGTACTTCTCATACAGCTGTTGCTGACCTATCTGATCATGAATAATTTCAGGAAACAAAGTATGATTGAAAGAATCCGTTTTTCTGAGTAGCTGTTTTGTAAACCAAAATCATACTTTTACTTGTAAATCAGTGACTTTATGATATATAATCAATATTATATTACGAAAGCAAAAATAAGCAGGCAGCTTTAAGGAGGAACACTATGTATAAAGCGACACCGGAGGAAATGAAAAATTTAGTGGATTCGTTATTGGTCAGTTATCAGAAGCATCCGGTTATTTGTAATATTGATTGCACAAACCGATTGAATAGAAGTATGACAATTGAGATACTGGAAATGATCCGCTTTGTTTTATTCCCTGGGTATTTTGAATTGAAGAATCTGAAAGGAAGTTCCATTGAATATCACGTAGGTGAACTGCTGGAAAATATTCAGTATAAACTGAAGAAGCAGGTGGCAAAAGCGCTGCAGCATGAGCAGATCACCGGTGAATTAACAGCAGACGTGGCGGAAGCAAGGGCGGAAGAGATTGTATCACAGTTTCTAAAGAAGCTTCCGGAGCTGCGGGATATACTTGCTACGGATGTACAGGCGGCTTATGACGGCGACCCGGCAGCTTATAATACGGATGAGATTATCTTTTCCTATCCCGGCGTATATGCGGTAACCATCAATCGAATTGCCCACGAACTGCATGTGCTGGGAGTCCCCCTGATTCCCCGTATGATGACAGAATATGCCCATAACCTGACCGGAATCGATATTCATCCCGGGGCAACCATCGGCAGGAATTTCTTCATTGACCATGGAACAGGCGTAGTAATCGGTGAGACAACAATTATTGGGGATAATGTCAAAATCTATCAGGGCGTAACCCTGGGAGCGTTGTCAACCAGAGGCGGCCAGAGCCTGAAAAATAAAAAGCGCCATCCTACCCTGGAAGATAATGTTACGGTATATTCCGGTGCATCTATTTTAGGTGGGGAAACGGTAATCGGAACCGGGGCTGTAATCGGAAGTAATGCCTTTTTAACGTCTTCCGTTCCGGCGCATACCAGGGTAAGTATCAAGAATCCGGAATTGCAGTTTAAAGACCGGTCTTCGGTACGGACTGCTGAGATTGGCCAGGAAGGTTTCTTTAACCGGGTTGAACAGGATTAAATAAGAGGATTGCCTGAGATGGGTTATTATTAGAATATTTTTAGAAAAAGGGACTGCAGGATGTTATGATCCTGCAGTCCCGATTTTTATGCAACGGCGTCAGACCGCTGCAATTTCTTTTTCGTGATCCCTGAGAATTTTCTTGAATTTCAATATAAACAGCGTAAGCGTTGTCAGTGCTGCCAGGATATCTGCAATAGGTTCTGCCAGAAATACCGCAAACACTTTATCTGATATAAACAGCGGAAGTATGTAAATAAAAGGGATCAGCAGTATAATCTTACGAAGGAGCGCTAAAAACAGGGAGATTTTAGCCTGTCCAAGTGCGATAAAGGTCTGCTGGCAGGCAATCTGCACACCCATCATAAAGATACCGCCTGCATAGATCCTTGCTGCCCATGCTGAGATATCAAGCAGTTCCTGACTGCTGGCGAACAATGACGGCATCAGGTGTGGGAAGAACATAATAATCAGCCAGAATACCGAAGTATAGAGGATGGATGCAATCAGCAGAAGACGGAAAGCGTGTTTTACGCGGTCTAACTTGCGTGCTCCATAATTATAACTGATGATTGGCTGGGCACCCTGTGACAGCCCCTGTAAGGGGAGCAGGACGAACTGCATAATACTGCCCAGAATGGTCATGGCACCCACAGCCAGATCACCTCCGAAGCGCTGCAGGGAAGTATTAAAACAAATGTTCAGCAGGCTTTCCGTACTGCTCATAATAAAGGGAGAAGCACCCAATGCCAGCACCGGAATGATAATTTTTTTATTGATTTTAAAATTAGATTTTTTAATACGCAGGATCGTCTTTTTACCTGTGAGAAAGTAAAGCACCCAGATGGCAGATACACACTGGGATAAAATGGTGGCAAGTGCGGCACCCTTGACTCCCATACCAAAACCAAAGATAAAGATGGGATCCAGTACAATGTTGATAATAGCACCGATAATGGTTGTCAGCATACTGATTTTTGCAAATCCCTGTGCAGTGATAAAAGAGTTTAATCCAAGGGCAGTCATAACAAATATAGTCCCCAGGACATAAATATTCATATAATCCAGAGAGAAAGATATGGTATTTTCACTGGCACCAAAAAGGAATAGCAACGGTTCGCCAAAGATTAAGAAAAAAGCAGTTAATACAACGGCCAACCCTATGAGCATTACAAAGCAGTTACCCAGGGTTTTCTCTGCACCCTTCATGTCATTTTCACCCATCTTCATGGAGACCTGGGGAGCCCCGCCCATTCCAACCAGGCTGCTGAAGGCAGTAATCAGAATAATAACCGGGAAACACAGTCCTACTCCGGTGAGGGCCAGGGGTCCCACATCCGGCATATGCCCGATATAGATCCGGTCTACTATATTATAGAGCATGTTGACCAGCTGGGCTGTAATTGCAGGGAGCGCCAGCTGAAGCATCAGGCGGCTGACCTTTTTTGTACCAAGAAATTCATTATTGTTATTCATTAAAATTACCTCGTGTCTGTATTTAATCTATAATTGTATATTCAAAGAATTCCTGACGAAGATGTGTGCCTTCCATAATTTCCGGCGGCAGAAGAGCCCGGGCAACCAGCTTTAACTCGCTTAATTCCTGGTCAGTCCTCTTTAAATGCGCGTAATCACCGTCAATAGATTCCACAATATACTCAAATGTCTCCATGAATAATCACCTCCCTGTTTGTCCTTTGTCATAATTTGACTCTTAATATTATAGTATAGCGAAGTTGGGTATAATAAACAATAGTTTTATTTGCGTTTGTTTGAAAACTTCGCTATAATACTACTTAAATGAAGTAAGCACTGTTTGAAAGGGGGAAAACGTCAATGAATACAATCGAATCCATCATAAAAGAACAGAGAACTTTTTTTCGGGAAGGCCACACGCTGGATATTTCATTTCGAATGGAACAGCTTTGTAAACTTCGGAAAATAATAAAAAAATATGAAAAAGAATTTTACGATGCATTAAAGGAGGATCTGAACAAGCCGGAATTTGAGGCATATGGAACAGAGATCGGACTTGTTCTGGACGAAGTAAAATATTTGCAGTCCCACGTGGAAGAGTGGGCGAAACCCAAACGTGTGAAGACATCCCTGGCTAATTTTCCATCGGTCAGCCGTATTTACCAGGAACCCTATGGAGTAACCCTTGTGATGTCTCCCTGGAATTATCCTGTATTATTGTCGTTGGACCCCCTTGCAGGGGCGATAGCTGCCGGTAACTGCGTTGTTCTAAAACCATCGAATTATTCACCGGCAGTATCCCGGCTGTTAAAGAAAATGCTGGGTGAGATATACCCCGAGAAATATGTGGCGGTTATAGAGGGCGGAAGAGCCGAGAACCAGTCACTTCTGAGACAGAAGTTTGATTATATTTTCTTTACCGGAAGTGTACAGGTGGGGAAAATGGTGATGGAGGCAGCTTCCAGAAACCTTACTCCCGTCAGTCTGGAGCTGGGAGGCAAAAGCCCCTGCATTGTAGATGAGACGGCAGATTTAAAGCTTGCTGCAAAACGGATTGTCTGGGGGAAATATCTGAACGCCGGACAGACCTGTGTGGCACCTGACTACCTACTGGTTCAGGAAGAATGCAAGGAATCGCTTCTGGCATATATGAAAGGCTATGTGAAACAGCTGTATCAGAAACGGGGAGATGGGCAGGACACTTATACCAGGATTGTAAACGAAAAGCACTACAGACGGATTATGGGACTGATAAAAGGAGAAAAAGTAATAGCCGGAGGTACCGGGAATCCGGATACGCTGCAGATCGCGCCCACAATATTGGACGATATAACGTGGCAGTCACCGGTTATGCAGGAGGAAATCTTTGGACCCGTGATGCCGGTACTGACATATCGCACACTGCCTGAAGCAATACGGATGGTTTCCAGGCAGCCAAAGCCATTGGCGGCTTACTACTTTACCGGAAGCAGAAAGAGGGAAAATTACTTCCTGAAGCATACTTCCTTTGGTGGAGGCTGCATCAATGATACGGTTATGCACCTGGTTAGTTCCCATATGCCTTTTGGCGGTGTGGGAGACAGCGGAATGGGAGGATATCATGGAAAGGACAGCTTTGAGACCTTTTCACATAAGAAGAGCGTACTTAAGAAAGCGGTATGGCTCGATATGCCGTTTCGTTATCCTCCATATAAAGGCATATTCTTTCGGATACTGAAAATGATCTTAAAGTAAGGAAAAGGTTCGGGCAAAGGAGGGATTGCATGGTAAGCATCGATGAATTTGAAGAGATGATGTCTGAAATAGTGGCAGCGCTTCCGGAAGATTTTTTCCAGGAACTGAGCGGAGGGGTAATCTTAAAGGAAGAAGAGAAGCGCCACCCGGAAAGCGTGGGCAGCGAATTGAGCATTATGGGCCAATATTGCAGGAATCCTTTTCTGGGAAGGTATGTTGTGATATACTATGGCTCTTTTGAGCGAATTTATGGCACATTGCCGAAAGACAGGCTGAAAGAGAAACTCCGAAAGACTATTTTGCACGAATTCAGGCACCATTTGGAGTCACTGGCTGGAGAAAGGGATCTGGAAATTGAAGATGCCGTCCAAATTGCCCGTTATAAAAGTAAAAAAAAGACTTGACGAAAGTTGACGGTAGTAATAAAATAGCAGATAGCGATAGAATATGTGTGTAGGACGCACAAATGTATTTCAGAAAAAGACAAAGCCGAAATGAGGAGGACTATTATGGCAACGTATATGGAAATGAGCAAAGAGGAACTGTTACAGGAAAAAGCAGAGTTGGAAGCACGCTTTGAGGAGATTAAAGAAAAAGGCTTACAATTAGATATGTCCCGTGGAAAACCATCCGCAGCACAGCTGGATCTGGCTATGGGAATGATGGATGTTTTAAACAGCAGTTCTGACTTAAAATGCAGAGCAGGAGTGGATTGCAGAAACTATGGCGTATTAGACGGAATCCCGGAAGCACAGGAATTACTGGCTGATATGACAGAAGTGCCTGCAAACCAGATTATTATCCACGGAAACTCCAGCCTGAACATTATGTTTGATACCATTGCCCGTTCCATGACTCACGGGGTTATGGGAAGTACTCCATGGTGTAAATTAGATAAAGTAAAATTCTTATGTCCGGTACCGGGATATGACAGGCATTTCTTAATTACCGAATATTTCGGTATTGAAATGATTAACGTTCCCATGACAATGGATGGACCGGATATGGATATGGTAGAGAAGCTGGTAAGCGAAGACGAAGCGATCAAGGGTATCTGGTGCGTACCGAAGTACTCTAATCCACAGGGGATTACCTATTCAGATGAAACTGTAAGAAGATTTGCACGTTTACAGCCGGCAGCGAAAGACTTTAGAATTTTCTGGGATAATGCATACGGCATTCATCATTTATACGATGATAAACAGGATAACCTGATTGAAATCCTGATGGAATGTAAAAAAGCAGGTAATCCGGATATGGTTTATAAGTTCTGTTCTACTTCCAAGGTAAGCTTCCCGGGTTCCGGTGTTGCAGCAATTGCAGCATCTCCTGCTAACTTAGAAGCGATCAGAAGACAGATGACCATTCAGACCATCGGTCATGACAAATTAAACCAGCTGAGACATGTACGTTTCTTCAAAGACATTCACGGTATGGTGGAACACATGAAAAAACACGCTGACATAATGCGTCCGAAATTTGAAGCAGTTATTAACGGATTGGAAAGCGAGCTGGGCGGTTTGGAGATCGGAACATGGATTCGCCCAAGAGGAGGATATTTCATTTCCTTTGATGCCCTTCCAGGCTGCGCAAAAGCAATCGTTGCCAAAGCAAAAGATGCAGGTCTTGTTATGACAGGAGCAGGCGCAACTTTCCCATACGGAAAGGACCCTCAGGACAGCAATATCCGTATTGCACCTTCTTATCCAACACCGGAAGAACTTGCAGTGGCAACTGACATATTTGTACTCAGTGTAAAGCTGGTAAGTATTGACAAAATATTGGAAAGCAAATAAGATTTATCCGGCTGTGGCCCCCTGAATTGCGGGCTGCGGCCTTTTCTTTGCAACAGCGGCAGAAAATTTAAAAATTCCCGTTCTCTATATTAATATTTCCTGAAGTTTATTTACAAATGGTTTAGACGTGGTAGAATAAATATGAATTGTGTATGCCACAATAATGAACATGCAAAGGAAAATTAATATGAGAAAATCACGAAAGATGTTATTAATAGGCGCAATTATATATGTGCTTGTCATGATTGCAATTTACATGGGGGTAAGTGTGTATTTTATGAAACACTTTTTCCCGGGATCAATTATTAATGGAATTGACTGCTCATCCAAGACCGTGGAAGAAGCAGAGAATATGATAGCGAATAAAGTGCAGGATTACAGCATTACCATCGTGGGGATGGATGGCAAAGAGGAGAGCATCAGCGGTGCGCGGATGAATTTTGCCTATGTTGAAAACGGCCAGGTACAGGATCTGAAAGACAGCCAGAATCCTCTGGCATGGCTGTATGCATATTTTAATCCGGAAAGCTACAGCATGGTAGCCAAAACTACCTATGATAAGGAAGAGCTGCGCAGCAGCATGGAGAAACTGGGATTTTTTGATGAGACGAAGATTGTAAAACCAGAAGATGCCAAGATTGTTCCGGCGGCTAGTGGGTATCGTGTGGAAAATGAGGTTACAGGTAATGAACTGGATAAGGAAAAGGTATTTGACCTGCTGGTAAAAGCAGTGGATGAAGGAGATGCCAAACTGGATCTGGTTGAAAATGACTGTTATTTAAAGCCTGCGGTATATGCCACTGACGAAAGTCTTACAAAGAAGGTCGAAGTGCTGAATAAGTATTCGAATATGACGGTTACATATGAGTTTGGAAGTGATCAGGAAGTGATCAGCAGCGATACCATCAATCAGTGGATGAGTCTGGATGGGAATAGTAATATTACCTTTAATGAAAGTGAAGTCAGTGATTTTGTAGACCGGCTTGCAGATAGTTATGATACCTATGGGCGGTCCCAGCCCTTTAAAACATCCCGTGGGGAACATGTTACCATTCAGAATGTCACTTACGGATGGATGATCGACCGGGATGGAGAAAAACAGGAACTGATGAATATATTAAAGAAGGGGGAATCGGTTTCCCGTGAACCGGTTTACGCTCAGACAGCATTTGCGAGAGGTGAAAACGATATCGGGAATACCTATGTAGAAATTGATTACAATTTCCAGCATATGTGGTATTATAAGAACGGAAACCTGGTAATAGATACAGATGTGGTTACGGGCAATACCTCCAAAGGCTATGATTCACCTATTGGAGTATTTACGCTACAGGATAAAGAGCGGGATGCCACACTTGTTGGGGAAGATTACAGAACCCCGGTAAGCTATTGGATGCCTTACTACAATGGAGTGGGAATACACGATGCCAACTGGCAGCCTGTTTTTGGCGGGGACTGGTATAAGACCCATGGATCCCATGGCTGTATTAATACGCCTATTAATATCGTTTCTGTGATTTATGACAATATAGAGGTAGGAACACCGATTATATGCTATCAGGGATCAACAGCGGCTGCACCAAATACACCGGTTACCCCAACCACACCTGAGACGAATAAACCGGACGGCGAGACAAACAAACCAGGCGGTGAAACGAATAAACCGGACGGGGAAACAAATAAGCCGGATGGAGAGACAAATAAACCGGATGGTGAGACGAACACATCAGGCGGTGAAACGAATGCATCCCAGGGTGAGAACACTCCGGAACCGGATATCCCTTCTCCGGAAGATATAGAGTAGAGGCGTGCCGGTGGGATGGATAGTGAAAGTAATTCAGAACAAAGAGATTAAGAAAAATAATGCCGGTAAAACCGGCGGAATTATGGAAAAGAATGAGGTATCAGGAGGAAGCATATGAATATTGTAGTTCTGGCAGGAGGAATCAGTACAGAGAGAGAAATCTCCATCGTATCCGGCACAAAAGTGTGTGAGGCATTGAGAGAAAAAGGACACCGTGCTATTTTACTGGATGTATTTTTTGGAAATACCGGGCTGCAGGCAGATCATGCATTTACAGAAACCTATGATGTAAATGCAGCAGCAGCATATATGAGAAGCTTTGACAGTGAGGTGGAAGAAGCGGTTAAATCCCAAAAGGAATTTTTCGGACCAATGGTTCTGGAACTTTGCAAGTCAGCAGATGTAGTTTTTCTGGCTCTGCATGGAGAAAACGGAGAAAACGGAAAAGTCCAGGCAGCTTTTGACCTGCTGGGAATTACTTATACAGGCAGCGGATATCTGGGAAGTGCACTGGCTATGGATAAGGGAATATCAAAACAGTTGTTCCTGGAAAATGGAGTTCCTACCCCAAAAAGCGTGATGCTGAAAAAGGAAGAGGGCGTAAAATCACTGGATTGTATTGGAATGATCCTTCCCTGTGTGGTAAAAACCTGTTGTGGAGGTTCCAGTGTGGGCGTCTATATTGCAAGAACCACAGAAGAATATGAGCAGGCGGTTAAAGATGCATTTTATTATGAAGATGAAATTATCATAGAAACATATGTAAAGGGCAGGGAATTTTCCATCGGTGTCGTGGACGGGGAAGCATATCCGATCATTGAGATTGCACCGATACAGGGATTCTATGATTACAAAAATAAATATGAGGCAGGCAGTACCATTGAGACCTGTCCGGCAGAGCTTGCAGCAGATCTTACCAAGAAAATGCAGGATTATGCTGTCCTGGCTTATCATGTACTGAGACTTGAAAATTATGCCAGAGTAGATTTCCTCATGGATGAGGCAGATAACATGTATTGCCTGGAAGCAAATACCCTGCCGGGAATGACTCCTACCAGCCTCCTGCCCCAGGAAGCGGGTGCGCTTGGAATGTCATTTGCCGATCTGTGCGAAAAGCTGATTGAAGTTTCATTAAAGAAATAAAAGGCGTATATAACACATAGGGAAGGTTGGTAAGTGAAATGAAGAATATGTCTTTAAGCCGGATTGCAAAAGCATGTCAGGGCGTATATTACGGAGACGAAGAAAAAAGTGAATCAGAGGTTACCAGCATTACAACAGACAGCCGTAAAGCAGAAGACGGCTGTCTGTTTGTTGCGGTTAAGGGAGAACGTGCGGACGGACATCAGTTCCTCCCACAGATATTTGAAAAGGGAGCCCTGGGGGCGTTGGTGGAAGTAAAACCGGAAAATCCCGCAGGCCCATACATTCTGGTGGATTCAACCCTTCAGGCGGTAAAGGATATTGCCGAGTATTACAGAGAGCAGCTGCCTGTGAAAGTAGTGGGGATTACCGGAAGTGTTGGAAAAACAAGCACAAAGGAAATAATTGCCTCTGTATTGGCTGAAAAATATAAGGTTCTGAAAACTCTTGGGAATTTTAATAATGAGCTTGGACTTCCGCTTACGGTGTTTCGTCTAAGAGAAGAACATGAAATAGCAGTATTAGAAATGGGAATCAGTGACTTTGGTGAAATGCACAGGCTTAGTAAAGTAGCAAAGCCTGATATCTGTGTACTTACCAATATCGGACTGTGCCATTTGGAATTCTTAAAAAGCAGAGACGGTATATTGAAAGCAAAATCTGAAATCTTTGATTATATTGCTGAAGACGGCAGGATTATCTTAAACGGGGACGATGATAAACTGTCCACAATACAGGAGGTAAAAGGGATTAAACCTATTTTCTTCGGTGTGGAAAGTGGCAGGGAGGTCTATGCAGACCATATTACCCCCCGGGGGCTGAAAGGAATTCAGTGCGAGATTCATGCAGGCGGAGAGAGCTTTCAGACAGTAGTGCCCATTCCGGGTTACCATATGGTGCTGAATGCACTTGCAGCCACAGCAGTGGGAAGAACCCTGGGGCTTACCATGGAGGAGATTAAAACAGGGATTGAGAAGCTAGAATCCCTGGGCGGCAGATTCCATATCATTGAGACAGATACCATTACTATCGTAGATGACTGTTATAATGCCAGTCCGTCTTCAATGAAGGCATCTTTAGACGTATTAAAAGATGCGGATCAGAGGAAGGTGGCAATTCTGGGGGATATGTTCGAGCTTGGAGAAAATGCGGCACAGCTTCACGCAGAGGTGGGTGCATATGCGGCAGAACATAAAATTGATCTTCTGGTCTGCGTGGGTGAAATGAGCAAGAATATGGCGCAGGCAGCGAAAGAGGCAGGGGGCTGCAAGGAAGTAGCCTATGTAGGAAACCTGGATTCTTTAGACGAAGTCCTCCCGGAATTAATAAAAAAAGATGATACAGTTCTGGTAAAAGCATCTCATGGGATGCATTTTGAACATGTAGTAAATAGTCTGCGTGAGCTCTAAAGCAATCTGTGAACAGGCTCCTAAGCCGGCAGGTTGTGAAGATGAATGAGTGGACAGCACGAATATAGTCAAAGCAGAAAGACTGCAGTAACCCGCCAGCAGACGGCTCCCACAACAGGGAGTGACAGGTTGGGCAGATCCTTTCTGCTTTTATTTTAAGAAAATATTATATCATTTAGGTATGATTTCTGGTTGTGTAAACAGATTTTACCATCTATAATATAAGAAAACCCACATAACAAAGGAGGACCTCATGAAAAAAAATGTAATAATACCCAATACGGATTTAAATGTGCTGCCACTGGGGCTGGGTACGGCTTCTGCCGGATTAAACTTTGACGGACAGGAAGCAGACAGGCTTTTTGATACGTTTTTATATCTGGGAGGAAATGTGATTGATACCGCCAGAGTATATTCCGACTGGGTAAAGCCGGAGATCGGAAGAAGTGAAAGAGTCATCGGGGACTGGATTCACAGGAGTAAGAAAAGGCATGAAACGGTACTTGTAACGAAAGGCGGACATCCGGATATGACGGTGGAGAAGCCGGATTTACATCAGAACCGTATGAGCAGAGAAGATATGCGCCATGATCTGGAGGCTTCCCTGAGAGCCCTTAAGACAGATTACATAGATCTTTATTTTTATCACCGGGATGATATCAATCAGCCGGTGGAAGAATTAACCGAAGTGATGGAACAGTTTGTGCGGGAAGGGAAAATCCGCTATTATGGCTGTTCCAACTGGAACACAGAACGTATGGAAGCGGCGGATGCATATTGTAAGAAAATGGGATATCGGGGATTTGCAGCCAATCAGGCACTTTATAATCTGGGATCGCGATTTATGAGACCATTGTCGGATGACACTATGGTGAAAGTAGACGATGGGATGTTGTCTTATCACCGGGAGAATGCAGATAATGTACTGATGCCTTATATGGGGGTCTGCGGGGGATTCTTCCACAAGTATATAACCGGAGGCAGCGAAGCAGTAAAGGACAGTCCTTATTATGGGAAAGAAAATCTGGAGATGGCAGAACGGGTAAAAAGGCTCGCTGAAAAATATAATGCCACAGTATCTCAGATTGTATTGGGATTTTTCACACAGCAGGATACATTTTGTATACCCCTCTATGGGCCAAAGGATACAGCCCAGATTGAAGAGGCAGTGGGGATGCTGGATATTGCATTTGAAAAGTCAGATTTTTCGTAGGGAGGATTTTTTTTGAAAGGGAAAAAATTAGTTCATTGTATAAGCAGATTTACCAGGGCAGCAGCTCTTTTTACATTAATTTTTGCAGTTTCATCTCTGAACGTATCGGCTGAAACTGAGACAGCGGAGATACTTGGAAATGACCAGGAAATGGAAGTTTCCATAATGGGCCACATTCCAAGCGGAGTTGACCAGCAGTATTATAATTATGAGGGGAAAAGCAGGCGCAGGACCAGATCTGTTTTGCCGCAGCAGTTTGATTTGCGGCAGCAGGATTTAGCATCACCGGTTAAGAATCAGAACCCCTGGGGCAGCTGCTGGGCATTTGGTACGCTCTCTGCTATGGAAAGTTCCGCTATGGTTCAGAAAAGCGAAAGCGGCAGTTCAGATGCAGAGGTGCCCGATTATTCAGAACGGCATTTAACCTGGTTTTCTTATCAGCAGCAGGAGGGGGAAGGCATTATTTCCACCAAAGGCCAGCCCTTTGATGTGGGCGGGAACCGCCAGATTGCTACCGGACTGTTGTCTTCCTGGGCAGGTGTGGAGGAGGAGTCAAAGGTACCGTACCTGACAAGTAAATCCCAGGTCTGGTCAGTGGATCAGGAGAAACTATATGACTCAGTGGGACATCTGCAAAATGCGGATTTTCTTCCTGGAACGGCTGTTTTTGAAAACTATACTGCAAAAACCGGATACAGCCTGGACCGGGATGCCGTGAATACCATAAAAAAAGCCCTGATGAATAACGGGGTAGTGGATGTATCCTACTATGCAGACCAAAGCAGGCCGGATCAGACCTCGGTCAATGGTACTTATATTAATAACCGGACCTATGCACAGTATACAGATCAGTTTTTAACAGCTAATCATGAGGTTTCCATTGTAGGCTGGGATGATGATTATTCAGCGGAAAACTTTCTGGAGAGCCGGAGACCGCCGGGAGACGGTGCATGGATTGTAAAGAACAGCTGGGGGAAAAACTGGGGAAATGAAGGTTATTTTTATTTGTCCTATTATGATCAGTCAGTCTGTGAATTTACGAGTTTTTACCTGGATCTGCCGGATGATGATGGAAAATATAAATATGACCATAATTATCAGTATGATTACTTAGGCATGAAAAGCGTTTATGGTACCTTACGGTATCCCAGCAGTAAGGTTTCGGTTGCAAATGTGTTTACAGCCGGGTCCTATGAAACGCTAAAAGCAGTGTCATCAGTTACAACAGAGCCGGGCTCAAAGGTACTGTTCCGTATTTATAAAAATCCCACAGGGGACAATCCAGAGAGTGGCACCCTTGAGGCAGAACAGACCGAAACCGTATCTTATGGAGGATACCACACACTGGAATTAGAAAATCCGCTGGTTCTAAACCCCGGGGACCGCTTTTCTGTGGTACAGTTAATCACCGGAGACAAGGGGAGTTATGTACCCCTGGAACTGGCATCTACGGCACCTGTATTCGGAGGCGATGCTTTCACGAATGCAGAGGTAGAGGAAGGACAGAGTTATTGGAATCAAGGAAATGGCTGGACTGATTTAGCCAATAATCCCTATAAAAGTAAAACGGTATACTCGGGAAATGTTATGATTAAAGCTTTTACCGTGGATAATACAGTTACAGCCAGGGTACAGTCGGTTACAGTTGACAGTCTGGATTCTAAAATGCAGGAGATAGAAAGCGGAATCAGCGTAAATGTGTCGGATGCAGAGGAAATTCTGGTTACATTGCCTGCGGCTTCTGCATTTGTCAGGCTGCATCCCGTTTTGGAAGGCCAGGGAGAAGTAGAAATCAGGATAGATGAGCAGATTTATAGCGGGGAAGCTGCAATTCCAAGAGCGGATTTTGAGGGTAAAACTGTAACAGTTGTGGGAAAAGGAAAACCGGACAGCATTGACTATAAGTATCGGTTTACCGTACCGGATACGGTTTTGACAGATAACGGGGTGATTTTAACGGACAGCCACAGTTACCTGCCTAAAGATGCAATATTCAGTGCCAGGTTCTGCAATGAAGAAGATGGAATTTATGATGAGATCCGGGAGAAACTGAGTGGATTAGGCGGCGGTTTATTCACAGTTTATGAGGTTCGTACTTTGTCAGATGGAAATGAAATTCGTTTATCCGGGGAAGAAAAAGTGGCGCTGCATTTTCCAAAGCCACAGGAATATAACGAAGACAGAACCAGGCTTTTTGCAGTAGAAATTTCAGAGGATAATAGGGTCACCGGGATTTCCCATATGGAAGCTGGGCTTCAGGCATCTGTTGGTAATATCGGCAATAGTTATTACGTTGTGGCTGAAATCAGACTGGCGCCAGGTACAGTCCCAGCCCCTGTAGTACTGAAACGTACCGATGTATCTGTGGAAGTGGAAACCACGCCGGATCAGGAATACAGTATAAAAGAACCGGGGGAAGAAGCGTTTACAAAGTGGCAGAACAGCGGAGTCTTTGAGGAACTGAAGCCTGGAACAGATTATGAGATTGTCACCCGTGTGGCAGAGACCGAAGATACTGCGGCAGGAAATAACAGCGAGATTTTGTACCTGCGCACGAAAGACAGCGCACCCGGAGCGCCTGAGATACCGGAAATTGTGGAAATACTGGATCACAGCATTACCGTTAGGGCAGTACCGGGGCAGGTATATGCCGTTACATCGGACAGCAGCCAAAATGCAGACTTGCAAGGCTGGCAGGAGAGCGGCATATTCGAACATTTAGAAGATCAGACCAGGTACTATATCTTTACAAAGCAGGCGGAGTCGGATACTGCAATGGAAAGCACTGTCAGCGAGCCATTAGCCGTATTGACGCTGCAGTCTTCCCTGGAAGTGCCCAGCGTACCACAGCTTGCGGCGGCAGGAAGTGACACGATTACAATAAGAGAAATATCCGGTCAGGAATATTCCATTAACGAAGGGAAGAATTGGCAGACAATAGGAACATTTAGCGGTTTGCTGCCAAATCATATTTACCGGGTTATAACCAGGGTAAGCAGAACTGCAGAAAAGATGGAAAGTCCGGCAAGCCAGGCATTGGATGTAAGAACTGAGAAACGAAGTGCTATGGCACCTGCTGTGCCGGTATGTATTGGAATAACGGAGACTGCCATTACAATTAGAACGGTGAATGGGCTGGAATATTCCATTGACGGGGGTAAAAGCTGGCAGTCAGACGGAGTGTTTGCAGGCCTAAAGCCGGATACAAAATATGAAATCCAGGCAAGAGGCAGAGAAAATGAGATTTATAAAATGAGTCCCGTAAGTTCTGTTCTGTCGGTTACTACTAAAAAAGTATCGGAGTTTCAGGTAAAGCTGAATGGAAATGGCGGAAAATCAGACAAATCACCCATTAAGGTGAAGAATGGAAACCGCTATGGCAATCTGCCGGCTCCGCGCAGATCCGGCTACGCATTCAACGGGTGGTATACGGCGAAAAAAGGTGGAAAGAAGATAACCTCTGGTACTGTAGCAGCCCTGCAGAAGAATCAGACGCTGTATGCCCATTGGTCTAAGGTAACCACAGCCAGGGTAAAATCTATAAAGCTGTCCGGTTCCAAAAAAGGGCAGATGTCAGTAAAAATAAAGAGTGTAAAGGGCGCAAAGGGATATCAGATCACTTACGCAGAAAATGCATCTTTCAAGAAGGGTAAAAAAACCCTGGATACAACGAAATCAAGCAAGAAAATAAGTAAATTAAAAAAGGGCAGAACCTATTATGTAAAAGTCCGCGCTTATAAAAAGGATTCCTGTGGAAAGAAAATTTACGGAAAGTACTGTAAAGCAAAAAAGATTACCATAAAAAAATAGCTTGTAAGTAGGGGTTCACGGCAAAGAGTGCAGATATTCCAATCTGTCAATACAGGTAAATTTACCTGTTTGAGAGGGATGGAATATCTGCACTCTTTTTCAATCAATGAACTTCTGTGCCGAACTGTCAAAGAGTCCCCGGTCTGTAAGGCGGATTTCCGGAATTACAGGCAATGCCATAAAGGACAATGTGATAAATGGGTCAAAATATTGTGGAATACCCATTTCATGTGCCAGTTTTAACATTTTAGATGTGATTTCACTGGTAACTTTCCCGGATGCTGTGCTCATAAGGCCAAATAAAGGAAGGGGCAGAGATGCCAGAACTTTTCCTTTTGATGCGATTACGTAACCGCCCTGAATCTCTTTTAAGTGGTTTATAGCTGTGCAGAGATCTTCGTCATTGTCTCCCGCAGCTATAATATTATGACTGTCATGGGCTACCGTGGTGGCAATTGCTCCGTCTTGAATGCCAAAGCCTTTTAAAGGTGCGATGGCTATATTTCCAGTGCCTCTGTGCCTCTCCACAACACATAGCTTCGTATATGCGCCTTCCGGGCAGAAGTATCCATCTTTGGAAGGCAGCTGCTCTGTCACATTTTTGGTAAGGATCTGATGAGGTACCATTTCAATTACATGCATGTCTCCCTTACATGGCAATGCCAGCTGTGAAGTAGTAATTTCCTGAAAATGAACGGTATGCAGCAGGTTTTCTGGAATTTCAGTCTCCTCCAGCTGTTCCATCCACTGCGGGGTTACCAGGATGCCATCCTTATATACAGAGGATACCGTGAATTGTTCCAGATCATCCAGAATCAACAGGTCCGCGTGATAACCGGGAGCTATGGCACCGTAACCGGTGAGTCCGTAGGTTCTGGCTGTATGTATGCTGGCCATGGCAATGGCAGCCGCAGGCTTGATGCCAAGGGCAATGCTTTTACGCACGCAGTGGCTGATATGGCCTTCTTTCCAGATATCCTCCAGGTGCTTATCGTCGGTGCACAAGAGAAAATGGTCTAATGGTATTCCGCTTTCTACTAATCCGGGAATGATGCCCTCCATATTTTTGGCAGCACTGCCTTCCCGAATCAGTATTTTCATTCCAGCACGGCATTTAGCAAGTGCTTCGTTAAAATGTATGCATTCGTGGTCAGTCTCAATACCCGCACAGGCATAGGTTTGAATCTCCTGTGGGGATAGTCCCGGAGCATGTCCGTCCGCTGTTTTATTCCAAGCCAGCTCTAATTTTTCAAAGATGGCAAAATCTCCTGACAGCACTTGGGGAAAGCACATCACTTCACCCAGCCCCAGCACTCTGGGATGATTCATATATGCCTTGATATCTGCCCCGTCAAATTCGGCGCCATTTGTTTCAAAGGGGGTTGCAGGCACCGATGAGGGAAGCATAACGAATAAATTCACCGGAAGCTTTGCGGCGGCTTTAAGCAAGTAGTCAATTGCCTTGCTTCCACATACATTTACCATCTCATGGGGATCTGCAATAAGTGTTGTCGTTCCATCCGGCAAAACAGATTTTGTCATTTCACAGGGAGTAACCATGGAACTTTCAATATGCAGGTGGGCATCCATCAGACCCGGGGAGAGATATTTTCCGCTGCAGTCGATTTCAGTTCTGCCGTGATAAGTGCCTATGCCCACAACCATGCCCTGGTAGACAGCTACATCCGCCGTATAGATCTCCTGGGTAAATACATTAATAATATTTCCGTTTTTGAAGACTGTATCAGCCGGGATTCTGCCGGAAGCAGCTTCGCATAAGGTTTGTTTTGATGTCATAATTTTTAAACCTTTCCTGAATTTTATTTGATTTTTTCCACAGGGTAACGATTCTTTTGTAATAGTCTAACACAGAGATTATTCTGTTGCAAGTTGAAGGAGCTATCTGATATAATGATTACACAAACGAAGGAGGAAAAACATGGATACGAAGAAATTTTTAGAGATTTGTGCAAGAGGAAAGACAGGGCCCGCAGTGGAAAAAGACGATTGGGACCTGGACTACATCATCGACGGAGTAAGGGATTTAGTTGAGGAATATGACTTTAGCTGGGATAAAAAGGTTATTATTCCAAACGATGAAAAACTTTTGGATGATATGTTTGAAGCGGCTAAAAAACTGATCGTAGATCTTGGCATTTACAATATGAGTACTAAGCGGATTATTCATTTTGAAAAAGACGAGATTGAAGAAGGTCTGAAGAATATGAAGACCGAACTGGTTATGGGAGAAGGCAAAGATGCGGTAACTTTGAAAGCCAGAAAAATAGAAGATGAGTTATTGCCGGTTGTATGGGCAGGCAATCCGGGATGTCCCACACCGGAATCCCTGTATTATCCAATCATTTTAAGTGCTGCAAAGGAGCCAATTATCGATCTACTGACTTGCGGATCATTAGTCGATGTGGATGGTTATGCGGTAACCAGCGGGGATGTAACGGAAGTGGTGGCTGTGCGCCGGGAAATGGAATATCTGCACAGAGCCTTAAAGGAAACAGGAAGAGAAGGAATGGGGCTTTTGGCGGCGGAAAGCGCTGTTACAGAAGTTGGTGATTATGCGGCAGTAGGGGAAAAGCGTCTTCGTCCATGCGACTCCCACCTGGTTGCAATGTTTAATGAATTAATGATTGATAACGGTAATTTAGTACGAGCGGCTAATTCCCTTGATTATGGAATGAAGAATGCATCCCTGGCATGTACCATGGTAGGCGGCCTTGCAGGAGATGCCCCCGGAGCTACGATTGTTATGCTGGCATCCATTATGGCAGCGAATCTGGTCTGTATGGCTGATTATCACCTCTGCCATCCGATCCACATCCAGGATGTGGCGACTACGGCAAGGGGATGTCTGTGGCTTCAGTCTGTACTCTGCCAGACATTTGCCAAAAATGCACCGGCAATTATTGTATGTGATCTTTGGCCAAGCAGCGGTGCTATGACAAAAGAACTGTTCTATGAAGTGGCTGCAAATACCATTGTAGTTACCGTCAGCGGCGGACACCTGGAGGGACTGGGATCTGCTAATGGAAATAAGCCTAACGGAACAGGGCTGGAAGTGCGGCTTATGGGTGAAGTTGGAAAAGCAGTTGCAAAGCAAAAGATGACCCGTGAAGAAGCAAATGAAATTGTATTAAAACTTCTGGATAAGTATGAGCATGTTTTCCGCATGGAAGACGGAAACTGCGGAAAGCCATTTAACGAAGCTTATGATATGGAGACAATTACACCGCTTCCGAAATGGCAGGCAATGTATGAGGAAGTAAAGGCAGAACTGACAGAAATGGGTATTCAGTTTTAAAACAGTCTGGAATTAAAAGATACTGTATAGAACCTTGAAAAAAGAATAAGGACAAAAGAGAGAGGAAAGAAAAATGAATACAAAAGCAATGCGCTTATTTAAGGCAGAAGATGTAGGCGGCGTGGTTTATTCTTTTGTGGGAAATCTGGTCAATTACATTATTATAATTTACGCATTACAGGGTATTGGATGGACCGATGACATTATCTATGGAAGAGTGGTTCCGGGATTGTCCATCGGACTTATGGCAAGTGGTTTTATCTATGCTTATATGGGCAGAAAACTGGCAAAAAGGACCGGAAGGACAGATGTGACTGCACTTCCTTCCGGTGTATCTACCCCGGCGATGTTTGTGTATCTGTATGGTGTAATTTATCCCCTTCACTATGCCGGATTATCTCCGGAAGAATGTTGGACAGCAGCAGTAGCAGCTTGTTTCCTGGGCGGGTTCATTGAGCTGATCGGCGGATTTGTAGGACCGTTTATCAGAAGAATTATTCCCAGGGCAGCCATGCTTGGAGCGGTTGCGGGTATTGGTCTTGTATGGATGGCAACAGTTGGACTCTTTGAAGTGTATCATGATCCCATACTGGGCATGCCTGTTCTCATTATTGCAATTATCGGTTTAATCGGAGGTTATGTATTTAAAAAGAAGATCCCCATGCTTTTGGTATCGGTTGTCTTTGGCGTGGTGTATGCAATATGCCTTGGAAGAGTACAGATTGATACTTCCACAGTAGGAGTGGTAATTCCATACTTTTCAGGGGCAAATATTCTGGCTGGTTTCAAACTGATTGTACCGTATCTGGGGGTTATCATCCCGATTGAAGTATATAACTTTATCGAAACAATGGATAACGTGGAATCTGCTATTGCAGCAGGAGATGACTACAACGTGGGCCATGCTCAGATTGCTGACGGATGCTGTACCATGTTATCTGCATTGTTTGGAGGTATTATTCCCAATACCGTATGGCTGGGACATCCCGGCTTAAAGAAAAGCGGAACCGGAACCGGATATTCCTGGGTTACCGGTGTGCTGTTCGGAGCATCTGCACTTTTTGGCGTGTATGGATTCTTCAATTCTCTGATGCCGGCAGTTATTGCATCCATAACCTTCCTGTGGTGTGCGATTTTAATGGTAGTCCAGTCCAGCACAGATGTGCCCAGAAGGCATGGTGCTGCAGTTGCTATAGCGCTGATTCCCCATATAGCGGATGTCTTATATACATATGTACGTGATGCTTTGGGTTCCTTTGGAATCTTTCTGGAAGATACCCTTACGATGAACAGCAGTGATACGGTTTCCCAGACGATGCTGAATTATGGCGTCACCTGGCATGGTGTTGCCGCGATGCGCCATGGGGCAATCCTGACAAGTATCCTCTGGGCGACGGTTGTGGTCTTCATCATTGACAGGCGCCTGGATAAGGCAGGTTATGCACTTATCATTGCATCCATACTATCCTTCTTTGGGTTTATGCATGCACCCATGCTGGGATTCGGCATTGATACCATGTCCTTCCCGTATGCGGTTGGTTATCTGATCTGTGCTGTCATCTGCTTTATCTTCCATTTCACCCATAAGAAACTGATGGATGTGCCGCGCAGATATGATTACGTATAGGAGGATAGGAAAATGGATGTAAAATGTGTCAGAGTTTTAAGGCCTTATGAAAAATCAGATGATAAGAAAAAAGTAATTTATATTGATGAAGATGCGAAATATTCCCTGATGAAAGAATGGGGAGACAAAGTATTTATCAAAGGGCGCAATGATGTGAGAGATGTAGAAATCCAGCCCTTAAAAGAACTGGATCAAAACGGCTTTATAGCCAGAGCCGGGCAGCAGTTAATTGATGAACTTTATATTGAGTATGGGGAAGAAGTCATGATTATTTAAGTGAACTTTGTGCATATCTGATGAAGATATCAGGAACTGCAAATTGATTTATTTATGACGGTATGCACTTGTGAGGGAGCAGCGGTTAAGCTGCTCCCTTTTTAGATGCCGGGAAAAGCTTTTTCCCAGTCATCCAGAGGGCTGCCCAGGTCTAGCTTCAGCTTAATATTCGTTTGCAGGGACGCAGTTTCCGTGGGTGAAAGTAGTTCAAATACTCTGGAATACTCGTCATGCCAGAAGCATTCTTTTAACACTTCTTTTAGGTCACGCAGAGAATGAATCTGTTCCCGGACCATACTGATTTTATCGGAAAGGTGACTGCACTCCCGAATCTCATCCATGAACGAGCGCAGCTTTTCATCATCCATCATGCCGCCATCTTCAAATCCTAATGACGGGTCAGAGTTGGCGGATCTTGTAACAAAGACGTGTTCCAGCTGTCCCATCCGAATATATTGATAGCAGGAATCCGCGAATAAATCCAAAGCGCAGGAGAGATAGGCAATCAGCGCTTCATCTTGGTCCGGAGGGAGTTGGCCTGTAAGGCGCCCAAGTGCCAACTGCAACAAAACTTTCAGCTGTTCTCTGGTATAACCAGACAGATGGCGGTATAGCCTGGATCTGTCATCCGGACGGATTGCCAGAGAATAAATATCGGATTTGCACAATATACAGCCAATGGCATTTTGAAATACAATCTGAAAGATATTAACCAGAAGGTTTTCATAATCATAATGATAGCCGCGCAGTACTTCCCGGATTACAGATACATTGAAATAAGACAAAAAGGTTTCTTCCAGATGGAAACGGTTCAGATATTCTGCCATGAAGTCAATACCGGAAAGCCCTTCGATATCCATACAGAGCTGGTAATCAATGGATCCTGGGGTTAGATGTGCACCAAACTGAACATCATAATCATGAAAGAATGGTGGAATGCCTGTTAGAATCGTCCGTTTGTAAACGTCCATTTCTATGGGGAGCAGATGAGTCTGTATGTGCTTTAGCAGGGACTCTGCATCTTCCATTAATAGTTGTTTGCGCTTCAAGCCGGCTGCAAACCGTTCTTCTACAGACTCGGTACCAGCTGCAAGGCCTGTAGAGGATGTATTTGTTTCTTCCAGACAGTATAAAATAGAGAGAAGTATCTGTCTGGCTGTCTCATTTGTAACAGAAGTGCTTTCGGCACTGGTGTATTTTCTTACCCTTTTGGCAAGATGGGGCAGTACTTCTTCCAGAGTGGTTTCCGGAGGCAATTGGCTATTCTTCATCAAATGCTCCTCTCCATCCCTTGCGGATTTTACGACAGAAATTATTCAGGCAGGTATCTTCCAGATATTCCAGGGAACCCTGGCATTCCCCTTCAAAATGCGTTTTCATATACTGGAGCAGTTCATCATCACTTAATTCATCCAGAGATTCATTTTTATACAGGTAAAATATATTTTGGAGTGTAATAAGGGTGTCCAGATAATTATCCTGGTAAATGTAAGGGGAATCACAAAATGTATAGATCAGTTTTGGGAGAATACCCCCTTCAAATTCAATTCTCCCAAATTCTGTCAGGGATTCTCTGCGGCATTCCAGAAGCTGTGCAGCATCTTCTTCTGAGAGTGATACACCAAACTGATGTGTGAATTGGTTACAGGAAACAAGAGCAGTGAGAGAACTTTGGCGATCTGCGTTTAGAAGAAATGAAGTCAGTGCGGAATCATTCATACGAATATCCTTTCTTTCCATAGCATCCGGGGGAATGTACCCCAGGAAATTAACAGGTATATAAGTTAATGTTCGGACCGTGCTGGACAATTTCGCTGCACAGCAACGGTGCACCCAGGGAAAGTGAACAGTAACATATATTATATACACCCCGGGAATTGAAACTACAAGGCTTGAAAAAATCGCGATTTTGTGGTAATATAGTAGCATAAAAATTATAAAAAAGTGTCCGTTCGGGGGCACTTTTTTCATTTAAAAGCGAAATGCCGGATAGAAGAAAGGGAAGGATTGCAGAAGAAATTCTGTAACACCGGGTAAAAAATATGAAATATGACTGCCTGATCGTTGATGATGAAGAAGCGCTTGCGGACAGCACCTGTGAATATTTTAATATGTTTGATGTGAAGACAACGGTTGTTTATACAAAAGACCAATGCCTGGACTTTTTTAAAGAGAATATGGCAGAGTTGATTCTTCTGGATATCAACCTTGGGAATGATTCCGGATTTACCCTGTGTAAAGAACTCAGGGAAAAAATACAGGTCCCTATTTTGTTTATCAGTGCAAGAACCAGTGATGATGACGTTCTGATTGCTTTAAATATTGGCGGGGATGATTATATCAAAAAGCCTTACCCGTTAAGTATCCTGCTGGCAAAAGTAAAGGCTGTGCTCAGACGCCAGAGCTTGTCCAATACCAGAGAAGTCTTTGAGGACAGAGGTCTGGTTGTGGACTATAAGAATTCCCGGGCAAGTTTAGATGGTACATTGTTAAAACTGAAAACTATGGAATATCAGCTTCTGGAATATCTGGTGCAGAATGCGAACCGCATGATACCAAAAGATGAATTGTTCCGTAAGGTATGGAAAGATTCTGTTACCGGAGATGGAACACTGAATGTGCATATACGCAGAATTCGTGAAAAAATAGAAGAGAATCCCAATTCCCCGAAACGAATTAAAACAATTTGGGGAACCGGATATGTCTATGAGGAGGAGTACCGTGATTAAAAAGGGTTTCATAGCGGTGATAGCTGCCTTCATTGTAATGATGGCTGCATTTATGTTCTGGGCAGGGACAGATGTAAAAGTGCAGAAGCTGGATATCACTGCTGTGAACGATGTGGTAAAACAGGCCGTAGCTCATTGGGATGATTTAGTACAGGGGAGAAGCATACCGGGAATGAATGATGCCAGTACTTTGCCATTTACCATATTTGACCGGGGAGGAAAAGTACTGGACGCAACCGGTGAAGGCCTCTCTTCCAGCCTGTCAGAAGCCATCGTCAATGGGGATACGATTGCAGATATCGAAAAAGATGGGGCATTACTTGGCAAAGCAGTATTTCATAATGCAACACCTAAACTCCTGCAAAAGAGAAGCCAACAATATTTGGTGTGCGGAGTAGTTCTGCTTAGCGGTATTTTGCTATGTATTGTCTGCTTTTATTTGTATTTGCGAAAAGAGATGTTTCTGCCGTTTCAGAGAATGGAGCGTTTTGCCAGGAATATCGCAAGGGGAGACTTTAATGTTCCGCTGGAAATGGACCATACTAATGTATTTGGGGCATTTACGGAAAGCTTTGACCTGATGCGTGATGAATTGAAAAGGGCCAAGGAAAATGAACGTCTGGCGAATCAAAGTAAAAAGGAACTGGTTGCATCACTAAGCCATGATATTAAGACTCCTGTTGCCTCCATACAGGCCATCTCAGAGCTAATGCTGGCATTTCCAAGAAGCAGTAAAGAGAAAAATCAGTTGGAGACCATTGGACAGAAAGCAGAACAGATTAACCAACTGGTCACGAACCTGTTTCAGGCAACCATGGAAGATTTGGAAAAATTGAAAGTAGATCCTTTGGAACTGTGCAGCGAGACGTTGAGCACTTATGTGGCGGCATCTGATTACAGCCATCTGGCCGCTCTGCGGGCAGTTCCGGAATGCATGATTGTAGCGGATCCACTGAGAATCCAGCAGGTAATTGATAATATAATTCACAATTCCTATAAATATGCAAATACTGCCATTGAGATTTCTGCCTCCTGTGAAGGAGATTATCTGGCTGTTTGTTTCCGGGACTTTGGTAACGGTGCAGCCAGTGAAGATTTGCCATTGCTTTTTGAGAAATTTTACAGGGGCAGAAATGCAAAACAGAAGAGCGGTGCAGGGCTTGGCTTATATCTGTCCCGGTATTTTATGGAACAGATGGGAGGCAGTATCAGCTGTGATAATTATGAAGGTGGCTTTCAGGTGACGATATATATCAGGCTTGCCGGAAAAATTCAGCCGGGCCTGGATTAAAGTAGTGGCAGTCAAATTCAATTATCCTGTATTCCTGTATCCCATGGATTTTGAAAGGTTCATGGGAGAGATAGGACTCTATTTTTTCTGTAGAAGCGGCGCTCATTATAAATACTCCGCCGCTCATATCCGTTTTCAACCCTGAGATCAGGGTGGTACCGTCATCCATTGCCTTTTGTGTATATGCCATATGTTCTTTCATAATTTCATCAGTCATGATATCGGCGTCCAGAATGGTACCTTCGATCATAAAATATTTCATCAAGATTTTCTCCTTTTCTTTTTTTCTTCAATTATATACCCGGTTTATCCGAAATGAAAGATTTGATTTGCAGGCTTATTCATTCCGTGGAGGTTTTGAAAACGATGCTGCTAAGATGGAATTATCTATAGTATTTAACAGAATAGCTGGAATTACACAATTTTCAACATTTAAGGATTGGTTAAGAATCCGCTAAAGACACGCTAAGAATTTTCCGTGTAGAATAAACCTATCGTAACCGGTAATCTTATTTTATAGGGGCATGGATTTGTCTGGAAGAGGAGAAAAATGGGAGAAATCATATTATCTACAAATAAATTATGTAAGACGTTTTCAAATGAAGGGATACAGCAGCATGTTCTGAGAAATCTGGACATCAGTTTCGAAAAGGGGGATTTTACCGTAATAATGGGCGCATCCGGGGCTGGCAAATCAACTCTGCTATATGCACTGTCAGGGATGGATAAACCAACCCTTGGAGATATCTGCTATGGGAATGTAAAAATCTCCGGATACAGCAATGACAAACTTGCGGTTTTCAGACGCAGACACTGTGGATTTGTCTTTCAGCAGATTTATCTCCTGGAAAATATGAGTGTTCTGGATAACGTTATGGCTGTTGGACTGCTGGCTGATAAAAATAAAAGGGCAGTGGCGGACAGGGGAAAGGATCTTCTGAAGCAGGTAGGGCTGGAAGAAAATCTGTGGAAGAAGTTTCCGTCCCAATTATCCGGAGGAGAAGCACAGAGAGCAGGAATTGTCAGAGCGCTGATAAACAAACCTGAAATCGTGTTTGCCGATGAACCCACCGGTGCGCTGAATTCTGCCCACGGAAAAGCAGTTCTGGATACTTTCACGAAATGCCACCAGGAAGGACAGAGCATGATTATGGTGACGCATGATCTGCGTTCTGCACTTAGAGGAAATCGGATTATTTATCTTAAGGACGGTATTATATGCGGAGAATGCCGTTTAAGGGATTATGAGGAAAGTGATCATGACCGTATCGGGATACTGCGTGATTTTCTGGAAGAAATGGGGTGGTAAGATGGAAACTACAGGAATGTTGATAAAATCTTATCTGAAAAAGAGTAAAGGCCAAATGCTGTCATTGTTCTTATTGATTGTCATTGCAGTTACGATATTAAATACGGGAGCATTGGTATTCTTTAATTACCAGCGTTCTTTTCTGAATCGGATGGAGGAACTGAACGGGGCTCATTTTATGGCGGCATTGCCGGAAAGTGACGATAAGGATAAGAATATTACATTTATACGGAATTATGCAGGTGTAAACCAGGTTGAGACGCAGAAGGTTCTGATCTTCCCGGGAGCCTCCATTCCCTATGGTGACAGCAGGCTGGAACAGGTATTTCTGATTACAAGTCTGGGAGACAGCAGAGATATCTCAAAACTTCGTATTGTGGAGAAGGATGCATCCATACAGGAGGGGATCTATCTGCCTTACATTATGAAGACCGGAGGATATCATAAAATCGGGGGAACTTTTGACATTCGGATTAACAATAAAACCTTTGAATTTCCCATAGCAGGCTTCATAGAAGATGTATCCCTCACCAGTTCCATTAATCTGGGAGGAATAGGAGCATATCTAAAGGAGGAGGATTTTAAAAAACTGCAGAAGGATTGCAGGGAATGGAATCATCCCGGAACGCTGGTTTCAGCAAGGATGGATGATTATCACGACTCTGTGAATCTGACTTCTGATTTTAAGAAGCAGATGTCAGGAACGCAGCGTCTGGAAGGCACCGCCATGAATTTATGGTGTCAGGATGCGGTATTGGGGGTGCGTGCCAGGACTCTGACCTCCAATATCGGCGGGTCGATTATGATTAGCTTTGCATTGATTATTGTTTTGATCAGCACAGTGGTAATCCGCTTTCGGATTATCAATATGATTGAAGAAGATATGAAAAATGTAGGCGTACTGAAAGCACTGGGATATACAAGCAGACAGATCGTCATCTCCTTTGTGCTGCAGTTTGCGGCAGCCGGAGGTATAGGGGCAGTACTGGGAGTCATAGCATCTTATGGTGTTCTGCCTCTTATCAATGAATTGTTTTCAGCTCAGACCGGAATTGTGTGGCATCAGGGATTTCATGCTGCCATCAGTATAATGGTCATTGTATTAATCTTTATCATAACAGGAAGCATTGCTTTTTTTGCCTCCGGCAGAATCAACCATCTGCATCCGATTATGGCGATCCGGGGCGGAATAGCCACCCACAGTTTTCGTAGCAATGTGATTCCGCTGGATCATTCCAGGGGGCCCCTGAACTTTCTGTTAGCTTTTAAAAACACTCTGCAGAATACAAAAAAGAACATTATGATTGGGCTTATAATTTCCTTCCTGACATTCGTTGCACTATTTGCATGGACCATGTATTACAATATAGCCGTGGAAAAAGATTCTTTTTTAAATATTATCGGAGCCGAAATGGCGGACTTTGTGGTGGTACTTCCGAAAAATGAAAAAGCAAGGTCATTTCAGGATAAGATTCAGGATATGGGCAATGTAAGGAAGACCTTTTATTATGATACACTCAGTACCAGGGTAAACGGAACAGACTGTATGACCACAGTATTAGAAGATTTTCAGATGATAGAAAATAACACTGTTTTTAAAGGGCGTTATCCCAAACATGACAATGAGGCGGCGATGGGTGTCCTGTTGTCCGAGGTACTTGGAAAAGATATCGGAGACACAATCACAGTAGAATCTGGAAATGAACAGAAGGAATATCTGGTGACAGGGCTTACACAGGGTTCATTTTATCTGGGAATGGACATCATGGTAACGAAAGAAGGGATTGAAGAAATCCTGCCTGCATTTAAGCAAAGTAATCTATATGTATATCTGAACCAAAGTGATGATGGGGCGCTGGCGGCTTTTGAGAAGGATATTAATAACAGATATGGCGAGGATAATATTTCCCTCACAAAGAACAAAGAGGTTATATTCAGCACCATTAATATATATTCTAAGATGACAACGATTATAGCGATTGGCATATTATGTACGACCGTTCTTGTTATTACGCTGGTGCTGTATCTGATTATAAGGATGATGATAACCAGGCAGAAGAGGTATTATGGAATTCAGAAGTCTATCGGGTTTACAACAGGACAGATCATACGGCAGATTATATTCAGCTTAATGCCGCCTATAGCAGCCGGTGCAGTGGCTGGGGGCTTGATCAGTATGGTGACGATGAACCGGGTTATCTCTGTATTATTTAAAAGCCTGGGGGTTATGAATGCCAATTTTATCATACAGCCGCTGGGGGTTGCAGGTATTATAGCGGGTATTATCGTGGTAAGCTATGTACTGGGATATTTCATTGCCGGCAGAATACGCAGGATCACACCCTATAACTTAATTACGGAGTAAGTGCTCTGATAAAATAAAATTTACAACTCTTCCATAATTATGGTATGATAAAGACATAGATTGGCAGAGACATTAGTATTTCCGGAGACATTCTCTCTGGCCGGGCAGCGAGTCGCTGTCCGGATATGTGTTATCGAAGACTGGTGCAGCCGTGCCTGCACGCCGTAAACTGCTGCGATGTACTTCTGCACAATGCTTGTGCGCCGCCGCCTTCGGCTCGTACAGCTTCGCATTTTACGTATCACCTTTTTGTATTGTCTCAGCCATCTTACAGCGGGCCGGATCATTCATTTACCTGTATTTGAATGTCCGGCTTGAAATACATAGTGTCTCCCGGGGTATTAACAGAGGATAGCGGGTGCTATATAGTGGCGAATTTACGCCGGGAAATCTAGGATGGAGGTAAGAAATGGGAGATCAGAGTTTGTGGAAATATTGCACCCGGGAACATTGCCGTAAGCTGCTAACTGAATTTCAATTGTTTGGGGAGATGAATTGGTCCAAGGAGCGGCAGATCGCATGCCTGTATGCACTTAGCAATCATATACCCGGACACTACCGTACTGCATTAATCCCCAAACGGGACGGTACCAGCCGGAAGCTGTGCATACCGGACACGCTGTTAAAACTGGTCCAGAGAAATATTCTTCATCATATCCTTGATCAGCTCCCGGCATCATCATATGCAACCGCTTATCGTAAGGGAGTCACCATTGTATCTAATGTATCCGGACATACAGGACAGGAAAAAATTTTAAAACTGGATATCCATGATTTTTTTGGCAGTATACCATTTATAATGGTGTATCAGAGTGTATTTCACAGTGAGCGTTTTCCTCCGGCAGCAGGTACGCTGTTGACCCATCTTTGCTGCTACAATGGATGTCTGCCCCAGGGTGCACCTTCCTCAGCAGCAATTTCAAATCTTGTGATGAAACCATTTGACGAATATATGGGCAGTTGGTGCGAAAAACGAGGGATTATTTATACCAGATATTGTGATGATATGACTTTTTCAGGCAGCTTTTTAGCATATAAAGTGAAAAATAAGGTTCGCAGTTTCCTTAGAGTGATAGGATTTGAGTTAAATGAAAAGAAGACGAAATTACTCTTAGCCGGACAGCGTCAGGCGGTAACCGGAATTGTAGTCAATGTAAAACCACAGGTTTCAAAGGAATACAGAAGAAAACTGCGGCAGGAAGTATACTACTGCCTGGAATTCGGGGCAGAATCCCATTTGCAGCATATGTGCGCTCAGGATTCCGGTACAAAAGAAGCGGCTGGGCAATATCTTCAGAGGCTGCTTGGAAAAATTAACTTTGTGTTACAGGTTAATCCGGAGGATGAATATTTTAAAGAGGCAAGGGAGCGTTTAAGAAGAAATCAGATTGAGAGAGAAGAAAGGTAGTATTTCCGGTGTATGATGAATCAAATAAGCTGCATAGTGTATAAAGAAGGAATCACATCCGATCATCTCACGGATATGATTCCTTTTTATAGTTTTATTTTAGAGGAAGCCCCTTATGCTCATCTAACATTTCCTGTATCACCCTCTGGGTATATGCACCAAGGAACTTTCGATCCTCTTTGCTTAATTCTTTTGGGTAAATTGGCGCACCGTACTGCAGTATTACATGTGCGGGACGTATTTTAGGAAAATGATTTTCGAAAATCTCGGCGGAGTTGGTGATTGCCATGGGAATTATGGCACATCCTGTTTTTTCAGCCATTTTCATGCTGCCTTCTTTAAAGGGAAGCATGGGTGCATCCGCAACTTTATTACGGGTTCCTTCCGGAAAAATGCACATGGATATGCCGGCTTTAATCTGTTCAATCCCTTTAAGAATTGTTTTCAGGCCTTCTTTAATATCTTCCCTGTTCAGGAACAGGCAGTAAAGCCGTTTCATCCAGTTAGAAAGCAGGGGTATTTTTTCCATCCCGTCTTTTGCCACATAACCAGTCAACCCGGGACATCTGGAATAAGTAAGCAGGATATCAAAAAAGCTTCTGTGGTTTCCGATATACAGAACTGCTTCATCCTGGGGGACATTTTCTGCTCCAATAATGGTTGCTTTGGTTCCGCTTACAAATAAAACCAGTTTAAAAACGTTTTGAACCAGCCTCAGGGATGAAATATCTCTCAGCCTGGGATTGAATTTGCCCAGGATCCATTCAAATAACAGAATTGGAATGGATAAAATAAGGAAGCCTACTACAATAATTACAACAAGAATAAATCGTATCATGTCTTTTTCTCTTTTCTACTAATTAGTTATCTCTTATGTATAGAATCTGTCTAAACATTCATTTCCAACGTTTGTATACCAGACACATTTTAATACCGCCCAAATAAATGGGAGGTCTGGCGCAGCCACCCGGCACGCCCGGAATCCAGGTCATCCGATAGGTAGCGGAACTCCCAGTTTCCTTTTGCAACACCAGGTGTATTCATCCTGTGTGTGCTGTCAAGCTGAAGAATATCCTGTATGGGGAAGATTGCAAATCTTGCAATTGAACCCATGCAGAAGCGTATCATATCAAGGCTAATATTGCCTCCATCGGTATTTCCATATCTTCGGATTTTGTCTTTTAACTCTTCCGGCAGGTCCTGATACCATCCGGTAGTGGTGTCGTTATCGTGGGTGCCGGTATAGCAGATGCAATTGGTAGTGGTAAAATTATGGGGTAGATAGGTACTTTCCCCCATATCCTGAAATGCAAACTGCAGTATACGCATACCTGGAAAATGAAACATATCCCTAAGCCATTCCACATCAGGCGTGATGATCCCCAGATCTTCTGCAAGAATCGGCAGGTGTTCCCCCAATTCCTTTTGTATGGATAAAAACAGGTCTTCGCATGGACCCTTAACCCATTTGCCATTTAAAGCAGTCTCCTCTTCGGCAGGTATGGACCAGTATGCTTCAAATCCCCGGAAATGGTCTATCCGAAGGTAATCTACCATTTTCAGCTGATGTGCAATTCTTTGGATCCACCACTGATAGCCGTCTTTTTTATGCACATCCCAGTCATAGAGCGGATTGCCCCAGCGCTGTCCGGTAGCGGAAAAATAGTCAGGCGGAACACCGGATACTCTGGTGGGATGGCCGGTACTGTCCAGCTGGAACAGCTCCTTATTTGCCCATACATCAGCGCTGTCATATGCTGCAAAGATAGGAATGTCTCCTATGATAGATACTTCTTTCTCATTGGCATAGGCTTTTAATTTTGCCCACTGGGAAAAGAAGATAAACTGCAGGAATTTGTGATAGCGGATTTCCTCTTTTAACGTTTTTTCCAAATGGTCACGAACTTCCGGGATGGGATCGATTAATTCTTCGTCCCAATTGGCCCAGCATTTGCCTTCGTTGGTATCCTTTAATGCCATAAAGAGGCTGTAATCTTCCAGCCATTCCACATTTGCAGTACAGAAGTCATCATACTCTTCTAAAAGCATTTTATTAGGGGTATGTTTAAATGTGGCATAAGCCTTTCTGAAAAGAGTTTCTTTGTATTTCCCCACTTCAATGTAATCCACTTTTCTGGGATCTTTCCACACTGGGATTTTCTCCAGATCACTTTTTTCCAGCAGTTCCAGATCTGCCAGATCATCAATACTGATCAATAGCGGCTGACCTGCAAATGCAGAGGGGCTTTGATAAGGGGAGTTCCAGAATCCGGTAGGTCCAAGAGGCAGAACCTGCCACAGATGCTGGCTGGATTCCCGGAGAAAATCAATGAATTCATAGGCGCCTTTTCCCAGGTCACCAATGCCATAAGGGGAGGGAAAGGAAGTAGGATGCACCAGGATGCCAGAAAGGCGTCGTGTATCCTCTTCTTTACTTGTATTAACCATAAAATTCTCCTTTACGTTATACGTACTATGCTGTTTATTATACTGGACTTTTCACAGGGATTCAAGAAGAACAGATAAATTTATACTTGAAGAAAACGCAGATTTTGTATATAATAGGTGCATCTGCAAGTTACGGACCACTAAGGATAACGACTTGCTTTCAAAAACGAAAGTGAGGAGAGGTCTATGTTTTTGTGTATTGATAATTATGATTCTTTTGTGTACAATCTCTCAGCTTATTTTGAGGAGCTGGGTCAGGAAATTCTGGTAGTACGAAATGATAAGGTGAGGTTAGAGGAACTTTCCGGTATGAAGCCGGAGGGAATTATAATTTCACCAGGTCCTAAAAACCCCATGTCTGCGGGTCTGTCCAATGAAATCGTTCGAAAGTTTATAAATGAGATTCCAATATTAGGTGTATGCCTGGGCCACCAGGTTATAGGCTATTCTTTTGGTGCGGATATAGTAAAGGGCAAACGTCCCATGCACGGAAAGGTTACGAAAATCCGCCACAGCGGAAAAGGTATTTTTCACGGATTGCCCCGGGAGTATGGGGTAACCAGATACCATTCCCTGGTGATTGACAGGAAAACTCTGCCTGCTGATTTTCAGGTGGATGCATGGACAGAGGATGGGGATATTATGGCGATCTCCCACAGAGAGGCGCCTGTATTTGGCGTTCAGTTTCATCCGGAGGCAGTTCTGACCGATTATGGACATGAACTTTTGGGAAATTTTATAACGATCAGCAAGGAATGGAGGTGCAGTCATGCTTAAGAAAATTCAAAAATTAGAACCATATATCCCGATTCAGGACATTCATGGGGTATTTCAAGATCAAAAGGATACAGCTTTCCTTCATTCATCTCTGCAGAATAAGTTGGGCAGATATTCGATTATCGGACTTTACCCCTACCTGAAGCTGGTAAAGGGGGAGTCCTTTACGGTAAATGCAGAGCCGTCAAGTGTACCCTTTGAACAGTTTATGAGGAATTATCTGAAGGAAAACAGAGAAGAAAATACGACCGGTCTTCCTCTCATATCCGGGGCAATTGGTTATTTTTCGTATGACTACGGGCGGAAAAAAGAAGGGGTAAAAGCAAAAGATCCAATCGAAACAGATATTCCGGACTGCATTTTGAATTTTTATGATGTATTTATTATAGAAGACCATGAGAATAGGGAAGTAACCCTGGTGGCAAATGGAAAGTTAAAAGACAGCAGTGTTCGTTTGGAAGAGCTGAAGAAAACCATCTTTAATGGCATACGTATTCAGCATCCTGCTGAGGAGAGAAAAGAAATAGAGGTCATTCCTAATTTTAAAAAAGAAGAGTATTTAAAAGCAATCGACGATATGATAGGATATATTATCGAAGGTGATATTTATATTGCGAATATGACCCAGCGCCTGACCATAAAAAACGGTAAAGCCCCCTATGAAGTGTTTCGTAAGCTGCGGGTGAACAACCCGTCGCCCTTTGGAGGATACCTGAATTATGGTGATTTCCAGGTGATCTGTGCATCTCCGGAGCGATTTCTTCAAATGAAAAAAGGACATGTGGAAACCAGACCGATTAAAGGTACCAGAAAAAGGGGAAGCACGCCGGAAGAAGATCAGATGCTGAAAGCAGAGCTGGAGGCTTCACAAAAGGATAAAAGCGAGCTGCTGATGATTGTGGATCTGGAGCGGAATGATCTGAACCGGGTATGCAGGCATGGAAGCGTGCAGGTAAATGAATTATTTACCGTGGAAGAATATGCCACAGTCTTCCATCTGGTCTCCAATATCACGGGAGATCTGAAGCCTGGAATGACCGTGATGGATTTAATAGAAGCTGCATTTCCGGGAGGTTCTATTACCGGGGCGCCCAAACTTCGTGCCATGGAGATCATAGACGAACTGGAGCATGGCAGGAGGGGACTGTATACCGGTTCCATCGGATATCTGACATTAGACGGAGACTGTGATTTTAATATCGTGATACGGACTGCTGTGCACAAAGATGGCATATACCAGCTGGGTGTGGGCGGTGGAATTACCTACGAATCGGAACTGGAATTTGAATATGAAGAGACGCTGCAGAAGGCAAAAGCAATATTGGAATGTCTGTAGCAGCGCAGAAAGGTTAATATGGATAAAAAATATCTGTTATTTGATCTGGATGGAACGCTGACAGATCCCCAGGAGGGCATTACGAATTCTGTAGCTTATGCTTTGTCAAAATATGGGATCCACGTAGAGGACAGGACTTCCTTAAATAAATTCATAGGTCCGCCCCTAAAAGATTCTTTTATGGAGTATTATGGATTTCCAAAAGCCCAGGCAGAAGAAGCTGTATGGAAATACAGGGAATACTTTAATGAGGACGGCATCTTTGAAAATAAAGTTTATCCCGGTATCCCAAAGATGCTGCAGCGCTTAAAAGAACAGGGAAAAATACTCATTGTGGCAACCTCAAAACCCACTGTTTATGCAAAACGGATTCTGGAGCGGTTTGAGCTGATACAGTATTTTGAAGATGTTCAGGGAAGTGAAATGGATGGCAGCCGGACAAAAAAAGATGAAGTAATCCGTTATGCTCTTGAGCAGAATAAAATATCTGATAAGGCACAGGCAGTGATGATTGGGGACCGGGAACACGATATCATCGGCGCGTGTAAATGCGGTCTGGACAGCATAGGCGTCCTATTTGGCTATGGTTCCAGGAAAGAGCTGGAAGATTGTGGAGCAGGCCAGATAGTAGATTCCGTTTCCATGCTGGAGGAAATTTTGTGCAGATAGCAATGGTATCGTACGGAGTTGGCATGTGAGTGCATATATTAGAAAATATTGGCGGTGAAATAATATGGATATCAGATTAGATGAAGGATATTTTTTTGGACTTGGGGTATTTGAGACGATCGCGGTAGTGAATGGCAGAGCAGTACTTCTGGAAGAACATTTGAACCGGCTGCAAAAGGGGATGAGGTTTCTGGGACTGAATGGGGATACAGATAAAGAGCAGATTTTAGAATATCTGATGCAGCATCCTATGACTCACGGTGTTTTGAAAATCTCCGTATCGGAAAGTAACTGTATTCTGGCCCACAGGCAAAACCCCTACGGCAGCGAACAATACCAAAAAGGATTTCGGGCGAAGTTAAGCCGGGTAATCCGAAATGAGACTTCACCGCTCACCTATCATAAAACCATGAATTACGGGGATTGTATTCTGGAGAAAAGGAAAGCATTAGAAGAAGGATTTGATGAGTTTGTTTTCTGCAACAGCAAAGGAGAAATCTGTGAAGGCACATCCAGTAACATCTTTTTTGTAAAAGACAATATGGTTTATACGCCGAAATTATCCTGCGGGCTGTTGCCGGGAATTATAAGGGCTTATCTGATGGGCACAGAAAATATCGTTGAGGCTGTGATCGGACGACAGGAAATCTCCGCATATGAGGAATGTTTTCTTACAAATTCCCTGATGGGCATCATGCCTGTAACTTCCCTGGAAGGGTATACATTTCAAAAAAGAGATGTTGCAACTGCATGGAACCAAAAATTTTGGAGGGATATGGAATAATATGAATGTTCTCCTGCACTCCCTGCATAAGATATTAATAATAAGGCAAGAAACGATAGGAGAGCAAGTGAAAAAAATATTATCTATTACTATCAGCATCTGCTTTCTGCTGACACTATGCTTTGCGGGGGGCTGCGGTACCAAGGATGACAGCGAAAAGGGGAAATTAAAGGATCTGGATTTTACCGTAGTAAGCCCGGAAGAAATTCCGGAAGAACTGGCGCAGACCATAGAAGAGAATAAGAAGACAGAGATTAAGATGACCTACCAAAGCGACAAATACCTGTATATGATCCGTGGTTATGGAGAACAGAAAACAGGCGGATACAGCATTCAGGTTGATAAGTGTTATCTGACGGAGGACGGTATCATGGTACATACCAGCCTGATTGGTCCGTCGCATGAGAAGACTATCCAGCAGGAACCGTCTTATCCATTTGTCGTCATTAAAATCCCATATATGGAGGGTTCTGTTACTTTTGAATAAAAAGACAAAGCCTTCCTCATAATTTACACCCTCCCGGCATAAAATTATAAGAGACCATGCTGGGAGGGATTTTTTGTGGAATTATTAAAAAAGAATATTCATATGAATCATGAAAAAAGCAGAGCATCCAGCCAGGTAACCCTGGAGGAAGACTACAACGTATCTGACAGCAAGCCGGATGTGGGAAAACTGATACAAAAGAAAGCAAATATCAAATTGGATGATATGAAGGTAAGTACGGACCATGTACTTTTAACAGGTGCACTGGAAGTTTGGGTACTGTATGTGGCAGATACACCGGACAGACAGATACATAGGCTGGAATCCAAGATTCCGTTTGAAGAGCAGATGAATCTGGACGGTGTGGAGCCGGGAGATAATATCTGCCTGAAATGGGATGTAGAGGATATATCCGTATCCCTGATCAATTCCAGGAAGCTGAGTATGAAGTCACTCCTGTCCTTCAATGCTTCTGTAGAGGAGCTGTATGATGCACAGGCTGCTGTAGAGATTCATGGACTGGGTGATATTAGTACAAAGTCCAAGAACCTGGAACTGCTTCAGTTATCTGTTCAGAAAAAAGATATCTTAAGGGTAAAAGATGAAATTGCCATTCCGTCCAACAAACCGAATATCCAGGAAATGCTCTGGGAAAATGTACAGCTTCGGGGAACGGACATCCGTGTGTTAGACGGGCAGCTGGATATTAAAGGAGAACTGTTCATCTTTGTGCTCTACGCAGGAGATGACGAAAATGGTACAAAACAATGGCTGGAAACGGTACTTCCGTTCCAGGGAACTGTGGATTGTCCCGGATGTGCCCAGAATATGCTTGCGAATGTGGAAGTATCCCTTGCTTCGGCAAATCTGGAAGTAAGGCCTGATTATGACGGTGAAGAGCGCCTTGTGCAGGTGGATGTGGTTCTGGACCTGGATATCCGCCTCTATGAAGAAGAAAAGGTACAGATTCTGGAAGATGTCTACACGCCGGTGAAAGATCTCATCCCTGTGACGATGGAACAGGTATGTGAGAGCCTGGTAGTAAAGAACTTTTCCAAGTGCAGAGCCAGTGACCGGATGAAAATGGAAAGCAGCCAGCCAAGGATGCTCCAAATCTGCCACAGCCAGGGTGAGGTCAAAATTGATGATACCAGTGTGACAGAAAATGGAATAAAAGTAGAAGGTGCCGTATTTATAACCATTTTATATATTACATCCGATGATACGCTGCCATATGCCCTGATGGAAGGCGCAGTGCCATTCCAGCATATCATTGAAGTGCCGGAAATTGATAATGATTGCAGGTTTACGCTGCAGAGTGAACTGGAACAGCTGTCAACAACCATGATTGACAGTGAAGAGCTGGAAGTAAAAGTATGCGTAAATCTCAATGCAATGGTTATTCGTGTTCACAAAGAACAGTGCATCATCGATGTGGAAGAACATGATCTGGACATGAAGAAGCTTCAGGAACTTCCGGGAATCGTCGGATATATTGTGCAGGCGGATGACAGCCTGTGGAGCATTGCAAAACAATATTATACCACTCCGGAGCGGATTCGGGAGTTAAACGAAATTGAAGAGGAAGAGGTATCCCCGGGTACGTGCCTGCTGGTTATGAAAGCAGTTGAGAATTTGAGCTGATGATTTGACAGTGCAATTTTAAACACGCTTTACGAAATTTTGTTGAAATTAGTGATTTACCATTGACTTTTGTGTATGAAATGAGATACAATATTTCTAATCGACATGATTGTATACAAAGTGCAACGGGGGTACACGATGAGAGAGATGAAATTAAAGGCTCTTGCTAAGATAAATTTGGGCCTTGATGTAGTACGGAAAAGAGAAGACGGATACCATGAAGTACGAATGATAATGCAGACAATTCATCTGTATGACCAAATCCGGATCCATGAGCTGCAGAAACCAGGAATTAAAGTGAAGACCAATCTGTATTATCTTCCGGTAAATGAAGATAATCTGGTATATAAGGCAGCGAAACTTCTGATGGATGAGTTTGAGATAAAGAAAGGGTTGTCTATTAATTTGAAAAAATTTATTCCTGTTGCGGCAGGAATGGCGGGCGGCAGTTCAGATGCAGCAGCTGTAATGGTAGGCGTGAACCGTTTGTTTAAGTTGGGACTAACCAAGGAAGAGCTGATGGAACGCGGAGTGAAGATAGGTGCGGATGTACCGTATTGCATCATGCGGGGAACAGCGTTGGCGGAAGGAATTGGGGAAAAACTTTCCATTCTGCCGCCGATGCCCGCATGTCATATATTAATTGCCAAGCCGGGGGTTCATGTATCGACCAAGTTTGTCTATACAACACTGGATGCCGGTGAGATAACAGACCATCCTGATATCGATGGGCAGATCCGGGCATTAGAGGAAGGCGATCTGAAAAAAGCGGCAAAACTTATGGGAAATGTTCTGGAGACAGTTACCGTACCGGAATACCCCATCATTGCGGATATTAAAAATATAATGCTGGAAAATGGTGCATTAAATGCCATGATGAGCGGAAGCGGACCAACTGTTTTTGGAATCTTTGATGATAAGAAAGCAGCAAAAAAAGCTTATGATGTATTATACGAAGGAGAACTTGCAAAGCAGGTTTATCTCACCGGGATTTTTAATAATCCGGTAAAATAGGCAATCACAGAAGAGATGCTATGGATACACAACAGGATAGGTATGGAGGTCTACAAATGAATGAAAATTTTCACATAGATATGAATGAATATCTGCCACTGCGGGATGTGGTTTTTAATACTCTTAGAAATGCAATTTTAAAAGGTGAATTAAAGCCGGGCGAGCGTCTGATGGAAATTCAGCTGGCACAACGGCTGGGAGTTAGCCGTACTCCGGTGAGGGAAGCGATACGAAAGCTGGAATTAGAGGGATTGGTGCTTATGATTCCAAGAAAAGGCGCAGAAGTTGCCCAGATTACGATCCGGGATCTGGAAGATGTTCTGGAGGTACGCTGTGCTTTGGAAGAGCTGGCAGTCAAAGATGCCTGTGACCATATAACGGACGAGCAGCTGATAGAGCTTAAAAAAGCGGCAAATGATTTTAAACGTGCTTTGGATGGTACCGATATTATAGATTGTGTAAAGGCTGATATGCATTTTCATGAAATTATTTACGATGCAACGAATAACCGCAGATTACTGCAGATCTTAAGCAATCTTCGGGAGCAGATGTACCGTTACCGTATGGAATACCTGAAAGACCGTTCCATGCATAAGAATCTATTGGAAGAACATGATGCAATCCGCCGCGCTCTGAAGAAGCATGATAAAGAGAAAGCTGGAAATGCTATTCATATCCACATTGAAAACCAGAAAGAATCGATTATTAATAGTCTTCATGAAAAAGAATAAAATGTAAATAATTACATATGCTACACCTAAAAGGATAAGAATCTTCTTATCCTTTTTTTGTGGTCTGAAAGCATTGATTGCATAGCGTGCTGCAAAACTTCATTAAGAAAATGTACGTCAAAATGGAGTTTGCAGATTATGGAGATAATGTTCAGACACATGCTGGTTGAGGGCCAGAAAGGAGGCTGTAATATGAGTGATAATGTTTCCACACGTCTGTCGGATAATGAAGCAAAAATAAAAACCTGGTGTGAAAACTGTGATGATATCATTATTCGTCCCATGCGCCTGGGGCTTCCGCCAAAGGTGGACTGCCTTGCCGTGTTCATTGAAGTTGCGGTCAGCAATATGCTTTTGGAAGAATCCATGATAGGGCGTTTGCTAATCCAGATGCAGGAGATGACACCGGATGAGATCAGGCGAACGGTAAATGAAGACGGGCTTGGCATTACCGATGCGAAAGAACTTGCAACCATGGAAGAAGCAATGGCAGCCATGCTGGCGGGAAATGCCATTTTCTTTATCGATGGATATAATAAAGCCCTGAAGGTGAGCAGTAAGGGATATCCGGGTATGGGCGTATCCAAATCTGAGTCCGAAAAAGTACTGAGGGGTTCCAAAGAGGCTTTTACAGAATCCGTAAAATTAAATGCGGCGCTGGTGCGAAAACGTGTCCGGGATACCACGATGAAGATCAAAGAGCGGCCTATTGGAAGGCGGTCCAATACAATGACAGCCATTATCTATATGGAAGGGCTGGTGTATCCCGATTTACTGGAAGCCATGGAACAAAAGCTGGATTCTTTTGAAATAGACGGGATTATGGACAGCGGCGTAATTGAACAGCTGACGGAAGATACCTGGTATTCACCATTTCCCCAGTATCAGACCACCGAACGCCCGGATAAAGCAGCCATGGCGGTTCTGGATGGAAGGGTTGTACTGCTCAGCGATAACTCGCCTGAAGCATTAATTCTGCCGACAACTATAAACAGCTTTTTCCAGACAAGCGATGACTATTACCGTCATTTTGGTATCGTATCTTTTTTACGGATTATCCGTTTCGTTGCGGCATTTCTGGCTGTTACTCTGCCGGGGCTGTATGTGGCAGTTACCAATTACCATACCCAGATACTTCCCACGAACCTGATACTCTCTTTGGCAGAAGCAAGGCAGGGGGTACCATTTCCAAGTGTAATTGAGGTGCTTCTACTGGAATTATCATTTGAACTGCTGCGGGAGGCGGGGGTGAGGATGCCGGGACCGATTGGGAACACGATTGGAATCGTAGGCGGGCTGATTATCGGACAGGCAGCAGTCAGTGCCAACTTGGTCAGTCCCATTGTAGTGGTGATTGTGGCGCTGACTGCACTCAGTTCATTTTCAATACCCAATGAGGAATTGTCAGAAGCGCTGCGTCTGATTAAATACGCCATGATTTTGGGAAGTGCTTTTTTTGGCATACTGGGGTTAGTCTTTGGGTGGTTTATCCTGTTGACACACCTGAGTGCATTGAAAAGTTATAATATACCGTATCTTATGCCTTTTGTGGCTGCAGATGTCAATCAGGGCAAAGATAAAAAGGATGCACTGGTGCGGGCACCTTTAGACAGGCTGAAAAGCCGTCCGGTTTTTACCAGAAGACAATCCAGAACCCGGTTAAAAATAAAGTGATAAAGAAAGGAAATGCTCATGTTTTCCAATAACCAGAAAATTTCGGTACGACAATTGAAAAGGCTTTTAGTCATGGACTGGATTGGTAAAATTAGTTTATTGCTGCCCCGGTTTATTGTGCAGTCAAGTGGAAAAGATTTAATATTGAGCCTGATTCTGGGAGTTGGAATTACGGCAGTTTATGCCTGCATTGTCTGCTATTTAAGCCGTTATATTACCAGGAGCTTTGGCGGTTATGTGGAACTCCGTATGGGTAGGGCAGCTGCATTTGTGCTGTGTCTGGTCTACTGGAGCTATATGTATGTCAATCTGCTTTATATCACCAGGGTATTTGGTGCCGTTACCAGACAGTATATGCTTCCGGAACTGAATGAGAATATACCATGTATTTTAATGCTGCTGGGAGGCTTTTATGCTTCTATGGATCCGAAAGAGCGGCGGGGGCGTATTGCAGAAGTGCTCTATCCATTTGTGCTAATTCCGCTGCTGATACTTTTGGTCATCGCATCCGTGGGCATCAAAAGTGAATATTTTACTTATGAAGGAGCTTCTTTTAATGCAGTAACAATGAAGCAGAGTTTTCAGGTATTTGCCGCATTTGGAGGTGTGAGCCTGATTCTGTTTGAGGCACCCTTTATACAGAAAAGCGGATTGCGGCTGAAGACAACGCTTAAGGGGCTGTTGGTGACAGCAATCGGCATTGGAGCCGCAATTATTATTGGTATTGGTTCATTTGGAGACCAGGGATTGAAAGCACTGAGGTGGCCGGTTGTTACATTGACAAGTAATGTAGATATACCGGGTGGTTTTCTGCAGCGGTTCGATACTATATTTTTAGCACTGCTTCTTATGAGTTTTTTTGTTGCAGCCAGTACAGGAATATTCTATTTAAATCTGATATTTAAGGAGATGTTTAAGCAGCCAGAAGAAAAGCATTATCATCTCCTCATGCTGGTGCTGAGTATTGCAGGCGTTCTCTGGTGCAAAAATGTAGAGATAGCCCAAAAACTCTTTTTAACTGTAAACTGCTATCTTCTGATACCGATTATGGCAGCATTCACAGTCATCTTTGCAATCCTGGAGTGGGAGAAAAGGAGGCGCAGTAAGTGAGAAAATTGTTTGTGACAATTGTTTTGGCGGCATTTCTGCTCTGCCTGTCGGGTTGTACCAAAAGAGAACTGGAAGACCGTTACTTTCCACTTGCAGTGGAAGTGCATAAAGAAGAAGGATTCCGGATCGAATATGCTCTTCCCAACATGGGAGTAGAGACGGGACAGAAAAAGGGCGGAGAAGAGGAAACCGAACAGGAAGAAAAAGATACGAAAGAAGAAAGTGCAACGGGAAATACCATTGAGGAGGCTGCAAAAGCCTATGGGGCATATGTTGATAAATACATTGATACCGGACATACAAAGGCTATCATCCTGGGTCCTGAAATGCTGGAAGATCCGGAAACCAGAAAGGAAATGCTCACCTATTTTGAAAGCCATACATCATTTGCAAGAAGCATTTCCGTTTTCGTATATGATGATGAAGGAGAAGAAAGCCTGGTTACCAAAACGGCATCTTCCGTGGATTCCCTGGGAACCTATCTACAGGATCTTATTAAAAACAACCCGGATAAAAAGGGAGTAGGTAAGACACTGGGGGATTTATTGAATTTTTGGCATAACAACGAAGAAAAAATCACAATTCCACAGGTACACCTGAAAAAAGATAAACCGGTAGCAGACGGGGAAGCGGAATATACCAGAAGCAGTACCGATGCTGAATGATGTTACGGCATAGATGAATTAGATCCATTATTATATAAAAATTAATGTGGATAACCTTGTTTAAAACCCTTAATCCTGTGAATACTTTAATTGTACCAACAGAACAGCTATAAAAATTGTTGGAACATTAAATAAACAGGAGGGTACATAATATAATGAATATAATAAATCGTTTTTATCAAAAGTGGTATCTTGTAATTGGGGGTCTGGGAATTGCAGCCGGCCTTTTGATCTGTATGTTTCTTGTAGGAAGAATAACACAGGAAACTTCTCTGCAAAAGGGAATCGCAGATGAAATCATACGTTTTCATGTCATAGCCAACAGTGACAGTGATGAAGACCAGGCACTTAAAATGAAGGTGAAAAATGAAGTGGTGGCATATATGGAAACGCTCTTAAAAGATGCCCATTCTATCGATGCAACAAGAGCCTGCATCAAAGAAAATATGGAAAAAATCCAAGATAAAGCAGTGGAGATCATAAATAGAGAAGGTTATGCATATCCTGCTAAAGCCAGTCTTACCTGGTGTTATTTTCCGATAAAATCCTATGGGGATATAACGTTTCCGGCAGGAGACTATGAGGCACTGCGCATTCAGATCGGAGAAGCAAAGGGAAAAAACTGGTGGTGTGTACTGTACCCAAATCTCTGCTTTATCGATTCCATACATGCAGTGGTACCGGATGATGAAAAAGAAGAACTTAAAAATGTGCTGACCGAAGATGAGTATGACAGTTTATTTTCCTGGAAGAAGAGTGAGTATAAGATTGGGTGGAAGTATCTGCCGTTTTAGAGCATGCAGATGCTGATTGACTTTTCCCTCGGTAAAACTTATTATAGAAAACAAAGGCAAGTACACCTTTATTACTTGAAAATGAGAATTAGCAATGATCGGACGAGGAGGAAACAACATGAATCCAGTATATGAAAAACTATTAAAATGTTATGAAAGTTTTCGACAGAAGATTAATTTTACACCCAAGGCTGCATTGATTCTAGGTTCTGGTCTGGGAGGATATGGAGATGAAATTCAGGTGGAAGCAGTTCTGGACTACCATGATATTGAAGGGTTTCCGGTATCCACGGTGCAGGGGCATCAGGGCAGGTTTATCTTTGGATATGTGGGAGAAGTACCGGTTGTTGCCATGCAGGGCAGAGTCCATTATTATGAGGGTTATCCCATGACTGATGTAGTGCTCCCCACGAGACTGATGAAGATGATGGGGGCAGAGATTCTGTTTTTAACAAATGCGGCTGGCGGCGTTAATTATGATTTTAAAGCCGGTGACTTTATGATGATTACAGATCAGATATCCGACTTTGTGCCATCACCGCTGATCGGACCAAACATAGACGAACTGGGACCCAGATTCTGTGATATGAGTCGGATCTATGATCCGGAACTTCAGGATATTCTTCGTAAAACTGCGAAAGACCTGGGAATTAATTTAAAAGAAGGTGTATATATTCAGTTGTCAGGGCCTAATTTTGAATCTCCCACGGAAGTGAAAATGTGCCGGATTCTGGGAGCTGATGCTGTTGGTATGAGTACAGCCTGTGAAGCAATTGCTGCCAATCATATGGGAATGAAGATTTGCGGCATTTCCTGTATATCCAATCTGGGATGTGGCATGACGGAGACGCCTCTGAGCCATAGTGAAGTACAGGAGACTGCAGACCGTGTGGCACCGCTGTTTAAACAACTGGTGTCAGAAGCAATTAAGCGTATGGCGTAGAGTGTGTTGAAATCGGGGGCTTTATAAAGAGGCCCCCGATTTTCGGTATGTAAGATTTTAAAGTATAAGAAATTGGATAGTGAGGAACACTAATCGAAAAGAGCAGTATTAGAGAAAAAATACTGCAGATTCTGGTTAGGAGGGTTACGATGAAAAAATTACTATCTGTATTTCTATGTATTTGTATATTGGGCAGCGGTCTTGCGGGGTGCGGCAGCAGTAACAATAATGAGGGCACAAAGCAGACGGAGACAAAAGAGGCAACTGGAAATGATACAGATGCAAATTCTGCAAAATCTGCAAATACTGCATTGAAAATTGCAATTGTTACAAGTGGATCCGGGGTGGATGACGGAACATTCAATCAGAATATTTACAGTGGAATCCAATCTTTTATAGAAAAATATCCGGATGCCACGGTAAAGCCGGTTCAGGAGTCTTCCGGGGACAGCGCTGCTGCAGTTACTGCAGTGGCAGATATTGCACCGGACTATGATGTAGTTGTGTGCTGTGGATTTCAATTTTCGCAGATTGCGGCAACAGCAGAAGACAATCCAAAGGTAAACTTTATTCTTGTAGATTCCAATCCGGCATATGAAGACGGCAGTGAAGCAGATCTTCCAAATATCTGTGCCATGACATTTGCTGAACAGGAGAGCGGATTTATGGCGGGAATGGCTGCAGCTTTGGAATCCAAGACGAAAAAGGCAGCATTTGTTGGGGGGATTGCTTATCCGTCCAATGTGAATTACCAATATGGGTTTGAATCAGGTGTAAATTACGCAAACCAGAAGTATAATACCGGTATAGAGCTGGTAGAGCTTCCGTCTTATTCCGGAACCGATGTGACTAATCAGGAGGTGGGCGGCAATTATATTGGCAGTTTTGCAGACCAGGCTACCGGAAAAGTCATCGGAAATGCATTGATTAAGGAAGGCTGTGATATTCTCTTTGTTGTGGCAGGAGATTCCGGAACAGGCGTATTTACAGCGGCAAAAGAAGCCAATGATGTGAAAGTAATAGGCTGCGATACAGACCAGTATGATCTGGGAACCAAGGGAAGTGAAAACATTGTACTCACGTCAGCAGTAAAAGTGATGGGAAAAAATGTAGAAAAGCAGCTTCAGAATATTGCAGACGGCAGCTTTAAAGGCGGAAATATTCTGCTGAAAGCGGATACAGATTCAACAGGATATGTAAAAGAAGAGGGAAGAAACCAGCTCTCTGAAGATTCTATTGCAAAGTTAGATGAAGCTTATGCATTAATACAGAGCAAAGAGATAGAACCGGCTGCTAATTTTAATAACATCACACCGGATGACTTTCCAGGGTTGAAATAACAGATATGGAATCAGAATACATCGTAGAGATGAATCATATTACAAAACGGTTTCCTGGGATTACAGCGAATGAAAATGTTACCCTCCAAATCAAAAAGGGCGAGATTCTTGCCCTTTTAGGAGAGAACGGAGCAGGTAAATCAACCCTTATGAGCATGTTGTTTGGAATGTACGAACCTGATGAGGGAGAGATATATGTCAGGGGAAAGAGAGAAGTAATCTCTTCCCCCAATTTTGCATCCCGACTGAATATTGGAATGGTGCATCAGCATTTTAAACTGGTGAGTGATTATACGATTACGGAAAATATTATTTTGGGAATTGAACCAAAAAAATATCTGCTGGGATTTATACCGGTCGTGGATAAGAAAAATGCCAGTGAAAGAATAGCCGGAATTTCTGAAAAATATGGACTGAAAGTGGAGCCGGAGCAGATCATTGAAACTGCAGATGTATCGGTTCGGCAGCGTGTGGAAATATTAAAAATGCTTTACCGGGAAGCTGAAATTCTGATCTTTGATGAACCTACTGCTGTGTTGACGCCTCAGGAAATACAATTTTTAATGAAGATATTGAAAGAGCTGCGCAAAGACGGTAAGACAATTGTTCTGATTACCCACAAACTGGAAGAGATTAAGCAGGTGGCAGACCGCTGTGCAGTATTATGCAGGGGAAAGCTCACCGGGATTTTTAATGTGTCTGAAATTTCAACCAGCCAGATGGCAAAGTTAATGGTTGGAAGGGAGATTAATTTTACGCCACCGAAAAAACCATCTGATTTTAAGGAATGTATCTTAAAAGTAGATCATCTTACTGTCAAAAATGAGACTGGCTTTCAGGTGGTAAATGACGTATCTTTTCAAATACGCCAGGGAGAAATATTTGCCATAGCAGGCGTCTCAGGTAACGGGCAGATTGAAATAGCGGATGCGATAGCAGGATTGGTACGTGTCCATAAGGGAGCTGTTTTACTGAATGGAGCGGATATCACGGGGACTGCCATCAGGTCCAGGGTGCTTTCCGGCATTGCTTATATTCCCGAAGACCGCCAGAATTATGGTCTGGTAATAGATTTTTCATTAGAGGATAATCTCGTTTTAAAATCCTATTTCAAAGAGCCTTTTTCAAAAAGAGGGGTTTTGCAGCAGCTGAAGATACGCAGTTATGCAGATGAACTGATAGAAAAGTACGATATACGGTGCAGCAGAGGCAGCCTGACAAAAGTTCGGACCATGAGCGGAGGCAACCAGCAAAAAGCAATTATCGCAAGGGAAACCCAGAGAGATTCTTCGCTGCTGATTTTTGTACAACCCACCAGGGGGCTGGATATCGGTGCGATAGAACGGATACACAGCCAGATCTTAGAAGAACGGGATCGTGGCAAAGCGATATTGCTGATATCCCTGGAGCTTGAAGAAGTTATGAATCTGGCTGATACCATAGGGGTTATTTATAATGGAAAACTGAACCGGATAGCAACAGCAGATCAGTTAAGCACAGAAGAAGTGGGTCAGTTTATGATGGGAGTGAAGGGAGGCAGGTAAAATGAATAACCATAAAGACGCCGTATGGGAGAAGGATAAATTCAGAACAGCTGTAATCCCTTTAGGTTCTATTGCTTTTAGCTTTCTTGTATGTGCAGTTATACTGTTGGTTTTAAAGAAAAATCCTATAACGGTATATGGTGATCTGTTAAAGGGGTGCGGCCTGCTTCCAAAAGGAAGTTATGCAGGTTCTAAGAATATGCTGACGGACTTTACCAGCTTTTTAAATGCATGGACCCCACTGCTGTTTTCGGCATTGGCAGTTGCCGCAGCCTTAAAAGCTGGTCTTTTTAATATCGGGGTATCGGGTCAGATGCTGGTGTCCGGCTATCTCGCCACAGTTCTGGTGGGATATGGAGACCTGCCGGCAGTTCTTGCAAAACCCCTTGTCATTGTAATCGGGATTATAACAGGTGCTTTGATTGGAGGCCTTGTAGGAGGGCTTAAGTACCGATTTGGCATAAATGAAGTAGTATCAACTATTATGATTAACTATATTGCCCAATATGTAATCAGTTTTTTTATTAATACATTTTATATCAATCCGGTTTCCAGACAGTCGAATCCGGTGAGCAAAGCAGCAAGACTGACACTTATGGATGTCACAGCAGGGAATATCAGAATCGATATTCCACTGGGAATTATTCTGGCAGTGGGTGCCGTGGTGTGGATGCGCTTTTTCTTTCGGAAGACTACATCCGGATTTGAAATTAAAGCAGTGGGTGCCAGCCGTACAGCAGCCAGGTATGCAGGTATGAATGTTGGTAAAAATATAGTGCTTGCAATGGTCATTTCCGGTGCTCTTGCGGGACTTGCTGGTGTCACATATTACCTGGGTTACTTTGGCTCCATCGGTCCCAGAACACTGCCTTCTGCGGGATTTGATGGAATAGCTGTGGCACTGCTGGGTGGAAACCAGTCTATCGGTATCTTTTTTTCTTCCTTCTTAATTTCCATCATCAGTAAAGGAAGTACCTATATGAGTTCCGCATCCGGTGTAGAGGCTGAGATTGCATCGGTAATCACGGGGCTGATTTTGTTGATTTCTGCATGTAATGCTTATTTTTCGCATCGATTAAGCAAAATGGGAGGTAAGTGATGGAAGGAATAATTATAGATGGACTGTCATTTGCACTGCCGTTGTTCGTTATGGCAATTGGGGGCATTTATAGTGAAAAAAGCGGAATCACCAATCTAGCGCTGGAAGGATTACAGGGGTTTGGGGCATTTTCCGGTGCCTTGGCAGCGGTATTTGTTATGCCTGCTTTTGCTCCGGAGTCACAGATACCTTTTTATATTGCATTGGCAGGTGCTGTAATCGGTGGAGTTCTCTACTCCATGCTCCATGCAGTTTTATGCATCCGTTTCCGCGCTAATCAGGTAATCAGCGGAGTAGTAATGAATATTCTGGCAATGGCACTGACCTCATTTATGACGAAACAGATCAACAGCAGTATTTTTTCCAGCCCATCCGATAAATTTGTTCTGGGCGTATCCGGACGTTTCAGCATACCGGTTTTGTCTGAGATACCGGTTATTGGAGCAGCATTCCGGGATATATACCCATTTGAAATTATTATACTGGCAATTATGGTTTTAGCGTGGTATATTCTATATAAAACAGGTTTTGGAATGCATTTGCGGGCTTGCGGAGATAATCCCCATGCAGTGGATGCCGCAGGTGTTTCCGTTGAAAAAGTACGTTTTTGGGCAGTTGGCGTGTCAGGAGCGCTTTCGGCAGTGGCGGGAATCAGCTTTGCATATTCTATTTCAGCTAACTTTTCTTCTGGCATTTATGCCGGTTACGGTTACCTTTCCATTGCCGCAATGATATTCGGAAACTGGAAGATCATTCCCACACTGGGGGCCTGCCTGCTGTTTGGTTTTGCCAGATCGGGCGGATACCAACTGGTAAGAGTGCTGAATATGCCGGGCACGTATTCTGATCTGGTTATGATACTGCCTTATGTTCTAACCCTTTTGCTGCTGGTGTTTTTCTCCGGGCAAAACCACGCACCGCGTGCTTTGGGTGAAATTTATGATAAAGGGAAACGCTGATAAATAACTATTAAATTTAGAAAAAGATGAAATGGGGGAGAGAAATGAATATACGTTTTTATAATGCCAGGATATTAACACTGTCAAATGGATTTGAGGTTCAGCGGGGTGAAGTACACATAAAAGGAAGCCTGATTTCATATGTAGGAGTGGAAAAAGAAGAAAGGGAGAACTGGGACAGGGAAATTGATTGTAAGGAAAATTTACTGATGCCCGGTTTTAAAAATGCCCATACCCATTCAGGGATGACTTTTCTCAGATCCTTTGCAGATGATATGCCGCTGCTTGACTGGCTGAATCAGCAGGTTTTTCCTATGGAGGCGAAATTAAGTCCGGATGATATCTATCATTTGTCCCGGCTTGCTATCATGGAATATCTGACCAGTGGCATAACTGCAAATTTTGACATGTACCTCACACCGGATACCATAGCCCAGGCATCTGTGGACTGCGGCTTTCGGACTGTTATGACCAGCGGATTAAATGATTTTACCCAGTCTGTGGAACAGATGGATGCCTGGTATCAAAAATACAACCGTTACCATGAGTTAATCAGTTTTCAGATCGGATTTCATGCAGAATATACTACCTCCAGAGATCTGCTGGAAGGAGTGGCTGATCTGGCTGGCAAGTATCATGCGCCTGTTTACACACACAATTCGGAGAGCCTTTCTGAAGTAAAAGGATGCATGGAGCGTAATCATATGACGCCTACCGCCTACCTGAATCAGTTTGGGATGTTCCGCTATGGCGGAGGAGGATACCACTGTGTCCATATGACAGAGGAAGACCTGGATATCTTTCAGGAACATGGAATGTCCGTGATTACTAATCCCGGATCCAATGCAAAACTGGCAAGTGGAATTGCCCCTGTTAAAAAAGTCCTGGAAATGGGAATAAACCTGGCAATCGGTACCGATGGCCCAGCAAGTAACAATTGTCTGGATATGTTCCGTGAGATGTTCCTGACTACCGGGCTAGCCAAGCTCAGGGAGAAGGATGCTTCCGTAGTGGATGCCAACCAGGTGCTCTATGCAGCAACAGCAGGAGGAGCCAGGGCAATGGGATTAAAAGACTGTGATACAATAGAAGAAGGAAAACTGGCAGATTTGATTCTGATAGATCTGAATCAGCCCAATATGCAGCCAATTAATAATATAACGAAAAATATTGTATACAGCGGAAGTAAACAAAATGTTAAACTAACCATGGTAAACGGGAAAGTACTGTACGAGGATGGTAATTTTAATATTGGTGTGGAGCCTCATGAAGTATATGAGAAAGTAAGACAGATTACAGAAAGTAAAAAATAAAGCAATATGATAAGAAAACGAATTCTAAATAAATTCAAGGAGTGACTATATGCCATATTTTATATATCGTAATAAGAAATGCTGGTACGAAGAAGCAGGCAGCGGACAGCCCCTGCTCTTTCTACATGGAAATACCGCATCATCCAGGATGTTTACAGAAACTGAAAAGTTATACCGGGAGAAATTCAGAACAATTTTAATTGATTTTCTGGGACATGGCAGATCAGACCGGGTGGAGGAATTTCAGACAGACCTGTGGTTTGATGAAGGACAACAGGTAATTGCATTTTTAGAGCAGACCGGTTATAAAAAAGTGAATCTCATAGGCAGCAGCGGCGGTGCCCAGGTGGCAATCAATGTGGCGTTGGAGAGGCCTGATCTGGTAAATAGAGTAATTGCGGATAGCTTTGAAGGCGATGTGCCATTGCAGGCATTCGTGGAGAATATTATTACAGACAGAGAAGCATCCAAGCATGATGATGGAACAAAATCTTTTTATATATTTAATCATGGTGAAGGCTGGGAACAGGTAGTGGACAATGATACGAAGGCAATCCATGATCATTACATAGGGAATGGAAAATTTTTTCACAAGCCTTTATCAGAACTGCAAACAGAAATATTAATGACCGGAAGCAGGGAGGATGAGTTTGCATCACCCCAATTTTATGAAGAGGTGTATGGGGGGCTGATTGAGAAGATAGGGCATGGCAGAATAAAGCTGTTTGAAAAAGGCGGTCATCCGGCAATATTGTCCAACGGGCAGGAATTTTATGAGGAAGCATGCCGGTTTTTTGCGGAGTGACAGAACAAATCTGGCAATACGTTGTTGTTTCAGCCTTTATAATATCAATGAAAAAGTGTCTACTATAATTATTACATGGATTTTTGCAAAAAATCAATGAATAGTTATATAAAAATATAATAATTAGAAGGAATTAAACTTATGATCCATTATAATTTTGTCGTATCTTGCATAAAATAAGAGTCAAATGCAGGAGGTAAGAGCAATATGGTAGTGGATTATATTGAATTAGGAAAAAGAATCAAAAAGATCAGAAAAAGCAAAGGCATTACCCAAGAACAGCTCGCAGAAAATATAGGCTTATCAACACAGTATATCAGTAATCTGGAAACTGCAAAATCAAAGGGCAGTCTGGAGACAATCGTTAAAATAGCCAATATTTTTGAAGTCTCCGTAGATGAACTTTTATGCGATAGTGTAAAGAAATCGAGAGATTTTCAGTTAAATGATATTACAATGGAAATGCGTGATTGTACAAACAAAGAGATGAAGATGATATTAAAAGTAGTGAAGGCGTTAAAAGGAGGGATGAGAGAGTAAACAAATTGCCGTATGTGTTGAGCGTACGGCTGTTTTTGTATTATGTTGATTTGATACCTATGTTGCAGATGAAGTTGTGGGAATGACATGAGTACAATGGAGAGGAGAGTTATGGTAAATATTGCAGTTGTGGATGACGAGGAAAATTGTGCAGCATTGATAAAACAAAATATCATAAATTATTTTAATCATGAGGGGATAGAAAAAAATGTAGAAGCCTTTGGCAGTTCCAAACAGCTGATGTTTGCCTTAGGGGGTAATAAACGTTATCAAATCTATTTTCTGGATATAGAACTGCCAGATATGAATGGGTTAGCGCTCGCAGAGGAAATAATTAAGAAGAATGTTGAATCTTATATAATATTTATTACATCGCATTTTGAGGTTGTTCTGGATGCTTTCAAAGTGAGGGCATTTCGGTTTATACCCAAAGAAATGCTTGAGGAAAAGATCCCGGAAGCCCTGGGAGCTGTTCTGAAAGAACTCAGTCTTCAGGCTGAGGAATACTATATTATTAATACAGAACTTCGGTTTGAAAAAATCTTTTACCGGGATATCATTTACATATTCAGAGATGGCAAGAATGCTGTATTTGTAACAAAATCAGGCAGCAGACATGAGCGTAAGAGCCTTCGACAGGTATATGCTAATTTGTCACCCAAGGATTTTGTATTTATCGAAAAGGGTTATATTATAAACGTATTGCATGTGGTTGGTCTAATGGGAAATGTATTGGAAATGGAAGATCAGATTAGTTTAAAGGTCAGCCAGTCCAGACTTAAAGAAGTGAAAGAAAAAATACATACATTCTGGAGGTACCATAAATGAGCATATTTCTGAATGGATTACAATTCTTATTAACCGTCGCTGAAATACAGATTTGCCTGAAAATGATGGGAATTTTCTTTGAAAAAAGAGTATCTGGGAAGAAATATTATATTGTGATGGAGACACTGACAGTTATAATTGCCACTTTTCTGGTAATAAACAGGCAGGTTATCCTGTTTTCCAGATGGGTATTGCTGTTGACTATATTTCTAACGTTCATTTCCGGATTATTACTATATCGGAATAAGATGATCCCCATATTTACTATATCAGCTATTTTTAATATTGGTCTGGCGCTGTCGGATCTCATGAACATTTATCTGGTCAGCATCCTGGTCAGGCGCCCGGATATCGGGATCTACATAGATAATAATGTAAGCTTCAGCCGTATTTTTATACTGCTGTTTACGAGGATTGGAGCGTACTTCTTATATAAACATCTAAAAGGTTTATTTGATACTTCTTCCTTCCGTATCGGTTATTACTCAAAATGGCTTCTTTTACTCAGTGGAATTGGGTTTATCGGTGTATATAATTTTCAGGAGGTTTATGCCAATGAGGTAAGTATGGTTTTTATAGCAGATTGGTTTCTGTTCTTCGCGTTGATTCTTATGATCGCAATGATATTTGGCCTCTATGTTATGTACAGGAATGAGAAAGAGAATACCAAAATGATAATGATCCGCAACCAGCTTCTGGAGGACAGTTGGGGTGATTTAAATCAGATGTACCGGGACAACCAGAAGATTTTTCATGATCTGAAGAAACATGTAAATATTATGTATCGGTATATGAAAAGCGGAAAGCAGGATGCTGCTATGGAGTATATGGAAAGCATCATCGGTCCGGTGCAGGTACTGAACGAATGCGTATGGTCCGGGAATCAGATCATCGATTTAATTCTGAATTATAAAAAGACAGAAGCCATACATAAAGATATTCATATGAACTGTAAAGTTGATAAATTACATAAGGTTAAAGTGAAAGACAATGACATGTGTGTCATTCTGGGAAATCTGCTGGATAACGCCATTGAAGCATGTGAATTAGTCCACTATGGAAAGAAGTGGATTACGGTGGAAATTTCACAAAAGAACAGACTGCTTCTAATCGCTGTTAAAAACAGCATGGAAGTTCAGCCGATCAAGAGAAATGGCCGTTTTGAGACTGCCAAACCTGATAAAAAACTCCATGGTCTGGGAATGGAAAGTATTCAATCGGCGGCAGATAAGTATGGTGGATGTATCGAATATGAGTTTGATGATAAAATTTTCCGGGTTTTTGTGACGTTGTTTTTCTAGTACCGAACCCAAAATCTTATTATGTGGTCAAAAAACCCATTGTTAACGGACATCGCAGGACAATTGGAAAAAAATGTGCTATGATCTCCTCATAGCAAGCAATGGTATATAAAAATTAAAGGAGGAGATTGATGACAAGAAATGAATATCGGGGGATTTTGGGAGAAAATGTGTGTACCCGATAAGAAGTGTGAGTGAAGAAAGTAAGTGGGAACCCTGACGCTGTAAAGAAGGCAGCCGTTCAGGAAAAGAATGAATGTGGGATAAGGCAAAAGCTTGGGAGAAAGCTTTTGCCTTATTTATATTATAGAAATGCAATTGTCAAAGTGGGGTTAGATCCGGATGATAAAAAGAAGGTTGGAAAGTATTCTCTTGGTATGCGCCAAAGGCTGGGAATCGCCCAGGCAATTATGGAAAACCGCAAGCCATAGCAGGGAAGATATTGAAATATTATGTGATGGTGTGGCGATGTTGGATAAAGGCCGTTGCATAAGCCATTCGCAAAGAGAGGGCAAATAAATACATAGTGCAAATAATTACATAGTTCATATGCCCCGTAATCTGATTCGAGTGGATGTGAAAGCGATTGAAGAGGATTTTGATAGAAAAACAGTGGCATTATATGCGCGTTGAATATAATGCCACTGTTTTTAATCTGTTCAGTTTTAGTTTTTTCCTAAATAGCATTTTATATTTAATATCTGTCCAGACTTAGATTCATATATTTCATAATACGGTTAAACCATTGCTGGGACACATACTGGTTAGGATGGTCATCGGCAGTTGTACCTGCTTTCTCCGGTCTTTTGCGATAAAGATCATTGGAATATTTATAAAATTTTTCGTATTTTATATTCGGTAACCCCTGTTTGGATAAAATCTTTCTAAGTTCTTTATTGAATGCTCTTGATTTACGATTAAACCTTCTCTTTTTTATGCCAGGCGCATAAGCAGATTTCGATATGACATAAAAGTTATAGGAAGGATATCTGCGTGCAAGAGACAGATAATAATCTGCATATACCTGAGCCTGTTTACGGGTCTCAGAACGTTTGCGCGCCTTTCGGATATCGTTTCCTTCAATGATCATAGCTACTGAATAGTGTACGTTTTGTGGATCGTCACGATCCAGCAGCTTCTGAAGGTATGCCCCGCCCTGGGGATGGGTACTGTCATAAGAAGTGGAAAAAAAGGAATACTCGGATAGGATGGCCTCCCGCCTGGATGGTGGAAGGAACCATAATATCCCCGATCCTGATTTCGTTATAAAAAATAAATCTTTTCCTTTTTTCCATTTTCCATAGTTGATATTCTGCGGTTTCTTCGTATCCCCGTCATTTCTGGAACCTTCCATCAGGGCAGTTCCGGAAGCACCGGAGAATATTACTTTTTCAGTTTTCTTCGAGTGTCTTTTCATTCCGTTTGCGGTAGCTGCAAACGCGGATGTCTTAGCTGTATAAAGTCCTGTCAGGATGGTCAGGAAACAGATCAAAATCAGAAAAGATTTGTTTTTTACCATTCAGTATCTCCCTTCTTGAGATTTATTTTCTTGCAGATCGCTTTCTCATAGTAGGATCCAGTATTTTCTTACGGATTCGAAGGCTCTCAGGAGTGATCTCTAAAAGTTCATCCGTATCAATAAATTCCAGTGCCTGTTCCAGACTCAATACTCTTGGAGTGGTCAGTTTCAGGGAATCATCTGATCCGGATGCACGGGTATTGGTTAAATGCTTGCTCTTGCATACATTTAATTCAATATCTTCCGCTTTACCGTTCTGTCCGATTACCATCCCGGCATATACTTTCTCACCGGCACCGATAAACAGGGTACCGCGTTCCTGGGCACTGAAAAGTCCATAAGCTACGGATTCACCGGATTCAAAAGCGATGAGAGAACCTTGTTTACGGTACTGGATATCACCCTTATATGGACCATATCCGTCATATGTTGTATTTAAGATACCATTTCCTTTGGTGTCTGTTAAGAACTCACCGCGATAGCCGATAAGGCCTCTAGCCGGGATAGAGAATTCCAGACGGGAATATCCGCCTCCTGCAATGCTCATACCCTGTAATTCACCTTTACGAAGGCTTAATTTCTGAATAACTGTTCCGGAAAATTCCTCCGGTACATCCACATAGGCAAGTTCCATTGGTTCCAGTAATTTGCCACGTTCATCCTTTTGATAGAGTACTTCTGCCTTACTAACCGCAAATTCATAGCCTTCACGGCGCATATTTTCGATCAATACAGATAAATGAAGCTCGCCTCGTCCGGAAACTTTATATGCTTCAGTAGTCTCAGTTTCTTCAACACGAAGGCTGACGTCGGTGTTCAATTCACGGAACAGTCTGTCACGGAGATGTCTGGAAGTTACATATTTTCCTTCCTTGCCGGCAAGGGGACTGTCATTTACCATAAAGTGCATGGCAATGGTCGGTTCTGAAATCTTCTGGAACGGGATAGCGTCTACATCTTCCTGGGAGCAAAGGGTATCTCCGATATGGAGGTCAGCGATTCCGGAAATAGCAACGATAGATCCGATTGTAGCAGATTGAACCTCCACTTTATTCAGTCCGTCAAACTCATATAATTTACTGATTTTAACTTTTTTCTGTTTTTCTGGCTCATGATGGTTGACCAAAACTACTTCTTGGTTTACTTTTATAGTACCACGGTCTACTTTGCCTACACCAATACGTCCAACATATTCATTGTAGTCGATGGTGCTGATCAATACCTGGGTAGGAGCTTCGGGATCGCCTTCCGGTGCCGGGATGTAATCTAAAATTGTTTCAAATAAAGGAGTCATATCCTTTGCTTCATCCGTCATATCCAGAACAGCGTGGCCTGCTTTTGCAGAAGCGTAGACGAATGGGCAGTCTAACTGCTCATCGGAAGCATCCAGATCCATGAATAATTCCAGGATTTCATCGATAACTTCATTTGGTCTTGCTTCCGGACGGTCAATTTTATTGATACAGACAATAACCGGGAGATTTAATTCAAGGGCTTTGCGAAGAACAAATTTTGTCTGCGGCATAGAACCCTCAAAAGCGTCAACTACGAGAACAACACCATTTACCATTTTTAATACACGCTCAACTTCGCCGCCGAAGTCTGCATGTCCAGGCGTATCAATGATGTTTATTTTCGTACCTTTGTAATAAACGGCTGTATTCTTGGATAAAATCGTAATGCCGCGTTCACGCTCGATATCGTTGGAATCCATGACACGTTCTGCGACTTCCTGATTGGCGCGGAATACGCCACTTTGTTTTAACAGCTCATCGACTAATGTGGTCTTACCATGGTCAACGTGGGCGATGATGGCAATGTTACGAATATCTTCTCTTTTCATAAAATGATTTTCCTTCTTTCCATATAATGAACAAAATATAACTCATACAGTTTATCATATTTTTCCCAGATTACAAGGGGTTTTGTCGATTTTAAGGGACATTCATTCAGAATTCTAAAAAAAATAATGAAATTTTAAAAAATAGTGGTTCTAAAAGTGAATTAAGCCGAATAGATATATTAATATACAAAATACGAAAAGAGATACTTCGTAAGAAGAAGGGAGAACTATTATTCATGACAGATAAGATTATTGAAAACAATCAGGTATCCATTATTGGAGAAATTGCATCAGGCTTTACTTTCAGCCACGAGGTGTTTGGGGAGGGATTCTACATGCTAGATGTGCTGGTCAAAAGACTCAGCGATTCCCTGGACAGAATACCGGTGATGATTTCAGAGAGACTGATTGACGTGACACAGGATTACCAGGGAGAATACATACAGATCACGGGGCAGTTCCGCTCCTACAACAGACATGAAGAAAAAAAGAACAGGCTGGTGTTGTCCGTATTTGCCAGAGAGGTCACTTTCGTTGAAGAAGAAAATGACAAGGTGAAGACAAATCAGATATTCCTGGATGGCTTTATCTGTAAGCCCCCGGTATATCGTAAGACCCCGCTTGGAAGAGAAATTTCCGATATGCTGGTTGCAGTCAACCGTCCATATGGCAAATCGGACTATATTCCCTGCATTTGCTGGGGAAGAAATGCAAGGTTTACTTCCGGTTTCTCCGTAGGTGGACATGTGCAGGTATGGGGACGAATACAGAGCAGAGAGTACATGAAAAAACTGGAGGGAGATATTACTGAAAAAAGAATTGCTTATGAGGTGTCGGTAAGCAAGTTGGAATATATGGAATAAGTATTGCATTCTTTATTTAACTGTAGTAAAATAATAAAACTGATAATGTAGTTAGGTATATGGCGGTTTAACCACCAGTCAGTTAAGAGAGGTGCGCTATGGATAAAGGTTCAGTACATATATTTTGTGGTGAAGGCAAGGGTAAGACGACTGCAGCTATCGGTCAGGGGATCCGCGCTGCCAGCCAGGGCAAATCTGTGATTGTAATTCAGTTTCTGAAGGGCAGGATGGTGGAAGAAATCAGTTTCCTGCAGCGTTTGGAACCGGAGATTAAGCTATTCCGGTTTGAAAAATCAGATGAATCTTTTGATAGTCTGAGCGCAGAAGAAAAGGAAGAAGAGGCACAGAATATCCGCAATGGAATGAATTTTGCGAAAAAAGTTCTGGTAACAGAGGGGTGTGAAGTCCTGATTTTAGATGAAGTACTGGGACTGTTAGAATATGGAATTGTAACAATTGATGATATCCGCACTTTGATTGAGGCTAAGGATGATGAGACAGAGCTTATTTTGACCGGGATCTGCAACGGCAGGGAACTCTGGGATTGTGTCGATGAAGTGACACAAATGTCAACGGTTCATAAATTAGAAAACAATTGTTGACAAGGATTTTTAATGATGCTATAGTTAGAATAACTGAATAAGTTTGATAGAGGTCGCGTGTTTCATCAGTATAAAATTGGATATGTTCAGGCATAGATGAAGATTTTTGAAAGGGAAAGACGCCGAAAGGTGCGGTACCTGTATAACCGTATTCTTGGGCATATGGCAAATAGTCATATGACTGTCATCATAATTTTTATGATGGGGAGCTATCCAAAGAGAATATTTTACGTAATCTTTAGGGGCAGGCTCTTTAGCCGGTCCCTATTTTTTAAGGAGGAAAAGCACATGGCAATATTTACAGGCGCAGGTGTGGCAATTGTTACACCGATGAAAGAAAATGGAGACGTTAACTTTGAAAAATTAGGAGAGATTCTGGAAGATCAGATCGCAAATGGAACAGATGCAATTGTTATCTGCGGTACGACCGGTGAATCTGCTACTTTGACTCATGAGGAGCATTTAGAAACAATTAAATATACCATTGATAAAGTGGCTAAAAGAATTCCGGTAGTGGCTGGAACAGGTTCAAACTGTACTGAAACAGCAATGTATTTATCCGTTGAGGCGGAGAAATACGGAGCGGACGGTCTTCTTCTGGTATCGCCATATTATAATAAAGCGACACAAAAGGGATTGATCAAACACTATACAACCATTGCAAATGCAGTTAAGATTCCGATTATTTTATACAATGTTCCAAGCCGTACCGGATGTAATATTTTACCGGAAACAGTGGCGGAACTGGTAAATAACGTGGAAAATATCGTTGGTATCAAAGAAGCATCCGGAAATATCTCACAGATCGCGAAACTGATGCAGCTTACCGGAGGAAAGATTGACCTGTATTCCGGCAACGATGATCAGGTAGTACCGCTCTTATCCTTAGGCGGCAAAGGCGTGATCTCTGTTTTATCAAATATCGCACCGCAGCAGACACATGACATGGTAGAAAAGTACCTTCAGGGTGATACAGAGGGCAGCCTCAAAATCCAGCTGGATGCACTTCCGTTAATCAATGCACTTTTTAGTGAAGTAAATCCGATTCCGGTTAAAAAAGCAATGAACCTGATGGGAATGGAAGTAGGACCTCTTCGTGGGCCGTTAACAGAGATGGAAGATGCGAATGCAGAAAAACTAGCAAAAGAAATGGTGGATTTCGGACTAAAACTGTCATAAGCACAATAAGGAGTAACGTATGATAAAAATAATTATGCATGGCTGTAACGGAAGAATGGGCCAGGTGATCAGCCAGATTGTAAAGGAAGATCCGGATACCCAGATTGCAGCAGGGATTGACATTGTAGATAACCGGGAAAATGGATATCCGGTTTTTACAAATATCCGTGAATGTGATGTGCAGGCGGATGTGGTAATAGATTTTGCTTCAGCGAAAGCGGAAGATGCACTTCTTGACTTTTGTAAGGAATGCAACCTTCCTGTTATTGTCTGTACAACAGGCCTTTCAGAAGACCAGATTGCAAGAGTTAAGGAAACCAGCAAGGTGGTAGCGGTATTAAGGTCAGCGAACATGTCACTTGGGGTAAATACCCTTTTGAAATTGCTGCAGGATGCTGCGAAGGTACTGGCTCCGGCGGGATTTGATATGGAAATCGTGGAGAAGCATCACAAACATAAAGTAGATGCACCCAGCGGTACGGCACTTGCCATGGCTGACAGCATGAATGAAGCACTCGATCATCAGTATACCTATAAATTTGACAGAAGCCAGGAGCGGAAAGAACGAGATGCTAAAGAGATTGGTATTTCAGCTGTTCGCGGAGGTAATATTGTGGGCGAACATGAAGTCTTCTTTGCAGGAACCGATGAAGTAATCGAGTTTAAGCATACGGCCTATTCAAAGGCAATATTTGCCAAAGGTGCTGTGGAGGCCGCTAAGTTTCTGGCGGGTAAAGAACCGGGATTCTATGATATGAGCGATGTTATTGCAGCAAAATAATAAAAAGTTGATACAGATACCCCGCAGCAATCTGCGGGGTCTTCGACCCTCACGGCAGAAGTGAAAAGGAGTATGATTCTGAATCAGGAATAGTACTCTGTATTGCCGGTCGGGGGAATATAGGAGCAAGGGGGATAATTTTGTGGATCAGGATTATGAAATGAGATATTTAAAAAGTCTTGCTAAGCTCTATCCTACGATAGCAGCAGCTTCAACAGAAATTATTAACCTCCAGTCCATTTTGAACCTGCCAAAGGGAACGGAACATTTTTTGACGGATATTCATGGTGAATATGAACAGTTTCTTCATGTGTTAAAAAATGGGTCGGGGTCTGTTCGCAGGAAAATTGATGAAGAATTTGGAAATACATTAAGTAGCCGGGATAAAAAAAGCCTGGCTACTTTAATTTATTATCCGAAGCTCAAACTGGAACTGGTGGAGAAGACAGAAGATAATCTGGAAGACTGGTATAAGATTACACTGCACAGGTTGATACAGATCTGTAAGAGGGTGGCTTCTAAATATACCAGATCGAAAGTGCGAAAGGCACTGCCGAAAGATTTTTCCTATGTCATTGAAGAGTTGATTACGGAAAAAGAAGAGGTTCAGGATAAAGAAGCCTATTATAATTCTATTTTAAATACCATTATACGGATTGGCAGTGCCAAGGAAATGATCATTGCCCTGAGTAATCTGATTCAGCGGCTGGTTATTGACCATATACATATTGTGGGAGATATATTTGACAGGGGTCCCGGACCTCATATTATTATGGACAGGCTTATGACGTATCATTCTGTGGATATCCAGTGGGGAAATCACGATGTTGTGTGGATGGGGGCTGCGGCTGGACATAAAGCCAGTATTGCAAATGTCATTCGTATTGCGGCACGTTATGGAAATCTGGATATGCTGGAAGAGGGCTATGGCATTAATCTGATACCACTTGCTAACTTTGCAATGAATACTTACGGAAATGACAAGTGCAGCTGCTTTAAGATTAATTATGATAAGGCAGAATATAATACCAAAGATCTGGAATGGGACTGCAGAATGCAGAAAGCAATTGCCATTATTCAATTTAAATTAGAAAGCCAGGTAATCATGCGGCGCCCTGAATTTGAAATGGAAAACCGTCTGCTGCTGGATAAGATTGATTATGAAGCAGGTACGATTCAGCTGGAAGGGAAGGTTTATCCACTTTCTGATACTAATTTTCCTACGATAGACCCTAAGAATCCGTATGAACTCTCTGCCGCAGAAACAGAAGTTATGGATCGGCTGCAGTCTGCATTTATGAAATGTGAAAAGCTGCAGACGCATGTGAGATTTTTATTTTCCCATGGCAGTTTATACAAGATCTTCAATTCCAATCTATTATATCATGGATGCATGCCTTTAAATGAGGATGGAAGCTTTAAAAAGGTCAATGTATTCGGAACGGAATACAGTGGTAAAGCGCTGTATGATATTCTGGAGATATATGCCAGAAAAGGGTACTACTCCGTATTGGATAAAGAGGAACGGGAAAAGGGACAGGATATCTTATGGTATATCTGGAGCAATGGAAACTCCCCTGTTTTTGGGAAAGACAAAATGACAACATTTGAACGTTACCTCATTAAGGATAAAGAAACCCACCATGAAGAAAAAAATCCATATTACCGATATATTGAAAAAGAAGAGACGGTAAACAGAATTCTGGAAGAGTTCGGGCTGGATATTAACCAGTCGCATATAATCAACGGGCATATGCCCGTACAGCTTTCCAAGGGAGAAACTCCGGTAAAATGTAATGGAAAACTGTTGATTATTGATGGAGGATTTTCAAAGGCGTACCAGAAAGTGACTGGTATAGCAGGGTATACCCTGGTATACAATTCTTATGGGCTGCGCCTGGTAGCGCATGACCCCTTTACTTCTATGGAAGATGCGATAGCGAAAGAGACCGATATACATTCTGAAAGTATGGTCGTGGAGCAGGTGATGCGCCGGCGGCTGGTAGCAGATACCGATATCGGAAAGGAACTTCAACGCACCATTAAGGAGTTGGAAAGCCTGTTGTCGGCGTATCGGCATGGGATTATTAATGAGAAGATTTAGGTGTGGGGTGTTGATGAAAGACGCTTTGTAGATGTGAGTATCTACGGAAAGAAGGGGTGGGATGATATGGACTCTGTCGGCTTGCCGAAGAGCTGGTTTTCTCAAGAAGCTGGGCCCCCAGGGGCTGCGGCAAGCCGACGAAGCCCCTGTCCTGTCACCCTCCGGCTATTTCCGTACACACCCTCCATCAACAAAGTGTCTACATCCAACAACCCCCTATTTTAGTACCTTAGAACATTATAATTTCATCTTCCTACTCTTTGAATAAGAACTATAAACCCTGGTTTTCCCGACCTTCTTATAGCTTCGCAGGCGGAAGGTATAGGTCTGTCCCTGTTTCAGTTTTGATTTTGTATAAGATTTAGACTTGGCTCCTTTTGTGGCTATGAGCCTGTATTTACCTCTGCCGGTTTTCATATAAATCTGGAAACCGTCTGCTTTTACTTTGTTTTTCCAGGTTATTTTTATCTTGCCGGAACCCTGTTTTTTACAGGTAATACTGGTTTTAGATGGGGCGCAGGCGGTTGCCAGGGTCTTGGAAAAATCACTTTCTTGAATCACATTTTCTGACTGATTGTATGCTTTAACCCGGTATTTATAAATGTTTGGGTATCGTACATCAGTATCTTTAAAGCTTGTATATTTGGTTTTCTTAACAGTAGTCCATTTTCTTGTTTTGCTGCTATAGCGGGATATGATGTATCCCTTAGCTCCCGTTACTTTTTTCCAGCTTATTTTAATTGCTTTTGGTTTGCTGTAAACGGTTTGTAGTCCTGCTGGTTTGGCTGGCTTTTGTACTGCGGGCAGGGTTGGCTGCCAGTGTGCATAGACCGTTACATTGTTTTTAAAATTACAGACAGTATCCTGTGTTAACTGAATCCCTCCGGAAGCCATTGTATACCATCCAAGAAATGCATATCCGGTACGTGAAGGGATTGGAAGCGCTCCTAGCGGTTCTTTTTCCACCACGGTTTTGGAGGCAGGGTTAACGGTACCTCCATTGGCATGAAAGGTTAAGGTATAAACAGATGGTTCCGGTGCTGTATTTTCTTTTTCCCATAAGGCAGTAAAGCTTACATTGTTTTCCGGAAGTATAAAGGTCTCACCTGCTTGATAGGTGATATTACCGTCACTCCAGCCAATAAATTGATATCCCGTCTTTTGATAAGGATTCTGGGGAAGGGTGATTTGTGTTCCGGCTTTTGCAAGAATCATATCCGGGTTTTCTCCCACAGCATCGGTTCCGCCGGAAAATGAAACCGTGTATTTTTCTGGAAAAATTTCTCCTTTTGTAACATTGACAGTAGAAAATGCTTCTGCATTTACAGTGTCGGCTCCAATGAGTGAGGCGGTTACTTTTATGATGATGGTTCCAGGAGCAGAGACGGTTAGTTTATTATCATCCAAAAGTGCACAGCCTGTAAGATCTTCCTGAATTTCGTAATGGAATTGAATCTGATCCTGGTTATGGCCGGGTATCTGGCAGTCTCCTGACAGTTCGGCTGTGGCATTTAAGGTGAGGTCTATCTCTGTAAATCCGGCTGGAATCTGGATATTCTGGTTCTCCAGGTTCAGATTAGTGATGCTGCATGTGCAATCCCAAGGAACTTTTTCCCATTGTGCGGTTAAGATCAGATTTTCTCCCGGCATAGTGATTGCCTGTCCCTCTTCGTAGGTATAGTTTCCGTCACTCCAGCCGATAAACCGGTAACCGGGCTTCTCGTAGGGATTTGAGGGCAGGCGGACTTCAGCGCCAGCCTCAGCATGGATATTTCCGGGATTCTCACCGTTTGCATTATCCCCTCCTAAAAAGGTAATCGTGTAATATTCTTTTGGTGGATCAGCTTCTTTAGAAACACTGATTACAGCATTTGCTTCGGCGGAATCTGCTTTGCTTCCGGTTATGGAGGCAGTTACTTTTATAGTAACATTTCCGGCAGATGAAACCGTCAGTACATCTTCATTTAATATCGCGCCATAGGTCTGATCCTCTAGGATGTCATATTGGTAGGAAATCTTCAGTTTATTATGTCCTTCTGCCTGACAATCTCCGGTAATATTTGCAGCAGCATCCAGATTTACATCCATACTATCCTGATCTGCAGGAATACTGACACTCTGGTTATCCAGGAGCAATCCGCTTATCTTGCAGGAACACTCACCCGAGGGTGCGTCGGTGGTACGGTTTCCAATTACCTCCCATTCCCGTATGCCCACAGCATCGCCCGCGGCATTGTGATTCATGCTATGGAATAAAAGCCGTATATACCTTTGTGTGACCGGGGTATCCAGGGTAATGGTATCAATGAGATCCTTTTCATCACTGTCAGGATGTGTTCTGGTATCTATTGTGGTCCACTCGGCATTATCATCAGAAACCTGAATCTCATAGTCAGAAGCATAAGTCTTCAGGTAAAACTTAATATTGATTTGCCGGACGTCAATGCTCTTATTTCCCAGATCTGCTGAGATCCAAGAGGTCTTGGCGGAGGCCCCTCCTTTAATGGGAGTGCCTTCCCATCTGGTGGACAGACTGCCGTCTACTGCGTTTTTCACGGGATACAGGCCCTGCCCGGATTCTTTTACCAAACCATTCAGTATCAGATTACCATTTTCTATATCAGGATATTTGTCTTCATCGCTAATATCATCAGATACGGTAATACGGATATTGGTATACAGTCCTGCGTGGTTATAGGTACCGTCCAAAAGCCCGGGATATCCAGTTAGGGTATAAACACCTGCTTTTTGCGGACGGTAGCCTTCTGGCAGCCAATTTATTTTTACGCGTTCACGGCTTAAATCCCCATAAGTCACCATCATAGATTCCGGCAAAGGTAAATCTGAAAAAGAGGTATTAAAATCGACTGTAACAGGGTCGAAATTTTCTGTATCCAGTTTATTAATCTGTTTGCCGTCCTGGTCAAACACGGTTTCCTCCGGGGAAATATCCTCGTTTTTTAACACGGGTAAAATTTCAAATATAGTGGGTATCGATCCAGCCGGCCATTTTATATGAAGAGAAAGGACATCTTCTTCCCCTGTAAAAGGGAAATTGTTGATGCCGGCGGATAATTTTCCGAGGGATTTTTCTGATAACCCGTTTCCGCCATAAACGGCGGCAGTTACTTCTGCATTGCTGACAGCCCTGGCATCCTGAAGAATGGTAACGGATTGAAGTCTGGTATTTTCTGTGAGAGTATATTCCAGATAATCATTTCCGTCAGATGCCGCTGTAGATGTATAAACCGTAGTTATGTTTTTATCAATCAGCTTATGAAGATCTCCGGAAAGTGTTCCTGTAATTTCCGGAATTTCGCTGATCCGGGTTTTGTTAATCTCAATATCATTGATCTTCAAAGGGTTTTCGTTATCTTTTGTAATGAGAATCCTAAGGTAACGTCCCATTTTACCGTCCAGATTTTTGGTTATCCGGTAAAAGATATTATCCCTGATGGCATCCCCGCCGCCGTTCACAGCTTCCGCAAAGTCTTCCCAGGCTGCTTTATCTTCGGATATCTGGAATTTGGCGTCATAGAAACGTGTACTTTCATCTCCGGTTGTGATTCTGATATCATAGACCGGGACAGTGGCTCCAAGATCAATTATGATCGACATGTCTTTTTTCTGTGAGGCGTTAGTCAGTGCATAAGTAGACGTATCCCCATCAAACAGGTTTTCCCATTTCCCCTCTTTTAGTGAGGTGAAGCTGGTTTCTGATACAAGTGGATTAATGGAAAAATCACCGATATAGACATCCAGTGCGCTAAGGTCGAATTGTATAGTCTGGTCTGTTTCATTGAGCATTCGGACATATCTTGCTTTTTCACCATTTAATTGGCCAGGAATATTAGTCCAGATAATTCCGTTTTCAGAATATTGAAGGGTGAGCGCTTTTCCGGTATCGCCTGTCTGGCATGAAATATGTTCTATCGGTGCAAGGTTATGCATTTTTATGCCCAAGTACTCTTCGGGTGCTAGCTGTATGCCATTAGCCTCAGACATATGATACATTCTGTCCTCTTTTATTACCGTATTGGGAAGTGTGGATTCCATATTGCTGTATACGCCAAATGCTTTATCCAGAGAACCATTCACTGTAAATTCGCGAATATAGGTCCAGTAATCTGGTTTGGATGCTGTACCTTTTTGCGTCAGGCGAAGTCTGATGTAACGTGCCTTTATATTAATATCCCGGATACTGAGTTTATGCGTATCCACATTCGGGGCAATGGTGGTCCATTCCGTGCCATCCTTTGAATATTCCAGGCATCCGTTATGAAAATAGTCATGATCGCTGTCTGTCTTTCCCTGTAGGATTTCCAGAGAATGAACAGGTACGGTTTTACCTAAATCCACACCGAAATAATCGCCCTTTTCCTGAACCGTCTGATAAGAAGCATAGGTTACAGGATCGCCGTCAAATATCTTAGCGGACTCGGCATTATCATTTTTTTCAACACCGCCCAGCATTCCATAAAAAGATGGACTGAATTGGGAGGGATTGGGATTTAAATATGGTTCCAAAAGATTCTTTGCTTGTGCGGCAGCTTTAGAGACAAAAGGTTCCAGTCGTTTACTTCCGGCGAGAGCCATTCGGTCAGAGCCACTGTAAGTAGGATATGATGCCTGTGTTTCCAGGGCTTTCGCTGCCGTGGCAAAATCACTCCAGGCAGTTTGGGTATCGCCATTTTGAAAAGCTGTGATAGACGAAAGTACTGATTTTCCGCCGTTTGCAATATCGTTTAATGATTTAAGCCAGGGATCCAGCTCCTGTATCAGATCTGAATTTTCACACTGGTCATAAAATACCTGGACAGAAGTAATAATATGGTCAAATTCAGTTGTTAAATCTACTACGTCGCTGTCTTCCCCTAAAGATGCTCCGTTTAAGATTTTAGATGTTACGGTATCCAGCTTTTGTTCCAGGTATTCGGACTCCGGAAAACCGCCCGGTACCCTTCCTGATCCGGGGCAGTTCGATACATTTCTGGCAATGGTAAGATATGCGTCATACACCTCAGGCTGAAGATATTTGAAGGAGTCTTTAAAGACCTGTTCCGCCTGGTTTTCATAGTCAGTGTTGTTCCAGAACAATGCGGCAAGCTGGAACAGGCCGGGCTTGTTGGCTTGTGCAAAACGGCTGGGATTTGAAACTGCGCCAGCTAGTCCTTTTACATTACTTCTTGCATAATGGATAATATCGCCTAAGTAAATTCCCGATGCACCATGTTCATTTACCGGATAATTCAGCCAGAACACCGGATCATGTCCTGTTTTTTCTTTTAAAAAGTTTACGGTATCCTGGGTAATAGGAGCATTTACATCATCCCCGGTCCAATAAATGTCTATTGTATCGTTCAGATTTTTCAGGGTTTCCAGTTCCTGACCGTTTCCGCTCCAAGCTTTGTTATATCCCTGAGGGCAATAGGTCATGCGCCTGCATCCTTTTTCCTGAATAAAGTCACGATCCAGCAGGTTAAGCAGGCGGACGACTTCAGCATGGGTACCTGCACCAAAATCATCATTTAGTACGTCAAATTTACGCACGCCTGCATCGTAAAGCTGTCCGAATTTTGTCAAAAGCTTCTCGTAGTTTTCACTAAACTTGCTGTTATACTCATCAGAACCAACCGGGTATGAATTCAAACGGTTAAAAAAATATGATATGTGAATGGACCAGGCATAATCTACTTTCGTCTCCATACCCGTCTGAACCAGATCCCGGATCTTATCCAGTTCGTCCGACGGATACAAGGTATCGTTCTTGTGATAAGGGTCGGTCTTAGATGCATAGACATAAGTATTCATTTTGAAATCTCTTGCAAACAGCATAAGGCTCTTCCGGTTGGCATAATCCCAACCGCCGTAGAAGCCTTCTATAAATCCCCGGGTTGCCATAGAAGCATAATCTTCTATCTGAACATTCAGAAATCGGTTTCCCGCAAAAGAAGAAAACATCATCTGAAGCGTAGCAAGTCCATAATATACAGCATTGGTATCTTTTCCAAGGATGACAATTGTTCCCTGGGAAGCGCTGTCTCTTTTGGCATTCAAAAGATAACCGTCCGTCTGGCGGAACAGTTCCTGGTTTTGAACGGTTACCTGGGTGCCGGCGTACTGGTCAGCCTGTTGCTTGCTTCCGGCTATTCCAAGCAGGATGTTGGATTTCCCTTGTGCGACTGCGTTAGAAAAGGTTATATTTCTATTATAATTATTGAGAATTTCTTCTAAAAATCTAAGGGTGTACTGATCGATGCCGTCTTCCAAAACCACATTGACCTCTTCTCCAATGGTAAACTCTGTTGGAGTCTCACTGCTGTCATAGGAAACGGATTGAGGAACCGGATAAATTTCATAATGATCCGGCGAACTGGCATAACCCTCATGGAGCTGTGTTTCCGCGTCCAGCGGCTTCGTGTATGCCAAAGCCGGAATGACATTTGTAAACAGTACCACAAATGCAATAAAATAGCTGATAAAGATTTTTACATGTTTGTTCATCATAACTCTCTCCTCCTAATATATAAGTGTAGGGTTTAGATATCCCAACAGCCAGTTGGGTTC
>OATB01000072.1_pt1 | contig 112487 bp, 84 predicted proteins | sample 1494941 | NCBI WGS metagenome assembly OATB01 (sample SAMEA2579931, study PRJEB22360) | human gut metagenome | reverse complement strand
CCAATTCTTATCAGGAAAAATCATTTTCTATAGACACAGAAATTTTTACGCCCTCGATCAGCCAAGAAATGTAATTAACATTTTTTTGCTGATCTTATCTTTTGTTTACTTAATATAAATTTGAATACACGGTACCATTTCCCAGACCGCCCCGCTTATAATAACCAAGCTCACTGACAGTCACCAGCTGATAACCCCTGTTTAATAACTCCGGAATTATGATTTCCGCTGCTGCCACTGTGGGCAGATGAATGTCATGCATCAATATAATATCCCCATCCCTTACATAGTTCAAAACAGCGTTAACTGTACTCTGGGTATTTTTTGTTTCCCAGTCTCTGGTATCAATCGACCACATAATTACAGGTGTCCCCGCCAAAGCATTTACTGAAGCATTATAAGATCCGTAAGGCGGCCTTAAAAGCGTCGCATTGTGTCCTGTTATGTTTCGAATATTAGTGTTGGTGCTGTTAATCTGCGACGATATCTGACTGTCAGAAATCCTGGTCAGCTGAGGGTGGTCATATGTATGATTTCCAATCTCGCATTTCAATTGGTATTCCCTTCTGACTGCATTGGGATAAACCGGCACACTTTGACCTACCAGGAAAAAAGTAGCCCGTACCTTATTCCTCTCTATACAATCCAGAAGCCTTTCGGTATACGGCCCCGGTCCATCGTCAAAAGTCAGAGCAACCATAGGCTTTTGGGGATCTATTTTAGGGGTTACTTTCGCCTTTGGGTCGTATACGCCATTCTTTTTAAAATGGTACCACTGACCATTGATGAAGGCATCCCCCGTAGTTCTCGTCCCGTCTTCCCGAAGATAATATTTCTTCCCCTTGCGGTTGAGCCAGCCAACTGCCATCTTGCCATCCGCCTTTAGGTAATAATATTTATTGTGGTGACGCAGCCAGCCTGTAACTCTTCTGCCACTCCCGGTAAAATAATAAGTTGAAGAACCAATCTTCTGAAAACCTTTTGCCGTCTTCCCGTCTTTTCCAAAATAGTAACGGTTTTTATTAATGGTACGCCAGCCTTTTGCCATGGTGCCGTCTTTTCCAAAGTAATACTTATTTTTATGCCAGGTAAACCATCCAGTGCGCATAACACCCGTCCTGGTATTGGAATAATATTGCCTGTTCTTATATCGAAACCAGCCAGTTAGCAGTTCGCCCTTCTGATTCAGAAAATAACGGTAATTGCGGTATCCTTTCCACCCCGATACACGAAATCCTTCATTATTAAAATAATAAATTTTTCCCTTCACATTTACCCATTGGCCAGAAGCATAAGTTCCATTCAGGAATCGAAACTTATGCTTTCCCGCCGATTTTACCCATTTTCCATTTCTACGGGCAGCCTTCATAACATTTTTAAGCTTTTGCGACTCGTTGCCGCTTCCCGCTTTCCCGTCAGTTTGCGACTTTGCTGATACTCCTGCTGTAGACAGCATGACAAATATTATTATAAAAAGAAATGACCATACCCACCTCTTTTTTCCACACTTCATAACCTTCCCTTCTCTCTTCCTTATCCTCTTTCTTATCCTCTTTTCATAGTCCTAATATACTTGTCCTTTATACTTGTCCTTAATACTTGTCTTTTATTCTTGTCTTTTACACTTGACCTTTATACCTGTCTTTTATTCCTGTCTTTTATTCTTGTCTTTTATTCTTGGTCTTTTATTCTTTTTTATCCGCTGAATCAGATAACGGGGCATTCCTTACTTCACGGATTTGTATTTCCGATAGCATCCAATTGCAATAGCACCTTCACCAATGTGGCAGGATACGCTCAACGACAATGGATCCATACGGACCGGAATCTCCGGAAAAGCTTCTTCAATTTCCTGCTTCCAGACCTTCGCCTCTTCCAGATTTCCTGAATATGCCGCTCCAAATTCCATATTACCCTGCTGTGCAAATTCTTTAAATCTGGCAGCCATATCTTCTTTCACGGCATCCAGAATTGTTTTCTTCGCCTTTGCTTTGCCGCGTACTTTAGCGTAAGCATCCAGCTTCGCTCCCTGTATCTGTAAAACCGGTTTAATATTCAGAATCGTTCCAACAGTTGCTGCTGCCGGTGTGATCCGCCCGCCTTTTTTCAGATATTCCAAAGTTTCCACAGTGATATAGATACTGGCATCCAGTGCCATTTCTTCCATCTTGGTTTTAATTTCTAACGCATTTAATCCATCCTCTGCCATCATCATTGCGTCCATAACAGATTGGTACTGTGTAACAGAAATCCTCTGGTTATTTACAACCTGTACTTTACCGTCAAATGCCATGGACAGGCTCATTGCATTTTCACAGGAAGAACTCAATCCGCTAGACATAGGGATATGAACAATCTCTTCATATTCTTCCAGTAAGTGTTCCCACAAATCCGTAAGATCCCCCGGCGATGGCTGGGATGTACTGATATCTGCTCCGGATGCCAGTTTCTGATAGAACTCTTCCTGGCTCAGCGTAATATCCTCCATGAACATCTCACCATTAATAAAGAAAGGCATTGGAACTACAAAAATCCCTAATTCTTTTGCCTTATTCTGTGTTATCCCACTATTACTATCTGTAACAATAGCTACTCTTTTCATATTCACCATATCTTCCTTTTTCTGCATTTTAACGATTTTAGACATCATTGTTATTGTATCTAATATTGGCTTATATTACAACATTTATTTAGACTTTTTTACTATATCTAGTATATTTTCACATAGTTTTAAATACTACATGACAATATATACTCCTAATGCAAAATAGTACGGAAGATTCTGTTTCATCATATAAGATAAGCCGTATCTGATCACAGTTACATTTTTTTGTAATCTGCTGTGGATACGGCTGGCTCATTTTATTTATTTTGGCAACGTTTCAGTGAGAGAAATATCTGTTATGCGTGGGGAATATTCGTAAATTCCGATATCTCTCTGCTGATTGTACATAAATCACTGACATCTAAATCATGCAGATTTTCATGTCCGGTAATTCTGGCAAATGTTTTCAGTTCCTTAAAACTGCAGTTGAGAAAGTTTGCAACGCGTTTTGCCGATAAATCTACTTTCAGGCGTTTCCTAAGTTCCGGATCCTGGGTCGCCACACCTACCGGACAATTGCCGCTGCCGCAGATACGGTATTGCTGGCATGCAGCTGCAATTAAGCCTGCAGAGGCTACCGCTACTGCGTCAGCTCCCATGGCAATTGCTTTGGCAAAATCAGAAGATACCCGCAGACCACCCGTAATAACAAGATCAATGTCCGCACCTGCCTCATCCAGATATTTTCTGGCACGGTATAATGCGTAGATCGTCGGCACGCTGGTCGCATCCCGTACAATTTTCGGACTTGCACCGGTAGCACCGCCCCGCCCGTCAATGGTAATGAAATCAGGCTTGGCAAACACACAATATTCCAGATCCTTTTCAATTCTTCCTGCTGCAATCTTAATTCCAATCGGTCTTCCCTCAGATGCATAGCGAAGCTGTTCCACGATATCCCTAAGATCCTCTTTTGAATTAATATCTTCAAATTTAGACGGACTGATTACATCCTCACCAAGAGGTTTATTACGAATCTTTGCAATTTCCGGGGTCACCTTGCCTCCTGGCAGATGTCCGCCCATTCCCGGTTTCGTTCCCTGTCCGATCTTAATTTCAATTGCATCAGCATTTCTTAGGTTTTCCGGTGTTACACTGTAATGATTTGGAACATATTCAAAAATATATTTATATGCTGCGTCCATTTCTTCCGGAAGAATCCCGCCTTCACCACTGCACATAGCAGTTTTTGCCATGGCGCTTCCTTTGGATAATGCCACTTTTACCTCTTTGGACAGTGCGCCAAAGGACATATGTGAAATATATACCGGACCTTCTAAAACCATAGGCTTTTTCGCATGCTTTCCGATTACCGTCGTAATATCTACCGGGGCATGTTCATCCAGGGGCGGTGGATTTAACTGAGCGCCCAGAATCAGGATTTCATCCCAGCCAGGCATTGGCATTCTCGTTCCCATCGCTTCGATTATAGGTTCTCCTGACATTGCCATCTGGTGTATCTCACTCATAAACCGGCTTTTTGGATCTTTTCTGGCATATTCTGCAGGATAAGCAAGGGTATTCTCTTCCTTTGCTTCTCCTGCCTGAGCGTGAAGAGCTTTCTCCTGCTTACTGCTTTCAGCAGAGCCCTCTTCCGATTTTCCTTCCCCTGTTTCTTCAAATACATCTAAAGGATTCTTACAAATCGGACATTCTTTTAACTCCAAAAAAGGTGCCCCTTCTTTTTCTTCATCATAAATATATCCACAGATACTGCACTTAAACTTCGCCATACTCTTCACGCTGCCTTTCTTCTTCTCATCGGAACCTGCGTTCAAATCCCCGCTTCTGTCAAAATATACAGTATGTAACATTTCTTCTGCAAGTTTACTTAAAGGCTCACCATAGAAGTCCTCATATAATTTGATAATTTCTTCATTCCTATGGCTCAAACGCAGTTTCATGCTCTTGTCTCTGTCATACAGACTCTTAATACGTTTTTCTCTTAAAGTATCACCCAGCCATTTTGTATCCTTAGGCTGTCCGCCTCCGCCAATGCAACCTCCCGGACAGGTCATAACTTCCACAAAATGATAATCAGCTTCTCCGGCTTTTATTTTCTCTATAAGCTTCTTGGCATTAGCCGTTCCGTATACTACAGCCACCTTCACATCCAGATCACCGATTCTGACACTGGCTTCCTTGATTCCCTGCAAACCTCTCACCGGCTGAAGGTCATACAGTTCTTCGGGTGCTTCTTCTTTGGTTATAAAATGATAGGCTGTCCGTACTGCTGCTTCCATAACACCGCCGGTATTTCCAAAAATAACGCCTGCTCCGGATGCTTCACCCATAAAATCATCATAGTCTGAGCCTTTTAAGGAAGCAAAATCAATTTCCTGTTCCTTTGCCCATTTTGCCAGTTCCCGGGTAGTAATGACATAATCCATATCCCGCATGCCGTCTATGCCCAGATGCTTAGACGCCGCATTCATTTCTTCCCTGCGTATTTCAAACTTCTTTGCCGTACAAGGCGTTACCGCCACATTGACAATCTTTTTAGGGTCAATTCCCATTTTCTTAGCAAAATAAGTCTTAATAGTGGGTCCCTGCATTCCAATCGGGCTCTTTGCCGTGGAGATATGTGCTCTCATATCGGGATAGTAAGTTTCCACGAACTTAACCCAAGCCGGACAGCAGCTGGTAAACTGTGGCAGCGGCTTATTAGCTTTTGTCACACGTTCTACCAGTTCACTGGCTTCTTCCATAATCGTAAGATCAGCCGCAAAGTTGGTATCCAGAACATAATCCGCTCCCAGTCCCCGAATAAGCGCCACCATTTGATCCTGGACAAAGCTGCCCTCTTCCAGTCCGAATTCCTCACCAAGTGCTGCCCTTACAGACGGTGATGTGCTGAAGATCACAATCTTATCTTCTGCCTTTACCGCTTCACGTACCTGGTCATATTCATAGACTTCCGTAATGCTGTCCACGGGACAGACATTGGCGCACTGCCCACAGTGTATGCAGATTGGTATATCCCCTGTTTTTTCCAAATCATATGTTCCTGCAACTGCGATGTCATTTGTACAGACCTGCCTGCACTGTCCGCATTTGATGCATTTTTCCTCATGACGCTGAATAGATGGATTGCCGGGTTCAATCGGAACCCGTATGTCCGTAAACTGATGTTTGCTCATAGGTACTTTTCCTTTCCAGTTTTAATATTAGTAATAATTATTATTATTAATTATAAGACATTTTCCATCTTCTGTCAACGATTTTAACCCATTCTTTTACCACACTGTCCACAGAATTTTGCATCTGACTCTACATCATTTCCACAGTCAGGACATTTTCTACCTTCGTTTTTTAACTTTGCCCCGCATTCTTTGCAGAAAAGATGGTCACTTGCATTTCTTGCGCCGCATGCTTCACAGACTGTACATTCCTCTTCATCACATCCCTCAGTGTCATCCTCTTCCCTGCCTCTTCTTCCAGATTGAAGGTCAAACAGTTCTTCTTCTGCTGCCTGGCGCTGTCTTCTGGCCTCCAAAAGCTTATTAAGATCCTCCGGAAAACGAATTTCCCCATCCTGCTCCAATGCTTTTTTGCCAACTTCTTTATAAATGTCATCTTCTTTTGCCTTTAACTTCTTAATGTCACTCTGTAACTGGAAAGCCCTGATACAAGGATCATCCTCCGGCATCAACTCTGATAAGCCTTTCATTAAACTGCTGAATATATCTCCTGTCATTTTGTTTACCTCCGTATTATTATCTATTCTTTTTGGTTTCCGGGCTGCTAACAACTGATATTTCAAGCCGTTACCTGAATTATACCATAAGTATCTTTATTATCAAATATTTGTCTGTAATTTTTAATAAAATTCTAATATTTTTAATCTCCTTACAAATAAGGCAGCATATTTTATCAACAGGTCACTTCCCCACCAACAAAGCGTCCTCATTCAACACCACCCCATTTTGTCACATACAGAATATCCCCGAATATATTATATTGAGGTGATAAACCGTTAACAGCTGTCACCATCCTGATTTGAATGCCTGCAAAGGCAGGCAGATGGGAGTTTTAATATGTCAATCATGTTTCCGCTTTTGATTGGTATCGCAGTCAATCTGGATAACTTTGTTATCGGAATGAATATGGGGATACGTGGTCAGAAGCTTACCATATTTTCTAACTTTCTGATAGGTTTGACAACCGGAGTCTGCGCTTTCGGTTCAACCTATGCTGCCAGGTTAATTTCCGGAAACTTCCTGGTATATACAAATTTTATAGGTGCAGTAATTATGATTTTCTTTGGTTACTTCTGCCTGATCAAAGATTCTATTCCCAAAAATACCCAAGACCAGGAAAGCGGACCGGATTTCTGTGCACCCTGTATGCAGGAAACTGTCTTTCTGGGGTTTGTTCTTGCGATTAACTGCATTCCCCCTTCTTTCAGTGCCGGCGTCATGGATATGTCACCGCTGTATATTGCATTTTTTGCCGCTTTGTTTTCCTGTATATCTATGCATGTAAGCAACCGCTTAGGATACCGGCTGCTCCATTTCCGGTTTATTAAAATGTTATCTCCCGCTTCCTCCATTCTGTTAATTGCAATTGGTATTATTGAATTGATTATATAAAGTTTGTGTGTGAAGGATCGAAAAGAGCAGAGAATTATAACCATCTCTGCTCTTTTCGATCCCTTATTTACTTTTTAATGGTATGTTTGAACTGTAAGATAACCTGTCGGAAAGAACTGCAACAGCGATAATTACCATATCTTATGATAACTCCCATAATTCCGCATACTACCACTGCTGCTATGAATAATTCGCCCGGAATTATTTTCAGGAAATTTAATATCAGAACAACCACAATGAGCGTACCATTAATTACTCCATATTTTTGCATATATCCACCTCCCGAATCCTGGCTGAGCATTCATTACAGCATTTATTGAATCGTTCATTGTATCATTCATTACAGCATTCATTGCGTCATTTATTACATCGTTCATTGCATCATTCATTACAGCATTCATCTTTCATTTTAAATCTAATAAGCTAAATTCAACTTATATTTCCTGTTTCTCACAAATCCGGATGCTGATTATAACTGATACAGCAGCCAGAATACATACTAAAACAAATGCCCCCGCTGTAATCAAATACCCGTTATTCATGACAAACTGTAAAATCTCCTGGTAAGAACCAATCTTTTCCTGGGTAGTTGTAAAAAGCAGGGCAATCAGTCCGGCTGCCAGTATAGGCATGACGCCAATGATGCTTCTTCCCTTTGCAATCCCCACTTTATATACCAATGGATACATAAACAGACAAGCTGTAATATCCAACAATACCCCGCCCACAAACAGTCCAACGTCCAGGCTTGTAATCGGTATGCCAAATCCATTGCAGATAACGGCGATCAACAGACCCCCAACCATTTGCCCAAGAGCACTGGTGCATAAAAACAGGTATCTTCCCAATACCATATTTATTACCGTTGCCGGAAGTGATACATAAAATATTTTGATCTTCTGGCTTTCTTCTCCCAGAAACGGCGTCATTGCCAATGTGGGAAAAAGAAAAATCAGCATAAATGCCCCCATAACAAAAGAACCTTGAAATATCACAAATAAAAACACCACAATTGGATAGAAGAATACGATTTTATTCATCATAGCTAAGGTTCCAAAATCCATTTTTAAGAAACGCATTGTATTTCCTGTCATCTTTTTCTCACCCCCTGAATATAAAACACGATAATCTGCTCGATACTTGGCTTTTCAACAAGAAAATCCTTTCGTATATACTCCAGCTGTTCCGTTTCCAACAGGCCTTCAAACCCAATCTGGGTTTTCTTGGCACCAATCAGTTTTTTCTCCAGATCTTTTGTCAGATCCTCAAGACCTCCTTTAATCACCACGTATTTATCCAGGATTTCATCCTTGGTATCAAAGAACACTTTATTGCCCTGATTCAGAAAGAAAATAAAATCTGCCACCTGATCCAGATCACTCATTATATGGGTAGAAAGCAAAACGCTCCTTTCTCCATCTTCAATGTATTCCTGAAGTTCTTCCAGGATCTCCGTGCGAATGACCGGATCCAGCCCGCTTGTAGCTTCATCCATAATTAAAATCTTGGTGTCCCTGGATAACGCACATGCAAACATTATCCGAACCTTCATTCCTTTTGAAAACTCTTTTATTTTCTGATCCTTAGGCAGATTCCATTTAGCGAGATAGTCATAAAATACTTGCTTTTGAAATGATGGATAAAATCCATTCAGCATCGCAGCCAGTTTTACTGGCGTATATTCTCCCGGCAGGTAACATTCATCTGCAATATAGCCGATCTGATCTTTATATTTTATTTCATCTTCCGAAAAGGTAATGCCATTTACTTTGATTGTACCTGTTTCATGTTTTAACTGCTCCATAATCAGCTTAATGGTCGTGGTCTTTCCTGCTCCATTCTGTCCCACATAGCCGCAAATATAACCAGCCGGAATCTGAAAGCTGATATTATTCAGGTGAAATCCACCTCTTTGTTTCGATAAGCCCTCTACTTCTAATATGTTCATACCTTTCACTCCTCATGTAATAACGCTTCTAAGATACGTACTAACTCTTCTTTTTGAATCTGCGCATACCGTGCATTTTCAATTGCAGTTTCAAATGCCTGTTCAATCCTTTTCAGATACTGCTCCCGGACCATTTCGTTATCCCGTGGCAATACAACGCTGCCTTTGCCCTGTCTGGCAGCAATAAATCCCTCCTGTTCTAACTCACTGTAGGCTCTGGTTGTGGTGATCACACTGATCCCCAGGTTCTTAGCCAGCTGCCGGATAGAGGGAAGTGTCTCTCCCTCCGGTATTGTCCCATTCATTATCTGCTCTTTGATCTGTTCTTTTATCTGTACATATATCGGCAGTTCCGACTGGTTTGAAACGATGACTTTCAAACGATCACTCCTTATCAATATTGATATTATAGTATATACTGTATATATATGATTATATACAGTTATTGTTTTTTGTCAATAGGAAAATTAAAAATACCGCATCCTTTCGGTCAATGTTAACTAAACGACATTGATCCTTTCGGAGCGGTACTTTTTCTACTATTCAATTATGTCAAATTATACTGCAAATAAGTCATTGAATGCTTCACTCATAGTTGGGTGCGTATAAATCTGATCCCTTAATACCTGATAATCCAGGCCGGCATCCATCGCAAGCTTAATCAGATTAATCATTTCGTATGATTCTTCGCAAAACAGCATAGCACCCAGAATCTTATTGGTATCTTCATCAATTATGGCTTTTAATAACCCAACAGGCTGTTTTAATACCTGTGCTTTTGGTATTGCTGCTGCAGCAAGTTTGGCAATTTTAATATGATATCCGGCTTTTCTTGCCTCATCCTCGTTTATTCCCACACGGGAAAATGAAGGATGAATGAATACGCTATAGGGCACGTTCTGGCGTTTCTTCTCATTATACTGCCCTCCATTTAACTGGGACCAGACGATGCGGAAATCATCCAGTGAGACATAAGTAAACTGCAGACCGCCAACCACATCTCCCATAGCCCAGATATTAGGAGCTGTAGTTTTCCTGTTCCCGTCTACCTTTACTGCACCTCTGGACGTAAGCTCTACTCCTGCCGCCTGTGCATTTAACTCTGCCGTATTAGGCTTTCTGCCGGTCGCAACCAGAATTGCATTTGCCTCTAACTCCTGTCTTTCACCTTTCCAGACAACAGTTACGGATGCATGATCCCCATTATTATGAATCCGCTCAATCTTCGCACCCAGCCGGAAAGCAACGCCGGAACTTTCAAGTGCACTTTTTATCGCATCCGCAATGTCACGGTCCTCACGTTTAATCAGTGTCTCACCATCCTGCAGTACCGTCACCTCTGACCCAAAGCCGGAATAAATGGAAGCAAACTCCAGTCCGATATATCCCCCACCGATGATAACCAGCTTCTTTGGCAATATTTCCAGATCCATTAAAGTTTCGCTGAAATATACATAGGGGTTATCCTGAAGCCCCTCTATTTCCGGAACAACCGGGGTGCCGCCTGTATTAATAAAAATCTGCCCGGCCTCCAGTATTTCATTTTCCAGATCCTCATTCTTCATCTGAACCTTAACTTTCGTATTGGATATAAAGCTGGCTGTCCCATTATAAATGGTCACATTGGGCAGATCATCCAGCTTTGCAAAATTTTTACCGCGGAGCATAGCCGTAAGATTTCTCTTCTCATGAATAGCCCTGGCATACCAGTCAGATTTTTGGATAAAATCAGTTTCCTGATTCCTCCTTGCTGTCTGTGCATTGAGGACAAGGGATTTTGAAGGAATACATCCTACATTAATACAGGTTCCTCCATACATCTGATCTGATTTTTCCACCAGTGCAACGCGTTTCCCCTGTGCTGCCAGTTTTCCCGCAAGTGTCTTACCACCTTTACCAAAACCAATTATTAATGCATCATATTCCTTCATTATTATATCCTCCTTTTCCTAAACTTCATGAAATTTTATTTTACCTGATCCAATAAATCATTTATAATTGTTTCCCAATCTTCTTTACTTCTGGCACCTGTCTGTATATCTCCCACCTGTTTGCCGTCTTTATCTACAAATATTGTTGTGGGAACTACGGATGCATTCTGAAGCGGTCCCATTAGTAGATCCATAGATGGAAGTAAGTGCTTATAACTTGCTCCTGTTTCTTCAATTGCATACTTCGCCGTCTCAATCTGGGCAGCTGAAATTGTGCCATCATTTGTAATAACGTCCGTTACAATTCCTACAATCTGGAATCCTTTATCCGCATATTCCGTATTAATTTCGCCCAACTCCGGCATTTCACGTAAACATGGTCCGCAGAATGTCGCCCAGATATTTACCATCGTAAGGTCATGTTCTTTAAAAATATCCTGAGTCACTTTATTTCCGTCAATATCTGTAGTCGTAAATGCACTGAGGCTTGGATTGTCATTCTGAGACTCCATAATTTTTGAATCCCCCACTTCTATTGGGGTTTCCTTTGTTCCCTCTTCTGTGGTTTCCGCCTTTGTCTCTTTTTCAGAATCCGCATCTGCACTGCCGGATACCGTTTCATAAGGCCAGTCGTTAATGCCGCCAAAATCATATACATTGGTGTAACCTGCCTTTAGCATCTTCTCAGCAGCCTGACGGCTGCGGTTTCCGCTTCTGCAATAAATTAAGATCTCTTGATTTAAATCGGGAAGCTGGGCTAAAGGTTCTTCTCCAATTTCCTCATTTGGAATCAGAACCGCTCCGTCAATATGCTTTTCAGCATACTCTTCCTGGGTGCGTACATCCAGAATAACCAGATTATCCCCGCTGTCAATCCTCTTCTTTGCTTCCTCTGCCGTTAGCTTTTGATATTCTGCCTTACCGGCTGTCTCGGAAGCAGCCTGACCTGCCTCTGTTGTACTCTGTATATTTTCTTTGGTTTCTTTTGGCGAAGATTCTGCTCCGTTACTGCCACAGGCACTCAATACCACTGCCGCCGAAATCAAAATTGCTCCCATAACTAAACGCTTATGCTTCATTTTTGCCTCCTTCATCAATTCATATCCATTTAATTGTTATTAAAATTGTTACAGTTGATACTGTAATATTATCAGTTACAGTTAGGTTTGTCAAGTACTTTTGTACATTATTTCCATAAATTAGATCCTTATTCAGAATTACCACTGATAGGGTGTGACTGCCCACTTCAGGCATCCGTCTTCTTTATTTCCAAAAATCCGGTAACCTTCTTCAATCTCATTTAAAGGCGAACGATGTGTAATCAGAAAATCTGTATGTATTTTACCGGCTTCTATCAGACGCATCAAGCGCTCACAATGTACCGCATCAACGCCTCCGGTCTTGAAGATCAGATTCTTTCCATACATCTGTGGAAGTGGAAACTGCTGATTTTCTTCGTACATAGCCACCAGCGCCACCACGCCATTTGGTCTCGCCGCTTTCCAGGCAAGGGAAAAAGTATCTCTTCCGCCTGCTGCTTCGATCACTCCGTCTGCCCCCCGCCCTGCGGTTTGTTTCTTGATCTCTTCTTCAATATCACATTCTGACGGATTGAAAACTACATCAGCCAGCTGTTGTCTCAAGGCAAGCTCCAGCCTGGAATCGTCAATATCCACCGCTATAATCCTGGATGCCCCAAATAATTTTGCACACATCATTGCACACAGGCCTACTGGTCCCGCGCCTATGACTGCTACCGTATCACCCGGTGTAATTTCAGCCAGGTCTGCCCCAAAGTATCCACTTGAAAGAATATCCCCCAGGAAAAGTGCCTCCTCATCCTTTACGGAATCAGGGATTTTAGTAAGACCCATGTCCGCAAAAGGAACTCTCACATATTCCGCCTGGCAGCCATCTATGCGGCAGCCCAGTTCCCATCCACCCTTTTCGCAATTATTGATAAACCCTTCCCGGCAAAAATAACACTCGCCGCAAAATGTAATACAGTTAACAGCCACCCGGTCACCCGGTTTTACTTTGGTCACGCCGTTTCCCACTTCCATGACCCGCCCTACAAATTCATGCCCAAGTACCGTCTCCGGTTTTGCTCTTGGAACAGTTTGATGCATGATATGAAGATCGCTCATGCATATTGTGGATAAAGTTACTTCAATAATAGCGTCCTTATCCTCCCTAATTACCGGAATTGGCCGGTCTGTCAGCTCGATACTTCCATCTCCGTGGCAGACCAGTGCCTTCATCCATTCCCTGTCAGGTTTCCAATTCATTCTATCTTCCTCCTTATCTAACAATCGCAGTGAACCACTTTTTCAAAATCATAATCTAAAAGCCGGTGGTAATAGTGCCCCATTTCATCAAATGTAAAGCAATAGTGAAACTCATCTATCTCTTTATCCTGAAATGTGATCACATACTGGAATTCGGAATGTTGAATTTCTTCTACCGTAATATTGTCCGAAACCTCCCTGAAAACTGCAATAATCTCCTCCAGTCCACATTCTGGCCCCTGCAGAACCTGAACCAGCTTTTTCAAAAATTCCCGGCTGGTATTGTTCTCATAGATATATTTTACTCCTTCTTTAGGAACTGCAAACTCATATCTTCCCGCCTCAAACTTCACTTTCATCTCGTAAAAATGAGGTTTCACAAATTCTTCAAATTCAGCCATGCATTGCTGCAAAGCAGCCTCATCCATTTCCCCGGTATCCAGCAAGTAGCAGATCAGCCCCGGATCATAGAATACACTTACACTTTTTCCTTCTATATAACCAATCTTAACCATACCTTCAAATATCATATCTGATATATTTTTTTCTAAATGTGCAAAATTATAGTTTTCCATTTCACTGCCTCACTTTCCAATATGTTCTTGCGTATTTATAATACCTGTCACCGTCAGTCGTTCCGTTTAGTGCCGCCTGACAGGTTGAGTGCTTCCCAGACACGTTTCAGAATTATTGTAACAAATTTTACTGATTTCTTCCAGGGGATTTCAAAATTATACCGATACCAGACATATCCCTTTCCCTGCATGACAAAAGGGCAACCACAGAGAAATTAAGAATTATTCCGTGAGTGCCCTTTTTTTATTTATTTTCGTCCAACGGATTACGCAATGAAGCAATCATCCCGTTTAATTTTCTGAAATTCCGAATATGAAGCAGAAATAGAATCACATAAATACAGAGAAAAATTGACATTATGACTCTGAATGACATACTGTTCCAATTTGCCCCTCTATTGGTAAGGGGGATAATAAAACAGCACATAAGCACAGTAAAAAAAGTTGTAAGCAAAACAACCTGACGATTTAATATTTTTTTACAGCACTCTGCTTTTGAAATATTATCGCTGAAGATTTCATTTTCCCCATCTGATTCCGATTTCTTCTTTCGAAAATAGTAAAAACTATTCAGCTTCATAATATATTCCCAGCCATAATCTTCATAAATTGCAAGATAACCTGATTCATCATTTTCCTCGTCATTGTAATCCAGCTGATAAATGTATTCTTCCGGCTGGCAGGCTTCAAAGCGATACGTATATCCTCCTGTCCCCAGGAATTTCCACCCACACCGATGCTGTTCCATCAAAAATTCTTCTTCTTCCTTAAAATCAGCAAGAGAAAAAAATCTATGCATTTTCTTCAATACCATAATACCGCTCCCCCTTACTATTTTGATATAGTCTTTGTATCCGCTTTAATTCTAATTGTAAGATCTGCTCTCCAAGTGGTGTTATGAGATAAGATTTCCGCTTATTTTCCTCTTTCGTAAAACGGATCAGCCCATCTTTCTCCATTTTGGATAAGCTGCCATACATCGTTCCCGGGCTGATTACTATCTCATCTGATGTAATCTCTTTTACATGCTGCATAATATTATATCCATGCATTTCATTTTGCAGAGAGAATAAAATATAAAATCCGGTCTCTGTCATGGGTATATATACACGTCTAATTTTTTCATCCATTTTCTATATCCCTCTTTTCGGCACTTTATTATTTGATGTTCGGTGCTTTGATACTTTGGTGCTTTGGTGCTTTGGTGCTTTGACATTTCAATACTTTTACCTCGATGCATCGCACTGCTATATATCGTACCATGAGTATATCGCACTTCGATATAAAAGTCAATAAAAAACCTTCTGCCATTTAGACAAAAGGTTTGAGATTTAAGTTCTATTTTAAGCCCTATTTTACTTTTTGTTACTGAGGGCATTCTCTACTTGCCCCAATAACTATTTCATATAACCGCCCTTCATTGGAGAAACCGCATGTTTTGCAAATATATTTAATACACCGGACTTATACTTTTCTGTTGCCGGCTTCCATTCTGCTCTTCTCTTCTTCAAAGTTCTCTGTATCTCTTCTTCACCGCACTTTTCCCCATCTATCCCTGCAATTCTCAAAATTCTGTTATTGATATCCAGTTCTATGAGATCATTTTCTTTTACCAGGGCGATTGGTCCGCCTTCCGCTGCCTCAGGCGATACATGTCCGATTGCCGGACCTTTGGATGCTCCTGAAAAGCGTCCATCAGTTATGAGGGCAATTGTCTTTCCAAGCTGGGCATCTGAGGAAATGGCCTCTGTGGTGTAGAACATCTCCGGCATCCCGCTTCCTTTTGGGCCCTCGTAGCGGATAATTACTGCATCTCCCGGCTTGACATCATGATTCAGTACCGCCGCTATTGCATCTTCTTCACAATCAAACGGGCGTGCCCGAAGAAGCGCCTTGAACATTTCCTGTGGTACTGCGGAATGTTTGACAACTGCTCCATCCGGTGCCAGATTGCCTTTCAAAATAGCAACCGTTCCATCTGACCCTATGGGATCTTCAAAGCTTCTAATAATATCGGTCCGCTTTAAATTCCATTTTTTCAGATATTCACTGCATTTTTCATAAAATCCGGCTCTTTTTAATTCCTCCAGATTTTCTCCCAATGTCTTACCTGTTACCGTCATGGCGTCCAGGTGGAGCATACTTTTAATTTCTTCCATAATTGTGGGGACACCGCCTGCATAATAGAAAAACTGTGCCGGCCATTTTCCAGCAGGTCGGATATCCAGCAGGTAGTGTGCGCCCCTGTGCATCCTGTCAAAGCTTTCTGCATCAAATTCTATGCCAAATTCATGAGCAATAGCCGGGATGTGAATCAGGCTGTTGGTTGACCCGGAAATTGCTGCATGAACCATTACTGCATTTTCAAAACTTTCTCTGGTGACAATATCTCTGGCATTCACGCCTTCTTTAGCCATCTGCACCGCACGAATCCCAGCTTTATATGCAACTGCTTTCAAATCTTCGCAGGTTGCAGGCATAAGGGCACTGCCCGGCAGCATCAGTCCCAGCGCTTCCGCCATAATCTGCATCGTGGAAGCAGTTCCCATAAAGGAACAGGCTCCGCAGGACGGACATGCGTGCTGTTTGTAGAAGGTCAGCTTCTCATCGGATATTTCCCCTCTCTGGCACATGGCATTGTAGGCACCGATCTGCTCCAGTGTCAGCATATCCGGACCGGCATCCATAACACCTCCGGTTACAATGATACTGGGGATATTGATCCTTCCAATTCCCATCAGCTGCGCCGGAACGCTTTTGTCACAGCTTGCAATAAACACACCTGCATCGAATGTAGTTGCATTGGCATGAATCTCAATCATATTGGCAATCATATCACGGCTGGCCAGGGAATAATTAATGCCGTCATGCCCCTGTGCCATACCATCACAGATATCTGTGGCATAGTATCTGGCTGCTTTTCCCCCATGTTCATTGATTCCCTTTACCGCTTCTTCTACAAAAATATTCAGATGTGCACTTCCCGGATGACTGTCTCCATAGGTACTCTCAACCATTATCTGAGGTTTTTCCAAATCTTCTACGGACCATCCCATTCCCATTCTCAGGGGATCCATTTCCGGTGCCAGCTTACGGATTTTTTGGCTGTTATACATAATATTTTCTCCTTTTGATACATATGATCTATTTTTCTTATTTCCGTTTCAATTCATATGATGTTTTATAGTTTGAATATAAATCTTTATGTAAAAAAAGTCAAGTATTAATTGATTTTTGTATATTATATATAAATATTTGATGACTTTTTGTGCATTAATTTTGTCAAATCATATGATGACTTTCCTAAAAATACTATTTGCAAAATAAGATTGAAAAACACACTTCAATAATATATAATCATTTTCAGGAAGGTGATCATATGAATTCAGAACAAAACCAGGATAAAAAGAATCTAACCGGGCAGGCGTCCGATTTTATTATCCAATATATTAATGAACAACATTTACAGCCGGGAGACAGACTTCCCAACGAAACGGTATTTTCCAAATCACTGCAAATTGGACGTGGTACCGTGCGGGAAGCTATGAAATTACTGGAGTCCAGAAATATTGTAGAAATCCGCCAGGGTTCCGGAACCTATGTTTCTGCCAAAAAGGGGGTTGCTGACGATCCTCTTGGACTTATTTTCATAGAGGATAAAGAAAACCTCGCCAAAGACCTGATGGAGATTCGCTTTATGATTGAACCATCTATTGCGGCACTGGCAGCCCAGAATGCCAGTAATCAGGAAGTCTTACAGATACAGGGACTCTGCCAGGAAATAGAAGCACTGATCCGTGCAGGTGCAAACCATACCCAAAAAGACATTGAATTTCACACTGCTATTGCCATGAGCAGCAAAAATGTGGTAGTACCCCGGCTGATCCCGATTATCAACAGCACCATTGAATTATTCATTGATTTAACGGCGAATACTTTAATAGAAGAAACCCTGCAAAGCCATCGCGACATTACAGATGCCATTTCCAGGCATGATGCCGTGGGCGCTCAGGATGCCATGTATCTTCATCTGGTATATAACCGACGTCGTATTCAAAACCACAGCATTAAGCAATAGACTCTAACGCAAACAACAGAAACCCCGGTTGCAGATCCTTCACGTTATCTGCAGCCAGGGCTTCTTTTATATTCTAATCTTAGGGAGATAGAACATGCTGATTATTTTCATATCGGTTATACGCTATTTTTTATCGGCTTCTCTTTTTAGAATCAGTTCTTTACCTGAAATACCTGGCTGCGTCATGTTGACCGGCTCCAGAATGGTATCTATTTCTGCTTCATTTAACAGGCCTTCCTGCACCACCAGTTTTCTTACCGGGGCACCGGTTTTTATTGCCTTCTTAGCCACTTCTGCCGCTTTCTGATAGCCTACATGAGGGCAGATGGCAGTAATGGTTCCTACACTGTTTTCCACTAATTCCCTGCATCTCTCTTCATTAGCCGTAATTCCGGTTACACAGTTATCTACAAAGGTTTCAACCGCATATCCCAGGGTATCGATGGACTGGAACAAACAGTAAAATACGATTGGCTCAAATGCATTTAATTCCAATTGTCCTGCTTCCGCAGCCATGGTAATGGTCATATCATTTCCGATAATGTTAAACGCAACCTGATTCACCACTTCCGGAATAACCGGATTCACTTTGCCCGGCATGATTGAGGAACCATTTTGTTTAGCAGGAAGATTAATTTCTCCAAAACCCGCTCTTGGCCCGGATGACATTAAACGAAGGTCATTTGCAATTTTAGACAGAGTAACTGCACATGCTTTGATGGCTCCTGATACCGCTACAAATGGATCCAGATTCTGTGTTGCATCAATCAGGTCAAATGCCTGCACAAAACCAATTCCGGTTATCTCGGAAAGATTTGGTACGATGCGCTTTAAATATTGTTCATCCGCATTTAGCCCGGTACCGATTGCTGTTCCTCCCATATTGAGAGTCAGCATTTCTTCCATTGCTTTATCCATACGGTTAATATCTCTTTGTATTGCTACTGAGTATGCTTTGAATTCCTGTCCCAGGCGAATCGGTACAGCATCCTGCATCTGGGTTCTGCCCATTTTTATAACATGATCAAATTCCTGTGCTTTAGCACAAAATGCTTTATGCAGCCTTTTCAATTCTTTCTGGGTGTTTTTAAGAAGCTTCAGGGATGTCATTTTTCCTGCTGTGGGAATTACGTCATTCGTGGATTGCCCGCAGTTTACATGGTCGTTGGGGTTTACAATGCTGTAATCTCCCTTTTCACCGCCCAGTATTTCAATTGCCCTGTTCGCAATTACTTCATTGGCATTCATGTTCAGAGAAGTTCCGGCACCGCCTTGAATGGGATCTACGATAAAATGTTTATGCAGATGTCCTTCTAATATTTCATCACATGCCTGAACAATGGCATCGGCTATTTTTTTATCCAGCAATCCCACTTCACAGTTGGTAATAGCTGCTGCTTTTTTTATATATGCAAGGCTGTTGATAATCTCCGGATGCATAAATAACCCTGTAATCTTGAAGTTTTCAGCCGCCCTTAAGGACTGTACTCCATAATATACATTTTCCGGAACATCTTTTGTTCCTATTGAATCATTTTCCGTACGATACTGTATGCCATCCAGTTTTACTTTTTCAACCATGATACCCGATCTCCTATCCTGTACTCGTCTTTTCACTTTTTTCTTTTTTTGTTTTGATTTGTTTTGTTTTGATTGACCTCATTATATACGAGGGTTATAATATAATCAAATACAAGTTTTTTTATATAACTTATAACCTGTATATTATATCTTATAGGAGGCGTACTATGTTTTCATCCATGAAATATATTTATGAAGTGTATAAAGAGAAAAGTTTTTCCAAAGCGGCTAAGAATCTGTATATATCCCAGCCCGCTTTAAGCGCCACCGTGAAACGGACAGAGGAACAAATCGGTGCACCTATTTTTGACCGCAGCAGCAACCCCATCCGACTGACGGACTGTGGGGAAAAATATATTCTGGCAATCGAGCAGATTCTCAGTATCCAGAATGATTTTACCAATTACGTAACTGATCTGAATCAACTGGAAACGGGCAGTCTCTCCATTGGCGGCAGTAATCTGTTTTCCTCCTACGTACTTCCCCCTCTGATCACGGAATTTACCAGAAGGTATCCGAAAATCCACGTGGATCTTCTGGAAGAAAGTACTTCCAGGCTGGAACAGCAGCTTTTGTCCGGTACACTGGATCTTATTATTGACAACTATGTGTTCGATGACGCCGTATTTGCAAAGCATTTGTATCAGGAAGAACATCTGGTGCTGGCTGTCCCAAGAGCACTCTCTATCAATCAGGATCTGGAGACGTATCAGATAGATCCGAAAGCTATCCGGGACGGCAGTTTTTTGAATGCAGGGTATCCCTCCGTACCTCTGATCGCTTTTCAGAATGAACCTTTTGTATTCCTGAAAACTGAAAATGATACCGGGGAGCGTGGGCTGACCATCTGCCAGAACCATGGTTTTAAACCAAATATCATCCTGAAACTGGATCAGCTGATGACTGCATATAATGTTACCTGCTCCGGAATGGGAATTTCATTCATCAGCGATACGCTGGTTGCCTGTGTTCAGCCCCATCCCGATGTGCTGTATTATAAAGTAGATGACAGTAAGATCGGACGAAATATCTATTTTTTCCGAAAACAGAACAAATATATGACTCGTTCCATGCAGGAGTTTCTAAACCTGGTGTCCCGGCAGTCCAGGCTATAGTCTTTGCCCCACACTAAATGCTTAACAGTTGATTCTGTCATACTGTCCGGTTGACACCCTGACTTAAAAGGTATAACATGGATTTTATAATCAGTTTCTATTCTGGATATTCCGGCATTGGATCAGGAAATATATCGAAAGGAGTAACTATGCAATGAATTACAATTATACCCTGGTGGACTGGCTGCTGTTTTTCTATATCTATTGCTTTATCGGCTGGTGTATAGAATCCACCTTTGTTTCAGTCAAACAAAAAAAATTTGTGAACCGCGGCTTTATGAGAGGTCCCTTTCTGCCACTATACGGAAGCGGAGCTGTGTTGATGCTGTATGTATCCATTCCTGTCCGCAATAATCTTCTGATGATCTTTCTGGCTGGCTGTATTGCAGCTACGATTCTGGAATACATCACAGGTGTTGCCATGGAAGCTCTTTTTAAAGTCCGTTACTGGGACTACAGCGATCAGCCCTTTAATTTTCAGGGACACATCTGTCTCAGTTCTTCTATTGCATGGGGATTTTTGACAATTGCACTGGTTAAATTTATCCACGCCCCGGTAGAAGACCTGGTCCTCTCACTCAATGACTCCCTGGCTTCCATTGCTGCTACCGCTTTGACCGTTATCATTGCCGCGGACCTGGCCCTCTCCTTCAAGGCTGCTCTGGATATTCGAAATATGCTGGAGAAGATGACAAAAGCCAAAGAAGAGCTCGTAAAAATCCAGACCCGCCTGGATGCCATTATAGCATTCTCGGATACCTCTTTTAGTGATCGTCCCAGTGACCGTGAAACTCAAAGAGAAAGCTTCACCCAGACTGCCCGCACCCAGCTTGGTGAATTAATGCAGGGGATACGTGAACGGCTGGATACGCTGGCAAAAAGTGCTTTTGACAATAACAGCCAAAAAGAGAATACTGCTCAGTACCGGGAAGAACTAGAGAAATTAAGAGAGAAATTTATCATTGAAAGAGAGAAGCGAAACTATCTGCGGGAACGCCTTGGCTTCTACAAAAGGGATATGTTAAAGAGCCACCCCACTGCAAATTCCAGAAAATTTAAAGATGCATTCATTGAATTGAAATCTGCAGCGGAGGAACGTAAGAAAAAGAAATAACCAAAGCAGAAAAAGGCAGTATTATTCAACTGGTATCCTGATCTGGGTAATCTTTGACCTGCGTCATATCTGAAAAAATTTACGGACACTTCCAGCCTTTTGGCATGGAAAGGGTGTCCGGCAGCTTTGTATGTTCATTTCCCCGGGCGGCATTCACCTGCGCCTGGGTCAGAAAAAGACTTTCTCTTAAGTCAGCATTTCGTATATTCGCATCCCGCATGTCCGCCCCCAGGAAATTCGTTCCGTACAGGCTGCAGCCCTCCAGATTAGCTGCTATCATCAGAGACATGCTGAAATCCAGTCCATCCAGATTGGATTTTTTGAAATTCCTCCCCATATAATCTGATCTTCTATCTGCATTTTTGCCGGGAGCAATGGACTGGGCGGTAAGTTCTCCTGCTTTTTTCAATATGCGGTTAACCCTGGTACGATACCCCTCTATGTCAGTCCCTAATATTTCCTCCGGTGAAAGTGCTGTCATGTTCTTATATTCTGAAATCAGGGTATCAATGTCATCTGCCAGCCCCTCTGCCGGTATAATTGAAGCTGCTTCCGCCAGGTACCAGACCATTTGATGAAGCTGCCAGACTGCCAGAAACACCTTAAAGATCTCCTCTGCCTCTTCCGGGCGCTTCTTCCATGAATCTCCGCCGTAAATATCCCCGGTTACTTTCTGCCCCGCTCCAAGGCAGTCAAATGCCATACAGCCTTTCAGATTGTACTGCATCAGCTTTTTATGTACAGCACAACTGAAATCAGACATAAGGTTTATACAGGGTTTTCCTGCAGGTTTATCATTTGGAAATCCCTCCGTCTTGGAAAAATATAAAGCGGTACAGCAAAGACCGCTGCATTTTTTGCAGTCTATTTTCAAGCTCCTTACTAAATCTTTATATAAATTTGGTTTATGCAATGAATTCATATGTATTCCTTTCTGATGAACGGTCTCCATCAGCCGTTTTCTATGTGTATGCAGCCTTCATACATCATATTTTACCCCATAGAATCCTTATTGACAATAGAAACCAGCAAATGCGCTATTCAACTCCTTATGAAGCTTTAATGCCATAAATACAGTAATTATGGCAGAAATTACATCCGAAACCGGCTGAGCGTATAGAATGCCATTCATTCCCCATACCATGGTAAGAATGAAAATGACAGGTACAAAGCAGATTCCCTGTCTGCAAGCCCCGAGCAGGAAACCGTCCTTTGCTTTACCCAGTGCAAGAAACAAAGATGAATATACGGTATAGAAACCAAAGAGGAAGAATGTAATTCCATATGCAGTCAATGCTTTTTCACCTGCATTTATCAGGTCCGTATCATTTTTTGTAAATTGAGATATAATTGGCGTTGAAAATACTGAGATGATCAGTCCAAAAATAACACAGAATACGGTTGACCATATTATAGTCGTTCTAATAGCTTCCTGCAGGCGGTCCAATTTCTTAGCACCATAATTATAACCTGCTATTGGCTGAAATCCTTTGATAAACCCAAAAACCATCAGGCTTCCCATTGAAACAATTCTCGTCACATCCCCCATCCCCGCAATTACAGAGTCTCCATAGCCATTCATTTTGGCAATGCCGCTGATAAGTGCAATGGAAAGGCTTGTTAATAACTGGAAAATAAGCGTGGGTACACCAATTTTAAATATTTCAGACAGAATCGCTTTTGCAAAAAAGCAATCCTTAAATCTAAAACTGAAATTGCTTTTTTTACTGAATATATAGAATAAGTACACAGCAAAAGATACTACCTGTGAAATGGCAGTGGCGATAGCTGCACCGGCTATCCCAAAATCCAGCGTATAAATAAATACCGGATCTAAAATGACATTCAGTAATGCACCTGCCAATAATGCAAACATCGTCGTTTTAGCAGCACCTTCACTTGTTACAATGTTATTCATTGTGACATTAAATACATTAAATATGGATGAAACGATATAAATACTTGTATACGTTACCGCATAAGGCAAAATACTCTCTGTCGCACCCAATAATTTTAATAGCGGATTAAGAAAAATCATTGCGCAGACAATAACTGCTGCCCCAACAATCACGCTGCTGTACAAAGCCGTACAGGCAACTTTGTTAGCCGTTTCTTTTTCACCACGCCCTAATAATCTGGAAATATAAGAAGCAGCACCATTTCCAAACAGAAGCCCCAGCCCCACAACAACCTGCCCCAGTGGAAAAGCAACTGCAATTGCACCATTTTGGGCTGTTCCCAATCCTGCAACAAAATAGGCATCTACCAAATTATACAAGGCATTCACCATCATACCTATCATAGTGGGCAGGCCTAAGGCTAACAGCGCTTTTGGTATTGGCGCTTTTCCTAATAAATCCGTTTTCTTGTTTTGTTTACTCATCATTTAATCTCCTTCCTATTCTCGAAAATATATAATAAAATATATTACTATAAATTATAGCAATATAGCAACAAATATGATACTACTATAATTTATAGTAGTTGTCAATAAAGAAAGTGACCTTAGTATTAATTTTCAATAACAAAAAGAGCTTTTCCTGCTCCACATAAGTGTCAGCATTCTAAGCTCTTTTCATTGTAATATGCAGTTAATCGTTATTCTTCCGCTGGTATCTGATTCTTTTGATTTCTTTCACATATGCGCAGCACAATATCATCTGTGTCTACCTGTAATTCAATTTTATCACTCATAAGTTCCGGAATATCCTTCACGGTAAGTACAACACCAGTTTTCAGTTCGTCAGCATCAATTGTGATGGTATCAATCATATCACCTGGCAAAGAGGCATAAGGAATTTCCATAAGCAGTTTTTCCAGCTGCCCTCCAAATTTTATATCATTTGCAAGAAGAATATGAATGACACTATTCACTTTTTCATCTGTTGTTAATGCCTGAAAGCTGATGTGCAAAATTTCGTCATTTAATGGATTCAAAGATTTTTCCTTAATTTGTACCGGAATAACCTGTCCGTCTAAATCCAGTGAAATCTTGCTGCCCTCACGTTTCTTGCGAATTAATCTGCGCGCTGTCGTTTCTTCCATTTGAATAGAGACTGACTCTGGCATGGATTTCCCAAATACGTTACCCGGGATCATTCCGAGACGTCTCATTTTCTTCGCCTTTACAGTAAAATCACGCTTTTGAACACTAATGCTTTCCATTTTTTATTTCCTCCTATATTTTGTAATTAATATCTAATGAAATGAAACCATCCATATTACCATCCAATGATATTATCAATCTCTGCATTTCCACCATAAAAACAGGGGACATATGCCTCAGGACTATAAAAAAAAGAAGAGCTCTTCATACAACGCCGCTAAGCGTAATACCAAAAGCCCTTCTTTAAGACGGTTCTTTTTTATTTCATTTGATTTAATGAATGTAGTATAACATATATATAAATAAAAAGCAAATTTCTAGAATGCATGGTCTGGGGTATCCATAGGGGTGTGATGAATTTTATAAACCAAATTGGGGTTTCGCTGATTAATACGCTTTATATCCGTAGGTAGTGTACGAAACGAGAAAAGGGCGGACCAGGACAGGTGCTTGTACTAAACTTCAGATTGCTGCTGGGTTACACAGTGCAGCATCCCGCCGTACTGATATAACGCGGTTACATCAATCGGTACAATTTCTTTATCCGGATACAGTTCACTTAAAATATCCTCTGCCACAGCATCATTCTGATCGTTGTAAACCGGCAGCAGCACCACCTCATTGCCGATATAGTAATTGAGATAACTTCCCTTGTAGTCTAGTTCCTGTACATTCTGGTCAGTCATCGGCAGTTCAATTACCTCATATGGTTCGCCTTTGGCATTGACGGCACTGTGCAGGATGTTATAATCCTGTTCCTGAATACCCTCGTACAGATTATAAAAATCTTCTTCTGATACCGTCAGCAGGGTTCGATCGTCGAGGAACCGAGCCATGCCGTCAATGTGGGCATCGGTGATATCTTCATCCAGAACTCCCTCAAGCCATATAAAGTTTATTGCGCCGAGATATTGTGTTAGATAGGCTTCCGCTTCCGAAATGGTTTTATCAGGGTTACGGTTGTAGCTCACCACAGAGCTTTTACAGAGCAAGGCAGTACCACTGCCGTCCAGTTCCACCGAACCGCCTTCCAGTATAAAACCGGGAATGGACAAAATGGGGATGCCCTTAGCCTTAGCAACTGCCCGTGGAATGGCGTCATCCAGTTTATAGGGTGTCTTACCGCCCCATCCATCAAAGCCAAAGTCTGCAATAAAAGCCCTGCCCTTTGAATCCAACACAAACATCGGTCCGGTATCCCGCGACCAGACATCGTCACTTTTAGCGATGGTAAAATCAACTTTACCCATGTCCAGTCCTGCGACAGTAAGCAGTTTTACGATACGGGTTTCCTCGTTTGCGTCATAGGCAATGATATGTACGTCTTCCCCTTTATGCAGGGCATCCGCCATCTTCACCCAAACCGGCTCAATTTCCTCCCGGTATTCCTTTCCATAGGTGTGGTGATGCGGCCAGGTAAGCCATGTTCCTTCGTGCTTTGCATCCTCTGCCGGAAATTGGTATTCTGCCATTTTCGTATCCTCCATGTTGACACCGCACCTTGCCAATACCAGCAGTATGCCGCATACTAAAATACTCCATTTTTTCATTTCAGCCTGCTCCTTTCTGTCTGAAGAACAGAATACCCCCTGACACTGTGTTAAGGTCAAGGGGTAATTTTTATGGAGATTTCCGTAATATATTCAGTGGGATTTGAGGTATGGGTACAATCCAGAAAATAGCATTCCAGAAAAGGCGGGGTAAACTGGCAGCCTTGCACCTGTGCATGGCAAAGTAGCCGGTCATAGGCAGCGCCAATGTCATCGTAGCTGCCATAATGTTGCGTGGAAAGATACCACCCCTCAGAAAGTGTACGGCAGATAAATCCAGCAAGGTGGATTTCCTGTGATACTGGTATGGCTGCGTAATAAGACGCACTCCCTGCTTCCAAATCAGATAGCAGGTGAGGCAGCCCTGCCGGATGGATAAGAGCGGCATCAAGAGCGGCGTAAAGCACCTCAAAAGCATCCTCAATTTTGCCTTCACAAACAGGATCTTCCGGACAGATCAGTAAGCGTTCCGGCTGCTGTGTGTATGACATGGCATAGTCATTGGGTATTGTAGCAACGTATTCCCCGGATAAAACCAACAGTTGTTGAAGCGCCTTCTCCTGCCGTGAACCCTGTGCCGATAACTCCAGCCGTTTTTCTTTTGCAAGTACTGCAATCTCCTCTTCACATGCGCAGAGTAAATGTGATATTTCTGCAAGCGTAAAACCACAGCTTTGATACTTTTTAATCAGGGAAATGGCAGGGATTTGCCCGGATGAATAGCTCCTGTATCCATTTTCCAGTACAGCGTCAGGATGGAAGAGACCAATTTTATCATAGTGACGCAGCATTCGCGCACTGATTTTATTTATGGCGGCAAACTCTCCAATGGAATATTGTTTATTTGGCATGGGCAGCCTCCTTAGCACTTTTTTTCCCTTGTTTTCTAACAGTTCCAATCAATTCTTAACAACGATATTGTAATCGTCTCTGCCAGCGCTTTTCACTTGGTAAAGATATTGATCAGCCTCTTCATACAAGAGGGCAAAAGAAACTGCCCGTTTAAAGATAACCCCGCCGATACTCAGTGTAATGGGCAGCAGCAAATGTTTTCTGTGATGATTACGCATCTCTTTTTGCAACTTCTCAATAATTTCTTCCACAAAAGCCAAATTTGGAACATCCGGCATGAAAACAACAAATTCATCTCCACCCCAACGGCATAGCACATCACTTGTTCGAAACACTTTTTTCATGGTGGAGCCCAAATACTTCAGCACAGAGTCACCAGTAGGATGTCCATACTGGTCGTTGAATTGTTTAAAGTGGTCAATATCTACGATCATAACCGCGCCCAAAGCATATTTGCTTTTTGTCAGCAGATACTCCGATATTTGTTTCTCTCCTGCAATACGGTTATATAAATCCGTCAGGGAATCAATCTGGCTAAGCGTCAGCAATTCCTGGCTGATATCAATCAACTGCTTATTTTTCGTCTCCTGCATTTTTAACTGAGTAATATCTTGAACATAACTAAAAATATACTCCTCTTCCGGATTTTCTGGATTATCCAACAGTGCATTAATGATCAAAAGATACCGTCTGCCCTCCGGATAATTCGCCTCATAGGTCGGGGCATAAAACCCATCGTTTCGGCGCAGTGATTCAATGAGATGATTCAACTCAAAATCTGCTAAATATGCCTCTTTTTGTTCCGGTACAATGAGATTTTCTGCAAACCACTCAATTTGCGCCTTTAAATTGCCTTGAGAAACCTCCCAATCATTACAAGTCGTCATCCAGGTATTACCTGTACTGATATGAATCTCTCCAAAATTTTCACAAAGATGGCTTATAATAAAGCGGAAACGGGCACTGTCCTTCTCTAATTCAATTATATGCTCATACTGTTTCTGCTTGTGTTTCGTAATATCCTGACTAGTAATAAAAATGTGCTTTTTTTCTGCATCGGTATAGCAAAATACCAACTGAAAGTTTTTAGCCAGATCCCCTTTATTACTTTGATATTCGATGATGTAACATGAACTTTCTTCTAATTCCTGCACGATCTTTTTTAACTGGGTCTGCTCTGTAAAGGTTCTGATTTGAATAAATTGCATTTGGGTAATAACTTGACGTAACCAATCTGCGTATGACACTGTATCTAATTGCTCCATGGTAGCAGCAGAATATTCTGTCATAGACTGTTTTTCTAAATCTAACTCATAAATATTGGAAAAATGTTGTTGTAATATAGTATTAAAACATGATAGATTCTTTAGATCCATATTTTTTCTCCTTATTACGCTCGATTACAATCATTCAAATCAATTTTTCAAGCGAGATTGATGAGTTGCCTCATGTTTGCTTTATTTACCTTATATGCATTGCCTTTTGTTTATTGTACCACAACCAGTACAACTACTCATCTAAATTAATGAACAATCTGCCTGTCAATCCGTATCAATCGATAAAAGGTGAAACCCTCCAAAGTCTAAGTGAAGCAATGTGACCGATTCTACGCACTATCCACTTGCTATAACGGTCTAAGCCACTGGGCTGCCCTGGTCAACGGCACTGTCTGATCACTCCTGGCTACATCAAAAATAAAAAAGGTTAAGAGAAATGGTATTGCATAATCAAATTCCTTTGTAAACAGCATATATTGACTCATTTTGGCTTACCATTATGTATTCTCCTATGTTATCACAGGGGATTTCTTCTGTGTTCACATTAACGTTTTATAAAATACTCATCATAGCATAAGATTGCACTTTCATCAACTGTTCCGGGTCTAAAAGAAAGCCATAATATAATGTAAAAATTTGTCATTTTATTTGAAATATTCCATTGCTTCATATATAATGATGATATCAACTAGAGATATGAGGAACAGAGGGAGGAACTATATGAAAAGAAAAGGGTTATTTGCACTGTCGATCTTTATGGCCGCATCGTGTGGTCTGTCAGTTTCCGCGCAGGATGCCCCTGCCAACGTGTCAGAAAAGCTGGATGTTTCAAATTTTACTATCGTAAATGAATCCATTTCCCACATTCCCGCCACAAAGCGGGGAGCTGAGATCTTGTTTGACTCTCAGGACCAGATTCCGGCTACACCTGCCGCTGCCAAAATTGATATCAGCGGAAAGACCTGGCAGCCGAACTACCGTATCGAGTGGGGGGCACCAAGTTTTTATATCGATCTTGGAGCCTATTATGTAATCAGTGACATTGGCTATATGGACATGAATGGCTCTCCTGCCATAACCGTGTTTCAGGGAGAACCGTTTGGCTGGACAGAGTTGGGCACTTTGCCGACCAATTATTATAAGACATACCGTGTTGCCCACTTCGATTCTGCCACAGCTACCCGCTTTATCCGTGTAACATCAAGCGGAAGTGACACAGGAATCAATGAGATCGGGCTGTACGGATATAAAGTCAGCGATCTTACGGAAGAGGATACACAAAAGACTCAGGCCAAACCTGCCGAACTGCCAAAGGACAACCTGACTTCCGGTGTAAAAATCGGCGCCAATGCATTTTGCGATGACCCATACACCGCATTATCCGCATTGGGAAATGTACGTGAATATTACAACTGGAGCTGGCTGACTGACAAAGAGGGAAATCATTATTTCAACCGCATTGTGAACAAGGATAATTTCTACCGCACAATGCAGTCGATGGGAATTTCTGTGATCCCCTGTCTGCAGGGAATCAACGACCATTTTGTAGGCGATGGGGAAAACATCAAAGATATTTTTAACACTATCCCTGTTGAGGACGGCGCGGACACACTTGACCCTGCCTCCTATGCTCTCCATGGAAATGCCATGTATAATTTAGCTGCCCGTTATGGTTCAAACACAGATATAGATCCTGCCACATTAAATGTTGGGGACGGCGATATCCAGGTGGGCTTGAACTATCTTGAAGGAATTGAAACATGGAACGAACAGGACAAGACCTGGGAGACTAAGCAAAGCTACTTCCATCCATATGAATATGCCGCAATGGTTAGCACTGATTATGACGGACATGAGGGAACGGTTCCAAATGCAGGCGTCAAGACGGCTGACCCGAACTTCAAACTTGTGATGGGCGGCGTTGCCGGCGGTGACCGCGCCGTGGAATATCTGTCCCTGATGAAATCATGGTTTGACTATAACCGTACCGATGGCAAATTTGCCTTGGACACAATCAATTATCATGACTACATCACAGACACTGAGGCACCGGAAAATTCCGATTTCCGCCAGAATGCCCGCAACATTATCGAATGGACGAATGAGAATGCGCCTGGAAGAGATGTCTGGCTGTCGGAGTTTGATATTGTGGCGGATGACAAGAAAATCGAAGGTGTTGATTCCCATCAGAACCCGGAATATGCCAAAGCAAGGGCAGAACGCCTTCTCCGCGCATTTCTGGTTGGAGAACGTGAGGGACTGGACCGTATGTCTATGTTTATGCTTCGCGATGAGTGGAGCGGAGTCTACGCCAACAGCGGGCTGACAACCGGAAAAGGGGACTGGGACAAGAAGACTTCCTGGTACTACCTGTCCTGTGCGACAGATACACTGAAGAATGCAGACTTGATTGATTTCAACGAACAGGATAACGTATATCTCTATACTTACCAGGACAGAGATACATCAGAAGTGATCTATGCTGTTTGGTCACCAACAGCAGACGGCAGTGAAATCAGTGATTATCAATTGACTGTCGGAAGCCCTGACAAAGCAATTCAAGTGATGCCAAGCGACCGTTTTAAGGAAGGCAGCAAGGAAATCCTCCCTGTCTCTTCCGAAGGTACAGTGACGATTCAGGTCAGCGAAACACCTGTTTTCGTTAAGACAAGCGGTCAGGATGTGGAAAATGATCCATTCCCTCAGCAGCGTATCCAGGTGCAGCAGATGCGCCTCGGGGAGCAGCGTGGAAGCATCGATACAATTACATTTGACAACAAGGAAGTTGTAAATGTAGCGGAAGGCGGACAGCCATCTTCCGATAACTTTATGCTGACACAGTTCTGGCATCTGTTTGACGAACAGACTTCAGATAAAACTGCAGAGACTCCGTGGATCAAGACACGGGTGAATCCAACTACTGAAATGTCTGCCATAGCTGTTCATAAGGACCGCGCATATCCTTACGACTGTATCCTGACCTTCGATGATATTTACACAATTACATATATCGGAATCTTTGATACATATGGAACCGGACAGATGGATATTCTCGATGACATGACCGGCGAGCTCATCTATTCATCCAAACTGAATACTTACAATACCTGGGATCTTGTCCCGATGACCTCGGAACCAGTGCACACCAACCGCATCCGTATTGTCAAATACGATGACGCGAAGCTGAATGAGCTTGCATTCTACGGATATCCTGAGCAGCGCCGTGTCGGAATTGATGCAGAACCTGTCCCAGGTGAAATCGGAGCGGCAGCGACATCCGAACTGACTCTTAAGGAAATTGCCTCTGTAGATGTTGACAACTTAAGCAGGAGCTCCAAAAATCCCCAGACAGTTGACCAGGCATTCCAGAAATTGTTTGACGAACAGAATCTGCTTCCGGCAAATGACGGTGAGGCGGTAAGCAAGGATGCCAAATTTGCCACTAACTTCTCCAATATCTGGGGCAGCGGCATGTCATTTCCATACGATGCTGTTGTGACTTTTCCGGAGCCAGCTACTATCACCAAAGCCGGGATCTTTGTTGGCTGGGGCTTAAACAATGGAAATTTTGAGATTTATAACAATGAAACCGGGGAATTACTCGCAAGCGATACGCTGACCGGAAACTGGAAAATGATGTATCTGACCTTTCCTGAGCCAGTGGAGACCTCTTCCTTACGCATTGTGAAATACAATGAACGGACAATCTGTGAGATAGGCTTTTACTAATTATATAAGGCGGGAACCCTGGCTGGGCACCCGCCTTATATTTCATGTCTGACAAGACCTTCCCGAGGAATAGACGAAAAAGATTCTTTCTTTTTTCAGTGGTACACCGCCTGTTTTAGCGGTTCTCGGGATAATTCTTATTCCCACTCAATCGTAGCAGTAGGCTTCGGACTCATATCATAACATACTCGATTTACATTCTTTACTTCTTTTAAAATTCTATCCGTGATCTTCAGCAATACCTGCCAGTCTACCTGTTCAATTGTTGCGCTCATGGCATCTATGGTGTTGACTGCACGAATGATAACCGGATATTCAAAGCATCTTGCATTATCTCTTACACCAACTGATTTAAAGTCGGGTACCACCGTAAAATACTGCCATACCGTTTTGTCAAGACCTGCTGTTTCGAATTCTTCCCGGAGGATTGCATCTGATTCCCGTACAGCTTCCAGGCGCTCTCTGGTGATTGCGCCAAGGCATCTTACTCCTAATCCCGGACCTGGGAAAGGCTGGCGGAATACCATGCCATCCGGCAATCCAAGTTCTAATCCGCAGGCTCTTACTTCGTCTTTAAATAATTGTTTCAGGGGCTCTACTAAGCCAAACTTCATATCTTCAGGAAGCCCGCCTACATTGTGATGGGATTTTACCATTTTTGCTGTTTTGGTTCCGCTCTCTACAATATCAGGATAGATTGTTCCCTGTCCTAAGTAATCAATACCTTCCAGTTTGCGCGCTTCTTCTTCAAATACGCGGATGAACTCTGAACCGATAATCTTTCTTTTCTGTTCCGGATCGCTTACATTTTCCAGTTTCTTCAGGAAACGTTCGCTGGCATCAACATAGACCAGATTTGCATTCAGTTGGTTTTTGAATACCTCTACAACGCTTTCTGATTCTCCCTTACGCATGAGGCCATGATTTACATGTACGCATACCAGCTGGTCACCAATTGCTTTTAATAATAAGGCAGCAACTACAGAGCTGTCTACTCCTCCGGACAGTGCAAGCAGTACTTTCTTATCTCCTACCTGGCGTTTTACCAGTTCGATCTGGTCTTCTACGAAATTTTTCATATTCCAGTTTGCTTCTGCATGACAGGTATCAAAGACGAATGGCTTCAGACATTCTATAAATGCCTCTTCGTCCTCCGGCCACTCATTTAGAGACACATCGCATTTAGCCAGTTCATGTCCTGCCGACATAACAGGATACCCTGCTTCATAGATTTCCGGCAATACATCGATACGAACGCCATCTACCATATGGTTTGGTCCGCCATTTATAATGATTCCCTTTACATTTGGCAATGCCTGCAGTTCCGCCTTCGTAATATCATGCGGATAAATCTCACTATATACACCAAGGTCACGAATCGCCCTGGCTAACACCGTATTTTCTGTACTGCCTAAATCTAAAATAACAATCATATCTTGCTTCATTATTGTTCCTCCTCCGTATGTGTATAGAAATATCTTAGCTGTAAAATGATTTTGTGTCAATACACGTTTTTCTCGTTTACGGAGTTATTTGTAATCCTGCTACAGAATGATCGTCCGGAAATATCGTTATTGGGTAATCCCCGTCTCTACAGTTGTGTGATAAACAGCTCTTTCATCTAAAATCTGTTTGAAATTATCCTCTGTTTTATGCCCCTTGATCTCATCCATATACTCTATATAATCGCATAAATAGATATCTATTTTTGAAATATCCACTCCGTGTACGGCATAATCCGTAACATTACTGCTGTTACCATAAGGAAGCATTTTTCCATTAGCATCCAGTACAACCGGGAATGTATCGGCTGCTTTTGTAGAACCTTCATTTAACTGATTTACCTTTAATTCAAATGGGGTAATTTCTACGGATTTTATTCCTACGCCATTCTCATTTTCAGTATTAATTTCGATCACATTTGTTCTGCTTCTGTCAACATTGATATCCAGGTCAAAACTCCATGAGCCGTTCCACCAGATATTTTCATGCTCATTGGGGAACTGGTTCCACTCGGCAGGCTGCTGCTTCATGACATTTCTCCACTCCTCATCCGACATGGCCGCCAGTTCATCTCCTGTATAGCCGGAATCCCACACATCCGGGTTTGCTTTGCTTGCAATAATTTTCTGAATATCCAGATTCAACTTGAAATTATCAGGAACTTCCAGATTCTGAACATTAAGCTCTATATCCTCTTTCAATGGATCTCTACCTTCTGCTTCCGCTGCCTGATACGCAGTATTATATTCCTGAAGTGCTTCATCCGACACTACTCTTGATGCCAGCTTGTAGTCAATGCGGATGATACCTGCATATGTATAATCATCTACAAACTTGCCTTCCAAATAATATAGCTGATCCTGTGGATTTTCGCTGAAACTGTATTTTTCACTCGTTAAAAAGCTTATGTTCGGCTGGTTAGTCTCACTGTCTGCAAATATTTCAGATACCGGAAAAGCTTTCTCACTGGTTAATTCAAGAGTCATATAAAGCGCCTGGTCATTGCAGTATAATTCCGATAAAGTCATGGTAACTCCATCAGCAGTCTGAGTATACTGGTTTGGTTCGGTGAGATTTGTTTCTTCCTGCAAGGATGCGTCTGCCTGATTTGCAGCTGCCCCTTTCTCCTCCTTAGAATCAACCACTCCAGCCTGATTCTCCTGTGTATTCCCGCCCAACGTCTCCGCTACTGAATTAAAATCTCCAGGATAACTATAGTTCTCCTGCATCTGTTCAAATATATGACCAATAATAGGCAACTGGCTTGCCATAACGGGATTTGCCATGCCAAATACAAAGAATGCTGCAAATACCGCCGCGATACTGCCCGCTGCCACCAGGATCTTCTTTTGAAAACTCCTTGAATTCCCGGCCTTGCTCCTGCTGCTGCTTTTTATCGTTCGAAATGCATCATCTGCTTTATTCTGAACTACTTTTGGTATCTTAATGTCTTCGTTTAATTTATCCTTAAATTCTTGTTCCTGTCGGTTCATGTAATTGACCTCCTTGTTTTAAATACTCTGCGGAAAATAATTTCCTTCCCCTTGCCAGTCTCGTTTGTACCGTCTTCTCATTCATATCCAGAATTCCAGCTATCTCTCTGGTATTAAAGCCCTCCAGATAATACAGCAACAGAATCATACGGTACTTTTCATCCATATCTTTAATCAGTTCATTCCACTCCATATTGCTATATTCCTGGTCCCATATTGGAATCTCCGGCACCTCTTCTGTCAGTAACATACCCTTTTTCTTTCGCAGTATATCTTTGCACTTGTTGATCAGTATACGGATCATCCAGGTTTTAAAATATTTATTCTGTTTTAAATCTCCTATTTTTTCGAAACAGCTTAATATGGTATCCTGTACGGCATCCGCAACATCTTCATCATTTTTCAGGTATGCTTTTGCAACCTTGTACATATTCTGCATATTCTGTTCCATTAACGCAACAAATGCATCGGGATCCTTCCTGCGTGCTTTTTTAATCAGAACATCCAATGTCTTACCTCCCCGCTTAGATTGGCCAATCTTTAATGTCTTACACTCATTAGACGAACCTCTCCACTAAAAACCTTCAAGTAATTTTAATTATTTTAACATATTAATACCACAAATAAAAAAAAAGCTGCCATACCCTTATATCAGGCATAACAGCTTTCTTCTGACCCTTTATCCTCATTGCCGGTTCACTTCCATATAACAGCCATTCCATCCATGGCAAATGCCTTCTCCAGGTTTTCCCCATCTATCCCTGCTACGAGATTTTCTTTCATTGCCTGCCTGACAGCAGTTCTTGAAATGTCCAGTTCTCCAGCCAGCAGCTTGTCCAGGCGGATTTTAATCTGATAGGGATTGCGGATAATAATCTGCCTTTCCTTTTCCGAAACTGGAATATCTACATTCAAGACTCTTTTGCTGATATGGTATGCCTCCTTTGGCATACTGATTTCCGCTTTTTCTCTCTTTAAAATATTACTGTCGAAACTATATTTCAGAGCCAGCTGCGAATCATTTGCTAAAAACCCTTCATATTCATCTCTGGGGATTTTCTTTGGAGAAATCCGCTCATAAATGGTTATATTGTATGTGGTCTTACATTTGCTGCATTGATAAATCAGCCATACATCTACCCGGTTTCCATTTGCGTTAACTCTGAAACTGCCGGTATTGACAAAGTTTGATTTGACTTTGCATTTGGAGCAATTCCTGATAATCTCAGGCCCTGCATCCGGGATAATCTCCCATTCACAGTTCTTTAAATTGTTGTTTTCTAATAAATAGCTCATATGCATCTCCTAAGTGTAATTGTCTTACGCCGGATCAGCAAAAGCTATTTCATCATATTCGTTTTATAATGCAATAGCTTTTGCTACGCATTGTAATTGGGTTTCATCATAAGCTCATTCCTCTTTTCTCTTTACATATAAACTGATTTTATATTACAGGGCACCTTTTTCCTACCGCAAACTCTTTTCCAAAAAGATTATGCGCCAGAACTCCAGGAAGCGGACCACAAAGGGCCCGCTTCTCATTTTTAGAAATTCACTTTTTTACTATTTGAATAAGAACTATAAATCTTTTTATTTCCAACCTTATGATATGCTCTTATTCTGAATCTGTAGCTTCTTCCTTTCTTCAGACCTGACTTGGTATAAGATAAAGTCTTTGCAGATTTGGATGCTGCCTTTTTATATGCTCCGTCATTGGTCTTCATATAGATTACAAAACCATCCGTACCTGATTTTTTATTCCACTTCAATGACACTTTACCTTTTCCTGCTTTCTTTGCCTGAATCAGCCGGGGTTTTGCAGGTGCCGTGGATGTCTTAATGATAGTTGAATAGGAGCTGTATTTCTTTTCTTTCCCAAGCTGGCTGTAAGCTTTTACGCGGTATTTATAATCCGTGCCGGACTTCAATCCGGTGTTTACAAAGCTGGTGTCTTTTGTGGTTTTTATTTTACTCCATTTCTTTGAATTGCTGTTATAGCGGTATACCATGTAGCCGGTTGCATTGGATGCTTTCCTCCAGCTAATACGGATGCTTCCTGATTTATTTTGGGATGCTTTTAATCCGGTTGGCTTACCCGGTTTCTTAAGTGTCATTTTCGTCCACTGGGCATAAATGGTTGTATTGGCTTTCAGGCTGCATACCTGACCTGCCTTTATCTGTGCTCCACCGGATACTGTGGTAAACCAGCCCTTAAAATTGTAACCGGATCTGGTCGGTACCGGAAATGTTCCATAAACGGATCCAACCGTAACCATCATGGATGCCGGACTTACTTTACCGCCTCTGGCATCAAACGTCAGCTCATATGTTACTGGTTTCGGTTCTTCTTTCTTCTGCCACTGTGCCGTAAAGGTTACATTCCCGTCAGGCATGGTGTACTGTGTATCTGCCTGATAAACCTTCGTTCCGTCAAACCATCCGGTAAACAGATATCCATTTTTCGTAAATGTATTCTTAGGCAAAGTAATCTTCATCTGAGCTTCCGCCAAAATTGCAGCCGGAGCAGTTCCCTCTGCCCCTTCACCACCTGTAAATGTTGCAGTGTACTTTTTAGGGATTGGCGCTTCTTCTTTATAAGCGGTAAATACAGCAGACGCCGTTGCTGTCTTTTCATTTACACTTGCTGTAACCGTAACGGTCACTGTTCCTTCACCGGTAACAATTAATGTATTTCCTTCTATGCTGCCAATGCCGTTTTTGTCATCTGTGACTGCATATTTATAGGTTATTACCTGATCTGCATGTCCCGGCATCTGACAGTCTCCTGTAAGCTCTGCTTCTGCCTTTAGTTCAATCCGTTTGTCGGATTCATTATAAGGGATTGTCACGATCTCCCCTTTAAATACAGGTGTACGAAGTTCACAGCTGCAGCCATTTACAATAACGGTACAGGAATCTGTTTTGCCGCTTGTGGCGGTTGCCGTAATTACTGCTTTTCCTGATGCCACAGCAGATACTTTACCGTTTGCCGAAACGGAAGCGATTTCCGGACGGCTGGAAGACCATGTGATCTGATCATTTGACACTTTCCCATCATTTGCGGTTAAATCCGCATACAATCTTCTGCTCTCTCCCACTTCCAGGCTTAATGCCTTCAGATTCACCGTAACCTGGTCTGCGGGAATGGCTTTTTCAAGTTCTCTGACTGCGGTCTTTAATGCCTGAAGCTGCTGGAATACCTCCAGCTGCTCGGTATCCTGTGCCTCTAACACTTCCTCTGCTCTTTCAATAGCGTCTGACAGCTTCTGATAGGAGTTCTTGGAATATTCTTCTTCCCTGATTGCTTTTGCTTCTGCTACCTTTTTCTCCAGAACAGATTTGTCCGTCACATTGGAAGGATCCTCCTGGCTGACCAGTTTACAGCCTGACCACTGAGAATGTCCGCTTCCTATATTGCCGTCTTTGGCAATTGCTTCTAATTTTAAGGTTTTTGCCCCGGAAATGTCAACAGAAGCAAATCCCATTGGAGATGTGGACTGTAACGCTTTATCACTGGTGTGAACTGCGGTTCCATCTACAGTAATCTTAAAGGTTACTGCTGCAACCGCAGATTTACTTGCATCAACACCATAATACGTTTCAAATTTCTTATAATTATGGCCTTCCGGCAGATGAAATATCAATGTGGACGTACAATGTGCACCGTACCCTTTGTTAAAGAATACTCTTTTCCCATTCTCATCCAGTAACGACATTGTGCCACCGTCCTGGTTGGTATCTACCTTAATCTTATCACCGGTTCCTTCCCAGTAACCTACGGAAGAGTTAGCCTTGTCTAAATAGTCATGATCAGACAGATAATCGGTTTTATCATAACAGCCTTTTTCCGTAACAGAAACTGGAACTACAATGGTGGATACATTTTTTCCGTCTGAAACATTTACCATCATCCGGCTGGTTCCTTTATTGGATCCATACAGTGAAACTACACCATCTGATAATTCTGCGATGATAAATGAATCCGGTTCTGAAACAATTTTTGTAATCGTAATTGCATCTCCGTCGGGATCTTCTGCAATATCCTTCGCGGTAAATGTCTTTCCTTTCAGGCTGTTTACATCCTGCGTGGGAACCGGGTCTTTGGCAGCCGGTGGCTGGTTTACCGTTTCTCCGGAGTCTGCCTTCGTCACGGTGACCGTACAGTCCGCATTACCTGTTTTACCATTCAGCTCAGCAGATACGTTTATCCTTACCGCTCCTGCAGCCGTTACCTTTAATTTGCTGCCTGTAATGACAGCTCCTGTTCCTCCAGCATCCACAACAGTGTAGGTATAGACTGGACGGAAGGTATGTCCCTCTTTCGCACAGGTGCTTTCTTTCATGGTTCCTGTTAACTCTGCCGTATATGCATCTGCTTTTGCCGGGATGATTACTTCTTTTGGCAATAGTCCAATCTCTTCTATTTTACAGGTACATTCCGGTGTCCCGTCCGGTGCAAACTTAAATTCGCTTTCTAACGGAAGCATACAGAGTGCATTTCCTATTTCACTTTCTGTATCTGCCGCGGCAACGCCTACATTTGTAACTGTCAGTCCTGTGGATATCTGTGTATTTCCTGTATAGCGGAATACAAATTGTTTCGTTGTATTTCCCGATACATAAGCAGCCTCTTTTTGTACTCCGTCCAGATTAAACTTCAGCACAGGATTACCTGTTTTAATCATATAGGAATCGAAGTCAACCGTAAATTCAATCTGGCTGCTGCTCTTTTCCATTGCTACATTTTCGATTACCGGTTCTTTCATGGGTACTGTTAAGTCTGCCTTGATCCATTCTACATTGAAGCTGGTGAAATCCATGGATGGCTGGTTGCCCTCATAAAATAATCCGATATTTCCATTTGGCAGTACCGACAGGCAGGAGTAAGCGTAGCTTCCGCTTTTCACTAACTGGCTGTATTTCCACTCAAATGTCTTATTCTCCGGATTATAAAGCCCGATTCTGACCGTACCGTTATTTCTGGCAGGGCCATTGGGATTTGCTAAAATTACGGCCTCTTTCCCATCAATCATTTCCGGGTAATGGGTAGCGGTTAACTGGCAATATACCTCGGGTACGCCTGTATCCCGAACAGGTGCTTCCCATGTCGTTCCGGAATCATTGCTGACCGAATATTTCAAGCTTCCGGATACGTTTCTGCAAAATTGAATCAGCGTTCCGTCATTCATTTCAACAATCTGGGACTCCGTTAATATTGCACCGCCGTTATTCATGGTGGAAAGATCTGTCCCCGATGCTTCAAGAGGAGACGTTTCTGTACGTTTCCAGGTAACGCCGTAATCATCACTGTAAATGCAGGTGGATGCCTGGGCTGATGTCCAGTTCTGGTTTGCCACATAAATGGGAACAATCAATCGTCCCGCATGCTGTCCCTTTTTCACCTGTATGCCCACACCTGGTCCTGTACCGCAGAACAGCATCCAGTCTTCCTTGATCATCGGTGTTAAATCCGCAGGTTTTGACCAGGTTTCCCCATCATCATCGCTGTATGTGCTCCAAATCCGCATATTACGGACAACTTTTAATTCACCCGCATTGGAGCCGGTATAAAGGAAGATATTGCCTGCAGGTTTATCATCTTTGAATAATTCACCGGTACTAAAATCCGGTACGGTATAGTCTGTTGGCCTTGCGTCTGCTTCAGCTGCACCTTCCAGCCATACTTCACCATGTTCACGGATTGTATAAGTTTTAGTATAGTTATGGGTTGTATTTAGGACACTTTCATAGTCTCTTAATATACAATAAGACTTGTCCCCAACCTGTTTATATCCGGATCCTTTTTCAAGTAAAGAGGTATCCATTGCTGCTTTGGATTCCGGGAACATATCCACCATCAGGAAAACTCTGCCGTTTACCTCATCTTCTACCATTGCAGCATCTATTGTTAAAGAATGCTGCTGCTGTCCTCCAGGCAGATTAATGATTGTCTGCCCTTCTGTCCAGTTCTTTCCATTATCAAAACTTCTTCTTACGGAGGTATCAATATTTCCCTGATCCCCGCCTCCGCTTTGGCGTTTATCGATTGCTGCCAGCACAACTCCGTTCTTTGTGGTCAGCATGCTTGGGATACGATAATAGACAGATCCCTGATAACCACCGTAGAACAACGGCTGATCCGCTGATTTGAATGCATCCTTTGGAAGTTCTGCTTCCTTTTCTTCTCTCAGTGTCACTTTATGGATATCTGTTATCTGCTCTTCCGTTAACAGATCCGATCTCACTTCGATATAGCTGATACTGCCAGTGAAAGGATATTGATTTCCACCACCGGAACGCTGTGTTTTGCCAAGTTCCACTGTATTTACGCCCTGGCTGCTGCTGACAAACCCTGACTGGGTATTATTGATGACTCTTTCTCCGTCAAAATAAACGGATGTACCGCCAGGAGCAAAAACATAAGAAACCGTATGCCACTCATCTTTTGTCATATTGTTTACACCCGCAGATGCGGCGTTAACATTCGTATTGTTATTGCGGACCTCGTATCCCACGGTGCCATCGTTTACATAGACATGGGTATGGGTAGCATTCTGTGTATTATTTGATACGCTGAACAGACTCATAAGGCCTGTCTCGGTCGTTTTATAGCGGACCGTTACTGTTCCCTGGGTCAGTCCCTTGAGTTTATCAAGTGCTCCGGTATAGTCTACCGGTCTGGTGGGAACGCCGTTTGCTATTTTCACCTCTGATTTCTGGAACAGTACAGCCGCATCCAGCCCTTCTTTTGTAACAGAGAATACAGCGGTCTTTTCTGCGGACGCCACGGTGCCTGGAATTAATGCATTAACCCGTACTTTGATCGTTCCCGCCTTGCTGACTGTCAGTTTATTCTGGCGGATCGTGCCGATATTCTGATGATCCTCAGCTTTTTCAAAGACATAAGTAATGGTTTTACTGCTGTGCCCTTCTGCTTTACAATCACCTGTAATAACAGCTGCTGCCTCTAAACTGATTTCCACACTGTCTTTATCCTGAGGTATTACAATCTCTCTGTCTGCAAACGCCAGGTTACTGATCCCGCAGGTACACTCCGGATCACCTGTCATCTTCAGGGTAGCTGCAAAGGTAATCTGTTTGTGATTCTTTGCATCAGTACCTGTTACCTTTGCAGAATAAGGAAGAAAACCTTCGGGAACATTGAACTTCATATCCTCGGCTCCATAAGCATTTGTTTTGGAAATCGTTACACCATCTACATCTGTTATGCTTACGGTCATATCCTGCAGACCATTTTCATAGGCTTCCAGTGCCGACGGACTAAAAGATGCCTCTTTCTTTGTCTCGTCACAGGTAACTTCTGTCGCTATGGCGGAGCTGTCTGCCCAGTCACTGAATTTGTAAGAATAATTAGATACTGCTGAATCATTCTTATAAAGTCCTGTTTCTTTTAAAATCTGCTGGAACATTGCCATATTGCCCCGTCCATTTGGATGTACATTATCCACCATCCAGCCATTGCTTCCAGTATTCAGAAAATCGTTTCTCACATTTTCGCCGTATGCAACCCAGTTTTTCAAATGGTCAATAACGGTAATCTTAAGGCCTTCCAGTTCAGCCTTCATATCCTTTTCCACATCATAAATGGCATTGAAGTACTCTTTATAATTTTTTCTGGGTTCATCCGGGTTCATATCGCAGGGAACCCTCAATACGATATAGCTGTCTGGATTATTCTGATAAATATCCCGAACCAGCTGCTTATAATTATTCTTAAACTCTTCTACCGTAAATCCGGTAGTTGCAGAACCCGCTGCTTCTCCTCTTGTGGAAGCATCATTGGTCCCCAGCATAACCATAACTACATCCGGGTGGAACTGATTGAGTCTCTTGTCGATCTGATCCAGTGTGGTAGATACCGTAGCATTAGCGACGCCCGTATTGATTACCACGTCCTGCTGTCTTCCCTGCTCCCTTAAATATTTTTCAAACAGTTCCGGAACATTGTCATATCCATTTGTCAGGACTCCATGAGTAATGCTGTCTCCCATGAACAGGTACGTAACCGGATCCTGGCTGTCCAGAAGATTTTTGATTCCTTCTATGGTGTTCACATTGCCATCTTCATGCGCCAGAGCCTGTGGCTGTCCGTCTTTCGCTGCCGTAAACTTTACATCCATTAACCGGCGTTTACTGCTTCCTTCATCAGAGGTCATGCGAAGGATATATTCCGTTCCCTCCTTCAGACCGGTAATGGTAAACGGTGCTGATACCTGATTCCCGGAAATTACCTGGCCGTCATAAGACAGTTCATAACTCCAGTCCAGATCCGAGTATCCTTCCGGTGCATCTACCTGAATCTGATCTGCCTTAACCTGTACTTTTGGAGATGTATCCACCTTTAATAATACAGGATTCACTGGAAGCTGAAAACCGGTATACGCAGTTGTATGTCCGATACCAAGTGTTGTCTTAATCGTATTTGCGATCTCCTGATGTCCAAGTGCAGTGAGATAATTGCCCTGCTCCAGATAGGATGCATCCATTCCTGTAATATCCACTACGACTGTTTCTTTTACTGCTGCTTCTTCTTTCATTGCTTCTGTATAGATGCCGATCCGTGCATTATCATCATCGGAAAGCGATGGTGCAGGCGTAATGATAAACGGAATTCTCTGATCCTCATAAAGCTTGTCAAGTAATGACCTAAGACTGGTTCTAAAAGCCTCGATCCCAGCCTCGCCCTTTTCATAGTCGCTGCGGTCCACCATGATGCCGACTGCCTTGGGACCATACTGGTCAATAAGCTTGTCATATTTTGTGTTCAAATCCGAAATGGTAAGCCCTGCCTGTGCCGTGTTAAATACAAAACGGGAACGTTCTACGTAAGTTCCGCCTGCACGCAGGTTATCTTCAAAAAATCCCACATAGTTTTTAACCGGTCCCACTTCATCAAACTTTGGAACTGCCGTGTCCGATCCGGTCATTAACCACGTGTTTGCCGTTCCGGGAGCCTGCATAACGCTGAAGTCATTCAGATCCGGCGCCTGTTGTGTCATTTCTTTTAATTGTGCAACCGTAAAGCTTTGATTTGTTACCGTTACAAAATCAATTTTTCCATTAAAATTCCCCAGAGAATCAAATTGGGATGAATTGTAGGTTCCTCCGCCAATACCAAAGTTGACATAGGGCATCTGGTTATTATTTACATTCTTATTAAAACCAGGATTCCAGCTGCTCCACCATGCGCTTGGGTAAAAGTTATCACTTCCATCTACCACAATATAAGCGTCCTCTGCTTGTCCCGAATGGAAGCTGACTGCAATGGTATGCCATTTATTATCCTTTAAATTCACGGAATTTGTCAGTAATCTTGCTTTTAATCCATTACTTTTGTCATTACGGAAATAAGCCCGCAGCTCGCCGGCATTATTTACACCAAAGACCATATTATATCCGTCATCTGTGCCGGAACTCCCTGCTCCGAAAATGATACCACTTGTATTCGTTCTGAATTTAAAAATGATACTTCCACCGATGTCATTTGTTCTGAGATTATTTAACACCTTCAGATACGGGGATTCTTTTCCGCCATTTTCCTCTGAAGTATAGTCAATCGCACCTGCTGCAGTACCGTCAAAGGTTCTGTCACTGAGGTTCAGGTCTACTGCCTGAGCATCTGCGTTGCTTCCTTCAGCAAAATCTGTCTGTGCCTGTCTTCTGACATCCTCTAATAAATTCCCGGTTGCCTCCAATGGCGCTGCAGATTTCTTCTTCAGTGCTTCAGTCTCTTTTACAGCTTCAGACTCTGTCTGAACTTCCGTTTCAGATACCGCTTCTGTTTCCATCTGAACTTCCGTTTCCGTCTGTACTTCGGATTCTGTCTGAACTTCTGTGTCTGTTAAGACATTCGTTTCTGATAACTCTTCAGTTTGTACATAAGCCTCAGATTCCGTCTCAATCACCTGTTCAGCCTGATCCCGGCCTTCTGATTGTACCAACATGCCATTCTCGCTGTCTCCCCCCGCCTGAACAGGAAGGTACGCCGCCTGAAATACCATACAGATACATAACATCACAGATAAATATCTGGATATCTTTTTCTTCATGCTATCCTTGTTTCCTCTCATCATACATTCCTCATCTTTCTTCATTGATCAACCCTACCGAACCCGTCCACGGTGATCTCTCAATGCTCCCTCCTCCCCTGGCAAATCTTTTTCAAGCCCCTCTCACCACTGTTTCCCAATCTCCTTCTCTACACGGATGTGGACGATGCATATATTATATCAAAAATAATTTCTTTTTTAAACATATAAACGGAGGAATATTTCTTTTTCAGTAGTAGTCAACAATTTATCGAGCTAATTTCCATTATTTTCCTTTGTTCTTTGTTAATTTTGTATAAGGTTTATAGCAAAAGGAGGAAGATAGATATATCAGAGTAGGAAGATTACATTTTTTAGATAACAAAATAAGAGGTTGGGAAGATTTTGAATAAAAAAAAGACATGCGGAATCAATGATACTTTATTGTTCATTGGTTCCGTATGTCTGTTTATTATGGGGATATCTCTCATATCTCCTTATACTGAATCTATACTCTATAATCGTTTTTGTCCAAAATCTGCATATGAACTTCCTGCAATTGTGATTGATCCACAGATGCCGGCGCCCCCATCATGATATCCCGGGCATTCTTGTTCATTGGAAAGGGAATTACTTCCCGAATGCTTTCCTCCTGGGAAAGCAGCATTACCATACGGTCCACTCCCGGTGCAATTCCTGCATGAGGAGGTGCACCATAACAAAATGCCTCGTACATAGCAGGAAATTTATCTTTGACATCCTCTTCTCCCATGCCCACTATTTCAAAAGCGCGGACCATCAGCTCAGGATCATGATTTCTTACTGCTCCGGACGAAAGTTCCACACCGTTACAGACAAGATCGTATTGGTATGCGTGTATTTCCAAAGGATCTTTTGCGTCCAATGCTTCCATCCCTCCCTGAGGCATAGAAAAAGGATTGTGGCAAAATTCAATTTTACCGGATTCTTCTCCAGTTTCATACATGGGAAAATCTATAATCCAGCAAAATTCATACTTTTCCTTATCAAAATGCCCAGCTACTTTACTTCCTAACAAATTACGCATGACACCTGCTGCCTTTTGAGCATCAATTAATTTGTTACATGCACTTACTCCAACAAAATCACCCGGTTTCAAATCAAGTTCGATCGTGATATTCTTCTGTAAATTCTTCAGAAATTTAGAAATTCCACCTGTAAAGCCACCTTCTTCATCAACCTTAAACCAATACATTTTATTTCCGGTCTGTACAGATACTTCAGCGCAAATCCGATCAATAAACTTCCTGGTTTCAGAAAACTTTTTAACAACAACTGCCTTTAAATATTTTCCTTCTAAAGGGGTGTCTCTATATGCATTCATCCCTGCCGGAACATCCTGCAGAGTCAAATCAATCCTCAGGTCCGGTTTATCAGAACCAAAGCGATCCATCGCATCTCTATAAGTGATTCTTGTAAATGGTGCTGATGATGTGTTTTTGTACCTGCCAAACTTATTAAAAATATCCGGAAGCACTTTCTCGATTACCTTAAATACATCCTCCTGAGTCGCAAATGCCATTTCCATATCCAACTGGTAAAATTCTCCTGGGGATCTGTCCGCTCTGGCATCTTCATCCCGAAAACAGGGTGCAATCTGAAAATACCGATCAAATCCAGCAGCCATAAGCAGCTGCTTAAACTGCTGGGGTGCCTGAGGCAGTGCATAAAATTTCCCTGGATAATTTCTGGATGGGACTAAATAATCCCTTGCTCCTTCCGGTGAAGATGCCGTTAAAATAGGGGTCGTTATCTCAAAAAATTCATGTTCGGTCATACTTTTACGCAGTTCCGAAACTACTTTTGATCGCAATATCATATTAGATTTTACAGCTGGATTCCGCAAATCCAAATACCGATACTTTAACCTTATCATTTCATCTGCTTCTTTCGACCTGTTTATCTCAAAAGGCAATTCATTGTGTAAACATTTCCCCAAAATAACAATTCCTTCCGGCACGACCTCTATTTCTCCGGTAGGGATATCCCTGTTTTTACTGGAACGTTCTCTTACAATACCTGTAACAGCGATTGTCGATTCCCGGTTAACATCATCCATCTGATCCAACATCTCTTTCGTTTCCAACACAACTTGTACGATTCCTGAAAAATCCCTTAGGATTAAAAATGCAAAGTTCTTGCTCACTCGCCGTATGTTTTCATACCATCCGGCTAACGTTACCCGTTTATCAACATCTTCTATCCGAAGTTCATTGCATTTATGTGTTCTTGATTGTATCATTACCATTACCTCTTTTCATTATTTTTCAATTTCTTTTTTTAAAAAATAACAGAATCCATGCAGACATCGTCTATATGTCTCATTGCATCACTTCCTTTCAAATAAAAAAGAACCACAAAAGTAAATTAAAAATTTACCAATGTGGTTCAATCTAAATTGCCAAATCCACATAGGCACAAGACTCTTAGCGCTTGTACCTATCGAAATATAGTTACAAGCGCTGGATATCGTCGTCGTTCCTATTCCATTTTGTAAACTGGTAATTTAACATAATTTTATTCCTGCCTTTTATTTTTTTGTAGTCTTGAGTATACTGGATGTGCTTTCTGACAGCAGTGCGTCATTTTATATAAACTATTAATCTTGATGGTGTTTTTTTAGTGGCAGATATAATGAGAGTATTAATCTTTTGTTTCAATATATCCCATATTACTATTAATCAAAACGACAAAGATAAGGGGGGCGATCTGGATGGCGTTTCAATATATCCCATATTACTATTAATCGGATAGATCAGAAGCAGCAAGGAACGATCATATAAAGTTTCAATATATCCCATATTACTATTAATCTTATATACCAAATGTACTTATGGGTATGCAATTAGCGTTTCAATATATCCCATATTACTATTAATCATTTGAAACTCCTGAATCGTCCCTTCGTATCTGCTGGTTTCAATATATCCCATATTACTATTAATCGAAGCAAACATCTTGCCAATATCATAAATTTCTTGTTTCAATATATCCCACATTACTATTAATCTGGTTTGATTGGATTTGGAGCTTCTTGCTTTTCGTTTCAATATATCCCATATTACTATTAATCCTTACAGCATTCGCCATAGCTCTTATTGCTTTTCTGTTTCAATATATCCCATATTACTATTAATCATCGTGAACTTTCTCATTGACTTTTACTCAAATGGTTTCAATATATCCCATATTACTATTAATCGAAATTACCATCAGGTAGCTGGAGGGCGCAAGTATTGTTTCAATATATCCCATATTACTATTAATCGTGTTGGCTCTAAGGTGGAGGACATATTTTTACCGTTTCAATATATCCCATATTACTATTAATCTAATGTATCCAGATAATTCAGAGTAATAAAACGGTTTCAATATATCCCATATTACTATTAATCTTGACAGGGTATTGGATGCAGGACTTACAGGAATTAGTTTCAATATATCCCATATTACTATTAATCTAACCGGGAAATTACATATTACTGGCTTTCCTACGTTTCAATATATCCCATATTACTATTAATCTAATGATAATGATGATATTTATTTTGTTTATGAGTGTTTCAATATATCCCATATTACTATTAATCGGGACAACTCCAGCAGGTTTTTGGGAAGCCCGCGGGGTTTCAATATATCCCATATTACTATTAATCGCTAACTCTATTCACAGATGTAATTATGGAAATCCGTTTCAATATATCCCATATTACTATTAATCTCGCCATTCTTCGTTTACACCAAATTCTCTACATATGTTTCAATATATCCCATATTACTATTAATCGCACAGCTTTGCCACAAATAATCTGTCAAACGAGTTTCAATATATCCCATATTACTATTAATCAAATGTAAGTGGGAGAGATTGGAGAAGAAAGTTGCGTTTCAATATATCCCATATTACTATTAATCCGGAACCAACTCTGCAATTCGTTTCCTGGATCTGTTTCAATATATCCCATATTACTATTAATCGGTCTATTTCATTCAACAGGCTTGTGAATGGGCGTTTCAATATATCCCATATTACTATTAATCGCCATGTCAGGCCTGCTTTCTATTGTAAATGCAAGGTTTCAATATATCCCATATTACTATTAATCAAAAGACCGTTTCGGCAAGGAAACACAGAAGACAAGTTTCAATATATCCCATATTACTATTAATCCAACGCATTTACGCCCTTCATCCCCTTAACTATACCCCACATCCCCCATAAAATCAACCTTTTTCACATTTTTCCCAGGCGTCAATGATTTTTCCCACATCCCACTCAATGCTCTGTTTTTCCCCATATTTACAAGGTTTTTCGTACCTTTTATATTTTGACGCCTGGTAAATTATTATAAGATCAGGTCCTCACCTGTTGCAGTATCCCGCTTACCCAATATCTCTTCCCCAAATACGTTATCATTCATCATTTTTATAATGCATACAAAATCTTCTTCTTTGTCTATCACTTTATTGATATCTGTTCTGAGTTCGATTAGCTTTGATGGTGTTATTTCACCGCGAAATACGGAATACTGGAAGTGAGACAAATACTTTTTGCAAACTTTGAATACCTTTTGAACCCTTTTCTCATTTACATCATAAAATACAAAGGCATAATTATATGATATCTGCTTTTTCATTAAATCCCCTCCTTCAGCGAAAATGGGATAAAATCTTTATTCTCCAGCACAAATTTTATTAATTTATAGCAATCCAGTTTTATGGCAGTTCGATAACTTACTTTTCTTTTTAACCTGGGATGTAAAAATACGGATTCTAAGCGTTGCTCAAATGCTTCCACGAATATTTTACGTCCCTCCTCATTTAAAAGGCAGTAATTTACTTTCTTATCAAAGTGTTTCTCTACTTGTAACCGCCGGTTGTTGACTAAGTCAAATATGGTTTTATATACAATTACAGGTTTAAAAACTTCACTTATATCCAGACTTAATGAAAATCGTCCTTCAGACGGTTCGTGCAGATAACTAATTCTTTGATCCAGATGTGTCCGATAAATTGCTGATATTGTTTTTGTATATAGCAGCGTATTTCCAAATGATATTAATGCATTGATTGGGTTATCCGGCGGACGTTTAACTCTTTTATTCATAATAAATTCTTCTGGCAGAAAAAATTTAAATGTACCATAAAATTTGATCCATGCTTCTCCCTCATAGGACATTAATTCCGAAGGGGTTTCTGCTCTCTGGATACGCAAAGGGAATTCTTTTTTTAACCAGTCTATCGTCTCCTTAACCTCTTTCTTTTCGTGTTTATAATAATGATACAGTACTTCTCCCATATTAACACCGATGCCATTTACAATTGCTTTGGCAATTTTCATTCTGGTATTCTGGTATGCTTCTACCTGTCTTACCAACAAACGTCCGCTATTATAATGATTTTTGGGATAAAATGTTCCACTATAACCTTCATAGTAATTAAAGAAATGAACAATCACCTGATTTTGACTAAAAAAATCAAGTAGCTTTGTATTTATGGAAACTTCATTTAAACAATATATTTCTTTCGTATTTTCGATAGGTATATAGATATTTTTTCCATCTTTTCGAAAGCAGAGTGAATTATCCTTTCTTGAAAGTTCCCCCATAGACATCAAGTATTTCGTTGAACCCATGTCATGCTTCCTCCTTTTATTTATATTTTAAAACGCAAGTTTAAAATTGTATTGATCATACTATCAGGTTCCATTTGTTTTATTCGTTTATTAAATATAGCAGTATTCATAATAGGCACACTTTTTACATTGAGCCTTCTCTATCCCTTCCGGTACCTCTTCACATTGCAGTAATAATTCAATTTCCTTAATATATTGCTCTAATTTACGCTCTTCCTCCATACCAAGTTCTACGATTACTATCTTTTTATTGCTTTGCTTTTTTTCTACAAATTCTAATTTCCCCTTACGCACTATTCCTTTATCTTTTAAGACTTTTAAGTAGTATAACAACTGCCATTTACTTGCTTCCACATCTGCGTCCGACATCTTTACTTCTGTAAGATATTCGCTTGTTAATTTATCTAATCTGATATTTTCTATTGCTATTTCCGTATCCTTACCCTGGGCTTTTTCTTCATGTATCGCTTTTCCAATCTTCACAATCTCGCTATTATCTTCCAAATTCAAACGGTTTCCATGAAGATAACACTGGCGTCTGCAGTGAAAATAATAGTTAATCAGTGTCCCATTTACCTGCATTATTCCCATCCCCTTTTCTATAAATCCACGAATAAAACTCCTTTTGATTCCAGCTTTTTACGGTTTAATTTTCCATTTTCGAAGTACTCTTCTCCATCCTGAATACAGTACAGTTCTCCCAGGATACCACTGTAATTTAAGTCTGGATTCCATTTTACCTGATAAATAAAATTATTCAGTTTACTTCGTACATCGGATAATTTTATCTGCTTTTCGGAATATTCCATCGTTCTGTTTCGCAGCAGCTCTACATATTCTTCCCACAAACTCCATCCGTCTAATATTTCGCCATGGTCTATTTCAATTGTTCTACATAAGACTAAGTTCATATTCCAATGGTTTTCATCAATTAATCTCATACGTTCCGCTATCTTGGGACTATCCAGAAGCTTAACAGCTGTAGAAAAAAAGTTATCCAGACCCTCTCTGGACGTACTCTCATTCCTTTGCAGCTTCAATACTTCCAGTATTTTTTTATAATATTTATCAAACTCTTTATTTTTCAATATCGCTCTCATTTCCAGTTCCTTAAGCGTAAAATCTGCATCTATTCGATAATCCTGTCCGTATATTCTATCTGCATTGTCCATATCAAAGAAATACACCATCCCCTTTCTTTTACAAGAACGGTTTATTCGCCCCAGAAACTGTTCCTCACTATCCAGCTTTGAGATATCTTTGAATCCAATATCCATATCAATATCTACTCCCGCTTCAATTACCTGCGTAGAAACTAATATCATCCCAGTTATTTCCCCATCCCGGATTGGTTTTAGAACTTTCTCTCTTTCGTACATAGAATCATCCCCTGTAATTAAACAGACAGGAACCTGTATTTCATCTGATACCGTTAGATAATCAAAAAATTCATATGCTGAATCCCTTTTTATAAAGGTAATCAGAAGTTTTTTATCAGGGCGGCTTTGTTCTAATACTTGCTTGAAGAGTCGATCCATAGTCATTTTTTCATTCAATAACTCATAAGAGACCTGGACACGATCCCGAAATAATGGATGGTAAAAATATTTTTTCCTGTCCTGAATCAGTCTGGTCACCGTACCTTCCCCACCGGCTAGGTAATCTAATCCAGGAAGCGTTGCAGACATCATAATTATTTTCATTCCAAGCAATTTTGCACAGGTACGAAGAAAAATCATTATTTCTGCCCATATTGTATTCTTATAACTTTGAATTTCATCCAGAATGACGACACTATCGGTAAGCTGCAAGAAAGAAAATACAGATTCCTTTCTATTACTAAAAAGTGTGTCAAAAAAGCTTACATGGGTAGATAAAATAAACGGATAATTTAGAAACTGTCGGTCTAAAAGTGCATTTTGATAATATTCTTTAGAATCCTCCTTTACATTTCCCCTGCCTTTAATAGGCAATAACGAGTTCACTACTACTATCTGGTCACAAATCTCTTTGTCGTGGAATATTTCCTGAAGAATTTTCCTGTTTTGTTCCACAAGCGTGTTAAATGGATAGATATAATATATTTTTTTACCATGATTCAACATCTGAAACCCCAGATTCATTGCCGTATTACTTTTACCGCTTCCTGTGGGTGACTCCAGAAAATAAATAGATTCCTCTGGATTGCAACGCAAGGCTGCCTCTGCGTCCAGGAACATTTCGCTCCTCATATTATTGATTTCATTGCTTCCATCAATCACTCTATCCTCTGTTCTTTCTTTTTCATAATTTCTTATTTTTTGTAACAGTTCTGAACATTCATAAGGCTCGCGAAAAATATCAGCACTTTGAATAGTACCAAACTCCTTGATCTGCACATCCTCCATATAATCAGTAGTAGCATAATAGTCACATGCAACCAATACAGAATACAAATACCTCATATAAAAGAAATAAATAATATCCTGCTCCCGGTTCATTCTTTGCTTTATATTCAAATATTTATTCACAGACTTTGAAACGGAATTGCTGGACAAACTTCGTAAACCGTTATATCCTTTCAGTCCGGTTTGCTCCAATACGTCCAGCAGATAACCGATCTCCCCATCTTTTTCCAAAAATTTTGATGTAAATTCCTCCATCCGCTCTAAATCGCTATGGTGTCTGGAGATTGCGTATGCATTTATCCATACCAATAGAATCAATATACTTTTATCATTCTTAGAATAGCCGCTTAAAGTAATTTCTTCCAAGTAATAATCCAGGTAGATGACTGCGGATAATAAAGAATGATCCGTACCGGATAATCCTTCCAGCGTCTTTACAGGCACCCTATTATTCTTCATTTTTTGAATCTGAAATGCAGGATTTAATTTACCAAAATCGTGAAAAAAAATAGCATTACAGAATAATTTATAAATAAAACGCTGTTTCTCTTCGGAACAATCCGGTATATGCTGCAATGAAATACGCTTTATTACTTTAGATAACTCTTTTTCATTCTCCAACCTCTCAAAATACTTTTGACATCGTTGTATATGCTGTGTCAGTTTTTCTTTATTCTCTTCCTTTTTGTGAGCATATAACGGGTAATCATCGTTTATAATTTCATTAATATTTATAAAATCTAACATAACTTCCTCCCAATATTTATTCTCTAAATTTCTCTAAATGCAAACACTTTCATCTAAAAAACCGCAGAATATAGAATTAATTCCTATACTCTGCGGTTTCCTCCTTAACTGCAACCCACTTTATATTATATTCTGAAGTGTGTTTTAAAATGATTTCTAATAGCTGTCGTCACACTTCAATAAAAAACAATATTCTTATCTCCGATTTGGTAAACATCTTCCTTGCACTGCACCATTTCAGCATCTGTCAGAATAAATTTCTTTAAATCATACAGATTTGTTGCCTCTTTTAAACTTACCGGCAAAAATTCTCCATATTTAAAAGTCATTTCATCCAGATCAAATTCAACAACCTCTTCCGGCACTAAACTATGAAGATTCTTTTCCTCACATGCTACAGTCTGTGCATTTACAATTTCAACATCATCTATATCTGCCAAATGATTATTTCTGCCCAGATAAGGGCTGTAAACACAGCGCCTGTTTACCATAAAATCAGCCAGCTTCTTGGTTTCAGCATCCTGGATCTGAACATAGACTGTCCAGTCAGGATGCTCCAGCCATTGCTCTTTGACAATTAGATTTCCGCCCATTTCCTGTGAAGCATAACCTACGGTATTATTATAAAACTGAATTTTTTTTGGAAAGTACCCGCGTTCTGATCCCGGGATTATAGAGATCCTAATATCCTTTAATTTCTCATAAAACTCGGGATAACGCTCATATTTGTGCTCATAACCATGATAACCCATGATTGCACCAAACATACCAAGCAGCGCCACTTTATGTATATTGCCATAAGTAAAATAATAGTAGGTATTCACTTCAGGCACTTTAAAAAAGGCGTTTTTACCTTTTAACCTGAATTTTAAAATCTCCATATCACACCTCTTTCCGGGTTATGATATCGAAATAACGTGCTCCTTCCACATCTGCCTCTATCTTCGTTGTATATGGATTATAATATACTTCTATTGATTTAATCCTATCCTTCACTTTCGTTAATAATTCTGAACATTTTAAACTGATTATATTTTTTTCATCCTTTTTTTCAAAAGTAATATATTCGGACAGGCAAGGCAGATAAAGATCACCTTCAGTTTCTACAAAAAGTGCAAACTCATTATCACAGCCTGCTTTCGCATTTGTAGCAAATGCCGTGGCTGAAACGATAGAGGTCTCTTTAAAGTTCTGGTAATCATCTTCTGTATACCCCTCTGTCACCCCTAATTCCACAAATTCTTTGTAAGCAAGGGGATTGATAACAAATGGGTAAAAATAATGGGCCTCGTTGCTTACTATTTTCGTTCCAAGAGTGGAGTTCTTAGCCTCTTCACCATCTTTAACTTTGGATGCATCCCGAAATGGTGACAGAATTGGCTGCTCCTGCGGATCTGTTCCTCTATACTTATTAAACCCTTGACCAATCTGAACAGCACCGGGAATAGAAAAATTTTTCTTTGATTCCGATTCTGCAAATGTAGCACCGAAGTTTTTAATATCTACTGCTTTGAATAAATTCTTTAATATAACCTCGTTATCTTTACATTTACCTAAATCAGGAATATTAAATACTTGTTCATATCGTTCTTTTAAACTTTTTGGTATTAAGGTTACTTCTCCCGTCTTACTTTTTTTAAATCTCATGGATTTAATGTATATTACTGGTTTCCCCTGATTATCCCACATTTTTTTCATTGGATATTTCAGTGCCTTATCGCTGCCAAAAGTCTCACCATCTGAAGTCGTTTTAGGATATCCCGTAAAATCTGCATTCCAATTTGCCATAATAGATGATATCCCCAAAACACCATATACTCTCTTATTCATCATAATTCTTCCCCACTTTCCTGTTTATTCTTATCGTAAATGAGTGAAGTTGCAGTAAATCCTGCCGCTATCATTTCCTTACTCAGTTCTTCATTTTCTTTTGACGCATAAGACATAACATGAGTAAATATTATTTCAGCTTTATTTTTGTCCGGAAAATGTGGAATATCATAATTATACTTCATATAAAGATCTAGTAGTCGACTTTTTATAACATCATAACCTTTAGCATTTAAATATACATTAATCATTGTCGACGAATTGTTATTTGATTTACTTCTAGAAACCAGATAAGAAACCATCTGTCCAACTGCATAGCTAAATTCTTCTGCCGATACAAATTCCCAATCATCTTTTAACTCTATTTTTTCTCGTAATAATTTTCTAATATTTTCCATCTTGAACTCAATCCCCCTATTCCCATGTAAATAATCAAACAATGACCACCTTAGATTAAATTGCCTCTGTGCTAAAAAATCTTTTCCATTTTCAATAGTATTAATTATAAGATCCATTGTAATTTTATCCAGCAATGTTTCCAGATTTGTATCGTTCCCTTTACAAAACCATGCAAACAAGCGATCTCTGCTTTCTAATAGCGTTCTCTTTAGCACACCATCCGAAATTGAAATATCCTTAGCTTCTGTAAAGAAATTATTTGACAACTTATTTTCAAAAAAGGTTTGATCTATAATACTCTTTAGCTTCCAAAGTTTATCATAAGTAGTATTATACTGTAGATCATATTTTTCCAAAGTTTTATCAGAAATACCAATGACATTTTTTAATACAAATATTGGTTTTAAATTTGTATTATATTGACTGATTGTATCACCCTGATGAATTTCAACTTCCGTACCCTTTTTAAGACGAAGAAAATATCCGTTGCGTACTCCTTGGGGTTCTTCTGAATTGGAATAACCCCTAATCCACAATTGCTCTGCATTAATGTAAACATTAACTTTCCCTCTAGATGCAAGTCCCATTAAATAGTCAAATAGTTTTGTCCGCAGTATCGCTTGGTTTTTATCCATAAGACAAGGAAGTGTTACTTTTCTTGTCCTATTTGCAAGAAATGGTTTTTTTGTATTCATACCCATATTATCATTTGGAAAACCTAGTATTTCTTCCGATTCCATTTCATTATATTTATTATTATTAAAAATATTCAGAAATAAGTAACGATTGCTTTCACATTTATATAGCATTTTTGTCTCTTCCCAATCGTCTAAGACAAAAAAGAATTTTAAATATCCTTTCCGATTTAGGTCTATATTTTCCCAAATATCCTTTTCAGAGATACATTGTCTAATTTTTTAATTAGCGTTATGTTAGGTTTACCCAGTTCCTTCTCTGTGGCTTCATATAATTTCTTTGATTTTAAATCTTTCTTAGCATACCTCACTACTGGATTTTCACAAAAATTATAATAAGAATCTAATACCCCTTTTGTTATCTTTTTTTCCACTAAGCTTTCTTTCTTCACCCATAAAGACAAATAGTTATTAGAATGAATAATTTTCTTTACTCCTAATGATTTATTCGTATCTACAAGTTTAGTACAATAATCCATGTAACAAAGTTTATCATAAATTGAATCCGTCTTTCCTATTATTTCATCATTTTTTCTGTCATACCAAATCTCTAATGTCTTCTCGATCTCATAGCTATCTTCCGTCAACTTTATAATCCGATAGGTCCCCTCCTTGGGAACATATTCATCCAGCACCAGCCTGTCTCCTTTTTCCTGGAGAATCTGCTGAAAAACTTCCATAGCTTCCTGTAACACCTGATCACCCCTTTGCTACAAATACCGATAATTAATAAAGCCCGCTCCTCGGGCATTATTTTCTCCAATTCCAGTTCCTATCGCCATGTACCATAATTTTTGTGCCGTAGGATTTTTCGATACAATCATATTAACCTTATCGCCTAACAAAGTGATACCCTTATAAGGCACACGCACCGGTACTTTATTTTTAAACTCTATATAATCATAAAGTGAAAAATCTTCATCCAATTTTTCACCCATTAACTGATTATACTTTTTAACCAGATTTACTTTCAAACGTTTTTCAAACTCCTGAACATTCATCTGATCACGCCAGTAACCATATTCTGTCTTAATTACAACTGGTGTTAAAGTGTAAATTTTTTCTAATACTTTCTGCTGAATAATTTTTATTTCGCCATTTAATCCCACAATTTCTTTTGACGAATGATGGCAAAGCATATTCGAAAAATATTCCGCAAGTTCCTGCCGAACTGTTCGAATCCTCATAACATATATCTTGCCCTGTTGATAAATTCCGTCTTTCTCACATGGATACGGAAGATCATAAACATAATATTTAAATTCTCTTCTGTTATGTAATTCCAGAAATTCATCTGTTTTTCCAAGCGCACTATCCAGGAAATAGGCGATTGTTCCGGTAGCTTTAGCATAGTCCATATTTTCCAACAGACGTATACGAAGCTGGTATTCAAAAACTAGCAATTAAAACTCACTCCTCCCATTGATAAGTAAATTTAAATGATATGGATCCTCGTAAATTTATCGAAAAATATTTATATTTTTAGATCAATAAAATTTAAATTTCTTTCATTAATTTGTGTAAATTTCACAGTAATATTATATTATATATGGAATATTTTGTCAAATTAAATACTAAATAATCGAATAAATAATCTTAGTATTTAATCGTTCTGTGATTATATAAATTTGTAAGATGTGAGGGGCTGGTAAGGATATAGATATTCTTATCCTAATATAGATATTTATTGTAATTTTACCCACACCCTCATCATTCTCCAGGCCTTCTGGCATGTCCATATTAACTTTATTCCGGGCATTTTCAACAATTTTGACAGGTAAAAATATAGCACCGAATATAAAACTAGGTTCTTTCTGATCTTTGGGTAATATGGGCTTTCTGAAATCCCAATAGGAGCGTTAAATCTGTAATGAATACAGACTTGACGCTCCTTTGCTATTTCTTGCCATAATTATATTATACCCAGAGTTCAGAAAGAACCCAAAATTATATATTCAGTGCTAATTCTGCAATACTTATATTTCTCACTGCATTTTGAAGCTCCGCTATAAATATATAATGCCCGCGCTTATAGCAGTATCCTTCATCTGCCTTTTAACAGCATCTTTCCTACGCTTTATTAAATCTCCTCACCCGGCGTCTTCGGCAGCAATCTTCTATCTTCCGAAAGCCTCAAGAATGGTGCATACGCCACTTCCCACGGGTATCCATCCGGATCCAGGAAATAACCGGAATATCCGTCATAGCCTCCCCAATCTTTCCACTGTGGCAGCTGGTGGGAACTTCCTCCTGCTTGTATTGCTTTTGCAAATAAGGCATCCACTTCTTCTTTATCTGAACCGTTTATAGCCAATGTGAACCCATTATATGGTTTCTTAGGCGATACGGGAAGCTGCGCGTCATTTGCCAGAAAATCGTAGGGAACTAATCCCAATACGATATTGCTGGTGAGCATAAAGGTACACATCTTCGGATCAGAATCCGGAGAAAGCTCCCATCCCAGTGCTTCATAAAATGCAATCGAACGCTCTACATCTTCTACACCCAGAGTAATGATTGATATACTCCGGGCAGTTCCTTCCTGTTTCATATTTCACACCTTTTCCTTTCCAAGAGCATGTCTTAGACTCTGATCTTTCCCAAACCTCTTAAGTCTGTATAAAAATTGCTTTCTGGCAGCTGTGCATCACATATAAAATGGCTAACACTGCGCAGCGAACTTACCAATCATTTCCTTTAGTGCCGGAATGTCTTCATGGAGTTTTAGAATCGTACTTCCCACAAATGCCGCATCTCCTCCGGCCTCTTTTACCATTTTTACATCTTCCGGTGCATGTACACCTACACCACAGTAAATTGGCCGTTCAATGCCGCAGGCACGCAGATACGCTATGCAATCGGAGAGTGCTGGATACTGTGGGTTGATATTTCCGGTTGGCTTCGCCTGCATATAGACAAAACCATTTGACTTCTCAGCCATTTCAATTTCTTCTGCAAGCATGTGATATTGAACGTAGCAGGATACTCTCAGTCCCGCATCCATGAATTTGTCTTTGATGACATTGTCTTTTAATCCAACCAGGAGAATATCTTTTAAATTGTTATCCAGGCAAAAACGGATGAATTTATCCGTACCGATTTCCTCTACCGTGTTTTCATATGCCAATACCAGCAGTTGAACGTTGGGAAGCCTTTTTTGCACTGCTACAATGCTTTCCATGTATTTGTCATAGTCATCGCATACTTCCAGTGACTTTGCCATTCTCCCTGCTATGTAGTCTCCTTCCAGATATGGATCCCGGGAGGGAAAGTCAATTTCAATCATCCCGCATCCGGCATCTGCATATTCAATTGCCATTTCATAACTGTGTTCCAATGTTGGATATCCGTTTGATAAGTAACAAATAATTTCCATAACTCTATTCTCCTTTATATGCCTTTTTAAATAATTCAATAAACTGTTCTAATGACGGGATGACCGGATTGGTTTTGGTACAGCCATCTTCCATTGCGGTCTTAGCCATTACAGCTATAAGACTGTTATATTTTTCCTCATCCTCTATAATTTCATGGAAACATGCCGGGATATGAAGCTGTTCATTAAGCTTTGCAATCATATCCGCCAGATTTTCTCCCCCTGCTTTTTGTGCCAGTTCGTTATAAATTTTTTCTGCTCTCTCATCCTGGCTGTTGAAACGAATGATATAAGGTAACAGCATAGCATCTCCCAACCCGTGGGGAACATGAAAGAAACCGCCCAAAGTATGTGCCATGGAATGAACAATGCCAAGTGAAACATTTGTAAATGCAATGCCTGCTGCCATTGAGGCATTCAGCATCTTCTCTCTTACAGCAAGATTCTGCCCATTTTCATAAGCCTGGGGTAAATATTCCATAATATCTAAAGCTGCCCTGCCAGCCAGAATATCCCCTATATAATTTGCCCTGGTAGAAACCAACGCTTCGATTGCATGGGTCAGGGCATCCATTCCCGTCTCCGCCGTAATACGCGGCGGCATGGAGACCGTGACTTCCGGATCACAGATGGCTATATCCGGCATCATTTCCATATTTCCAATTCCATGTTTCATTCCGGTTTCATTATCGGAGATTACAACAGAACGGGAAACCTCACTGGCTGTCCCGGCGGTGGATGGGATACAGCAGAAGTGTGCTTTTGTCCTTAACTTAGGAAATGGATTTGGCGGTAAAACTTCTTCCAGTTTCTGAAGCTCGGGATTTTCATAATAAATCCACATGGTTTTAGCTGCATCCATAACAGAGCCGCCTCCCAGCGCTACAATCAGATCCGGCTCTGCATCCTGCATATCTTTCGCACCTCTTAATACTGTTGCAAATGTAGGATCCGGCTCTACTCCCTCGATCACGGAAACAACTGCCCCATTCTCTTCAAATAATCCTTTTACCTTCTTGAGCATTCCGCTTTTTTGCATACTGGAGCCACCAAGTACAATCGTAACTCTTTTATATTCCAACGTTCTTATATGTTCCAGGCAGCCCTCTCCGAACAGGAGCTGGCTTCCGGCTAATTTCATAGGTCTCATCATTTTCATTACCTCACTCTTCTATTAATTAAATTCCGTTTTACCTTAAACTTACTACATTTATACCACATCGCGGGACGTGCAGATGGCGGGAATGAATGTTCAAATACGCCCTAACCCATCCATCACTTCCCGAACAAGCTGATAATCAATGGGATTTGTAAGGATTCCGTCCTTTTTCATGCTGGAACCTATAATAGCTCCGTCTGCCGTCTGCATCTGTTCGCTGATATTAGCGGCATTTACACCGCTTCCTGCAAATACCGGAAGTGAAACTGATTTTTTCACACGGGCAATCATATCAATTGGGGTTTCCACTCCGATTTCACTGCCGGTGACGATGATCGCATCTGCTCCGTTAGCTGCTGCTTCTTTTGCTGACTGCTCCACTGCAATATGTGGCAGAAGCATGTGTGCATGTTTAACCTGAACATCCGCCAGAATCTTAACATGAGATAAGTTCAGCTGGCTTCTGTATTCCATACATTCCTTTGCGCAAGGCATAATAAATCCATCCGTAAATACCACCGTATCCACAAATACCGGAACACGAACAAAGTCTGCACCTGTGATACCCGCAATGGCCAGGGACGCCTTACAGTCGTTAAATGCTGCATCAATACCGATTGGAATCTTTACTGCTCTGCGTACTTCCATTGCTGCTGCCGATAAAGCTGCGGTCTGAGCGGTATTCAGCAATGCACTAAATGGAGTGTCCCCCATATTTTCCACAATCACAGCATCCACACCTGCTTTTTCCAAAGTCACGGCATCTTCTACGGCACGTTTTAAAATCTGCTCATAATCACCGCCAAATCCCGCTGTTCCCGGCAGCGGCAGACAATGAACCATGCCTATGATTGTTTTTGTATTTGTTGTAAATATCTGTTTTTCATTCATTCTGCAAACTTCCTTTCTTAATTCATTTCGCATATTTCTTCTCTTACTCATTTAATCTGCAAACTTCTTCTCTTTAAGACTCGTTTTGCAAACCCTTTTCTTTCTCGTTTATTTGCAAATTTCACTCTATCTCATTCATTCTGCAAATTGCTTTTCTTTCTCATTTATTCTACAAACTTCTTCTCTTTATCACCCATTCTGCAAACTCTTCTCTTTATCACTCATTCTGCAATTTTTTTCTGGTTCTGATCATACTGGTAAATTCCTTCCAGTACAGTTCTGCAAAGCAGATCTTCTGCATCTTTTCTGGCCTGTCCCTGCAATGTTTCCTTTAAGTTTTCTAATACAGTAGTCATGGTTACAATACAGGTTTTAACTCCCATAAGCCTTCCAACTGTCAGCAGACAGGAGGATTCCATATCGATTCCTGTCACTTTTAATTTCTTGAGTTCAAGAAAGGTTTCTGACATATCTCTGCCGGCTTCCAGTGAAAACCGGGAATCATGCATCTGACTGTAAAACCCATCCATCGTACAGTTGATGCCATTGACGTATTTTGCACCCATCCGGGTCACAGTTTCATTCATTGCATTGACCAGTTCGATATCCGCAACTGCCGGATAAGACTCTTCTACATAAGTCAGACTGGTGCTCTCTCTTCTCATAGCCGCAACAGGAATGATGAATTTCCCCAGTAAATCGTCCTGCAGTCCCATTACGGTTCCCATTCGGACTGCTACCTCCATGCCCGCTTCATACATTTCTTCCAGGGCAATTGCTGCTGAAGGTGCACCAATTCCGGTTGAAGTTACCGTAACCGGAACTCCTTTATAGATACCTGTGTATGTATTAAACTCCCTCTGGAAAGCCACATGTACCGGCTCCTCAAGATATTGTTTCAATACATCCACTCTCCAGGGATCCCCCGAAAACAATACATATTTTGCAATACTGGAACGGTCCGCTCCTAAGTATAATGTGTTCATTGACTACCTCCTTTGCTAAATCCATTTATTATGCTCTTAATATTCTTAAATTTCCTAACATGACCGAATCTCCCGATACTTTTCCAGAAACTGCTCTTCCGTAGGAAGATTCGTACAGCACCCTTCCGCCTGCAGTACAAACCAGGACAGCACGCTTCCAAGCCTGCAGCACTCCACACTCTCCATCCCTCTTAAATAGCCGTAGAGAAATCCCGCCATATAAGCATCTCCGGAACCTGTAGCATCGACAATATGCTCTGCCTCACAGATGCCTATTTTCCGGGTGCAAATCCCTTGCGGAGTTCTCTCATAGCAGATGCTTCCGTCTTTGCCCATAGTAGTTACAATCACATCTGCCCTCCCTATTTCAAACAGCTTCGTGATGTCTTCAAAACCATATATTTTTTCAATCATTTCCCGTTCCACTTCATTGGTAAAAATAATTTTACTTCCCGTGAGAAGTGTCTTTAGAAATGTTTCCGGAAATGCATCGAAATCATCTTTCATCCCAAATACCACCGGCACATCATGTGCCTGGCACTGCTGATAAAACACCTCGTTATCTTCTCTTGCAGCAACGGTAATGACACCCAGCCTGGCACCTTCAAATAAGCTGCCATCGATTGGTCCGGCATATCTGCTGTCCATTGCCCCCGGATAAAAAATCGTAATGTGGTCATTGTTGTTATCCTGCAGCAAATAGCATACTGAAGTTGCTTCTTCTTCAATAACCCGTATACCGTCCAAAGGAATATTCCCCTCTTCCAGGAAATGCTTAAAGCCATTTGCTTCATAGTCCCCGCCAACCCTTAAGACCGGGAGGGTATTAATTCCCAGGCGGTTCAGCCCATAAGCGATGTTGACGGAACATCCTCCATAATATATCTGTACGTTATTTTTATTTGTTACCAGGGAAGTGCAGCCGATTTTTGCCGGCGAAGCAATCTTAATAATATGGTCCATGCTCACATATCCGCTGGTTAAAACTTCAAACTGACTCATTTCTTATATCTCCCCCTCATCCAGCATCTGAAACAGCATATCCATGTCTACTACCTTCCCCAGATATTTGTTGATATCCTCCAGATGTACCTGATTCACAACCTGTGAATTGGTTGCCACACAGTCTGACACCACATAGCTATTGTAATCCAGGTAAAATGCATCGGTAACAGTTGCACGAATACAGCAGTTTGTCTTTGTTCCTACAATAATTACATTCTTAACGCCATTTTCACGCAGGACCAGATCCAGGTCTGTTCCAAAGAAACCGCTGTACCTGCGCTTTTTAATGACATAATCCTTTTCCTCATCCACTTCCAGCATCGGATCTATTTCCTCTCCCCCGCTGCCTTCAATACAATTGGGGCGCATAGATGCCGCTTTTCTGTCAAATTTACCTTTCCGGTTACAGTGCTGAAGGAACACAATAAGAGTGTCTTTCTCCCTGCATTTGTCCAGAACTTCCTTTATTTTCGGTAAAATCTCCCGGTTCTGGGGGTAGAAAACCAGTCCCTCTTCATCGGTAAAATCTTTCACCATATCTACAATTAATAAAGCCGTTTCACTCATCGCTGCATATTCCTTTCTCTTTTAAAGCATGTTTAAATGCATTCTGCAATCTCCATGCCTGGATAGTTAGACATCTCTCAGCCAACTGCTGTGCATTTGCACATCACTCCGCCCCACTCGTTGCCCTGAAAATCAGTGAAATCCCCTCACCTTGTTATTTCTGTATTTCAGCATGGATACAATGGTTAATACAATGCTCATGACCACATATGGGATTACATCAAACAACGCTGCTGCAGGTCCCGCATAGAGCCCCATATTTACTGCAAGCGCTCTGGCAGCTCCAAAAACGATGGCATACATCGCACTGGAAATGGGATCTCCCTGTCCGCAGTAGATTGCTGCAATGGCGATAAAGCCACGTCCGGCTGTCATATTATTGGTAAAGAGAACCATACGCTCCAATGCCAGGTTGATTCCTGCAAGGGAACAGCAGACTGCACCTAAGAGAATTGCCAGATAGCGGTATTTATTCGTATTCAGCCCCATATTTCTGGCTGCATCTTCATTTTCCCCGACTACTCTTACATAAATACCAAACTTTGTGCGGTACATCAAAAGCCAGATCAGGGCAATCCCTATAAATGCCAGGTAAGTTATGGGCGTATGCCCGCTTAATATATCCCCAAGAATCGGAATTTTATCTATAAGCGGAATATGTATTTTAAAATCCGCTACATTTTTCCAGGTAAGCGTAATGTTTGCAGACTGCATATACTGAAGTACAAAGCCTGCCACTGCAGGAACCAGCATGTTGATAGCAAGACCTACGACAATTACATTTCCCTTCCAGGTTACCGTCATAAAAGAGAAAACTAGTCCAATCAGTATACAGACAACAAGAGCCGTTACATACCCCAGTACAATATTTCCCGTTAAATAGGAAACCAGAAGGGAAACAAATGCACCTGCAAGCATGATGCCTTCCAGTGCGATGTTCAGAACATTTGCCTTATAGGCAAAGATCCCGCCCAGAACACACAGAAGTATAGGCGTTGCATGATATACAGAATCGTATAAAATATTTCCTAGAAAATTCATTCTGCTGCCCTCCTGTTCTCTTTCCACATTTTATAGTGTTCCATAAAGCCATATTTTTCATTGAAGAAACGAACTGCCAGGAATAAAATAATCAGTCCCTGCAATACGCCCACGATTTCTTTTGGTACTGCGGTATACATATTGATATTGTCGGCACCTGTTTTCAGTCCGCTGTAGAAAATAGCAGCCAGCAGGATGCCGAAAGGATTGTGCCGTCCCAAAAGGGCAATCAGCATACCATCCCAGCCAAGTCCTGTTGTTCCTGAGAAGGTCAGGGTATATTTAAATGCTTCGCTCATCATCTGTCCGGAGCCTGCAAGCCCCGCAAGTGCACCGCTCAGACACATGAGGATTATAATTTTTTTGCGGACACGGATACCGGAAGCTTCCGAGAATTCCGGATTCTTTCCGATTGCCGTGACTTCGTATCCCAGCTTCGTCTTCTTCATGACAAATGCCATGACCAGCAGCACCGCCAGCGCTATAAAGAAAAACAGCGTAAGCTTCGAGTCCCCAAGCCTTGAAAACATGGCAGTCTCCTTAATGGTGGGCGTACATACATATCCTGATCCGTCATCCCGGAAGGGTCCGGAAGATAAATATTCCAGGATTTTAATCATCGCATAATTTAAGGTCAGTGTTACAACCATTTCATCCACATGAAAATATGCTTTTAACAATGCGGGTATAAGGGCAAATAAAACGCCGAAAAGCATCCCCACCAGCATACAGATTACTTTATGCCAAAATGGGCTTCCGATAGAAATCATCGCACCTGCAATACCGGAAAAGAATCCGCCCAGAAGCAGCTGTCCTTCCACACCCATGTTAAATATGTTTGCTTTAAAGGTAATTGCAATGGCAAGTCCCGTTAGAATCAACGGGGATGCATAATGCAGCGTATTGCTGAATCCTTTCGCTGTAAATAGGGATTTTCCAAGCATGATCCCATAGACTTCAAATGGATTTTCCCCAATTGCCGCTATGATTACGCCGCCAATTCCAAATGCCAGAAGTATGGGTAAAAGTGTATTTACAATCTTGGGAAATATGGATATTCTTTTCTCTCTTTTATTCATGCTGTTCTCCCCTCATCCGGTTTTGCACCTGCCATCAGCAGACCAATTTTCTCCACTGGAACATCCGGTGATACAACTCCTATGATTTCTCCCTTGTACATAACGGCAATCCGGTCTGAGAGACTCATAATTTCGGAAAGCTCACTGGATATAAGAAGTACGGAATTTCCTTCATTTCTAAATTTGAGCAGCTGGGTGTGAATAAACTCAATGGAACCAATATCCACCCCTCTGGTTGGCTGGCAGGCAATAATCACTTTCGGATGATTCTCAAATTCCCTGGCTATAATCACCTTTTGGGCATTTCCTCCGGAAAGCTGGGAGATCTCTCCCTCCGGATCGGCTACACGGATATCGTACTTTTCGATGTATTCTCCGGTCAAACGAGTGATCTCTTTGCCGCGCAGAACGCCACATTTACATACACCATGGTTTCCAAAGTATCCGGCGATACAGTTTTCCCCAATACTCATATCCCGGCATAATCCCTGTGCATAGCGGTCTTCGGGTATAATTCCCAATCCTTTTTTACGAAGCTCGTCGGGCCAGGCACCTGTCACATCCATGCCGCATAAACTCACACTTCCTTTTGTTGAAGCCATTAGACCGGTAAGCACCTTTATCAGTTCACTCTGTCCATTGCCCTCTACACCGGCAATTCCTAAGATTTCCCCTTTGTGCACTTCTAAGTCTATATTGTGAAGGATTTCTTTTAATTCTGCGTTTGTGGTACACAGCCCTTTGATACTGTAGGCTGTTTCGCAGCTGCAGGGTGAGGCATTTTCATTGCTGACCGTTAATACCACATCTCTGCCAACCATCATCTGCGCCAGCTCCTGCTCATTGGTATCAGCCGTTTTTACATTTCCAATTACTTTGCCCTGCTTGATTACCGTCACACTGTCACTTAACTCCATGACTTCTCTTAATTTATGGGTAATCACAATAATGGTTTTCCCATTTTTCCGAAGTTCTTTTAAATTTTCCATCAGACGGTCTACTTCCTGAGGCGTCAGCACAGCAGTGGGCTCATCCAGAATCAATATCCGGACATTCCGGTACAGCATCTTCAGGATTTCTACCTGCTGGCACAGTCCTACCGAAAGATTTTCTACCTTTTCCAGAGGGTCAATCTGGAAATGATATTCTTCAATTAATTCCTTTACCTTCGTAATCTCTGTGTTACGGTCAATAAACGGGCTTTTTCTCCCTTTCCACTTCTTATTAATTTCACTTCCAAGCAGAATGTTTTCATAGACAGTAAGGCTGGGCACCAGCTTAAAATGCTGGTGCACCATGCCGATACCATGCCCTATGGCGTCGGTTGGGTTCTTAAAGTTAACATCCTTTCCGTCTATGAGGATCTTTCCGCTGGTAGGCCGGAGTGCCCCGTAAAGCATATTCATCAGGGTTGATTTCCCTGCACCATTCTCCCCTACGATACATTTAATCTCTGTGGGTTCCACGGATATATTGATCTTGTCATTCGCTGTAAAAGCATCAAACTTCTTTGTTAGGTCGATTGTTTGTATGATACTCATCTACTCTGCTCCTTCGTTTCTGGAATACCTCATCTGGAGTCAAACACGCTCTGAGGCTTTTTCATTTACTCAGTTTTAATATTTACATGCGGGCAGGATGCCGGATCAAATTCTTCTCCGATCTGTTTGTTCACCACATCTATTTTGCCATCCTGAATCTGCTGGCTGATTTCATCTGTTTTTGTTTTTATCTCATCCCATACAGCAGTATCTGCCACATGTTTACTCATCTCCGCCAAATCTGTGATTCCGGTTGCTCCTGACGCCAGGTTATAACTCTGCTCTTTTTCCATATCTGCAATTTTCCCGTCTGCATAAGCCTGTGTAATAACCTTAACCGGTACTCCGGTGATCTTCAATACGCTGGTCAGAACATGTCCTGGCTGCTGGTCATCCAGATTTGCATCCGTCTGGATTGCAATTTTTCCCACTTCCTTCGCTTTAGAAGTAATGCCGTCTCCGACCACGCCTGCGTCTGCAAATACTACATTCGCCCCGCTCTCATAGAAAGTTCCTGCAACTGTACTTCCCAGTGCCGGATCGGTAAATCCTGCGTCATATTTTGCATAATAATCGTAATCCACGCTTAGTTCCTCAGCTGCCTTGTTAATTCCCTGAATGAATCCGTAAGAATATACAAGGATACCGTTTGAATTTGTACCTCCAATAAAACCGATGCCTCTGGATTTATCAAGGGGTGTCATAGAATAGCCTTCCGGGAACAGCTTGTCTGCATTTTCATTCATATAAACAGACAGATAACCTGCCAGATAAGATGCTTCATGGACATCAAACAGTACGGAAATTACATTGTTATGCAGCGTGCTTCCATCCTCTTTTCGATTCGGATTGTCATTAAATACCACGAACCAGGTATCCGGATACTGTTCTGCGATTGGCTTTGCGCCGCCCACACCTTTTACTAAAGCATCAAAGTCGTATTCCAGGCTGAAAATCAGATTGTATCCGTCTTCTGCAAGTGCTTCCAGAGCAGAAGGCACGCCATTTACCGGTTCAACAATCTTACACTCTGCTCCAAGATCCTGTGCAATAGCCTTGCCCTCCGTACATGCTGACTGATTATATCCGTTATCATTTTGCCCGGAATTAGAGCATACAATTGCAATCTTCAAATCACTGTTTGCACTTGTGTTTTTATTTCCTTTCGCATCATTTCCTGTTTCATCCCCTTTTGCTGCCTGAGATTCTTTTGCCGTCCCTTTTTCTGTGTTTTTGATCGCGGCATTTTCACCGCATCCCGCCAGAGTCCCTGCCGTTAAAACAATTGCCAGTGCTGCTCCCAATAACTTCTTAAAACTTTTTTTCATCTTTGCTTCCTCCTGATTTTATTAATTTTCCGAAACCGATGCTGTTTTCTTCTCAGTCACCTGGTTGATGGAAAACTTAAACTTATCCGTTCTATAGTAACATTTAAAATATTCAATGGGGATTTCTGCTCCATTTACGATGCCATAAGTAGTGCATCCAAATAAAATAATCGGCATCCCCTCTTCAATTTCCAGATAGTCTGCAATATCATCTCTGGCCAGAACGGCTTCAATAGTTCTTCTTGCCTTCGTAATCCGAATCCCATATTCCTTGGGAATTACATTGTATAGAGACTCATTGATAAAATCATGCCGGTTCATTCCTCCAAAAAGCTTCTCCGGCAGGTACGTAACGGTATAATTCAGAGGCTCTCCCTGTGCATACAGGACACGTCCCATACAAAATACCCGGTCATCTACCGTAATATGTAACTTTTTTGCCCTCTTACTGTCTGCCTGAATATACTCTGCAGCAATCATTTTCTTAGTAGGGGTAAGCCCCAGCCGTTTTACATCTTCTGTACAGCTGGTAATGGCAAATAAATCCTGGCTGTTCTCATCTGATTTTACATAAGTCCCTTTTCCCTGAACTTTATAGAGGTAACCTTCTTTCACCAGTTCATCAATCGCCTTGCGGACCGTAATCCTGCTTACCTGATAAAGTTCCATCATCTCCCGCTCACTCAGGATGGGCATGTCACCCGTGAATTCCTCCATCTCGATTTTTCGGATAATATCCCTCTTCAGGGAAAAATATTTTGGTATGTGTTCTTCTTCCATCTCTCCTCTCCTTCCCGGTATCTCCCGTCATCTTATTATGTCGTTATGTCGTCATAACCAGTTATGTGTTTATCTTACTCTTTTTTAATTATTTGTCAATATAATCACTTTATTTTTCTCATTTTTGGTAATTAGTGATAAAAACAGATACGAATTTTCTATGAAATGGATAGAAAGATTTAGACAAAAATACCAGTTTTCAGAATCTGTTTTTGACTTCTGAAAACTGGTATGCTTCAATTTTACGATAATAAATCCCAATTAAGGGACATGCGCTTGGAAACTGGTACTACTTTCTCCGAAGATCTGTTCCCGGAACGACCTGGTCAATATAAAATTTATATTTATCCGTTCGGTAATAGCAATGAAAACGCTCAACCGGAATTTCTTCCTGCTCAATTCCAGCCAGCCTGCCATAAGTTGTACAACCAAATTTGATCAATGGCATTCCCTCTTCAATGTCCAGATATTCTGCAATTTCATCGGTTGCCAATACCGCTTCAATCGTTCTCCTTGCCTTACACAAAATCACCCCAAACTCCGTTTCCAGCGTTTGATACAGGGATTCCCTGGCATAATCATGCCGTTCAATATGGGGAAATAAATGATAAGGCAGTGAAGTAACAGTATAATTCAGCGGTTCATCTCCTGCATAAAGAATCCTTCCCAGCCGAAATACATTTTCCCCCGGCTGCAGCCCAAGCGCTTTCGCGCGGCTGACATCAGCCGGAACCACCTGGGATACGATCACTTTCTTCGTAGGCGTCAGCCCCATCTTAATAACATCTTCCGTGCAGCTGGTAATGGCAAACAGATCATGGCTGTTCTCATCCGTTTTCACATAGGTTCCCTTGCCCTGTACCTTATAGAGATATCCCTCCATCACCAGTTCATCCACTGCTTTTCGGATGGTTATCCGGCTCACCTTATAGAGGTCCATCAGCTCCCGCTCGCTGGGGATCGTCTCTCCTGCCGTGTAATCTTCTGCTTCGATTTTCTTGATAATATCTTTTTTAATCAGATAGTATTTTGGCGCTTTTTCTTCCATCTCGTGGCTCCCTTTTCTTGCTATTTTAGGTGATAATTTTTGTAGCTTTTATATTATGTAGAAGACTGAATCCGTTTGTGTCCCGATATATCGTTATGTGCTCTGCTTATACCCCCGGGCAACGAGCCAAATGTGCATGCCGGCATGGCCATCTGTCGACTGCTGCGAGGTTCAAATCCCCTGACGCTCATCCGCTCATGGCGTTGCCAGTTTGATGCACTGTTGCTTGTGGCGGGGTGTTTGACTTTGAGATTCTGAGAACAGTCTAGCATAGGCATAAGGAAGTGGCAATCTTAATTTTCTTCATCACTCTCCAATGGCTCCTCCACCTCAATATCCACAAGTGACTTACGCTGGCATTTCCAGGCTGTATGCCCGTTTACATTTCCACCGGTTATCACTAACTGCAGCACTCCTACCGGATCCCCTTCTCCAATGTATATATGAGATTCCTTATTCATTCCCCTCCCTATCAGTACATATACACCTGGGCATTTATATTCTCTGTGCTGTTTGTACTGGGAATTATGTTACTGCCGATATATGAAATTATTATGCTTATTCCTAATTCTACCACGTCCATTTTCTTTTCTCCACAATAAAATAAACATAACATGAACTTATCCACATCCATGGACATGATCTGTGAAATAATCCTGCCATATGCACGCCCCTCAAACATTCATTGAAATATCATCAAGTGTATTGTAATATTGAACCATACCACGTTTCCTGCAAGAATATATTAGAAAATAGGGTCTATTTCTACTTTTCCCTTGACCTGCACGTTACGTACAGGGCTATACTCAAGCCATAAAGAAGAAAGGAGCACTGCCATGTTAATAAATGAAGTCATCCAACAAGTAGAACTCAGCAAACGTGCAGTCAAATATTATGAAGAACAGGGACTGCTGCGGGTAGCTAAGGATGGAAACGGATACCGCAATTATACCGAAGAGAATATTCTTACCTTAAAGGAGATTTCCATATACCGTAAATTAGGAATCAGTATTCAGGATATCAAAACTCTTCTGTATTCAAAAGACAAAGTTCTTCTGGAACAGATCTACAACGACAAGTTCCAATCGCTTCAATCAGAACAACAGGAATTAGATGCCTTGTATTCCTTCATCCGCAATCACGATGCAGACGCTGTCAATCAAATCATTGACTATAAAACGATTGCACAGGCATTGCAGGATATGGTTCCAGGATTTTATGGATATTACTTCATGAATCATTTTTTACCATATCTGCAGATACAGATTACAACTCCGGAACAGCAGCAGGCATATAAAAATATTATTGAATTCTGGGATAATGCAGATATCAAGATTCCTCTGTTTATAAAATGTATCAGTTACTTTGTGTATCGTTTTACGCCTAAATCATCCATAAAACAAATGGTCTCCAGAATGGAACATCAACTGCAGCAATATTTGCATCCCACTGAAGAAGAATATGCAAATCTTCGTGATCAGACAAAGAAAAATGTAAAGTTAAAAAATAGCTTTCTCTATAAATACCACCCGGCATTCATCTCACAGCGTCGTTATATGAGAAACCTTCAGGATCAGAGATATAATGATATTTTCATCCCAAATATGATCGCATTATCTCCAAAATACAAAGAATATCATGACGCGCTTATGGATATAAACAATCGCATATGTAAGGATCTGGGCCTGTATTATGATTCAAAATATAACCTGATAATGAAGAAAAAAGTAGAATCTCAAAGTAAATAATGTAACTCCTCTAATGCCCTGGGGAATATTTTGAATAATTCCTTTACATGTCCCACCCTGCAGTAGAAATGCGCCAAGTTTAGTCCGTGTAAAAGCGGCTATACCACCTAAACCAGTATCAATATCCCCCTTTCAGAAATTATTAACTAAATCCCTCTAGATAACTGAAAAGACAAATGTTCATTTCTTTATAATATTTACAAATTTAATATTGCCAACTACTATTCAGATACATTATAATATGGATATCTTTAGCGATTAATATTAATTTAATTAGTGGGAACATGGCACTGGGAGGATAAGACGTGGATAAGACTAATAAGAAATTGGATATCGTAGTTCAGTTAACCCCTGAACAGAAAAAACGCTTCCAGGAATATATACCATTAAAGGTCTACGCAACAGAAAAGAATATCGCCATTATTGTAGCACTTATACAATTGGTCATGATAATTGTTTTTATTAACAGCAAGCATCTGTCATTTGAGTTTACGCGAACCATGGGGTATTTCAGTTTGTACGTGTTTCTGTTTGTTGTTACCTGCATCGCAGTTGTTTTGTACCCTTATACTGTGAATCGAAAAAAGTACAGCCAGTTTTTCTGGCTTCGCAGAATTTATACTGCCTGTTTATGTCTCTGGGTACTGGGTATCACCTGTATGGAACTGCTGGGCGGCAAAAGTTTATCCGTATACTGCTATCTGCTCCCAACAACGGCGGCATTTTTATTGCTTACTCCCCTGGAAAGTGCAGCAATCTTTGGCTGTACCTGGCTTTCCCTGGTTTTTATTTCCATTGAGCTTGCCAATTCAAATGATAATATGTTTGGCTATATTGTAAATGGCATTTTAGTAACTGTTCTATCCTTTTTTATTTCATATCGATATTATCGCAGCACGGCAATCGAATTTTACGACCGGGACATTATTTCCCAGCAGTATGATGAAATACAGAGGAAAAACGATCTGTTGGTTGAACTTGTTAATATTGACCAGTTAACCGGGCTTAATAACCGCCATTATTTACTAAATAATATATATCCGTTGTTTGCCAGTGCTCGAACAAAAGGTTACTATGGTATGTGCCTGATGCTGGATATTGATTATTTCAAGCAATATAATGATTTATATGGTCATGTTCAGGGCGACGTTTGTTTGCAGCGGATAGCCGGGATCATCCGAACTATCAGTTTAAGAGAAGATGCCTCTCCTATCCGATATGGAGGCGAAGAATTCCTTATTATCAAGATTTCAGAGCAGCCATTTGATGCTGAGAATTTTGCTCAAAATCTTCTATCATCCATAAAAAAAGAGCACATCGAAAGAGACGATGTAAAAGAGAAATACGTCACGGTCAGTGCCGGACTCTGGTATGGCAATCTGAAACCTATGGATCATATTGAGGCGGCGATTAAATATGCAGACGATGCTTTATATGAGGCTAAAAAGTCAGGGCGTAACCGCATTATATGTTCAGATTTAATAACAGAAACATAAAATAGCATAAAAATATCAGATTTATTTCTTATAAAAATATGGAACGCAGGCTTTCATTTACACGTCAAAAGCCTGTCGTTCCCACTGTATTATCTAATTATCTTCTACTCTCTTTTCTACAATGCGGACACTGTTTTTTATCTCTGGTTCTGCTTACTACACTTGCTTTCCAGCGATGTCCCTCCTCACAAATCCATCCAACAACTTTATGACTCTTATAGAGGACATCATGAGCATTTAATGTGCCGTTTTCCCAATCATCCCATTCTTTTACCAATTCCGGATATAACGAAGCCAGGGAATTTTCCTTACACACACGGTATCCCGCACAATATGGACACCCCCTTTTGCTTTCCACCTCATGGGCAATCCTTCGCTGCCATTCATGATGGGGATAGTCCGGACACTTCCACCAAACCTTTTCCCCTGATTTAGCAGAAACAATGGAAGGATTCAGATCACCATTTCTATTATAATTCCAGCGCACTGCAACATCCGGATACATTTTAATCAGACTTTCACCATTACGCACGTATCTGCTGCGGCATTTCGGGCATTTACATCCCATAACACGATTATTAATTTCGCATTCCCATTCGTGTCCCTGAGGACAGATCCACCATACCTTTTTATTAGATCTGGGACGTACATCCTGAGGATTTAACTTTCCATTCCTGCTATAATTCCATTCCTTAGCCAGTTCCGGATATTGGATAGCAAAGTTTTCATCCTCTGTAGCCAGACGTTTGCTGCAATATGGACAGTCTCTGTCTAACATACTCCGGTTAGCTACCCGCGCCTTCCAGGAATGCCCCTTATCACATATCCACCATGCCTCCACCTTATTCCCATAAGAAATCTCCCATGGAGAAATCTCATTTTTATTCCAGTCCCATTGCTCCAGCAGATGGGGATATTTTTCAGCCAGACTATTTTCCTTCGTAAATCTTCTGCCACTACAATATGGGCATCTGCCGCTCCTAACCATTTCTTTCACTGATCTTTGCCACATATGGCCCTTTTCACATTTCCAGCTGACATTTAGATGAGAATTTACCGCTACATCATCCGGGGTGCGTTTCCCATTCCTGTCCTTATCCCACATTTTAGCAATCCCGGGCTTTACTTTGGAGAGCCTGTTTTCATTACTTACCCGATGCCCAGAGCAATACGGACAATTCTGATTGCGATTCGTTCTCTTATTGGGTGTCGCCTTCCATACATGACCATATTCACATTTCCACACATATGGTGATCCCTCACCAAAGCTGACCATCTCCGGCGTAATAGGCCAATTCGCCTCCTTGTGCCACTCCCTGGCAAGTTTCGGATATCTGGATGCCAGGCTGTTCTCTTTTCTCCCATTAACAAGAAGCGTACGAATGTAATCCCTGTCCCGGTTCACATCAATATCCGCATTAATTTCCCCATTCGTACCCAAATAATATTTTACATTAATGTATTCGAAAATTTTAGAAATAACCTCATCCATATATTTATAGGATGCATCCACCTGGCATGTTATTTCACCGGTTTCCAGGATTTTGTGCTTTTCTCCTTCGGGGCTGTCTTCCTCGTTATTACATTGGCTCTGGCTGGAAATTGAGAACTGCTTTAAGCACTGCGAAGATGGGTGACCGTTTCGAGTATGGCAGTGGCTCATATCGTGATTGGTGTTCTGGATGTGATTGGCGTTCTGGATGTGATTGGCGTTCTGGATGTGATAATCACCTTTACTTTGCATCATACTTTGATCGCTGCACTGACTCTTCTTTTGATACCTGGTCTGATTCTTGCACTCCCTGATTGTTAAAATATCCATCCCTTGCCTACGCAAGTATTCCACTTTCTTTTTATCAAATTCTTCCCGGTTATAAATCTCATGGAACACCCCATTATATTCAATCCCCAATTTAAAATCCGGTATATAGATATCTACTTCAAAACCACTGATCATAGCACGGTTCTGGCAATCGGGAAAAAACTTCTTCATATAATAAAAAACAGCCTGTTCAGGAAAAGATGACTTACTTTGCTTATTACATTCCGGACATCCCTGAGCATTTTTTGTCCTGTTTACAATAACAGCCTGCCATTTATGAGACTGATTAAAACTACATACCCAAAACACCTTTTTCCCGCTGTACGGATGGATCTCTTTGGGATCCAATTTATTCTTCTCATAATCCCATTCTTTCGCTATTTCCGGAAAAAGTGCTTCTAAATTATAGTCCTCACTGACTCTGCTTCCATTACAATAAGGACACCCCTCTAAGCGGTACTGCTCATTTGGACCCAGAGACCATGAATGCCCCTTGCCGCATTTCCACCAATATTTTACTGCAGAGCGAGGAAGAACTTCTTCCGGCAAAACTTTATTTCTGTCATAATCCCAGAAATCCAGCATTTTAGGATCAGTAATTGCTAAATTATATTCGGATGATGCACGCCTGCGGGAACAATAAGGACAGTCCGTGTTTTTACATCTGGTCCGCCACGCTGGAGACATGGTCCAGCTATGACCTTTTTCACACTTCCATGCCACAGGTATTTTAGAACTGCTAGGTACCTCACCTGGTGATTGTTTATTTGTATCGTAATCCCATTGACTGATCATTTCTTCTTTGTGGTATTTTATGCAGTAGTCTTTAAAAGATAGCTTCATTTTTATCACTCTTCTTTTTTGGTATGATTTATTTTCATTGCATTTCACTCTTGCTTTTTATTGATTTATTTCCATTGCATTTCACGCTTGCTTCTCATTGATTTATTTCCATTGCATTTCATACTTGCTTCTCATTGACTTATTTACATTGCATTTCATTCTAGCTTTTTATCATTATCTCATAATTATTCTCCGTCGTCATCCTTACTACTTGTAATCGTAAAAGTTATTTGATTTATATCATGAAAATAATCGATCTATAAATCTAAATGGCGGACTTTCTTTTACGTTTATTAAAAGACTATTATCTGCTCCATAGAGCGTGTTTGAAAATTCATTCCTGCCACGCAGTGCCATCATGCGTGCGGTTGACCGACTGTGAGGATATACCAATATACGCGCGTGGATAATGCATGCGGGATAAGGGGATACACCAGATACAGTTTGCCCCGAATTCAGGTTTCGTGGCCCGCTACGCGCCCTTCATCCGGGACAAATCTACCACAAACTGTGACGCACATCTGTCAGAAATCAATTTCCAAACACGCTCTAGACTTCATTTTCTTACTGCAAAGATTTTGTATAAATATTCCACATATTTATAATTATAGGTTTTCATTATTGCATTACTAAGCTACAATATATATCTATAAAAGCTGTAATCATAACAAGCCTATTAAATCAGCATTTAAAAAATGATTTATTAAATACTACCAAATCTGTGCAAATAAAAACAGGAAAAACAGAGCCCATACTGTTATGATAAATCTACAAAGGCAAAAGGAGAACCACATGGAATGGACCGAAAGTATTAAAAAAACAATTTCCTATATAGAAACCCATTTACTGAATCAGGGAAGCATACAACATATTTCAAAAAAGATAGGAATTTCCAATTTCTATTTGCAAAAAGGTTTTAAACTTATGACCGGATATTCTATCTCAGAATATATCAAAAACCGCCGGCTATATCTGGCTGCACTGGATGTCATCGCCCACAGAGACAAAATCATAGACCTTTCCTATAAGTATGGATACGAAACACCCGAAAGCTTCACAAAGGCCTTTGTCCGTTTTCATGGACTAGCTCCGCGGGAACTGAGAAAGAATCCTGCAAAAATCAAAATCTTTCTGCCTTTGAAAATAAAAATAAGTATTCAGGGAGGCAATAACATGAATTATACGGTTGAGAAAATGAAAAGTTTTAAAGTAATCGGTTTTCAAAATGAAGTTCCCTTTGATACCTCTTATCAGGTAATCCCAAAAATCTGGGATAACTTTGCCCAAACATATCTCCTTCCTCTTTATTCAAAAGAACAGCCTGAAGGTGATATAGAAGAAACTATCTGCAATAGCTGCATTGGCGAATATGGCATCTGCATTGATGATCTGGGCTCAGAAGAAAATTTCCGATATATTATTGGCGGTCATTATAACGACGGAAAAATCCCGGAAGGCATGATTATATACGAATTTCCAGAAATGTTATGGGCAAAATTTTCCTGCAAAGGACCTCTTCCCGAATCCTTACAGTCCATAAACACAAAAATATTCAGTGAATGGCTGCCAGGTAACAGCGAATATGAAATTGCAATGGGGGCAAATATCGAATGGTATAGTAAAGGTGATATAGCAGAGTTAGATTATGAAAGTGAGATTTGGATTCCGGTCAAACAAAAATAAGGTTATAGCTTAGTTGAAGATGATTTTATTGAATAATCTTTTAAACTTGCTTTACTTGCTTTCTAGAAGCAAGTCTTGACTCAGCTATATCAAAGCATTTCGGGGGGGATTATATGGGATTTCAGTTCCATACAATCCCCCCCGAATTTCAGGTTAAAGCAAGAAAATACGTCATTTACAGCTTCACGTCACCGCAACTATCTGATTATATCTTCTAACATTTCACAAAATATAATTCATACCATACTAAGAATGTATAAATCGTCCAAATCTTTCTCCAGTTATCGGAGTTTCCTGCGATATAGTCCTCAAATATCCCATTAATTTCCTCTACGTCAAAGAATTTTTCTGCCATCTCACTGCGGAATTTCTCCCGTACATCCTGATTATATCTATCATCTGCCATCCAAATCCGAATCGGCACAATAAACCCAAGCTTTTTACGAAAGGCAATTTCATCCGGCAGAACTTTTGCAGCAGCTGTACGGAATGCCACTTTATTCTGCTCCTCATTGACTTTATATTTAGAAGGCATCCGTGATGCAATGTCAAATATTCTAGTATCCGTAAGGGGCATTCTGATTTCCAAGCCAGCAGCCGTACTCATATTGTCCACATTAAAATAAATGTCCCCTTCCAGCCAAATCTGAATATCTACAGCCGACATCTTCGTAAGAGGATCCAGACCTTCAGTTTCCTCATAAATTCTCTCAGCAAGTTCAATCGGGAGAACATCCGGATCATACTTTTTCAGAATCCTCCGCTTCTCATCTTCCTTCATGATATTAGTATTTCCCACATAAAACGTCTTCAAATTTTCCCCATAGCGTTCCGCGTTACGATACATATTATATCCGCCAAAAAATTCGTCAGCCCCCTCTCCGGAGTAACAAATCTTTGTGTGCTCGGCTGCCGCCTTACATCCAATGGCAAAAACAATAGCAGAAGCATCCCCAAGCGGCTGTTCCATATTATACATAACATAGGGAACTGTTTCAAAATATTCTTCTGGGGTAATCACACGTCTGGAACTCTTACGTCTAAGAATTTCAGCCGTCTGCTGTGCCAATTTTGACTCATCAAACCGTTCTTCTTCATAACCGCAGGAAGCCGTCATCTCTACATCGGACATAGCCAGGACGTAAGAAGAATCAACCCCTCCGGATAAAAATGATTCCGCCGACTCATCCGCCGACTTTACCTCAGGCATAATCTTCTGAAGCGTAGTATGAATCTCATCTGCCCATTCCTCAAGTGACTTACTCTCATCCGGATGAAATTCAGGTGCCCAGTAACGTTCAATCTTCAGCCTCCCCTTTTCCCAGACCAGATAACGTCCGGGCATCAGCTTTTTCAGTCCACGGAAGAACGTATTCTCTCCCGCCACATAGGTAAGGCTCAAATACAACTGCAGCATCTCTTCATTCAATTCTTTCACAAATCCCGGCATTTCCAAAATCTTACGAATAGACGTACCATAGAGAAGTTCTCCATCTTCCGTCTCATAATAATAAAATGGCTTCGTTCCAAACTGATCTCTCAGACAGAAAAGCTGCTCATTTTCATCATCCCATAGTGCAAACGCAAACATGCCATGCATGTGGTTTGCCATGTCACTTCCCCAAGTTTCGTATGCTTTTGTTAAAATTGCATGCTCACGGTTTTCGCGTGATAAAGAATGGTCAATGTCCAGTTGCTTGCAAAGTGCTTCCCAATTGCGGATATGGCCTCTGTATTCTTTTATTTTTATCATGTATGTATCCCTCTCATATATAGTATCTTTTTCTGGTTTGTCGCTTCCAACCAGGATATTTGTTTGATTTACTTGTTTATTTTAGCATAGTATTGAGGATTCAGCAAGAAAACGTGAGAAATATGGGGGATTTTGTAGAAATGGGGGGATGGATAAATACTGCAAGCCAGCTACATACTTTTTAGCATAGTATTGAGGATTCAGCAAGAAAACGTGAGAAATATGGGGGATTTTGTAGAAATGGGGGGATGGATAAATACTGCAAGCCAGCTACATACTTTGTGCTAAGTTGCTGTATTCTTTCTTCATTTCAACTATACGCTTGAGCTATTATTCTTTTACATCTTCTCGCCAAGAAATTTATCATCATTAAAAGTTAGTTCTATTAGCTCTGCTGCGATACTTTTACTTCTTACACGCATTATATTGTCCTCTATGTCTTCTTTTCCCAAGAAATTTATGCTTCCATACCATACAACCTCTCTGTCAATAATACAATAATGTTCACAGTAATCCTCTACCAAATTCATTTCAAATCCTGATTTTCTCATTTTTTCATGCAATTCCATCCAATATCCACTATCACCATATCCGTACATATCCGGCTTCCATGTGACAATTAATATTCTCAATCCAGCTAATTGTTTTTCTTGCAAATATTCTATTAAATCATCCACTTTCTTCCCGCTTATAGCCGGACTTGAAATGATAAGTTCCTTATTTGCTGAATCTAAATCCTTTTTATATGCAGAAAAGTAATTTTTACCGTCAAAAATAGCATTTTCTACTGAATCCTTTGACTCTGCCCCAGTAACTTCGTTGGCATAAATATCATACCCTATATGCCTATATGCCTTTAACCGCTTATAATACATTCTATCAAACATCGAAATATGGCTGTCAACATAATCGTAGATAATTACCTCTTGCTTTCCTTCATAATCTCTGTTTAGCCTTCCTGCGTATTGCTCCACAACACTTTTCCATGCAACAGGCGTAGCCATAATCAGTGTATCCAGTCTTGGAAAGTCAAACCCTTCTCCAACTAAGCCTCCTGTTGCCACAAGAATCATGCTCTCATTTGGTTTTACCTCGCTCATTTGCTTTAGAATTTGTTTATGTTCTCTTTTCGAATTAGCACCAGACAATAGAAATATATGAGCAGCAGCTCCTTGTAATCTGTCATATAATTTCTGAGAATGATCTACATATCTTGATAGTACAATTGGAGTTCTTCCATTATCAATACACCGTTTTACATCACTAATAATAACGTTATCACGATCACTATTGTCCCTGACAATCTCATAAGCCTCGTTAGGGTGCATTTTATCATTTCTAAATCTCGGCGCAATTGCTCTCGTAAATCTCGGATATACCAAATGTGATATTCCCTGCTCTTTTGCTCGTTCCTTAGAGGTAAATTTATAACGAATCGGACCTAATAACATATAGTTTATCTTCTCTAATCCATCACTTCTTGCTGGCGTTGCAGTAACCCCGTATACATATTTGGCTCTAACCTCCTGTAAGACATCTATAATTGTCTCTGACGCAGCATGATGACATTCATCCAAGATCACCATCCCATATCCCTTTAGTCTGTCGTGGTATTGACCTTTTTTACATAACGACCCTACCATTGCTATATCAATAATCCCTGTTGTGGAATCATGTGAGCCCTGCAGCTTGCCAATGTTACTTTTTCGAACTTTAATTCTCCCTGATTGCGTCTCATATTTGGGTGGTTCTTCATTAATTAACAGAAACTCCTTAAGCGCCTTTTCCCATTGTTCCATTAGAGCAGAGGATTGCAAGAGAATCAACGTATTTACGCACTTTCTTGCAATTATATTACAGCAAACCACCGTTTTACCAAATGCCGTAGCAGCATTTAAAATTCCTGTATGTTGCTTCTCCAAAGTCTCAGCAGCTATTACTTGTGCTTCCTTCAACGCCCCATTAAATAGTACATCGATACTCCGCCCACCAAATCTCTCATCATTAATCTCAAATTTGATTTTAGATTTTTCACAACCATCAATTAGGCTTTCCAAAAGGCCACGTGGAATTATTATAAATCCATCGATATCCTTGCCCATATAAATAAAACGTGCATTATCATAATTTGACAATCCCATAGCTTGATTTTTAAAAAATATAGGGTTACTAAAAGCCGCCAACTCTCGTATTTGATTCTGCACACGTGGTTTTAAATTTGATGTATCCACGTAAATAGCATCTGCCAAAGTAATATGCATTTGCCCCTTCACATCCTCATTGTAATAATCCGTATTCCTCTCCCATGGTTTACCATCCGTTTTTTCTCTGATTTCATCCATCGATACACTTTCAATTGTGCTATGTAATCTCCACTCTTTAATTTTATCTTCAATTAATTCTTTGCTAAGCTTATTCTTTGACATCAATATCTCCCATTGTTTGGGATAAGCATTCCAATGTTTATCGACAAATGCACTATTGCCACTCTCAAGTGCCCTGCCCTGCAATGGAAGTGCAATTAAATTGCCAAACCCACCTTTTGGCATATGATCCTGCATCGGCAACATTCTATCATAAAAGTGAAATGATTTTAGATTTACCGCTTCTGCCCCCTTCCTAAGAAGAGCATTGCCAAATTTTCTCGCTAGAGATGCATTTATCTTCTTTTGAAAGAATATCCAAAGATGGGCGCCTCTACCGGAACGAGATCTTTCCACCAAAGAGTCAATTCCATTAATTTCACATATTTCTCGAAGAGAATTTACTTCTTCTTTCCATAAATCATCATCATTTGCAAAATCATTTTTGTCCGCTCCTTTTTCATGATTATCGAAATCAAACACAATAAATCTACAGGTATCATCCGGAAGTAGAGGATATATCCCTATCACATCGGTTCATTGCCCACAAAAGGTATTCCCGGTATTTTTGACTAATCTATTATTTATAGCTGCTTACTCCCTTGTTGGAAGATAATAAGCCTTAACCTCCACCTTTTCTTTATCATATTCCATATCAACCCAATAATCCCTTATGGAACATCCCACATGCCAATCCTGTAGGGAATAAATCTCCAGTGTCTCGAAGTCCACTAAACACAGCGAAATCGCTTGTTTTTTCTCATATTTCCATTTAGATGTTTGCAGTGAATCCATAATCTTATTTAAGCATGTCTGACACAAATGTTTCTGAAGAAATTTTATATCTGGTCTTTGGTTTTCTGGCAGACTTACATTGATAGACGTCATCCCCCTATCAGGCGAACTAGCTGTCATAATAGACACCTCACCCGTATCTGCCGTTTGAATAGATGTATGAGCGCTATCACTTTCTAAAGGATTACCCTGTTCATCGTACTCTTTCAAACCAAAATCTACTACATACCATTCGTTGACCGATATTAATCCAATCGTATCAAATTTTCGATAATATCCCATTAGGCTCCGGTCACTGTTGCCGCATAAATAGCACTCTTCATTATCTTCCAGTAAAGATTCTATCCCTTCATAGGTCACATCCACCCTTCCCTGCTTATGCTGCCATGTCTCATACAAATCTTGTTTAAAATATGTTATGACAATAATAGACAACATAATTCCAATGACAATCCACAGATGGCTTTTCCTGATTTCATAATATCGCTTTTCTTTTCCTCTCATACTTTTCCCTCTTTTCGGTAAAATATAGTGTACTTAAAATAAGTCCATTTGGAACATTCTTTTACCTATCGTACTTAAAATATACTTACTAATTGTACTTGTTTTATACTTATTTTAAGTGGAAAGGAAATGTTATGGAAAAAGATAAACATCTGAGATTACGCATTGATTCCGAAACTCATAAGAAGTTAAAAAGTCTTGCTGAATTTGACGGACGTTCCATCAATGGCGAAGTATTATATCTAATTCGACAGGCTATCGCACAGCATGAGCATAAACATGGGATTTTAAAATAGCATTTAGTTCATATTTTTATATGCTTCTTTCGATTTATCCTTTAAGTGGACTTATTCTAGTCCCATTCTATCATTTTTTCTATATAAGATAAAGAGAAAAAGGACTTATTCTAGTCCACTATAAAGGGATAAATGATGGAACAAAAAATAAAGCAAGACGGAATTGATATTGGGGGAAACATTCGTAGAATACGATTGGAAAAAAGTATTGGTCAAACTGAACTTATCGGTATGCTGGATTTAGAAGGTATTGAAATGACCAGAGAAGCATTAGTGAAAATCGAACGTGGTATTCAACATATCACTGGCTTACAGCTTCGTGGTATCCGTGATTGTCTGAAAACCACCTATGATGAACTTTTAAAATAAATATCTGAATATAATAAACTCCCTCTTGTGGTATCTGCATGGCTGTAAAGCGGCAAGAGTGGACAGATGGCGTAACCTATAACCATGCGTTGGCGATTGTAAAGAGGGGATCATTCCCCTCCGCCATACTCATATAAGACAGTCATAATTTAATAAATAGAGCCAAACGGCAAAAAGCAACCCTAGAAATGCCCATTCTATCAGCATTTCCGGTGGTCTGTCCTGTTCCGGGGCAACCACCATCATCAACCAAAAGGCAAAATCCATCATCACGTATTCTCTCCGTATCCTTACCATATCCATAACAAATTCCTTAACCATACCCCCATCCTCCTCCCCAATACCGACACTTTCTGGTAAAGGAATTCGCGGGCGGCGGGGTGTTCTATTACTTTAAGCTTCTAAAACCAAGGAGTACCGGGGAGGAAACGGAGAAAACTTTATGACATGGTTTACGGACAATCCCTTTGAAAAGATAATGACCCCAAAACCACAGAACGTGTGGCGAGATAAAAAGCCGCCCGTTTTCCTTTTCCGGCATGTGAAAGCTGTCCCTACAAGGGGACCTCCCCTTGTGTGAGGTATTGTATCAAGAAACTAAAAATCCCAAATGAAACCAGTTTAAGCCCCGATTAGATTATGGCTATTGCTGTCTGCTTATGGTACAATAACTTCAAATACTTATGAGGTATAAGGCATGAAAATAAATTACAAAATAGAGAATAAAAAATATGAAGAAGCCATAAAAAAATACAAAGCAAACAGTCGCACAATTAAAGATGAACAATCTCAAAATTTACGTAAACGAATGAACCATTTGAAATTGCCACATGAAACAGAGAAAGAAATCCTGTTTGGTTCAATAAAAGAGGATAATCTAGGAGATTTTGACACCCCCATAATATTTGAGGATAAAAGCTATACTTTTGTGAACTTTTCCAACACTAAAATTGGCACAAAGGCTGTGTTATCTGAACATAAGATGTTTGTGCATAAAAATGATTTTTGGGGTGTAGATTTTACGAATTGTATATTCCAAAACATAAAATTTACAAACTGTCGTTTTTGGGGTTGTACTTTTAATCAATGCTATACTACTCAATTTGGAGTAATTTTTGATAACTGTATTTTTCGCAATTCACATATGAAACATATTGGAGGTGGGAATTTTGAAACAATACAGCAGTCAACAGAATTTATTAATTGTTCAATGACAAGCATTAAATTTAGAAATTGCTTTTTGGATTATACTTTTTGGAAAAGCTGCACACTTATACTATCCACATTTCTTGAATGTGATATGAACCAAAGCATATTTTCCGATTGTGGATTTTATTCAGTCACTTTGAATAATTCCAATATATCTGGCATGGCTATATTACACATGAAAAACGCAGATATTGAGTTTTATGGAAATTATCCCAAAAGTGAATTTTACCAAAGCGTATATGTTGATTTAATGGATTATAATCTAAAGAAACAATCGCAAAATAAAGAATCTGTGGAAAAATCAGAAAAAGAAAATGCGGCACAATTAGCAAAAATGTACTATACTTTGCTAAATTGCTTACAATCCAAAAATTCTAATATTGATTATATCGAAGAATACAGGTATCAATATCACAGACACCGTATGTTGGCAAAACAAACATGGTATTTACAAGTTTGGGATAGAATAAGTTGGGCTATGTGTGGTTTTGGTGAAAAACTAAATCGGTTTGTAATCTGGTTTTCATCAACTATTATTCTTTTTGCTATCTTATATATGTTTTCTGGCTTACAATTATACGATAAAGAAATCAATTACACATTGTTTCATGGAACACCTGTACCATTTACTGAAATATTAAAAGATTTCGGTTCATGTCTACACTTTAGTATTGTTACTTTTTCAACAGTTGGTTATGGAAATATCACCCCACTAACAAATATCAGCACCTTTTTATGTTCCTTACAAATTTTAATCGGGATTTTATTTGTTGCCATGTTTACATCTATTATCATTAAAAAGCTAATTCGTATTTAAAGCAGGAGGTCACATATGATTGAAAATACTAAAATGAATTTAGAAAGAAAAACTGCTACCACACTCGTATATACTGCTTCAAAATCTTTTGCAGAAAAAATTGCAACCGGGCATTATGACTTTGACGTATATATTCATGTAGGGCGTGATAAAGGAAGCGTTACAGTCTATGGAGATAATGACCCTAATAAAGTTATTCAGATAGATATGACCATTCGTGAAGAAATTTTAAAAGAAGCTGAAAAAGATAGATAACAAATTTCATATTCTAAATATTATTTGAGGGCATCGCTCAAACATCTAATCAGGATGATTGAGCGTCACCGGGTTTGTCAAGTTAAATGTGTAAATTTTGATTTTTAAGAATACCGGTGGTCATTTCACCGGTATTCTTAACGTTCGTGGCTACGTTTTTCTAATCCTCTGTTTATAAATCGTTTTTGGGTATCATAAACGTAAACGCAAAATAGCAAGTACCTTGACATTTTTAGGCGGCTGCTTTGCAGCCACCTATATTTAAGCTTTGCAGATTTCTGACGGAAGTTTTTCTGACCATGGAAGAAGATCTTCCATGAATGAATAATCGGTGTCATCCATGTGTTGCGGAATCTCTTCTAAGAGATACTGTACATAATCAAAGGGCTTCAGATTGTTGGCTTTTGCTGTTTCTACAATACTGTAAATGATTGCGGAAGTCTTGGCTCCATTGATTGTATCTATTATCTGCCAATTTTTCTTCCCGATACAAAAGCCCCGGATTGTCCTTTCAGATGCATTATTATGTATTGGAACATCTCCATCTGTGAGAAATACCCGAAGATATTTTTCCTGGTTCAGAGCATAACCAACTGCATCTCCAAATTTATCCTTTCTGGATACCTTTATGTTTTTCAGATACGCAAAAAACACATCCACAAGTGGCTTTATAACCGCTTGCCGTTGCTTAAGCCGTTCATCAGAAGAAAGGTCTTTCAACTTCCCTTCTTCCCGGTAGATTGCCTGAATCTGTTTCATCAGCAGAAACGCCCCGGATTCCTTTTGATGCGATATGTTGATTAGTTTCAAAGCTTCATCAAATCTGCGACGGCAATGAACCCAGCAGCCGGCAATAGTCAGTTCTTCCAACTCCTTTTCTAAAGTATGGTAGACCTGATATCCATCTGTCACACAGATGCCATCACCCCTTTCAGGAATTCCCGTGGATGAGATGCATTTCTCGTCTGTTGATATTCATATAAGACAATCTGGCGGTTGTGATATAGTCCAGAACGATATACCCACATCCAGCCTTTGGAACCTGCTTTCCGTCCATCATGGTTTACAATCACCGGTGTTTCATCTGCCTGTATCACATGATAGGAATACAATTCTTCATGAAGATGATCATAAAGAACCGACAAATATTCTTCTCCGAGACGGATGCAGCAGTTTGCCATATGTTGCCTTGTGATCTGAAGACCATAGCGCCGGAATTCATGTTCTAATCGATAGAGTGGTACTGCATTCACATACTTACCATTGATAATTGCAGCTGCCAGAGAGGGGGATACCAGACTTCCATGCAGCAAAGACTTTGGATGGTCTGCTTTAAACATATGTTCATCTGTTTTGCTGGCATATACACCAATGTGATGTTCTTCCACTTCCACCTCTACTGGCACGAAATGATATTTTCTGGAGATCGCATCTGGTAATTGTTTCCATCCCTTCTCACCGAATTCTTCTTCTAATTCAGTCTCGGACAAATAGTGGTCGATCCGCTTGAACGGAAGTCCGGAAAGATCAACTTCTTTCTTTCCTTTGCGTTTTGGCTGCTTTGGAAATTTGAGTCCCAGATCTTCCGGCTCTGATACACTAAGATCACATACCGCTTCTGCTTCGTTAAAAAATACGATGCTTCCATCCACTTCGCGAAAACTGATCTGATCGGTATCATCCATCTTTTCAGAAGATCTGCCAAAACGGTTCTGTTTACCAAGGATTACCTGTTCCATCAGAAGCTGCATTTTTTCATTCGATGCATGAAGTTCCTTTGTTACGGCTTCCAACTGTTCCTGCTGTTGTAAAAGCAGATGGATAAGAAACGGCTTATCAACTGTATTTAATTGTTCTTCCGTATACTTAACTGCCATAACCGACCTACAATTCTATTTATTTAAAGAATATATACTGTGTCACCTGCTCTAAATACAGACATGCATTCCTCTTTAAAATACTAATCCTTTTGCAACATTTAACATTTCTTCAAGTTGAATAATTAATTCCTCTTTTTCAATCTTTGGCCCCCAACTCAATCTAATTGCTGAAGAAATTCGCTCCTGATCTAATCCCATTGCTGTTAGAACATAACTTGCACTATAATCTTGTGATGTACATGCTGAACCGTTTGATATACCACAAAATTGTTTTGTGGAAAGCATAAGTGCTTCTGATTCAACTCCATCAAAGCTTACATTCAGGGTATTTGGCATACAAAACTCCTGGCTGCCATTATATTGGAACTTAAGACCAGAATCTTCTATTAATTTCTTTAATGCCTCTTTCTTTTCAACTAAGCTTGTTATGTTATTATCATATTCTAATTCCGCCAATCTGCAAGCTTCGCCCTGACCTACTACTAATGCAACAGGTATTGTGCCTGGTCTTATTCCATGTTCTTGTTGTCCTCCATATATAATTGCCTTAATTGGGGGTAACTTATATTTTTTCTTCCTGAGAACCAATGCTCCAATCCCTTGTGGTCCGCTTAATTTATGAGCACTCAATGAAAGCATATCATATTTAATATTTCTTAATTCAGGTACAAGCTTTCCACAACTCTGAGTTGCATCTATATGAAAAAGAACTCCTTTCATAGATAGTTCTTCTCCAATTTCGAAAACGGGTTGAATTGTACCTGTTTCATTATTTGCATGCTGAATGCTAACTAATAATGTGTCTTCTCTTACTAGATTCAATACCTCTTCCGCATTCACGCATCCACTTTCATCTGGATTAACCAAATCAATCTGAAAGTCATCTTTTTCCATTCTCTTAACCGTTTCTAACACAGATTTATGTTCTATGCTCGAAGTAACTATATGCTTCTTTCCAGTTTCATTCGCATAATCCTTAAGTCCACGGATTGCAATATTATTGCTTTCTGTTGACCCACTAGTAAAGAATACTTCTCCTACATTTATTCCAAGTAAAGAAGCCACCTGAATTCTTGCATTTTCAACAAGTTTCCGAGCCTGATCTCCGTACTCGTGTGTCCTACTATCTGCATTTCCATATGTATTTTTGTAAACATCAATCATCACATCTAATACACGCTCATCAATTGGTGCTGATGCATTATAATCCAAATAAATACCCATTTTTTATTCCTCTAATACTAATTTCATTAAGTCATCGAGATTCTTTATAAAGTTTGTTCCAGAAAGATGTGCAATTCCTCTTTCCATATGAAGTTTAAAGTATTTGGCTAATGTGTCCTCATCTGTTGGCAAATTCATTTTTTTACACCATGCAATCATCAATGCATCATAAATATAACTATACTCTCCACCAAATGTAAACCAAGACATTTCAACATTACTATCAGCAATTAATGGTATATCAGCAGGCATTGAATTCTCTGAAAGAGAGTAACAAAGTGCCCACCTACAAAGGACATTCCAATTTTTAATTCCAGTTTTTCCCTTTAATCTTCCCAAACGATCTTTCGAAAGGTTAGATAATTTTATTTGCTTAACAATCATGATTCTCTACCTCCCATCCAAAATATCCAGGTGTTATTGTTGTATTCTTTGTTTCATCATTGTATTTCAAAGTGTATTCGTCCCCAACACTACTCCTCATCAGAGAATAATAATTTGCATCTATTTCCGAATCTGTTGACAAAATAATTGTTTGATCGCTTGCTTTTGGAAAATATATTTTTATTAATGCTTGTCTATGGGATGAATCAAGTCTAGACAATGGTGTATCAATAATTACTGGTAGTTTTTTCTTAGAACAAATTGCTAACGCCCATAGCAATGAAATTACCATTAATTGTTTTTCACCTGCAGATAGTCTTTTCTTTGCTATTTCAACACCTTCACTATTCATGTATTTTAAATCCAAAGATTCCGAATCCATTTTGATATAATCAACAAGATTCTTTTTATTTGCAAGCTTCTTATAACACGCTGTCATTGTCTGCGCCAACATATTGGTTTTTCTTTCTTGCAAACGGACTCTATAAAGTTTAATAATTTCGATTGCCATATGTGCATACTTTATAGTTCTTTCATCAGAGTCTAAAGATTCAAGAACTGATAAAACACCTTCAGCATATCTTCCAAACTCAGATTCAGCCATTACATATGCTCCATGCAACGATGCTTTTTCTTTTTCAAGATTATCAATTTCTATTTGCTTTCGAGTTATCTCTCGTTCCTGATTTCTTATTGAATTGAACAATTCACCCAATGACTCTTCATCAATATCAACTGCTAATGAGTTATCAATATCATCAACCTTTTTTTGATAGTTATTACGTTTTCTAACTAAAGACTTCGCTTTATCAAAACACTTTTGTAATCCATCCATGTTAAGATCATCAATTTGAAATAAATTTGAATCAGAAAGACCATATATATCATCTTCCTGACAAGCCCCTATTTCATTTTGCATAAACTCAATAAAGCTGGTAATCTCATCTGACTTTTCTACAAATTTGCCATATGATAATTTTACTTTGTCTAATGCCATCTTATTAAGCCTTCTTTCATGTTCAATCTGACTCTGCTTATGAATATCTTGTAATAAATCAGAAACAAGGAGTAGCGGCATCTCTCCAGCAACTAACTCTATCATTTGTTCTTGACTACTAGCTACCGCAGCAATACTTTCAGATCTTTGTTTAAAAAGTTCATTCTTCTGTTCAAGAATGCCTCCTCCCTTAACAGAATATTCGACATTCAATTTTTCTAGGTTGAGTTGCAATTCTTGCAATTCAGCATTCATTGCATGTAATCGTTCGGCAGCATTGTTCAGTTTTTTTCCCGTTTCTTCTTTTGCCATTCTGAGCTCTTCTAATCTTCTTAAATCTCGATTACCACTATTTTCTTTACTTATTTTGCTAATAATTTTTCCTATATCACCTTGTAAAACATCCAATACTGTTATTCCAAGCATTGCCTTAACTGATTCCTTCATTTTCTCACTTGTTTCTTCAACAGCAATCTCAGCTATTTTTTCTCCATCAAAGAAAAAGAAACTTGATAACGCACTTGGCAAAATATTTTCAACAAACATTGGCCAATTCTCTGTGAGAAAAGTGTTTTCTTCTCCGTTCTTCTTTACAAGTATTTTTTCTCGAACTCTCTGACTTGTGCCATCCCACTTTCTGTGAACACAATACACTTCACCTTTAGAATCATCCATTGAGAACTCAATCTCTACATACGACTCCATTGTTCCATCAGCCCTATTAACATATGATTTCAAATACTGTCCATAAGTTGTATATTTACTTTCAGTGTATGCAAAAGAATTTGAACCATATAGTCCTAACAACACTGCTTCTAAAATGGTTGTTTTACCTCGACCATTCATTCCTCCAATTAAAACAACAGGCTTATCCCCTTTAAATTCCAGATTATTTGTACCTGCATAAACACCAAAGTTATGCATGATAAGTTTTTTTATTCTCATTTACTAAACCTCGTCTTCATCAGATTCTTCGTCTTCCGTTGGCTCGTCATAAGTATTATCTAATGCTTTTTCATTGTATTTACCGCCCAACTCTTTTTTTCGAGCCATCTGACTTAAATAGTATTCGGTTGCGTCCTTTTCATCTTTATAAAATGTCTTCTGTATGCAACTCTCCAAGGCATCTACTACGCCTTTTCTCTGATTAAGACTATTTGAATGGTTCTCAATATCAATTAGACTATATGCCATTTCAAAAGCCAGTTTTTCATTCGGATACAATTCATCAACTACTGATTTTAATATTTCCCATTCTTCATTCTTAAATGCCTCTGGGGCAATCCATTCAGGATCATAAAATTCCTTACACATTACTTCTTCATAGATACCTGGTAATTTGTCATCAAATTCATGCTTCTCATTAACCCAAATACGGCGAATATGTCTCAACTCAGACAATGTGATTAGCTCCAAATCACTAAATTCCTCTGGTCCATTTTGATTTATATCTTTCTGAATTTCTAATAATTCTTTAAGCCATTCTTCTCGAACCTCCTTTTTATATGGTCCATGATGTAGCTGTTTGTAACTTCCTTGAAGATATCCATGCATTTTTCGGAATGATCTGCGTTCTCTATCATATTCCTCATCTCCAAATTTATTTCTAAACTCCAGTAACGCTGACATCCATGCTTTTTCATCATCATTTGATATCATAGCTTCCATTGATTTATCTTTTTCAACCATCGTACAAACCCAACATCCGAATCTACTCTTACCACAACTAGGTAGTCCTTTTTCAACCATCATTGGACATTCATTATCTGCCGTGGCTCCTTTATACAAAGTAAGTAACTCTTTATTCGAATATCCCCAGGGATTCTTATATTGCATCAGGAATACCCAGACATCATTATCATTCCAATCTTCTAATGGAGAAAATACTAATTCATTTACCATTGACTGATTTGGACTTAATAATTCTCTTACTCTTTTCTTTTCATAATATGCCATTGTTTTTGCTCTACGTGCACTCTCTAATTTACGAGTACCAATAACCATGATTATTTCACCATGCTCAGCAATTTTTTCTTTAACAAATGTATTCACTGGTTGGATTTTCAAACGATCTGTACACCAACGTAGTTTTTTTCTTGGGAAGGGATATCCTCGACCGATAAAATTAACCCAAAAAGTATTATCCATTGCTGGTGTAAGTTTGTGCGTTAAAAATGGAAGCTGTTGTTTTAATGCTGCTTCATCCATTGTATGTAATGAATTTTGAACCCATTTAGATATAATTGGTGACTCAACCATTGTGTCCGTATTAATAATATGAACTTGCTTTTTTAATTTTGCTTTTGGTAATTCAGAAAGTGCAAGCCACACAAGCTGAAGTGTTGCTGTACTATCCTTACCACCCGAATATCCGATTACCCATGGAATATCATCACATAGGTATAAATTTCTAACTGTTTCCATCAATCCATCAATAATCTCTTTGGTAATGGTTACTTCTTGCTTATTTGATTCACAGCTCTCGCATTTTTCTGCCATGATTAGTTCTCCTAAATGTTTATTGAATTGATAAATTGATTTTCTTTTACTCTTTCTTCATCAGTCAATTCTATTCCGATTTCCTTCTTAATCTCTACAGCCGTTAGGTTAATAGCTTTATTACTTGTAATAATCTTCCCATCTGCCCTCATAACTCTCAATTTCCACTTTGGAGCGCTTCTTTTCCAATCAACCTTTTTCAAATTTATCAAGTATTTTTCCATATCAGCCTTGCGATTTTGATAAAAATACGATCCAATTACTCCAAATGCTTGCATTACAACTCCCTGTGTCACTATGTAGTTTTCTCTCAAATCAATCTTTGAAATCTCGCGACTTGTAAGTTCATTCCATTGACGAATATTCTTAGAAACACTAGTCCAGAATTTAGTTAAAAACATTTCCGCATCATCTGATAAATCAATATTTCCAACAATCTTCTTATTAGCCATATAGAATGTATTCAATGTAAATAAATTTGAAGAATACTTTCCAAGATTGTCTTTTTCTTTATCTGTAAATTCGGATAAGAATGGAACATTTGATACAACGATTCTATTTACAACAGCCAATTCATCCCTTGAATCATAAAGTTCTGAAATTGAATTTGAAGTCTTTACCGCATGCTTATTCAAATCTGTAAAAATTTGTTGACTACGTGCAAGACCAAGATCTTCATAAAATACAACAGATATTGTTTCGTTAGCTAATGTAGAATCCTCATTTAAGGCATCTAGTATTGCTGCTTTTCTATGTTGCCCATCATTAATCAAAAATCGTGCATCCATTGAAATCTCAAGAACTCCCGTCCCCATCCCATCCTTACTCTGGTGAAACTCAAATTCTCCATCTATAGATGCTGCTAATGCGGAAAAAACATAAGAATCTCTATTTTCAGTAATATATCTGCTTATCACTGGTATTCTTGCTTCGTTTAGTTTCCTTTGAGCTCTGTATTCAGGCAGAACATATTCATCTTCACTTGGAAATATTTTAGAAAGCATTTTGAGTGGTACCATTGCTATAAAGTACTCTCGACCTGCTTGATTCCCCCTTACTACTGGAAATTTGTATGCGTAATCCATAATTCCTCCATTATAAAAACACTATACTTAAGTATACTACTTAAGTATAGCATTTTTATTAAAATAGTCAATGTAATTCGTTATACAACTCCCAAAAAGCCTTGTCTTTCACATAGACCGGTTTGTTATTCCCAATCTTTATTATACTATGATGTTTTGTTAATCCTTTAATGGAACTATATAGAACCTGATTCTCCTGGCTCTTTGATTCTGTTTTAAAAACAAATTCAACATCAGAGTTCTTTAAATCTGATACATTATGAACAACCCAAGTCAAAATATATTTTGCATAATCGTCTTCTCCACTTCCAAAGTGCTTTAAAAACTGTGTAGAAAGGATTGTTCCAACACCAAATTCTCGACCTTCTTTTAATATTTTTTTAAGCGAAGAATATCCTTCACTCATAAAATTATCAGCTTCATCAACCAAAATCATTTTCGTTAATTGTCTATTGTTCCCTTCCATTTTACTAGATCCTGATGCCTGCATTTGCGCATAGAATAAGTCCAATGTGATTGCAACAATAAGACTTTGTATGTCTGAATCATATCCTGATAAATCAATAACCACAACACCATCCAAAATATCAAATAATGATTTTGTGTTAGCTGGATTCACCTCAAAAACTTGAAATTGGTGTAATTTATTCATTGTCACAGCTAATGAATCATTTTTCTTAATGTCTTCATCATTTGCATATCTCTGATATACTTGATCAAATGTAGGTGCCTCATTCTCCCATGACGCCGGATTAGATGGAACAATGCCACTCGCATTATATGTTTCAATGATACACTGGAATAAAGTATCTTGCTGCTTTGGACCTAATCCATTTACTTTTGAAATGGTGTCTTTAAATGCATTAGCCGTATGGATTGGTAGTAAAGGTTTAAATACTGATGATTTCGTTAAAGCCAGTGGATTAAAAGGTAAATGATATGGTTTCAAAATTGTTGCATTAATTGTCTCGACAAAATCTGCCTTGCTTTCGTTGTAATCACCTTTATAATCAAAAATTAATATACCTAATTTTTGTCCATCCACATTAAATCTTTGCTCTTGATACAGCTGTGCAATAAGTGATTTTGTAAACTGTGTTTTTCCAGTTCCCATTGTACCAATAATGCCGGTATTAGTATGAAATAGGCGCGTCGTATCATTAGGTTTCCATACTACTGGTGTTCCATCTTGTTCATTTGTACCGAACAGAATGTGCATACTTCCATCTTCTTCAACTTTATCGGCTAGAGTCTCATTCGACACAAATTCATTAGTTTCAAGTTTCTCAGGCTTTTCTTCTTCTTTCTCATCAGAACTCTCTTCTACACCTTCAGTTACTTCCTGAAGATCCGTTACTATGATTTTGGTCAAGTCTCCTGTTAGCTGATCAACCATACAATCTTCCAAAATGAGTAATTCAAAATTCTTTTTATCTTGAATATCACTATGAATTTCTGATACGTCTTTTAATATTAAACCAAATTCATCATGTTCTGGAATTTCTATAAAATTGATTAAGTCTTCCTTGAATGATGTTCTCCTAGATATCAATGCTTTTCTGAATGATAATACAGCACCTTTCCCCAACAGTTCCTGAATATCCTCTGATAAGGAATATTTCTCATTTAAAAGTGCCTCACAGAATTGTTCCAGAACCACATCCCAATTCTGCGTGTCATCCACATGATATACCTGCATCTTCTTACAGCTAGTAACAAGCATTTGCATCAAGAAATTTCGATTTACTTTATATAGGATTGTGTCCATAATATCCCCACCAGGATTAAATGCGTCATGAAGTCCATTAGCTGTAGCTGACGCCTGCTCAAAAGCTTTCTTTATTACAGTATTGTCATTTATTCCAGTCTTCACTTCTGCAGGATACAGATATACCTTTGGCTTATCTGCACTATGATCTAAACCAATAAAAAGTAAGTCATCACTCGTTGGACCTTTTTCAAATCCTAGATTCTTAGCTGAGAGAACTCCTTCATCCTTAGATAAACCAGCTCCACCAGAAACTCTAAGCATTTCCTCTAGTGAAATTGGAATCCATACAATGTCCTTATGTTTCAAGTATGCTAGCATAAATTTAATTGCTGCAACGATACTTATTTTTTCTCTACTGAATGTTGAATCCTTGCTCCCCTTCTTAGACGAAACCAACCTCAATAACCAATCTCCATTAATCGCATTAAAAAGATTAATAATCTTATGGGTATCTGTCACATTTGCATTGACACCTTTCACCTTTAGGTATTCCTGAATAACCATTGAATACTGCCGAGATTTATTCGTCACTGTGATTGCATCGTATCCACTACTAGATGTGTATTGATCGCTATAATGAATGATCAACAAATCACTGGTTGCTTCCTTCTCACTAAAGAAATCCAAATCTACTTTTGGATCTACAAAAACAACCCAATTCGAATTTGCATAGATATAATCCATCTTTTTTTCTGCAAGTTCATCTATCTGTGTCGATATACTTGTTCCTGAATGATACGGGTTACCTGATTTTTCAACTTGCATTAATGCATTATACATTGAAGATAATTGAATTAACGAATTATCTTCTGCATATCTCACACCATATCCTGTTCTATACTTATGACCATATTTACTTGAAGGAATGCCAGAAAGAATACCTCCCAAAGAAATGCCAGTTTCAATTTGATTCATTGTAGCCTGTTCAGAAGTTATCTCCGATTCCATTTCATAAAATGAAACATGAGCATATTCATAATTTTTCCCACTATCTTTATGAAAATAGCATTCAATGTTTTTTGACAAAATACCTTCCAAGCTATTCATCGAAGTTCCATTTACAACAGATAGTTTTTGGTCAAGCAAAAACTCTTTTAATAAAGAGTATTCTTTCAAATTTAAAAATATATTTCCGATAATATCATCTGTATAGATATGAAGTTCAACTCTTGCAAGGCGATCCACGTCAGCATTTTTGCTAATTGAATGAATAAAAAACTGTGCTAATCCGATGAATACTTCACTGCAGTCACCCATATTAATCAAATTCACTCTAATTTTCTTATTGTTAATATCGTCAAATATATATCTGAAATGCGAAATAAACTCCGTAATTTTTTCTTCAACCAATTTAGGAACGTATCTTCGGCTTCCTCTATACTTCTTATTCTCTATAGGTGCATAGTACTTCCACTCTTGTGAATATAACTGATCTGATACCTTATATATTTTTTTAAATCTTTGAATATACGGAAGAAGATTAATTGAATTCAATCGGTCAACAACTATATCTGATGCATAATCCATTCCATTTTCATTTAACAGCATCAATTGATATTTGACATTAAGTGGATGAAACGGCGTAAACAATATCTCTTCACTATTTCTACCTACCGAAATAGTACCCAAGAATAATGCATTTTCCTGCTCTTGTGTTAAATTCTCTCCTTCACTCAAATCTGCAAAACATGCCACAAATGTATTCAGATATTTTTCAACAACATCAAACAAATCTCCACCAAGGTAAGCAAGTGTCGGAATTGTTCTACGTAACTTAAACGCGGATAATAACTCTACAAATGCTTCTTTTAAATCAGATGAAATCATTAATTCTTTTGATTCAATCTTTATTGATTCTGATACATAAAAATTCTTTATATTTCCACAAAGAATGTTTTGATCTATAATTGTCTGTTCAATTTTTAATTCTCTCAGCAAATTGGCTTTAGCAAAATATTCTTGTGAATCACCAAATATAGCTCCATCATCAAATACAAAACTTTTCTTACTTGCTAACTTATCCCTTAATATCTTTCTTCCAATGATCTCTACACTTTTCACTTCATCCGGATAGAGAATAAATGGTACAATAACTCCTGAAAAATTAACATCTATTTTTATACCACTTCCAAAATTAGAAATTTCTTCTTCCGATGAATAAATTAGTAAACGTTCTCCATAACGGCATCTATATACCTCATTATCTTCCAATTTAGATGACGAAAGTTTCAATCCATTACTATTAAAGATAAGATTAATTCCTACTCCTGCTAATTTAACTCTGCAATTCTTCCTAGTTTTCTTATAATCTATCGAAAAGCTGGTTTTTACTGTAGAATACATATATTCTGCAGAGATATCTAGGATACACACTTTTAAATTATATGTTATATCGTTAGCAGCGTCATTTATTTCAAGTTTATGGAATGTTATTCCTTCTCTATCAAAAGTAAAGATAATATTCATTCCGTCTTTTACATACTCTGAATCGTCTGACATAATACCACTATTCCATATCCTTGCATTACAAGTTACTTGAATATGAATTTTTGAATATTTCTCAGGATTGAAAATCAAAAGATTCTTTGTTCTCTTTTTTGTTGTCTGAGAACCTTCATTCCTAATCAAAAATCCTTTGTCAATATTAATGGTATTTAACGGAAGATTTCCATATACAGTAATATCCTCATTTTCTATCTTTAAAGGATTTTCCATCTTAGCTTTTTTTCGTTCCATAGCAGACAAAAGATCAGCATATGTAAATAATGTGCTCCAATACTCTGCTTTATCTTTATGAGCTTTTTCAATTTGCACAATTAACTTATCTTCAAAAATTTTTGAAAGCTCCATCTCTAGATTTCCAAATCGTATCCCACGGTCTATTTTTTCAAATAGATCATTGTTTTCTTTTATTTTTTTATCAATCTGCACATTTCCATCATTCTGATATTCTACCTTTCCTTCTACCCGAAACAGACGAAATCCAGGAAAATTTTTAGTATCTATTTTTCCACTGCTCATTATAGACAACAAATCCCTATACTCGTAAATTGACGCTTTATCGCTAAAAACATCCGCATCTCTTCTCTTCAACTCAAATTGAAGTATGCGTTTTTCTGTATTAGTAAGCTGCGTGCTATCATTCACCATATTACGAATTTCATACATTAGCTGATCAGCATGAAAAGGCATTCCACTAGAAGACATATCTCTCGATCCACTTTTAGCACTATCTATTGGATTGGAAGATATCATTAATAAGGGCTTTTGAACATCATTTGCAGCGTTTCTTAATGTTGCACATAAGAAATCGTTTGTCATACCATCAATCTGCGAAGCAATAATAACTTCATCATCAATAAGTTTCAATGTATATGTGCTATATATTGATCCATCTAAACAGTGATATTCATACTGTCCAATCGATTGACGATTAGTTGCAAGAGTTTTTAAAGCTTCTGTAACTTTTACCACCATTTCTTCATTGTCAAGTTTTAGACAAAAACTTTCTCCCCTTAATAATGTTCCTTCAGATGCTTCAGTCTGGAAGAAACTATCTATTTTTTTTGCTATAAAATCATAAAAATTCGTTTAACATACTGTGCGTCTCCACTATCACTCTTCTTGTCAATTAGGTTCAATTTTGTAAAGAAATCTTGTAAGTATTCTTTTGATGTACTATCTAGAAATATGCCTCTATATTCATATTCTTTATAGAGATCATTCAATCTAATTTTTTCTTCGTTTCTTAAGCTAATCTTTGTAAGAAAAATCACATCTCTTTCCGTCAAGTTCAATACCAATCCGGATTTTTTCCTATTTTTTACCCAACGATTCTTACAGAACTCGGAGAACTTTTCATTATAAAATTGATTGGCTCTCTTACGATCTGTATTCATGAACTGAGTCTCTACACATTTATATAAATGTCGAATATTTTTCTCGGTTTCATTTACACCCTGCTGATACGGAATAGATGTAAATTCTTTATAATCTCCGACATAAGAACAATAAACGTTTTCAGCTAATGCTATCTGTTCTGAGATCTTATGATCCTCTTCAGCACTTTCTTTTGCCAACTCCCCCAGATATATATAGTCAACCATCTCTTCTGATATAGTCTGATTAAGTATTTCAAGTGTAATTGCATGACTAAACATATGATTTATACTGTCTTGAAGCTTATCCCACCCTTCAATACAACATTTTCTATTTTTACTAACCTTTTCCCAATCTAATGCATAATAGAAATTAACTTCGCCTGCACGATCTCCACAACAATAATGATCCAAGATAATACATGTTTGAGAAACATAGTAAAAATAATAGATAGAAAATAAATTGGATATATCCTCCAACAAAGTCATCCCTGTATCCAGCATGAAGTAAAAATCTTTTCTGAATCGTTCTTGAATATTTGTCTTTACTAAAAAGTACATTTGCTTTTTTTCTGCTTCTGTTATATTCTTTGACTCAATTGTTTTAATGACCATATCTTCAAGTACATTGAATTTGTACCTATTTTTTGCAGCCACTATAGCTTTGCAATCATTTTGGTTAACACCAAATACAGAAAACAGAAAGTGTGCTAGGTTGTCTGAACTTTTATTATTTGTCGTCAACTGATATGGATACAACCCGATATTTGTTGCAATAAAATTATCCCCTTTGAAGAATATGCTTTGAATCATATCTTTAAAGTAATCTAAGTCATCATCATCCACTTCTATCTCATCAAGAATCATATTACACAACTCTTCACATTCAATTAGTTCCGTTTTCTTATTAAGTGCTTCTCTAAAAAAACCACTAACAACATCTTCTAGTTCTGTAACAACTGGGGCCTGTGACTTTCCTGATGCTTTATAGGGAAATAATTTGAATCTGTTATCTGGTTTATGAGTAAGTCTCATAGAATCTGCTGATTTTGTTTCGCTCGATTTTGCATTAAAACTTTCAATAAACTTTTCTTTATCAAAAATATATTCCATCATTTCACCACCTTAAATTTATATCCAAACATACTCTGAGAAATAATTGCTTTTTTCCCCTGCTTTGACACGATTGATACCGTTTCTGTCAATGATCCTGTCTGCAAAATTCTGAAAACAAAACTGATAAAATCTGCATGATTATTTCGATCATCTGCTGTTTGAATATAGCCATGATTCAGTTTATAAATCAGCTCGTATAATGAATAATCTATATCTAATGAGATAATATCACTCGTAGAATCATCAAACTCTACCACAACGAATGGTGCAAACCTCTGTAAATCAACTGTTCCTGATGGGTATGGGAGATGTACTAAATTAGGTCTAAAATCAACCTTCTCATATAGCAAAAATCCATGATGTTTATCATCTAAACAAAGATTATCGTCTTCATCACATCCACACCACTGTTTTGCTGCTTTTTCTACCATACTGTACAAGCTTCCCAGCTTTTTTCCTGTTCCAGCATTATAAAAGTATAAATCAGTCAAATACTTTCCATACACTTCATTGCCTATTATCCCCTCGTCAATCGCTTGAATTCTAGTCATAAGATTAAATGCATTTGATTTCAATGTTTTATCATCATTCAATTTATCCAGCATTGAAGGATCGCATATTATAGCTTCATATGAAACGCTATCAAAGACCCTATGCATATCATCTGAAATATCTGAGCTTACATAATATGAAATAGCTATTTCATCTGCTTTCTCTGATCTGTTTAAAAGTGGATCATATTTCTTTAACATATTCATAAGTGCAGTTACATCTGTGGAATCAAATATAAGTGCAGGTGTAATTTGTTTCATGAATTCTTTCAAATATGCTGCATCGTCTATCAATAATCTCTGAATTTTGGTGAAGCTAAAATTTTGTGCTACTAAAATATCATAAATGAAATTCAATATCTCTCTGGTTGTAAGGATTACTTTAGCCTGAATAATAGTTTCAATTAATAACTCAGCGACATATTTTTGACGTTTAACATCCATTAAATATTCATAATTCAATTTGACTGGACATTTTTGCACTAAAGGACAATTTGAACAGTCATTTATGTATGATTGATAAAAAAAATTTTCTTTCTTCTGGCAAAAAACTTTATCAAGAATATCTTCAATATATCCAGCATGTATACCTTCCTCCGTTAAGCTGAACATATGGTAATCTGAAAAACTAACATGCTGGAAATTACTTGTTTCATCAAAATCATTTCTATTAACCTGAGAGGTCAAAATATAACTATTCTCGACATAACTTCTTAATCGACTGAACCCGTATCCATACTCTGATTCTGTGAAATTACTTAATACCCCTAGATTAATAGCAAGAATAACATTCTTACCTGGTGAATTTAAATTACAATCTTTAAATGCAGATAATAACTCATTCAATGTTTCAATCGCAGTCTTTGACGGTGAACTGCTTTCTGTTGCATCATTATAGACCACATAATTATCAATTAATTTTTCCGAGTCCGAATTTCTCAAGTACGAAAGAAGATGTGATTTTCCATCGCCTGCACTACCACATAGTAATACTAATGTCTTCTTACCTCGGTTGTTTACGGCCCTTAAAATACTCTTTAAATCTTCTTCTGCTGATCTTGACACATGCATATACTCTTTAAATCCGTCGAATTTTTCCACATTGTCAATGGAATCACTTGATGATTTTCTTAGTCTATTTAATTCGTTTAAAAACTTGCAACTTTTCATAAGACAATACCTCACCCACTCTTTTATTTTCCGATACCACTTCTTTAATTAAACAGTCTAAGAATTCACATATTTAGTATTATAGATAGCGACACAGGTTCATTTCGACTCATTTTCACCAATGTGTTAACACTGATATCTGTTTTTTACATAGTTCACCACTTTATATACCTAAACTTTCTCCATCTAAATCTCTAAACCGATTAATTTTCTTATTTACTATTATAGAACTATCTTCTTCAAATTCAACCACTTTTCTTCAAATTTTCGCATTTTTTTCTTTTTCTAACAAATCAATTTATATTTTAGTCACATATTGTACCAAAATGCAATTCTATTTTTGCTTTTATTGTCGTATGATAACAAAAATCAGTCGGCTAAAGGAAGGTCAACTCCCTCTCGATTTTTTGTCATCGGTGAATTCATCCCTAATTCATAAGACAAATTGAACGTAGGTGGCGTACAAATTCACTATTTTTGTAAAGAGCTGGTTTTTTCGTATGGACTACGATTGTTTAAGAGGTTTATATCTACACTGTTGATGTCATTGTCTGCAATAATCTGTCGTAATTGATCCCTTGTTTAAGCAATAAAATCTTCTTCCTGAAAAAGCATTATTTTATCTATTTCTTTCCAAGAAAGAGCCATTTATCTCTAAAGACACAACTTATTTTTCACTACCTGAGTTTTCCTGTTATGGTAAGAACACTTTTTGAAGATAACTCCTAGTTCATCTCTCTTAAATTCTTATATGCCTTACTCATATTTACGCCAAGCATTGCTGCAATTTCTTCTGCACTGTAATAATTTTTTTATTAACTGTTTACTTCTTTCCATATTGCTTATTTCTGTATCATAACTTTTATTTCGTGTTAATATCTTTTACTGCATTTTTTCATTTTGTATGGTATGCTATATTCATATCATTTTATTTAAAATACAAAGTGGGAGGGTTGACTGTTGATAAAAATATAAGAAGAATCAGCAGGTAAGAACTTTAACACAAAAGCAACTTGGCGAATTAATAGTAGCAAGACCATGCACAGGCTTTTCCATGTGTTCTGCTAATATAGGTATTTGCTTAAATATCAGGATAACAATGTCAATGATATGTTTGCTGTCAATTTTAGCTCACTTGTTCTTATGCGTTCGTGGTGTGAGCGTTATGAAAAACACAGGAAAGAAGTGGTAGAATGATTTTATTAATGATGTAAAAAAAAGAGCTGAGGCTATATTAAAAGCATATCTTTGAATGGATATTTACCAGGTGGCAGATCAATGAGTTTGTGGATAAGATTGGATTGAATCCAAAGAATGACTAAAAAATTCTTATAAAGAAAGGGACACCATAATGACACGAAAAGAATTAGTTATAAGAGAAATGGCTGTTACAAATGCATATATTAAAGGCAACAAGGACATAGCTATCGATTATCTTATGGAACTCCGAGAACGCAATTTATCTAAGAAATTATATAGATTTCGGCCTCCAAAAATGTATGAAATAGATGCATTAAAAAACAAACAGATTTATCTGTGTCGTCCTTCGGTTTATGAAGATTCTGGAGATTGCAAGATAGAATATAATTTTCCTGATCTGTTTGAATATTTTATGTCAGAAGTTAAACCCGAAAAATATAGACATCTCCAAGGTATTCTAACGGACAAAACAATAGTCAATGAACTTACCAACGCTATGAATGGAAATCCTAAATTCATAAAGATAAATGAAAGCATTAAAAACCAGTGTCTTGTTGCTTGTATTACACAAACCTATAATGATTATATGTGGGAGCATTATGCTCAACACCATGAGGGTGTTTGTTTGGAATATGAAATGGATCAAGTGATACTCGCCATAAAAAATGATTTACGTTTCTTTCCTATTCGATATGTAGACTTGAGGGATGATATTGAAGATATTCGTTTTGATTCATCCGATTGTGCAGATACCAATAAATCCTTTCATCGCTCAAGAATGAAATATGTGCTTTCATGCCTAACCAAAAACAAAGTTCCTTTTTCAAAAGAATACGAATGGCGTCTTCTGTATGAATATATGGAACTTGAAGACGGAAAAACAGGTCGCTTGTTTGACTTTATTCTTCCTTCAAAAATATATCTCGGAAAAAATATTATAAATAATACAGCATTTGATAAAGAAATTACTGACTTTGCAAATTCTTCTGGAATTCCAATAGAAAAGATAAAATAAAATTTTGTACCCAAATCGTACCCATCCCTAAAGTAAAATCGCTACAAAACAGATAAACTCTAGCTTTGTAGCGATTTTACTATGTTCCCGTGCACTCCCCATTATCCTCCAATGCGTAAATTCCACCATCCTATACTCTCCTCTCCCTTCCCCTTATACCCCCATCCCTCTCCTCTGTGTGGCACAGAACCCCGTTACACATTTGTTACACTTATACTTGCCACAAACGCTAATTCTACAGGGTTTCTCTGCATTTCAGTTTTAGTAGCGACAGAGAAAAAGACCATATGGTTCGGTACACAGCCCTAAACCATATGGTCTTCCTATATGCTTCATATAGAATATTCAATTTTGCCCCGAACAGAGTAACTGGGGGTGCGTGGGAACATACTTGTTCCCTTGTAACCTCCATTATCCTCCAATGTGTAAATTCCACCATCCTATAATATCCTCTCCCTTCCCCTTATACCCCCATCCCTCTCCTCTGTGTGATACTAAAACCCGTTACACATTTATTACACTTATAGTTGCCACAAACGCTGATTCTACAGGGTTTCTCTGCGTTTCAGTTTTAGTAGCGACAGAGAAAAAGACCACATGGTTCGGTACACAGCCCTAAACCATATGGTCTTCCTACATGCTTCATATAGAATATTCAATTTTGCCCCGAACAGAGTAACTAGGGGTGCGTGGGAACAATATTATTTATTCAAACTCAATCGTAGCCGGCGGTTTCCCCGTACAATCATAAAGCACCCTATTCACATGCTTCACCTCATTCACGATCCTGCTGGTCACTTTCCCCAGCACTTCCCAAGGCAGTTCTGCCGACTCCGCCGTCATGAAGTCTGATGTAGTAACCGCACGCAATGCCACAGCATAGTCATACGTTCTCTCATCCCCCATAACTCCAACAGATCTCATATTCGTAAGTGCTGCAAAGTACTGCCCGATCTGTTTATCAACACCGGCTTTTGCAATTTCTTCACGATAGATAAAGTCTGCTTCTTGCAGTATCTCAATCTTTTCAGCCGTTACTTCTCCAATGATACGGATAGCAAGTCCCGGGCCCGGGAATGGCTGTCTGAATACGAGATATTCCGGGATGCCCAGCTCTAAGCCGGCTTTACGTACTTCATCTTTAAATAAGAGGCGCAGAGGCTCAATAATTTCTTTGAAATCAACATAGTCGGGGAGTCCTCCCACATTGTGGTGGGATTTGATCACCGCTGATTTTCCTAAGCCGCTTTCGATTACGTCCGGATAAATTGTTCCCTGTACCAGGTAATCAACCTTTCCGATTTTCTGAGCTTCTTCTTCGAATACACGGATGAATTCCTCACCAATGATTTTTCTCTTTTCTTCCGGTTCTTCTGCACCTGCCAGCTTTTCATAGAATCTGTCCTGTACGTTTACGCGGATGAAGTTCAGATCATAATGGCCTTCCGGGCCGAATACGGCTTCTACTTCATCTCCTTCGTCTTTACGGAGAAGACCGTGATCTACGAATACGCAGGTCAGCTGTTTTCCTACTGCCTTTGCAAGCATTACAGCTGCCACAGAGGAATCCACTCCGCCGGAAAGGGCACAAAGCACTTTTCCATTGCCGACTTTTTCGCGGATCTGCTGGATGGATGTCTCTACGAAGGAATCCATTTTCCAGTCACCTGCACAGCCGCAGACATTATATACGAAGTTTGACAGCATTTTTGTTCCCTGCTGTGTGTGTACGACTTCCGGGTGGAACTGTACCGCATAGAGGTTCTTTTCTGGCATTTCCATTGCTGCTACCGGGCAAACTGGCGTATGGGCTTTGATACTGAAGCCTTCCGGTGCATTTTCAATATAGTCTGTATGGCTCATCCAGCAGATTGTCTTGCCGTCTATGCCCTCAAATAATTTGGAATCCGTATCTACATCTACTTCCGTTTTTCCATATTCACTTACAGGAGCAGTTGTAACTTTTCCTCCCAGTAAATGTGCCATCAATTGTGATCCGTAGCAGATACCCAGGATTGGGATGCCCAGCTCAAATATTTCTTTTGTGCAGGTTGGTGAATCTTCTCCATAGACACTGTTTGGTCCGCCGGTGAAAATAATTCCTTTTGGATTCATTTCTTTTATGGTTTCAAGATCCATGTCATAAGGATGCACCTCACAGTAAACATTGCATTCTCGTACACGTCTTGCTATTAACTGATTATATTGTCCGCCAAAATCCAGTACTATAACCATTTCTCTTTTCACGGTTTGTCCTCCTACGTTTTCTTTCATTCCTTAGTCTTTATGATGCATTCTCTCCATTATAATGGAAGAAATACAGTTTTACAAGTAATTTACTTTATTTTTTTCATCCTATTTTTAAATAAAATACCAAATTTTTATATAAATAATTAAATTTAACCAATACAAGGGGCTGTTGGATCATTGTATTCTGCCCACTGCACACACTCATTTATATCTTCTGATACTGCCACTTTCCTCTGGCATAACGGATCATGAAGCAGATTCCACGGAACAGCCAGTCTATGGTCATGGCTACCCATACGCCAAATACACCCCAGCCCAGGTATTTTCCCAGCACATAACTGAAAGCAATGCGGAAAATCCACATGGATAATATGGATATTATCATGGTCAGCCTCACATCATTTGAAGCCCGCAGAGTATTGGGCAATGAGAATGACATGGGCCAGATCGTACAGCAGCAAATGGCATGGTAGGTTAATATCTGTGTTGTCATCTGCGCTGTTACATCAGAAAGATTATAGACTTTCATGATTAAAGGCAGTAACAGGAATATAATAACGTTCATGCCCCACATGGCAACATAGACGATTTTCATTAGCTTTTTGGTATAATATTTTGCCTGGTCATAATCCCCAGCACCCACACACTGGGATACAACCGTCAGGATCGCAAATCCGATCGCCATTCCCGGTAAAATCTGGAACATTGCTATGGTATTGGACACGGCGTTTGCTGCGATGGATGCTGTGCCAAAACCGGCTACCAGACTGAGTACCAGGATTTTACCCAGCTGGAACATACTGTTTTCCAGACCATTTGGTATTCCAATATGTAAAATTTTACGAACCATATGTCTGTCGAATTTGATAGAAAATGGCCGTGGAAGATGGATTTCCTGATTGGCTCTTGCAAGCAGCAGAATCATGATGACCGCTGCTACGATTCTGGAAATCAGAGTCGGTATAGCCGCTCCTGCAACTCCCATCTTCAAACCAAAGATTAAGATAGCATTTCCTGTTATATTTATGGCATTCATAAGCAGTGATGTTTTCATAGAAACTTTGGAATTGCCCATTGCACGAAACAGCGCTGCACCGCTGTTATACAGGGCAATAAACGGGATGGATGCCGTTACAATTACTAGATATGTCTCTGCATGTCCCATGACATCTGCTTCTATCTGCCCAAATACACCGTGCAGGATCAATCCCTGCCCCAGATAGACCACCGCAGTAATAATAATAGAAAGTACAGTAGTAAACAGGACCAGCTGTTCTGCGGCCTTACAAGAGCGTTCTGCACGCTTCTGGCCTATGTACTGCCCTGCTACGACTGCACCTCCGGTCGCCAATGCCGCAAAAATATTGATCAGCAGGACCATTACGGTATCTACCAGCGATACACCCGATACTGCTGACTCTCCTACACTGGCGATCATTACCGAATCCGCCATTCCTACGGTTACCGACAACAGCTGTTCAATAATCAAAGGTACAATTAATTGCTTCAGCTGTTTATTTGTGAACATCATTGTTCTCTCCCCCAATTCTTCTCTTCCTGTACATTTACTTGCTGATTTGCAGTTTAGCAGCGTAATCTCCTTCTGCTATCAAATATATTCCTTTATCTGTTTCCATTCTTCCAGCAGCCGTTCTATATTAAATGCAGCATTTGCCGGACTGCTGCTTGGAAGACGAGTAATTTCACGCTTTGTCTCTGGAAAAGAATACTTTTGATAAAGCTCATATGCTTTTCCGCCGTTGGCGTATATTTTCCCGATATCAGCCTGTCCCAGAATCATTGGAAGATCTGCCGGAATGACATTTTTAATGGAACTGTCACTGGAACCAATGATATCACAGCTTGCTATCACATCCCAGATCGCAATGTGGTTATTCAACAGAAGTGTCTTCTTTTCCTCTATTGTCACAGGAACTTCGCCTTCTGTCAGCCCAGCTATGATTTTCCAGAACCGATTCTGTTTGTGCCCATAATAAAATTGATTTTCTCTGGATTTTACGGAAGGAAATGTTCCAAGTATCAGTATTTTAGAATCTTTGTCAAATACCGGATCAAAGGTATGGGACAAATGGGTATACTGTTGATTATCTTTTAATTTCATATCTTACTCCTGTCTGAACGAAAGCCCGGCTTAAGTGCCTGGCTTTTACAAGAAACTATAATATTATATCCCCTATACATATGGAATACAATAGAGATATTATATGAAATTTGCAGCTTTTTGACGTTTATCTGATATTATTTGCCGGATCTTAGAAAAAAACGGGGAACATCCATTTTCGTGTCCCCGCTTTTCATAACTCCCTCTGTGAATCCCTGACTATTGGTTTGTCTGATGAAGATATTTTTCCCGTGTAGCAAGCCCACCTCTTATATGACGCTCGGACTTGTTGACATCCAATACCTTCCTGGCACATTTCGCCAGAGTTGGATTAATCTGAAGCAGTCTTTCGGTGACATCCTTATGTACCGTACTTTTGCTTATCCCAAATTTCTTCGCTGTTTGTCTTACTGTGGCATTTTGTTCTATGATATAATTCGCAATGTCTATTGCCCTTTCCTCAATATAACCTTTCAAGGAAATCCCCCTGCAATCACTGTGTTTTTAACATTGTATGCAGGGGGGTGTGGGATTAGAATATAGGATATGGCAAATTCTATTTCAGCTTTCCTCTTAAGACTTCGTCAGCAGTTTCTTCTCATTTATTACTCATTCTCTTTTCTTTTTTGTAGAAAATCATTAAACTTCTCTACATATGCTGCCCATTCCTCAGATATTTTCTCTGCAATGTTTTCCGGTGCCAGTTTAATTGCTTTTTTTGCGCATTCCTGAGCTTCCAGAACGTCATCCGGTAATAATACACCTAGCATATATTCATTAAAATCCCCGGTAACATATAAAACGTATTCCCAAAGTATATCATAATCTGTTGAATATTTTTTTATTAGCTTTTTAAACCTTTTATTACATTCTTCAAATTCTCCAATTTTTTGCAATTTCTTTATTTTTTCCAGCTCCTGCTGTTTTTCCGAAGCCTCTTTGGGTTCACCAAGCATAAATGCCGTTCCGCAGTAGTCACAGACAGCTATTTTTGTTGTAAAATCAACCTTTAATTTCCCATTACAATTCTGACATACAAGTTCTTCCATCACAATACCTCCCGATGCACACATATTTATACAAGCGTTCATCAGATCAGAGTTTATATGTCCTGTCACCCCATCAACCAGTATTTTTACTCTAATCCAATTTGGCTTTTCGAAACATCCCTTTCTCTCATTATAACTTTGTTTTATCATATAAGCAACATCATCCCTTTGCATATTTCAGCATATTAGAAAAATTATGTTACTGCTCACAGGCAAGCTGCAATCATTGTTGCCGACCGGTCATTTTAACCATTTTTACCGCATAACCCGCCCTGGCAATCTCTCTTCCGATATGCTAAAATAAAGTAACTTTAAATGAGGCACATTATGCAAAATGGGTAACTATTTTATATATATGATCTCTCGGAATCTTGAGTGATCATGCCAGCAAAACTCTGGCATAGTACTTTGAAAAGTAAATATT